>Ga0136617_10000518_pt1 | contig 32406 bp, 25 predicted proteins | sample AntDrymUQ3222106_2_FD_129672 | JGI IMG/M metagenome (GOLD analysis project Ga0136617, IMG submission 129672) | Polar desert sand microbial communities from Dry Valleys, Antarctica - metaG UQ322 (21.06) | ecosystem: Environmental > Terrestrial > Soil > Desert | place: Antarctica: Dry Valley... | reverse complement strand
GGACATTCTCGACGAGCTGCCCGATGCCTACGACCGGCCCACCTGGCAGCGCAAGACAGATGCGGTGTTCAATCACATCTTCGCGAGCTTCTACGACGACGGCCACAGCGTCTACGACGAGGAGGCGACGCAATCGAGCCGAGCGGCCGTCGCCGTGGTGCCGTCGCCGCCCGTGAGCACCTCGGACGGTGGGCTCGACATCGGCGCGATCACGCAGGCCGTGCTCGAGCAGATTGTGTCCAACCCCTCGCTTGCCGAGCAGATCGCCAGCCAGATCAAGGGCAAGGATGCGTTCTTCGCGATCCCGAGCTGGGAGCTGATCGCCAGGGACGAGACGCATCAGGTCGAGTTCAAGTCCACCGCCCGCTGGAACCACCGCGACCAGCGCAAGGACAAGCGGATGGAGGACGCGGTGGTCAAGACGATCGCGGGCTTTCTCAACACGGACGGCGGGACGCTGCTCATCGGCGTCGACGACCAGCGCCGCCCAATCGGGCTCGCTCACGACACCGCGCTGGTCAAGCCGCCAAGTGTCGACGGACTGGTGAACTGGCTCACGACACACCTGATCGCCGCGCTGAAGCACACGGCCGTCATGCGCACGCGCATGAGGATCGACGAGGTCGACGGTGTCCAGGTCTGCCGCGTCGACGTCGCCGATTCGTCTGAGCCCGTGTTTGCGCGCATGAGCGGCAAGGACGAGGTGTTCTGGGTCCGGATGAACAACAGCACCCGCGCACTCCCCGAGATCGAGATCGAGGACTACATCCGCGAACGGTGGTGACGCCGTCGTGAGCGAGCGGCCCGGCTCGTACACCGCAGGGTGCTGTGGTCGGCTACCCCGCTGTCCGTGGAGGATCGGGTCACGAAGACCCCGCTGCGCCCAGCCAGGCTGACTGACCGAACCCGTGCTTCCAAACAGCCCAGCCGCGCGTGTCGCTCTTCCGTGCCCTGGCGGCGCGTCTCGCGGCGGCTCCCTTCCATCCGACGCGACACGGTGGCCGCCCCCTGCTGCTGCGTTCGCCTGGATCCGGCGCTCCCGACGGCGTTCGGCCGAGCACGCGGAGGCCTGTCCCACGCTGCGACGATGCTCCCCGGCTGGCCGGCAGCGCAGGACCCCGCGCGGCCCCGGCTACGATCGGCGGCCGCATGCCCTACACGGTCACGATCCGGGTTGGTTCGCGGGTGACGCGCGAACTTGTCCCGTCGCTGGCGGATGCCGTCGACGTCCTCGAGCTGCGCCTGACGACCCTCGGCCCGGACGCCCGCCGCGCCACGCAGCGCGCGCTGACGCGCGAGTACGAGCCGGTGGCGCAGGTCGCCGCGCGCGGCGAGGTCGCCGGTCCAAGGAGGCTCGTGCCGCGCGTGCGCGCCGGTGCCGACGTCCGCGGCGATGGGTCGATCGAGGCCTACCGGGGGCGCCTACGGCGCGAGCTCGTCGCGCAGGAGCGGGGCGAGACGCCGTTCGAACGCGCTGCGGCGGGAGCTCGGGGCGTGATGCGGACGCCGGTGGCGGGACGAACGGCATCATTGAGAGCGGGTGATTCGGGGCCCAATGGCGCGCACGCGACGTTTGGCGAGTTATTCGAGGCAGGTACTAGCAACTCACCATCCGTCAGGCACCCGCCGCACGACGGGTCGCTTCGCTCGGACCTGAGGGACGGGGTCTTGCTCGTGACGTCCCGATGCGGGACGCAATCTGCAAGACCCCGTGCCCGCCCGGATCACCCTCCTTCGGTGATGCCGTTCGGTGAACGCTGGCGCCCGACACGGCGACCGTGCTGAACGCCGGCCCGCCGGGCGCGTCACCGCCTACGACCCCGCCAGCTCCAGCTGCCCCGCGTACGGCCCCCGCCCGCAGAGGCACGCCGCCCCGCAGCGCGCACCCAGCTCGATCGCGCCCTCGAGTCCCATGCCCGCGCCGAGCCCATACGTCAGCCCCGCCGCGAACGAGTCGCCGCAGCCGTAGGCGTCGACGGGCTCTCCCGGCAGCGGCGTCGGCGCCCACGTGCCGCTGCGCCGGCCGCCGGGCAGCCACGGCAGCGGCTCGTCGCCGGTCGCGCTCCACTCCCCGCCGGCCCCGCCGTGCGTGCGCACGACGATCCGCGGCTCGGGGTCGAGCATGCCGGGCTCGTAGGCCTCGCCGGGGTCGTTCGCGCTGCCGACCAGCACGTCGACGGCGACGCCCGCGCCTGTCAGCCCCGCAAACGCGCGCGGCGTCGCGACGAGCACACGGGCGGCCCGCGCGGCCCGCACGGCGCCTGCGTCGCCGCCGGTGAGATAGATCGCGTCGAGCTCGCCGAGCGCGTCCCACGGCAGCGGGTCGGCGAGCTCGGGCACGATCCGCTCGCCGAGGACGGTGATCGTGCGCTCCCCGCCGTCGTCGAGGAACGTGAACGTCCGCCGCTGCGGCGCCTGTCGCCCCGCAGCGTGCAGATCCACGCCGTAGCGCTCACGCAGCCCCTCGCCGGTGTGGCGGGCCGCTGCGTCGTTGCCGATCGCGGTGAGGAACGTCGCGGCGCCGGCGAGCTTGCGCAGCTGCACGGCGGCGACGGCGCCCCCGCCTGCGGGCTCGGAGAAGGCCTCGCGGGCGTGGACGATCTCCCCCGCCACGGGCACGCGCGCCAGGACCGCGAACTGCACCCACTCGACGTGGCCGACGACCCCGACGCGCGTCACGATGCGACCGGGTCAGCCGCCGCCGGAGACGCCGCCGGGCCCCGCCTCGTGGACCTGGGGGAAGAACTGGTTGCGGCCCTGGAACGGGACCGGTCCCGCGACCTTGCATCCGGGCGTGTTCGTCGGGCCCTTCTCGCCCACGTGCCGGCAGTCGAAGCTCGGCAGCGTCAGCGAGCTGGGGTCACGCTTGGAGGTCGGCGACAGGTACGCGTTGCCGCGGTTGTCCTTCGAGCGGGTCAATGCGGGCAGGGACTGGCTGCCCGTGACGATGATCTGGGGCAGCACGTGGCCGTTGCTCTTGCTGCCCGGGACCGTCGAGCGGATCCCGCCGAGCGCGCTCGGGCCGATGTTCAGGAAGTCCGTGACCTTGGCCTGGTTGAGCTCGAGGAACTGCAGGACGGGGTTGAGCTGCTGCAGGAACGGACCGGTCGAGGCGAGCGTCGGGTCCAGCCCGCGGAGCACGCGCGAGGCGGCGGGCAGGCCCTTGTCGCCGGCGGTGATGAGCGGGTCGACGTTGTCGAACAGGTTCTCGAGGTCCGGCGACAGGCGCCGCAGCGCCGCGAGCGTCGGCTGCAGGTCGGTGAGGACCGGGTCGAGGTCGCGGATGAGCGGCTCGGTGTCGACCGAGAACGTCCGCAGCCGGCCGAGCGTCTGCTTGGACTCGTCGAGGAACGTCGGGAAGATGCGGATCGAGGAGGCGAGCGAGTCGCGCCGCGCCGACAGCTCGTCGAAGAGCTCGGTGTTGCGCTGCACGAGCGTCGACAGCGCACCCTCGTCGCGGGTGATCTGCTCGAACGTCCTGCCGGCGTTCTCGACGAGGTCGCGCAGCGCCGCGCGGCGGTCGTCGAGGACGTCGACGACGCTCTGCGCGTTCTCCGTGAAGGCCGGCAGGTTGCCGAGCGCGTCGGAGAGGTCGCGGCCGCGACCCGCGCCGGCCTCGGCGATGCTCGCCTGCCACCCCTGAAAGGCCTTGCGCGTCGGCCTGTCGAAGATCTGGAGGAACTCGTCGAACTCGACGGCCTGCGCGACCCGGCCGTCGGGCAGGCGGCCGCCCTCGGAGATGTTCTCGGCGTGGCGGCTGCCGGTCGTCAGCTCGACGTAGGTCTCGCCCAGGAGCGTCTTCTGGCGCAGGATCGCGCGCGCGTCGGCCTTCAGCGGCGCGTACGCGCTCTTGAGCTCGAGCGTCGCGAGCGTCCTGTTGCCGCCCGGGGCGAGCTTCTTGTCGACGACCTTGCCGATCGAGACGCCGGCAGTGCGGACGTCGGTCTGGTCGGCGAGCGTCGTGGCGTCCGTGAAGGCGACCTGGACGCGGTAGCCCTGCGGCTTGAGCGGGATCGCGCCGCCGAAGGCGAGCCAGAGGAACAGCAGCAGGCCGAAGCACGTCAGCGCGAAGGCGCTGATGACGAGCAACCGGCCGGGCGTGGGCGCCGAGGTGTTCATCGCGAGCGACCACGCTCGTTGCACGAGGTGACGTTCGCCGAGCAGCGGCGCGCCGTCATCCGACGCCCTTCCGCGCGAGGTCGCCGAGCGTCCGCAGCGACCTGCGCGTGTTGAGCGACGTCGTCGTCGGGTTCTTGCAGGCCGTCGCCAGCAGCGGCGAGAGCCCGAGCGCGAACTCCAGCTGCGGCACGTCGTTGACGAGGCTCGTGAGCGTGGTGCAGGTGCCGGTGATGAAGATCGGGCGCATCGGTCCGTTGGCGTCGTCGATGCTCTGGAGGTTCGTCGTCTGGTGGCTGAGCCACGACAGCCAGAAGAGGTATCCCTCCTCGCGCCCGCGCTTGTCGGGCGCCTCGCGACCGCCGGGGTTGTGGCCGAGCATGTTCGCGAAGTCGTTGGCCACCTTCGCGTTGCGGTCGACCTCCGGGACGGCGCGCGCGAGGCCGCGCGCCGCGGGGGCGAGGTCGCGCGCGACCGGCAGCGCGCGGCGCACGAACGGCCGGACCTTCGACCGGACGATCGGGGTCGCCTCGCGCGCGAACGGGCTGACGGCGTCGTTGACGGTCTCCAGCTCGCGCACGGCGGGCAGCAGCGCGCGCGTCGTCGGCCCCAGCTCGCGGGCGAACGGCGCCACCGCGCGCAGCGTCCGCGTCGCCTGCCGGAGCGTCGGCGCGAGCTCGGTGACCGCGCCGCGGAGGTTCTGGTCCTCGGAGGCGAACGCGCGCAGCGTCGTCGAGGCGGTGCTGACGAGGCGCGCCAGGTCGCGCGGCCTGCGCGCGAGCGTGCCGTTGACCTGTGACAGTGAGGTCACCAGCCGCCGCAGCGCGATGCGCTCCCGCGCGACCGCGTGGTTGACCCGGCCGAGGTCGCGCACCGTCGGCCCGTAGCGCTTGAAGACCTGGGCGAGGTCGTTGCCGCGGCGGTGCAGTCCCTCGCCGGCGCCGTTGGCCAGCAGCGTGACGTAGTCGCGCGTGCGGGCGTCGAGCACGGAGAGGATCTCGTCGAGGTCGACGTCGGTCAGCGAGCTCTGGACGGGGATCGTGAAACCCTCCTTCACCGGCGGCCCGTCCTCGCCGGGGAAGATCTGCTCGTACATGTCCTTCAGGCCGGTGCGCGGGCGCAGCACTGCGCGCGCGTCGCGGTGGATGAGGTCGGCGTACTGCGGCTTGATGTCCAGGCCGACGAGCGCGCGACCTCCGTCGAGCCTGACCTCCGCGATGTCGCCGATCTGCACGCCGGCCACCTGCGCGGTCTGGCCCTGACCGGGCGTGACGGCCTGCGCGGTGTCGAGCTCGACGTTGATGCGCATCGGCTTGTCCTCGACGAGGGGGAAGCGCAGGCGCTGCTCGTGGAGGATGTAGCCGCCGACGACGACGGCGATCGCCACGAGGCCGAGGATCGCCAGGGACGGACCGAGGTTCTTGCGGATGACGCGCTTCATCGCCCGTCGCTCCCCAGCGCTCGCTCGAGCTGCTTCGTCAGGCCGTTGCGGGCGGCGAGCCGGCGGATCTCGGCGAGCGTGATGGGACGGTCGAGGACCTTCGTGTCCTGTCCCTCGTCGCGCAGCCGGCGGCGCATGAGCTCGACGGCGACGGACTGCGCGCGCGCCTGTCGCTGCGAGCTGGCGGAGCCCGCCGTGCTGACGGCCTGCGGCGGGCCCTTCGGGATCGAGCGCAGGTCGGGCTGCTCCTGCGTCTCGCACGGGACGTCGGGGCGCAGCGGCGGCCGGTTGCGCACCGGCGGCGGGTTGTTGCCGACGATCGGGTCGAGCGTCGAGCCGAAGAGCCCGTTGCCGAGGTTCAGCGTCTCGGCGCCGCCCGTGCCCAGGACCTTGAAGAACTGGGCGTTGGCGGCGAAGGAGCGGCTCTCGCCGGCGAGGCCGGGCAGGAACTTCGCGAGGTCCTGATAGACGGGGCCGTGCGTGGGGAACGCCTTGTCCTCGATCTTGTCGTTGCCGGTCGGCACGAGGACGTTGGAGGTGCAGCTCGCCAGTGCCCGCAGCTGGCCGAGCGCCGAGGTGGAGCTGACCGCAAGCCCCGCCAGCGGCGGCGTGGCGCTGCGCAGGTTGCGCGACAGCCCGCGCAGCTCGCCCTCGCGGACGAGGCCACGCAGCTGCCTGACGAGCGGCAGCGTCGCGTCGACCGTCGGCCCGAGCGAGCGCACGCCCGGCCGCCCGCCCTCGGCGAACCGGCGCACGTCGGGGAAGGCGGCGTTCAGCGCGTCGAGCGCCGGCGACGTCGCACGCAGCGTCGACGGCAGCTCGCCCACGGCCGCCGTGAGCGCGCCCTCGCGGTCGGCCAGCGCGGCGGCCGTCGTGTCGAAGTCGACGATGAGCGAGCGCAACCTGCCGGGATCGCTCTCGACCGCGCCGGCCACGACGCCGCCGTCGCCGACGAGGTCGCCGAGGTCGTCGGGGCGCTTGCCCAACAGCGCCTCGGAGACGATCGCGGCGAACTTGTACGACGCCGGCTGGAAGCGCAACGACTCGTTGAAGGCCCGCGCCCCGCCGTCGTCCTGTGCCTTGCCCACCTCGAGGAAGACCTGGCGCAGGTCGTTGCGGGTGTCGCTCTTCAGCGCGCCGAGGACCTGTGCGAACTGGACCGGGCTGGCGGTGCGGGCGACGGGGATCGTGTCGCCGTCGTCCATCTCGCCGGCCGCGGGCGTGCCGGGCGAGAGGTCGACGAAGAAGTTGCCCTCGAGGAAGATCCGCGGCCGGATCTTCGCCGTCGCGTCGTCGTAGACCGGGCGCCCCTTGCCGGTGATTGCGAGCGTCATCGTCGCCGACCGCGCGCCCGGGCTCGTGTGCTCGATCTTCTCGACGCGGCCGACCTCGACCCCGGCGATCCGCACGGGGGAGCGGGGGTTGATCGCGCTCGTGTCGCGGACGGCCATCTTGATCGTGTACGGGCTGTTGAGGAACGGGACGTCCTTGCGGAAGCCGAGGTAGATCGCGAGGAGGGCGACCGCGAGGACGACGGCTCCGACGGCGAACGGGCTGGGTCCGCGCCGTCGCATCACGGCCCCACCGGCGGCGCGCTGCCGCCCGGCTCGGAGGAGAACGTCTGGCCCGGGGGCACCCGCGCGCGGCCCTTGTAGGTGGGGCCCTGCGCGCCCGGCGTGCGCGGCTCGACGACGATGTGGAGATTGGAGGGGTAGCCGCTCGCGAGGCGGTCGAGGTAGCCGCGCTGGCCGGACTCGCAGTCGGCCTCGCCCGCGGGGGTCACGGCGGCGCCGTACTCCTGCCCGTGGAAGGCGGCGGCGTCGCCGGTGAGCGCCTTCTGGATCGGGTCGACGTGACCCCCGTTGGCCGGCAGCGGCGCGCCGAAGGTCGCCATCGAGTCCTTCTGCAGCAGCGGCGCCGTCTTCACCTGGATGCGCTGGACGGTGCCGGTCGCGTCCTCGTCTGCGAGGTGGTCGGCGAGGAACGTCCGGAAGTACGTGAAGTAGTTGCAGACCGTGACGTGCGGGCCGGCCCAGCGCAGCGTCGGGTTCAGCGTCTTCATCGTCGCCGTCAGCCCGGCGAGCGTCATGTCGGTCGTCGGCGACTGCGCGAGGTCGCGCACGGCGCGCAGCGTCCCCTCGAGGTCGTCGGTGAACTCCGGCGTGCGCCGCAGGACCGGCGTGCCCGCGGCGAGCGCGCGGTTGACGGCCGGCAGGCTGCGCCGCAGCTCGCGCGCGGTGCCGCGGACCTCGTCTGAGATCCCGGCCAGGCGGCTCAGGAGCGGGCGCGTGTCCGGCAGCGAGCCGATGCCCTCGTCGAGCGTCCCGGGCGAGCGGTCGATCGTGTCGCGCAGCGCCTGCGGGTCGCGCGAGAGCGCCGCGAACGTGTCGGCCATCCCGGTGAAGCCGCGCTCGAAGGTGTCCGACCGCGGGGCGACGACGCGGGCGGCGTCGCCGGCCTCGGTCACGAGGCGCGCGAGCTGCGTGTCGGGGGCGGCGAGCGTGCGCATGACCGGCGGCAGGTCGCCGAAGAGCTCGGGCAGGGCGGCGAGCGAGCGGTTGATCGCCGTGCCGCGGCCCGCGAGCGCGGTGCCGAAGTAGTCGAGGTTGCGGTCGATGTCGGCGCGGGTGCGCTCGTCGAAGACCGAGAAGAAGTCGTCGAGCTCGGGCGGCACCACGTCCGTGCGGGCGGTGATCGTCGCACCGTCGGGCAGCTCGCGGGAGGAGTCCCCGCGGATGATCTCGACGAACTTCAGCCCGAGCGCCGAGCGCGGGCGGATGCGGACGCTCGAGTCGTCGGGCAGCGGCGTCGCCGACGTGTCGAGCTTCAGCGTGAGCTCGGCGCCGGCGCGGCTGCCGGCCACCGGGTCGATCTTCGCCACCTGGCCGATCCGGAAGCCGCCCTCGCGCACCTCGTTGCCGACGACGAGCCGGGCGGCGTTCGGCACGTCGACCTTGAGCTCGAACGTCGGCACGAACGGCAGGCCCCGGTTGGCGTTGTAGGCCAGCAGGACCGCGACGACGACGACGAGCGTCGTGACCGCGCCGATGAACACGGGGTTGGACGCGATCGACCGTGGCCGGCGGCCTCTCATCGCGCCGTCACGGCCCGAGGAGGTAGTCGAGGAGGTTGCGCTCGCTGCTGGAGCTCGGCTGACGCCCGGGGGGCGGCGGGAGCTTCGGCAGCTTGTCGGTGACGCCGGGCAGGAGCTTGTCGAGCAGGCCCTTCGGGTCGAGCGCCGGCTTGGCGGGCGCGGGCGCGGGCGCCGGCGCGGGAGCAGGCGCGGCCGGCTCCGCGGGCGCGGGAGCGGCCGGCGGGGCGTCGGACGGCTGCCTGCCGCGCTCGGGCGCGCGCTTCGCCGCCGGCTTGGGCGCGGTTCGCGTCACGACGCCGGCGTTGATCCCGGGCTGGTTGGGGCCGAGCCACTGCTTGCAGCGCTGCGTGCGCTCGGGGTGGTCGCGGGCGGTCTCGGCGTTCGTGTACTGCGAGCACTCGTTCAGCAGGAGGCTGAGCTTCAGCATGTAGCCCCTGGAGTCGAAGATGTTGATCGCCTGCGACTGCACGAAGGCGTACTGCAGGAACGCCTCGAGGCCGGTGAAGCCGGCGCCGGTCGGGCTGAGCTTGTTGGTCTCCACGGCGCGGCCGCGGTCGTTGACGTCCTCGAGCACGAAGCGCAGGTTGCGCATCGGCTCGGTCGCGCCGGCGCCGAGCGCGCGCAGCTGGCTGATCGTCGAGCGCGCCTCGCGCACCGCGTCGCTGCCGGTCTCCGACGCCTCGCCGAGGCCGCGGACGGCCGGCCGCGCCGACTCGGCGAACGGCCCCAGGCGCCGCAGGAGCCTCGTGAGGTCCGGCGCGGCGCGGCGCAGGTCGGCGAGCGCCGGCGTCTGGCGCTCGGCGGCCGTGCCGAGGTCGGCGAGCGTCGGGCGCAGCTCACGCAGGAACGCCGGCAGCTTGTGGACGGTCGCGGCGAGCGCGTCGCGGCGGTCGGCCGAGGCCGCCGTCGTGTTGCCGGCGGTGCGCACGAAGCGCGCGACGTCGCCACGGTTGGACGCGAGGTCCGCGAGCACGCGGTCGGCGTCGGAGGTCAGGCGCTGCAGCGTGCGGCGGTTGTCGGCGAGGATCCGCAGGACGCGGTCGGTCTCGCGCAGCGCCGGGACGCCGCGGCGGATCGTGCTCTGCAGGTCCTCGCCGCGGGCCGTGAGGCCGATCCCGAGCTCCGTGAGGATGAGCCCGAAGCGCTCGCGTGCCGGACGGCGCAGGACGTCGAGCACGAGGTCGGGTGGGATCGTGCCGGCGGTCTGCGCTACCGGGATCGTCCGTGGCGCGGGCTCGGTCGCCGTGCCCGGCGCGCAGTCGAGGTAGTACTCGCCGATGAGCGATTGGGGCTTGACCTCGCAGAAGACGTCCTTGCGGAAGCCTGCGAAGTCCGGCCGCGTGACCTCGATCGTCGCCAGCGCGCGGGCGGTCGATCGCTGGACGTCGAGCTTGGTCACCTTGCCCACCTTCACGCCGGAGGACCTCAGGTCGACGCCGGGGGTCAGGCCGAAGGCGTTGTCGAGCACGACGGTGTAGCGGCCCTGCTCGCCGGCGCCGGCGCCCGCGGCCGTGACCGCGAACGTCGTGGCGGCGCCGGCCGCGAGCACGAGCAGGGCGATGAGCAGCGCCCGGCTCACGGGCCGATCGGCCGCTGGGAGTCGTCGCAGTTGAAGTCCGGCGACGGCTTGTAGGGATTGGAGCCGTCGGGCGCCGTGCGCTCGATCGAGCCGGGGCAGCGGTTGTTGCGAAGCGTCTTGACGCCGGCGCTCAGCAGCGCGTTGCGCAGCTCGGGCGGGACGGGCAGGAGGTTGGCCAGCGGGCCGAGCGTGAAGCCGTTGAGCTCGAGGCCGGCACGCGAGAAGTTGCCCATCGCGTCGTAGGCGCCACTCGTCGAGAAGTCGTCGAACCAGCCGACGAGGTCGACCGAGTAGGGGCGCAGGAAGGCGAGCTGCGGGGTGACGCCCGCGAGCGCCTTGACCGTCGCCGGCAGCGCGCCCGCCCGATCGGCGCCGTTGCGCCGGGCGGTCTTCGTGGCGATCGCGTCCAGCGCCGGCTGGCGGCGCAGCAGCTCGACGAGGTCGTTGTCGGAGCCACGGCGGCGGACCGTGGCCGACGCGTCACGAACGGCCGGTTGGGCGTCGCGCGCGAACGGTCGCAGCTGGTCCAGGAGCGGGCTGAGCTTCGTGCGGACGATCGGCTTGGCGTCGTCGACGAGCGGGGTGAGGTCGTCGAGCGAGGCGCGCAGGTTGACGAACGTCGTGTTGGCCTTGCGCATGACGCGAGGCAGCAGGCCGATCCCCTCGGCGAGGCTCTCGCCGTTGGAGGTCAGCGCCGACGTCGTGGTGGCGAGGTTGCGCACGAGCCCGGCGAGCACGTCGTCGCGCGCGGAGACGTCGGTGACGAGCTTGGACGTCTCGACGATGAAGCGCTCGAAGTCGGGGGTGTTGCGGTTGAGCTCGGCGAAGAGGCGGCTCGACGACGAGAGCGCCGGGTTGAGGTAGCGCAGCGCGGCGTTGGCCTCGTCCTCGCTGCCGGCCTGGAAGTCGCGCAGGAACTCGATCGACTTCTGCGTCCCGGCCCGCGCGGGCCGGTCGAACGTGTCGAAGATCTGGTCGAGGTCGACGGCGGCCTCGGTGCTGTCGGTATTCAGGCGACCGCCGTCGGGGATGTCGGTCCCTCGCGCGCCGCCGAGCTGGAGGTCGACGTAGCGGTTGGCGACGCCCGACAGCGAGGTCTGGCGGATGATCGCGCGCGTGCCGCGGCGCAGCGGGAAGTAGCCGCCGTCGCTGATCTTCAGCGTCACGTCGGCCTGACCGTCGTCGGTGAGCCGGATGTCGCCGACGGATCCGACGGCGACGCCGCTGACCTTCACGGCGTTGCCCTTGACGATCTGGCTGGCGGAGACGAAGCGCGCGTGGACGGTGTAGTCGCTGCCGCTCGCGAGGAGGACCACGAGCACGATGACGAGGATCGCAGCGGCACCTGCGACGGCACCAAGGATCGCTCCTCTCCCCTCCGTGAGACCCACTAGAGCACCAATGTAGTCCCATGGCGGCGCAGCCAGCGCCGGTCGTCCTCGTAGCCGGGGCAGTGGCGGCGCACAAGCGTCCAGAAATCGGTGGAATGGTCCATGACGCGCAGGTGGCAGGCCTCGTGCCAGACGACGTAGTCGAGCACCCGCTCGGGCGCGAGCAGCAGGCGCCAGTTGAAGCTCAGCGCGCCGGTCGCCGAGCACGAGCCCCAGCGCGTGCGCTGGTTGCGGATCGTGAGCTTCGAGTAGCTCGCGCCGAGCGCGGCGACGGCGGCGTCCAGGCGCGGGGCGATCTCGCGCTCGGCGGCGCGCCGGTACCAGCGCTCGATGGCCGCGGGCGCCCGCTCGTCGCCGGGGACGAGCAGCACGTCGTCGCGGCGGTGCACGCGCGAACGACCCTGCTCGGGGCGCAGCGCGAGCTCGCGGCCGAGATAGGGCACGGCGGCGCCGCGGGCGGCGACCGTGGCGCGCGCGGCGCTCGCCTCGGCGAGCCGGCGCTCGATCCACGGTCGCAGCTCGACGACGGCGGCGGCCGCAGCCCGCTCCGGACTGCGCCGCGGCAGGACGACCTCGACCTCGCCGCGGGCGTCGACGCGCACGCGCACGCGCCGGGCGCGGTCGGAGCGGCGGACGCGGTAGGGCAGGTCGGCGGTCATCGAGCTGGGTTCCGGATCGGTCCTTCCTACAGCACGGTGCGAGGACATGCGCCGTCCGGCGCTACTGCAGTGAGTTTCGCGTTCGGACGCTCTCCCCCTGCGGATCCGGGCCTGAAACGGGTCGGACGACGATAATGGCGGGCCGTGCAGTCGATCGTCCCCCTGCCCGCCGGCGTGCGCGCGCCGTTTGACGTCTACGTCAACGGGGTGCCCCAGGAGGAGGGCGTCGACTACGAGCTCGTCGACGGCCGGCTCGTCTTCGAGCGCGAGCTTCGCAAGGAGGGCAAGCTCGGCTTCTGGCGCTGGTTCCTCGGCGCCTGGGGCGTGGGCACGTATCGCCAGAACGACTCCGTCGACGTCCGCTACGAGATCGACGGCCGCCCGGCGCTCGTGGAGGGCCTCGAGATCGAGCCGGGCCAGTAGGCGTGTCCCGCGCGCGCTCCGTCGCGACCTCGGGGCTGCTCGCGCTCGCCGTCGGCCTCGTGCTCGCCGACTCGTCGGTCGTCACGCTCGCGCTGCCGGCGATCCTGCGCGAGTTCGACGCGACGGTCAACGCCGTCGCCTGGGTGCTCATCGCGTTCAACCTCGCGCTCGCGCTCCTGGCGCTCGTCGGCGCGCGGGTCGCGCGCGGGCGCGCGCCCAGGGCATTCGCCGTCTCGCTCGTGCTCTTCGCGGTCGCGTCGCTGGCGTGTGCGCAGGCGCCGTCGCTCGGCGTGCTCATCGCCGCGCGGACCGCTCAAGGGATCTTCGGCGCGGTCGTCGTCGCCGCCGCGCTCGAGCTCCTCGTGGTGACGAGCGGGCGCTCGCGCGCGATCCTGCTGTGGGCCGCCGCGGGCGTGCTCGGCGCCGCCGTCGGCCCCGCGCTCGGCGGCTTCCTCACCGAGGCGTTCTCCTGGCAGGCGATGTTCGCGCTGCAGGTGCCGGTCGCGCTCGTGACGATCCTCGGCCTGCGCGGCGTGCCGCGCGAGGCCCTGCCCGCGCAGGCCGCCGACCTGCCGATGGGCGGCGACCGGCCGGCGCTCGCGCCGCTCGTCGCGCTGGCGCTCGCGTCGGCGGCGCTGTCGGCGGCGCTCTTCCTCCTCGTGATCATGCTCATCGAGGGCTGGCGGCACTCGCCGGGCGAGGCGGCGCTGACGGTGTCGGTCATGCCGGTCGCGGCGCTCGTGGCGGGACGCTGGGCGCGCGGGCGCGACGACCTCGTGCCGGCGCTCGCGGGCTCCGTGCTCGTCGCCGGCGGCCTGGCCGCCCTCGGGCTGCTGCCCAGCGCGCATGCCGCCTGGACGCTCGTGCCGCAGCTCGCGATCGGCCTCGGCCTCGGCCTTGCCCTCGCGACGCTCATCGGCGCGACCGTGGGCGACGCAGGCGCCGATGCCGGGACCGCCGCGCCGGCCGCGGTCGCGCGGCCCGCCGCCTGGACGATCAGCGCTCGCCACATCGGGATCGTCGTCGGACTGCTCGTCCTCACGCCGATCTTCACCGGCGACCTCGAGCACATCCGCGCACCGGCCGAGCGTGCCGGCCTCGCGCGCGTGCTCGACACGCCGCTCCCGCTCGCGGAGAAGATCGAGCTGGCGCGCGCGCTGAACCGGCAGGTCGACCTCGCCGGCCAGCAGGAGCTGCCCGACCTCGACCGCGCCTTTGCCGGCCTCGACCTGCCCGCGTCCAGCCGCCCCGCCGTCGCGCGCCTGCGCGCCGGCCTCGACGACGAGCTCGACCGGGCGGCGACCAAGGCCTTCAGGCGCTCGTTCCTCGCGGCGGCGCTCATCGCGTTGCTGGCCGCGGGCGCCGTCGCGTTCGCGGCCCGCCGCGACCCTGGCCGCCCGCGCGGCGAGCCGGGTGCGAACGGCAGCCCGCTTGCCTCCGGTGCGCCCCTGGCGGTCGCCCTGCCGGCGGCGGCGACCGCCGCCGCGCTGCTCGTCGGCGCCTACGTCCTGCTCGGCGGGGGCGGCTACGGGCCGACGTCGCTCGCGGACCCGTGCGCCGCGCGCGAGCGCCCGGGGGTGGACCGCACGCAGCTCGTCGCGCTCTCCGCCCTCGACGGCACGGCGTGCAAGCTCGACATCAGCCGCGAGGAGCTCGTGCGCAGCCTGCTCGACGGCAAGGTCCCGACGGGGGTCTCCGACGGCGAGCTCACCGACGCGCTCGGTGCCGGCATCAGCCGCGCGCAGAACGAGGGCGCACTGAGCCCGGTCGCGGCGGCGGCGCTGCGCGTCGGGGTTCGGACCGGCGGTGCGCTCGGGATCATCGGGCTGTTGCTGGGCAACGGGTGAGGGCTCGCCTGCGGGGGTCGGAGGCGTGCTCGGGTCAAGGCTCGCGAGCGGCTTGCGAGGGCGCCATCGCTACGCGACGACCCACCGCTCCGGATCGCCTCCATCGCGTCGCGCCTCGCCGGTGACCTCGAGGTGGCGCAGATAGCACAGCGTCTCCGCCAGCCACCACCCCGCGGTGACCTGACTCAGCTGCTCGCCGTGCACCAGCGGGACGATGTCGTAGGCGGTGATCGGGCCGTGCTCGGCGACAGCGCGGCGCACGCGCTCCAGGCGCTCGGCGACGAGCGTGCGGTTGGCGTCGATGTGCGCGCGGACGTCTGTGAACGTACGGCCGTGGCCGGCGAGGCACAGGCGCGCGTCGAGGGCGTCCACGGTGTCCAGCGAGGCGAGGAACTCACCGACCGGATCGGGCGTCCAGCCGTAGTCGAAGTACAGCGAGACGCGACCGAGGAGGTGGTCGCCGGAGACGAGCAGGCGCCGCTCGGGCTGGTGCAGGCAGACGTGCGAGGGTGCGTGCCCGGGCGTCTCGTGGACGGTCCAGCGGCCGAGATCGGTGTCGATCGTCACGCCGCCGACGAGTTCGCGGTCGGGCTCGACGAGGTGGGCGATGCCGTAGCCGCGGTCGCGCGCGCTCGCCGACCATGCGCGCAGCGGCTCGATCGGCACGCCGCTCTGGCGCGCGACCTCGAAGCGCCGCGCGAGCGCCGCGTGGGGGTCGTCGAGGGCGGCACGCATATGCGCGTGGTTGGGGTGCATCCACAGCTCGCAGCCGCTCGCGTCGACGACGTCGGCGGCCTGGCCGTAGTGGTCTGCGTGGGCGTGGGTGCAGACGAGCAGGCGCACGTGCTCGAGCTTGAGGTTGACCTGCCCCAGCGCCCGCTCGAGGTGCGCGCGCGAGCCGGGCTCGTGCAGGCCGCAGTCCAAGAGCACGACGCCGTCGCCGGCCGCCACGGCCCACGCGTTGCAGTGGGGCACGCCCGGCCACGGCAGCGGCAGGCGCAACCGCCAGATGCCGGGCACGACGCGCTCGCCGCGGCCGAGCTCGCGTCGGCGGGTCGATTCGGGCATGGCGCGGACGATAGGGTGAGGCGACGATGGGCAAGCGCAACCGTGGCGTGGGGCGGATCTCGGCGGGGACGGCGGAGTACCGCGACGGGGACGGCAACGTCCTGACGCTGCGCGGCTCGATGTCGCCGCTGACCCGCCGCAAGTACGCTTCGACGCTGCACGACCAGGCCCGGACGACCGACGACTCCTGGCAGCGCGCGGTCGAGTTCCTCTTCGAGCGCCTCGCCGAGCGCTGGACGATCCACGACGTGCCGACCGACGGCCAGAAGGAGCTGCTCCAGCGCTATCGCATCGCGAGCGCGGAGGAGCGCCGCTGGATCCGCGACGTCCTGCGCGAGCACCTCGCCGCGCACTTCCCCGACGTCGAGGCGCCGTAGCGAGGAGCAGCCGTGATGACCCCGATGGCGACCGCTGTCCCCACCCGCCTGCTGCTCGGCTCTGGCCCGAGCCCGGTGCCCGACCGCGTGCTCGCGGCGCTCGCCCAGCCGACGATCGGCCACATGGACCCCGCCTTCGCGGAGATCATGGGCGAGACGATCGAGCTGTTGCGCGACGCCTTTCAGACCGAGAACCGCGCGACGCTGCCGATCTCCGGCACCGGCAGCGCCGGCATGGAGGCGCTCGTCGCGAACTTCGTCGACCCCGGCGACCGCGTCGTCTGCGGCGTCAACGGGCTCTTCGGCGAGCGCATGGCGGACGAGCTCGCGCGGGCCGGCGCCGAGGTCGTGCGCGTCGACGCCGAGTGGGGCCGTGCGATCGCGACCGAGTGGCTCGTCGCCGCCGCGCGCGAGGGCCTCGACGCGATGGTCGTCGTGCACGGCGAGACGTCGACCGGCGTTGCACAGCCGCTGGAGGGGCTCGCCGACGCGTGCCGCGAACACGACGCGCTGCTGCTGGTCGACTGCGTGACGTCGCTCGGCGGCCAGCCGCTGCGCCTCGACGAGGCGGGCGTCGACGCCGCCTTCGCCGGGACGCAGAAGTGCCTGAACTGCCCGCCCGGCCTGGCGCCGTTCTCCGCCGGCGACCGCGCGCTGGCAAAGCTCGCGCGGCGGGAGCGGCCCGGTCACTCGTGGTACTTCGACCTCTCGCTCGTGCTCGGGTACTGGGACCCCGGGGTGGTCGCCGGCGCGGGCGCGCCGCCGGGTCGCGCCTACCACCACACGGCGCCGATCAACATGGTCTACGCGCTGCGCGAGGCCCTGCGGATCGTCGTCGGCGAGGAGTGGCTGCCGACCGGCTGGGAACGCCACCGCCGCGCCCACCACGCGCTGCGAGACGCGCTCGCCGTGCTCGGGTGCGCGCGCCTGGCGCCCGACGGCGAGCAGCTGCATCCGCTGCTCGCGGTGAGCCCGCCGGAGGGCGTCGACGAGGCCGCCGTGCGGGGCCGCCTGCTGCTCGAGCACGGGATCGAGATCTCCGGCGGCCTCGGGCCGCTCGCCGGACGGCTGTGGCGGATCGGCGTCATGGGCGGCACCGGCGCCCGGCGCGCGCCGCAGGAGCAGCTCGTCAGCGCGCTCGCAGCACTGCTGAAGGTCGACCCCGTCGAGCCGCTCGCCGCGCTCGAGGAGGGCTGGCGGGCGTAGTGGTTCGTCCTGCGCGGACTCACAGGACGACCCACTAGATGGCGCTGGACGCCGCGCGCATCGCCGACCTGCTCGCCGGCTACTGCCTCGACGTGCAGCCCGGCCAGGAGGTGCTCGTGCGCTCGACGACGCTCGCCGAGTCGCTCCTGCTCGAATGCCAGCGGGCGATCCTCGGCCGCGATGCGTGGCCGCTGCTGCGCGTCGAGCTGTCGGGGGCGACGGCGGCGTTTCATCGCCATGCGCGCGACCACCACCTCGACGGCTTCCCGGAGGTCTCCTACGCCGAGGCCAAGAAGGCGCACGCGTCGCTGGCGATCCAGGCGCCGGAGAACACGCGCGCGCTCGCCGGGATCGATCCCGAGCGCCTCGCCCGCGCGGCCCGCGCCCGCATGCCGCTGCGCGAGCAGGCGCTGAAGCGGCGCTGGTGCTCGACGCTCTGGCCGACGCACGCCGGCGCCCAGCAGGCCGGCATGAACCTCGCCGACTTCGAGGCCTTCGTGCAGCGCGCGCTGTTCCTCGACCAGCCCGACCCGGTGCGCTCGTGGGGGGAGCTGCACGACTTCCAGGCCGGGCTCATCGAGCGCCTGCGCCCAGCGCGCGAGCTGCGCATCGAGGCCGCCGGCACGGACGTGACGCTGAGCGTCAAGGGCCGTACGTGGGTGAACTCCGACGGCAAGCGCAACATGCCCAGCGGCGAGGTCTTCACCGGGCCGCACGAGGCCAGCGCGAACGGGCGCATCCGCTTCGGCGTCCCCTCCTCGCCGGCGGGGATCGACGTGGCCGGCGTCGAGCTCGAGTTCCGCGACGGGCTCGTCGTGGCCGCGGCCGCCGAGCGCGGCGAGGAGTACCTCCAGCGCGCGCTGGCGACCGACGCGGGCGCGCGGCGCCTCGGCGAGATCGGCATCGGCACGAACTTCGGCATCGATCGCCCGATCGGCGCGACGCTCTTCGACGAGAAGATCGGCGGCACCGTCCACCTCGCGCTCGGCCGCTCCTATCCGGAGACCGGCGGTACCAACGAGTCGGCGCTGCACTGGGACCTCATCTGCGACCTGCGTCCGGGCGGCCGCTTGACCGCCGACGGCGAGACGGTCGTGCAGGACGGACGCTTCGCGCTCGTGTAGCCGACCGTCAAGGCCCCTCGTCGAAGTCGCGGGTGACCCGCGAGCGCGCGCGACGCAGGAGTGTGTCCAGTCCTGCGCACGTCTCGCACGCGTACACCCGCACGGTGCGGTCTTCGCCGCCCGAGACGATCGTTCCGTCGGGCAGGAAGGCAGCGGTGTTCACGCGGCCGGCGTGACGGTCGAGCACGGCGAGCGCGGTGCCGTCGCGGGCGTCCCACACGCGCGTCGTGCCGTCGGCGCCGGCGGTGACGATGCGGTCTCCGTCGCGACTGTAGGCGATGCTTCGCAGCACGCTCGTGTGCCCCGCGAGGCTGAAGCCGAGCTCCTCTCCGGAGCTGCTGTCCCACAGCCGCACGTTGCGGGAGCCGGCCACGGCGATCGTCTCTCCGTCCGGGCTGAACACGCCGCGATAGAAGGCCTCGGACCCCGGCCTGTCCGTGGTGCCCGTCGCCAGCGCGTGAACCTGCTTGCGCGAGCGGATGTCGTAGACGCGCGCCGCGCCGTGGACGGTCGTCACGAGCAGCCGCCGGCCGTCGGGGCTGAAGGCGACGTCGGTCACCCGCTCCTTCGCGGAGATCGGCACACGCCAGCGCCGCTGCGCCTCGCCGCCGCGGCGTAGCGCCCACAGCTCGGCGTACAGGTCGCTCTGCTCTTCCCTTCTGACGACAGCCGCGAGACGCCCGGCGGGGTCCAGCGCGAGGGCGTACACCGGGCCGGCCTCGGACAAACGAGCCAGGACACTGCCCGTGGCCATGTCCTGCAGCGCCGCCGCGCCCTGGCCCTGGTCGGGTGTCGCGTAGCCGACGAGCACGGAGCGCCCGTCGCGCGCAACCGCTGCGGTCGTGGGACGCATGCCCTCTATCCGCAGGCCAAGCGTCCGCGCGCTGCGGCTGCGGGTGTCCCAGACCTTCAGCGCCCCATCCTCCTCGACGAGGGCCACGCTCGAATCCGATGCCGGAGCGACAACGTCCACGCTCTTGGGCCCGCGCAGCGCCCGCTCGACACCGAGATCCCATAGGCGCATCGTGAGATCCTCGCCAACCGTCACGACGAAGCGCGTCGAGGTGGACCGGCCGCCGGCGGCGAAGGCGAGCGACTCCACGCCGGCGGCATGGCCCCGCAGCTCCGTGACGAGCCCGCCGGTCGAGCTCTCCCAGATCCGGGCCGTGCCGTCGGTGCTCGTCGTACCCACGAGCCGGCTGTCGGCGCTGAACGTCACCGTGTTGATGCCTTCGGTGTGGTCGAGACCGGCGACGCTGCGCGCCGGCCTGCGCCACGGCCGCTCCAATCGCCACAGCTGCGCGGTCTCGTCCCGCACGGTGACGACGCGCGACCCGTCGGGACTGATCGCCGCGTCGTCGACCGGGTCGGACGGCGTCCCCGGCGGCAGGCGCAGCTCGCGGCCGCGGGCGTCCACCACCCGGACCTTGCCGCCCGCCGCGCCATCCACGGCGAACCGCGCGCCGTCCGAGAAGCGGGTCGAGAAGCGCGGACCGGCGGCCGCGGCGATCGGCTGCACCCGGGTCGGCAGCCGCAGCCGGCCTGCCTGGCGCGACCCGTCCGCCGTCCAGCGCCATCGCAGCAGCCTGCCGTCGTCATTCTGCAGCACGACTGCGCCGGGACCCTGGAACGCGACGCTGACGTAGCCGGTGCCCCCGAGCCGGCCGCGCGGCCGGCCGCTGGCCGCGTCCCAGACGGCGGCGCCGCCGGAGCCGACGGTGGCGACGTAGCGCCCGTCCGGTGAGGTGGCCCCGCCCATGTGCTTCCCGCGAAGCGGCACGGCGTGCCCCCCGTCGGGCGCCATGAGCGCGCCACGCCTGGAGCCGAGGACGAGGAGGCGCTCGGCGTCCGGCGTGAAGGCGACGCCGAGGGCCGTCCCGACATCCACGTCGGGGAAGGACGTCTCGCCGCTCGACGGCCGCCACAGCCGGAGCCGGCCTCCGACGATCCCCGCCACCGTGCGCCCGTCCGCGGCGACGGCCGACGTCTGCGTGACCGCGCCGCCGCCGCCGCGTGGGGCTCGCGCCAGCGCGCCGCAGGCCGCGCAGGGACGCGATCGCGATCCGAGCAGCGTGGCGCGCACGTACGACGCCGCGAGCGATCGTCGCAGCGCCTGCTCGGACTCGTCTGTGCGCCGCTCGTCGACGGCCTCCATCGCGAGCTTCACGCTGCGCTCGGGGTCGATCGGCAACTGCGCCATCGCACTCGCGGCGAGCTCGCGCGAGTGGGCTACGTCCCGGTTGCGAACCGCCACGAAGACGGCCACGATGAGCCCGATCGTCAGCGCGGCAAGCCCAAGCGCCACGGCGCGGACGGCCTTGTTGAGGCGCTCGCGCCGGCGCCGCTCCTCGGCCTCGCGGCGCTCGCGCTCCTGATGCTCGAGCTCGCGCGCGATCGCCTCGCGCTCGCGCTGGGCCTCGTGCTCGTCGCACCATTCGAGGACCGCTTCGGCGAGGATGTCGTGGAAGATCTCGTAGCGGGGGGAGGGGTCCGCCTGACCCGGCGGCGGCGTGATCGAGCGCAGGATCCGCTGCTCTCCGTGGGACAGCTCCTGCAAGACCGGCTCGATCTCGGCCGTGTCGCGCTTGGCCCAGAACGCGAGGTCCGTCGTGCGCCAGGCGATCTTCGTTCCCGACGGGGAGACGAGGAAGCCGAGGACGTCGGCGGCGATCGCGCGATCCGAGTGCGTCAGCGCGCCGATCGCCTCCTCGAGGTGGCGGTACACGATCCTCTCCGCCCCGCCGAGCTTGTCGGTGAGCGTCGTGAGCTCCAGGCGCGGCGCCCGGCCGTCCGTCGCCGCGGCGTACCACAGGCGCTGCATCACGAGCTGCAGCAGCGGCGTCTCGACGCGGGCCGTCGCGGTCGTCGTCACGGCGGGCGCCTCGGGTTCCGGGGGCTGGCGGCCGTCGAGCACGATCTCGCGCGTGCGCACCTCCGTGAGGACCTTGTCGACGAGCGCCGGATCGATCCAGGCCTGGTCGGCACCGGCCGGCAGCCGCCTGTTGTACTCGTCCTTCGGACGCTCGATCGCCTGCCGAGCCGCCTCGAGGTCGAGGTGGCCGACGCGCAGGTAGTTGTCGAACAGATGTGGGACGCGTCCCTTGAAGCGGTCGAGCTTTGCCAGCCCATCCTCACGCAGCGAGACGAGGAAGTTCACGCGCAGGCCGGCATCGTTGACGACGTCCACGAACTCGCCGGCGAACGTGCCGGGCCCGTCGTCGTGCGGGTGATAGAGGAAGTACTCCTCGAACTGGTCGAGCACGACCAGCAGGTGCGCCACCGGGCCGAGCCAGCCTGCGAACGCTTCGCGCAACGGCGTGCCCGCAGACCACGGCTCGACGGGCTCGCCCGTCGCCTCCTCGACGGACGCGGCCACGGCCGTCGCGAGCCCGCGCACCGGCGCGTCGCGCCAATCGCTGAGCACCGCCACTGCGAAGCGCACCGGCTCGCGCTCGCCGGGGTCCTGGCGCCCGCGCGCCGCGCGGTCCTCCGCAACGATGGCGCGCAGCTCCGGTACGACGGCTGCCAGCAGCACCGAGCTCTTGCCGACGCCGCTGGCGCCGTAGAGCAGCGTCAGCCGGGACGAGCGCATGTTCGCGCCGATGATGCGCTGCTCGCGCTCGCGGCCGAAGAACCATGCGACATCGTGTTCGGTGAAGGGGAGGAGGCCGACGTAGGGGTTCGCGCGCGGCGGCGCCCCGAGCTCGCCGACGACCGCTGCGTCTATGTCCGTCACGCCGCCGTGGCGAGGCAGCCCAGCTGGTCGGTGAGCTCGTCGACGTACTCGTCGAGCAGCATGAAGACGAGGTCGACGTCACGGTCGCCCCACAGCGTCAACTCGATCTTCGTGCTCGCGGGCGTGGCCGGCTCGCGCTGCACCGACCACGACTGGTTGACGAGCACATCGCTGCCGCCGAGCCGTTCCAGCACGACGCGCAGGTTCCAGTCGCGCATGCTGTAGCCGAGGAAGAGCAGGTGGCGCTCGGTGAGACGCTGGCGCAGGACGACCGGTAGCTGGCGTGCGATGTCCGAGCGCGTGAGGTAGCGGATGTAGTCGTCCTCGGTGATGACGTAGCTGTCACGCGCGCGATCCGCCCGGACCATCGCGCCATGCAGCTTGACGATGACCGTGCGCTCGTCGGGCTCGAGCTCGTCGTACTCGTTGGGCAGCAGGATCGGGGCACAGGACCCGTCGCGCTCGTGAATGAAACGGCCGCGGTCGGGCCCCTTGGCCTCGTACCAGATCAGGTCGTAGGGCTCGCCGAGGTCGGCGAAGGCCCGCTCCAGCGCGTCGTCGTAGTTCGTCGTGAGGATCACCTGCCGGGGAACGTTGCGTTCGCGCAGCAGGCCGGCCGTGTAGGCCAGGAAGCGGTGCAGCGCCGTCGGCGGGTAGAGCGCGTCGAACGGGTCGCGCACGTAGTCGTAGAGCGGCCGGGTGCCGAGCTTGGCTTCGACGTATTGCGAGATGCGCATGAGGTCGTGGTCGTCGGGGTCGGGATAACCCACGCTTTCCGCGAGCTGCGCCGCAAGCTCGGCGGCGTTGGGCAGATACTGGCCCTTCTTCCACGACTGGCCCTCGGGACGGCCGCAGAGGTTGGCTCCCGCGCCCAGGAAGGGGACGACCTTGCCTTCCAGCATCCGCTTGGCGACCAGGAAGTAGTGATCCTCCTGGACCAACTGGATGCTCATGGCTTCCGTCCTCCTTTCTTAGGTTTGCTGCGCTTCTTCTTGCTCGTGTTCGTGTTGCTGGTCTTCTTCACGCTCGAGACCCAGACGATCGAGGCCTTGCGCTCACCGTGACCCTTCCCAAGGTTGACCAGCGCTTTGATGGCGCGCGTCGGCAGGTTGACGGCGGCCAGCGCTCCCGCGCCGGTGGCCGGGATGTGCTCCAGGCCGCTGATCCTCAGGGTCAGGTAGCCGCGGCCGCAGCGACCCCACGCGCGCAGCTTCCCGATCTTCGTCGGCCGCCCGCTGAGCGCGGAGCGCAGCTGACTCCTCGTCGCGCGGGACGCGAGCCTGCGGCCGGCGAAGAACCGCATCCCCCGCAGGCTCACGGCGCTTGCATCGACGCAGCGCGTGGGCCTGCTCCTCTTGGCGCGCTCGGGCCGTGGAGGCTGCTCGACGGCCAGCGTCATCGTCGCGGTCTTGGTCTGCTTCGCCAGCCCCGTGTCGAAGCTCGTCTTCGGCTTGGTCCGTGTCAAGGTCGACGTGGCGATGACCTCCTGGGCGGTGGTCGGCGTGCCGTCGGGCGGCGCCGGAGCGGTCGCCGGTGGCTCATCGTCCTTCGTCGTGGAGACCTTCGTCGTGAGCGCCTGCTCGCAGTTCAGACCCGCCTCCGCGATCGCCAGCGCGGCCGGCAGCGAGGCGGCGTCGAGCGACCCGAGGAACTGGCCGCCGGTCGCCCGCGCGAGCTCGCCCAGCTGTGGGGCGGCGCTCGCGGCGAGTCCGCTGCGCAGCTGCAGGACGTAGACCCGCGGGCCCTGTTGCGGCAGCGGCGCCGGCGGCAGCGGCGCGGAGCCGTCGGTGATGAGGACCAGCGCGGTGGTCTGCGGGCGCGCGCGGACTGCCGCCCCGAGTCCCGCGGCGTAGTCTGCCGGCCCGGCGTCGTTGCGGATGTGCTCGTCGAGCAGAGCGCGCAGGGTCGCGAGCTCGCGCTGGTCCGCCAACCCCCTCGCTCCGACGGTCAGCGTCGGGAACACCTGCATCGCCCGCGCCCCGATCTCGATCGCGCCGAGCCTGATCTCCGCGGTGCGCAGCTTCGTGATCAGCGCCTCGATCGCCGTGCGGCGCAGAAGCTGCGGGTCAGCACTGCGCATGGGGGCCGAGTCGTCGACGACGAGCTCGACGTCACGCGCCAACGAGCAGCCGGCAGCATCCCGCCCCCCGATCGTCGCCGGTGGCCGTGGTACGACGGGAAGGTCGAGCAGCGACGAGGACGACCTGCTTCCCACGAGGACGTCGGACCGCGCATCGCCGCCCGCATCGAAGTCCGCTGCGAGAGCCGTTCCGCTCCGCTCGTCGACGCCCGTGCCCGCCAGGCGCACGCCGGAGCGCCCGAGCAGCGCGATGTCGACGAGGCCGGTGCGGACGTGGCTCCCGAGCAGCTCGTACACCGCGCCCGCGTCGGTGCGCCCGAGCGCATCGACATTCGGCGCCGAGACGAGCAGGTCGCGGTACGCGTCGTCGTCGACGTTGGCGACGGCGAGGTTGCTGCCGAAGCGGTCGGAGGGGCTGATGCCGTCCAGCCGGACAGCGCTGCCGGGGGTGGCCGGCAGCACGATCGGCAACGGCGACGAGGTCCGCCCGCGGACGACGAAGGTGCTGCCCGCCCCGGCGCGCCCGTCCGGCGACGCCGTCGGCGCGCCGACCGCGATGTCCGGCACGCCGTCGCCGCTGAGATCTCCGATGCCGGCGATCGACGCGCCCAGCCCCATCCCCGCGCCACCCACGATCACCATCCCCTCGCCTGTGGGTGCGGCGAGGTCGACGCTGGCGCCCAGCGGGCGTGCCGTTACGACGAAGGCCGCTCCGGCATATGTCGTCGGGCTGTCGGGCCCCTCGAAGGGCGCGCCGAGCAGCACCTCCGGCAGCCCATCCCCGCTGATGTCGGGCGAGGTGCCGACCGCTGAGCCGGCCTGACCGCCCGCGACGCGACCGTCGATGCGGTAGCTCGTGGGCGCAAGCCCGTCGAGCGCGGCGCTGCCGCGCGTCGGAAGCGGTCCCGGCAGCACGTACACGGATCCCGCGGCCGAACGGGCCTTGGGAGCGGCTGTCGGGGCGCCGATGACGAGCCCGCCGGGGCCTCCCGGGGTCGGGGAGCCGAGTGGGGCAAGTGACGAGCCGGTCCCGTCGCCGGCTGCGACGCCGAGCAGGCGGACGATCGCCTTGTCGTCCTCGTCGCGCAGGTCGGTGTCGCCGCGCGCCTTGGAGCCGAGCATGAGGTAGACGACGCCCGCTGCGCCGCGCTCGCCGGCCCCCGCCTGCGGTGCGCCGATCGCGAAGTCGGCGAGCTTGTCGGCGTCGCCGTCGATGTCGCCGAGGGCGGCGATGCTCGTCCCCAGCCGCGCGCCGGCGGCGCCGCCGTCGATGCGGTAGCCGCGACTGCCGGGCGCCGCGGGGTCCACGGTCCCGGAGAAGCCGCGACGCCCGAACACGACGAAGATGGAGCCGGCGTCCCTGCGCCCCCGGGGGTCGGCGGTCGGTGCGCCGATCGCGACGTCGCCGATGCCATCGCCGTTGACGTCGCCGACGAAGGCCACGGCTTGAGCGCCCATCGTGATCTTCGCACCGGACTGGTCCGGGGCGGCGAGGTCGAGCGTGCCGCTCGCCGGAGCCTGGACGTCGCCGGCAGCCGGTGTGGCGGCGATCAGCCAGCACACGATGCCGACCAGGACGAGAGCCGCCACCTGCCGAACGCTCAACGCCCCGTCCGAAGAGGACATCGCGTCCCTGTCACGCACTGTGCCCCCCAGCTTCCGGTGTGGACCTTCTTGGTCAAGACGACCGTACAGGGACGGCGCCTCCCAACACGTGCGGTTCGTCACACGGTGGTCACGCGCGTGCGCTGCGACGTCGGTGCTGGTGCGGGTGTCCGCCGCGCACCGTGCGCCAGCTCTGCGCCGCGATGCGCAGGATCACGAGCGTGATCGCGAGGCCGATGAGGCCCGCCCGCCGCTCGTCCACGGCGGCCACGGCGAGCGCTCTATCGTGCCGGCGGCGCCCAGGCCGCCCGCATGTCGACGCGCTCGCCGCGAAACGGCACGGCCTCGGCCTCCAGCAGCCGGCGCTGGCGCTCGCCCTTCGCAAGCGAGCCGTCGGCGCGCACGACGCGCTGCCACGGCACGCCGGGGTCGTCGCAGCGCGCGAGCACGGCTCCGGCGTGGCGCGGGGCGCCGGGGCAGAGGTCGCCGTACGTCGTCACGCGGCCGGGCGGGATCGCGCGCACGGCCGCGAGGATCGCGGTGTCCGTGGACATGCCCGGACGGTGACAGAACGAGCCCAGCCGCGCCGATCACTACCGTGGAGGCGGTGACCCGCCGCACGAAGATCGTCGCGACGATCGGCCCCGCCTCGCGCGACCCCGAGACGCTGGCGCGGATGGTCGAGGCGGGGTTGGACGTCGCGCGGCTGAACTTCTCGCACGGCAACGCCGAGCAGCACGCCGAGACGGCCGGCCGGGTACGCGAGGCGGCCGATCGCGCGGGCCGGCCGGTCGCGATCCTCCAGGACCTGCCCGGGCCGAAGCTGCGCATCGGCCCGCTCGAGGACGACATCGCCGAGCTCAAGCCCGGCGACGTCGTGACGTTCGCCTGCGGCGAGGACGGCGCCGGCACGGCCCGCTGGATGACGGTCGCGCGTCCCGAGCTCGTCGCTGCGCTGTCGCCGGGCGACGTCATGTACCTCGCCGACGGCGCGGTGAGCCTGCGCGTCCAGGCCGTGCGCGCCGGCGACTGCGAGATCGACGCCGAGGTCGAGATCGGCGGCGCGGTCGCCTCGCGCCAGGGTCTGAACGTCCCCGGCCCGCTCGACCAGCTCGCCGCCGTGCCCGAGGAGGACCTTCGCCACCTCGCCGACGGCGAGCGCATCGGCGTCGACCTCGTCGCGCTGTCGTTCGTGCGCAGCCCCGAGGACATCACGGTCGTCCGCGAGCACACGCGCCTGCCGCTCATCGCGAAGATCGAGAAGCCGCAGGCCGTCGAGCGTGCCGAGGACATCATCCGCGCGGCCGACTGCGTCATGGTCGCGCGCGGCGACCTCGGCATCGAGCTGCCGATCGAGCGCGTCCCGATCGTGCAGAAGAACCTGATCGCGCTCGCGGGGAAGCTCGCGCGTCCCGCGATCACGGCGACGCAGATGCTCGACTCGATGGTCGCCTCCTCCCGGCCGACGCGCGCCGAGGTCGCCGACGTCGCAAACGCGATCCTCGACGGCACCGACGCGGTCATGCTCTCGCAGGAGACCGCGGTCGGTCACTTCCCGGTCGAGTCGATCGCGATGATGGCGGCGATCGCCGAGTGCACCGAGGTCGCCGCGCCCTACGAGCGCTGGAACGAGGAACGCGTGCACCGCGGCATGCGCGACCCCTCCTACACGGTCGCCTACGCCGTCTGCATGGCCGCTCGCGAGCTCGATCTCGACGCCGTCGTCATCCCGACGCTGTCGGGCCGCTCGGCACGGCTCGTCTCCGCCCACCGCCCGACCGTGCCGATCTTCGCCCTCTCGCCGGGGCGCGAGACCGTGCGCCGCTGCGGGCTCATGTGGGGGGTCCAGGCCGCCCACATCCGCCGTCACCAGGTCACCGAGGAGCTGCTCATCGACGCCTGCCGCCGGGTCGTCGAGCTCGGCTGGTGCAAGCCGGGTCAGCGAGTCGCCGTGACCGCCGGCCTGCCGAGCGGCATCCCCGGCTCGACCTCGCTCTTTCAGATCCAGCAGGTATAGATGGGCGGCGTCACGGTCCGCGCCGTCTCGATGGCCCTTCTCGCGGCCGCGCTCGTGCTCGCGTCGGGTGCCGCCGCGCGCGAGATCCGCGGCGGCTTCGGCGCCGAGAAGCTCACGGGTACCGACGCCGCCGACACGATCTTCGGCGGCTCGGGCAACGACCAGCTCATCGGCCTGGACGGCGACGACCGGCTCGTCGGCGGCACCGGCAACGACCGCATCCTCGGCGGGCCGGGCGTCGACTCGATCGACGGCAACGACGGCGACGACCGCATCGACGGCGGGCCTGGCGCCGACCAGATCATCGAGGCTGGCTTCGGCGACGACCGCATCCAGGGCGGCGACGGCGACGACGTCCTGCGCGCCGGCCGCGGCAGGGACACGGTCTTCGGCGGCAACGGCAACGACACGATCTTCCCCGGGCCGGCCGGCGACACCGTCGACTGCGGCCCCGGCGTCGACACCGTCTACCTCAACACCCGCGGCGACCGCGCGACCGACTGCGAGCGGCGCCTGCGCGAGCCCGACATCCGCCGTCGCAGCTGTCAGCAGGGCGGCACGAGCATCGGCGAGCTCGTGCTCGGCCGGGGTGGCGCCGACCGCTGTCGCGGCGGCGGTGGCGACGACGACGTCGAGGGCGCGGGCGGCGACGACACGCTCTTCGGCGAGACCGGCAACGATCGCCTCTACGGCCGTACCGGCGACGACGTCATGTACGGCGGGCCCGGAGACGACGTCCTGCAGGGCGGCCGCGGCCGCGACCGCATGCTGGGCGGCGAGGGCGACGACGAGCTCACCGGCGGCTTCGACCCCGATCGCCTGCAGGGCGGGCCCGGCAACGACGTCGTCATCGCACGCGGCGGGGGCGCCGACGCGGTCGACTGCGGGCCCGGGCGCGACGCGGTCGTGCGCGACAGCCGCGACCGGACCCGCAACTGCGAGGTCGTCAGGCGCGGGTAGCGCTCTCGGACCGCAGCGCCAGCGTCCCGCCGAGCGCCATGACGACGAGTGCGGCGACGGCGACGATCGCCTCCGGCGACGTGAGGTCGTCCAGCGAGCCGCCCAGCGCGGTGTAGGCGAACGCCCGCGGCGCCACGCCGATCGCCGTCGCGGCCGCGAACGCCGGCAGCCGCAGACGGGTCGCGCCGGCGACGTAGTTCAGCAGGGAGTACGGCACGCCCGGCGCGATCCGCGCGTAGAGCACCGCCCAGAAGCCGCGCCGCTCGATCCAGGCCTGCACGCCGAGCAGCCGCCGGCCGGCGAGGGCATCGACGGCGTCGCGGGCGACGTAGCGCGCGATCGAGAAGGCCAGCACCGCGCCGAGCGTCGCCGACGCAATCGAGACCGGCGTGCCGAGCGCCGTGCCGAACAGCAGGCCGCTGGCGGCTGCCAGCAGCGGGCCGGGGAACAGCGCGCACGTCAGCAGCGACGAGACGACGATGAAGGCCGGCACCGCGGCCGCGCCGAGCGGATCGATCGCGTCGCGCACGCGCGCGGGCGAGATCGAACCGGTCAGCGCGACGAGGACGAAGAGGCCGCCGACGCCCGCCGCCAGCGCAGCCAGGCGCCGGTGTGCGCTACGCGGCGGCACCTACGCCGCGCCGCGCACCACCGCCGCGGGCGGGTGCGCGGCGTAGAACTCGGCTTCCTGGCGGCCGAGCTCGGTCACGGGCGGATCGCCGTAGATCCATTCGCGCGCGATCCGGTGCCAGTTGCCGCGCGCGCGCAGCTGGCTCATGACGGCGAGCGTCAGCATCTCCAGGCGGCGACCGAAGAGGTGGTCGGGGGGCAGCGTCTCGTGGCGCATCTTCGAGAAGTGCGACGAGCGCGGGTCGGACATCTCGATCATGATCTCGGTCGCGATCTCGGGGGTGAGCTCGATCTCCTCGTCGGTCGCGTACCACCACGTCATGTCGTGGAGCTGGGTGAGGATGCCCTCGGGCGTGTAGTACTCGGGCTTGCCGATGAAGCCGCCGCTGTGGAGGTGGTCGATGAGCGCGGCGCCGTCGCCGGTGGCGCCGAGGCGCGCGATCTCCAGCTCGAACTGGGCGATCGAGGCCGGGATGCGCTTGAACAGGCCGAAGTCCAAAAACGCCATGCGGCCGTCGTCGAGCAGCAGTGAGTTGCCCGGGTGCGGGTCGCCGGAGAACTGGAGGTGGCGGTACATGCAGCCGAAGTAGAAGCGAAAGACGATCTCGCCGAGGCGGTCGCGCTCGGCCTGCGGGAGCTGCTTGATCTCCTCGAAGCCGCGGCCGGTGACGAACTCGGTGACGATGACCTTCTCGTGCGACAGCGCGGTCATGACCTCGGGCACGACGATGAACGGGTGCCCGCGATAGATCCGGGCCAGCGTGCGCTGGTTCTGGGCCTCGAGCTCGTAGTCGAGCTCCTCGTCGATGCGCGAGCGGATCTCGTCGCCCAGCGCCTTCGGATCCAGGCCGGGCGCGACGCGCTTCATGAGCCGCAGGATCATGCCGAGGTTCTGCATGTCGGAGCGGACCGCCTGCGCGACCCCCGGGTACTGGACCTTGACCGCCACGGCGCGGCCGTCGTCGAGCTTGGCCTTGTAGACCTGGCCGATCGACGCCGCCGCGATCGGCACGGGGTCGAAGGTCTCAAAGACGTCCTCGATGCGCTCGCCGTACTCGCCCTCGATGACCTTCTTCATGTCCTTGAAGGCGACCTTGGGCGCGGCGTCGCGCAGCTCGGCGAGCTTGGCCTGGAACTCCTCGCGGTACTCCTCGGGCACGAGGCCGACGTCGAGGAACGACATGACCTGGCCGAGCTTCATCGCGGCGCCCTTCATCGTCCCGAGCGCGGCGACGATCTGCTCGGCGGTCTCGAGTTGGCGCTTGGCAAGCGCCCGCTGCTTGCCATCGTCCGAGCGGGCGACGTTCGTCGCCCGCGTGCCCATCTGCTTGGCCGCCTGGGTCGCGGCCAGCCGCCCGACCTTCGTGGAGCGGCTCAGGCGCGAGGTCGGGATCGCGTCCTTCTTCGCCATGCTCCCGCTACCCGCGCTCCACCTGCGAGCCGGGGACGATGTCGTCGCGACCGTCGGCCCAGCGCACCCAGGCCTTGTGCCCGCCGTCGTAGTCGTCGCCCCAGACGACGAGCGTCGCGGGGTCGCCCCAGACGGTGACCTGGTCGTCGCCCTCGGGGTCGACGCCGCGCCACACGCGGATGAAGGCGTTGTGCTCCCACTCGTCGCCGATCGTCGTCGGGTCGGTGTGCCCGGGGTGGACCTCGGTCGCGTGGTCGAGGCCCATGAGCGTCTCCATGATCGAGGCCTTGATGTCGGCGTAGGACGTGCTCAGCGGCGCGCGCACGCCCCCGATCGAGCCCTTGAAGAGCGTGTCTCCCGTGAAGACGTGGCCGTCGACGGTGAAATTCAGCATCCCCTTCGTGTGCCCGGGCGTGTGCAGGGCGCCGACGTCGAGCCCGCCGACGCTCAACGGCTCGAAGGGCCGCGCGTCGACCGGCTCGTCGGGGTGCGCGAGGACCGTGATGTCCGGGTAGCGGCGCTTGACCTCGTCCAGCGCGCAGACGTGGTCGTGGTGGTGGTGGGTGAGCAGGAGATGGGTCACGTCGATGTCCTGCTGCTCGGCCGCGTGAAACAGCGGCTGCATCGGCCCACCGGCGTCGATGAGCAATCCGGGGCCGCCCGGGGCGGCCGCGACGAGATACGTGTTCGTCAGAAAGCCATCCGACATGGCGCGTTCGATGACCATGGGGCTCAGGGTACTGTGTGCGTTCATGGCCGCTCCGTCGCTTATCCCAAGGGGGGCTTCGCCCCCTTACGCCCGGCCTGGAGGGCCGGTCTAACCCCCAGATACCTACATGAGCCAACTCATCCATACGTGTTATCGGATCGGCGAGATCGACCGGTCGGTCGCCTTCTACGAGGCGCTCGGCTTCGAGGAGCTCAGCCGCAAGCCGATCCGCGACGAGGCGATCAACGTGTTCATGGGGTTGCCCGGCGACGGCCCGCGCTTGGAGCTGACGTACAACCACGGCGTCTCCGAGTACGAGCTCGGGACGGGCTACAACCACATCGCGATCACCGTGCCCGATATGGACGAGGCGCTCGCGAACCTCGCCGAACAGGGCATCGAGCCCGAGAAGCCGCCGTATTCCGTCCGCGAGGGCGGGTCGCTGCTCTGTTTCGTGCGCGACCCGGACGGCTACAGGGTCGAGATCATCGAGCGCTCCTGATCACCTGCTCCGGCAGCCAGGCGACCGTGCTCGCCGCTGCGCTCGGCTCGCTGGACGCGGTGCTCGCGACGCTGCTGGCGTAAGCGCGTTCCGGAGAATTACGAGAAGTCAGTTCGTGTACGGTCGCGACGATGGCCACGCGCGGCCGACCGCCCAACCCCCTAGATCCCGACGCCTCCCACAGCGCGCGGCTCGGCGCCGAGCTTCGCACGCACCGTCTGGAGGAGGGCTTGACGCTGCAGGCGCTCGGCGACCTGATCGGCTTCACGCCTCAACACGTCAGCGAGGTCGAGCGGGCGAAGACCGCCCCGACGCGGCCGTTCATCGCCGCCTGCGACCACGCCCTGAACGCTCACGGCGCGCTCCTGGAGCTGCTGCCCGCCGCCGTGCACGAGCGAGACACGCAACGCCATGAGCGTGCCGCCGCCCGT
>Ga0136617_10000517_pt1 | contig 32412 bp, 25 predicted proteins | sample AntDrymUQ3222106_2_FD_129672 | JGI IMG/M metagenome (GOLD analysis project Ga0136617, IMG submission 129672) | Polar desert sand microbial communities from Dry Valleys, Antarctica - metaG UQ322 (21.06) | ecosystem: Environmental > Terrestrial > Soil > Desert | place: Antarctica: Dry Valley... | reverse complement strand
GAAGGCTCGAGGTGTGCTGCTTCTCAGTCGGTTTGCGGCAGTGCGGCCGCCACGCAGAACGCTCCCCCTAGCGGGGGAGCAGGAGAAGCACGGACAGGTCGAGCGCGTGCGTCATGCGCGACGCAGTGTAGGTCATGCGGCCGCACTTGCCCACCCGTGCATGTGTCCTCGCGTGTGAGCCTGGACACATGGCATCGGGACTCGTCGTGTCGGACGTGCTCCCGGTGGGAATGCTCGGCATGGTATGCGAGGACGCGAAGCTGCACCCCGTGCAGGTCGTGGTGTGCGCGTCGCTGACGTAGCGGTCGAATACGAGGAGCGCTACTGGTACCCCGACGACGGCGGGATCGTCTGGGTGGCCGGGTACTCGGTCGTCGACCCGGGCTCGGGCCGCTACCTCGCGCGCGACGCACCGGAGCTGGCGGCGCACGGCCTCGTCGTCGCCGGTGTCGCCGGCGCGGCGCGCTTCCACGACGACGTGCTGCAGTCCCAGGCCGTCTCCCCCGGCCGTGCGCTGACGCTGCGGCGCGACCCGGGCAACGAGCACGATCCGTATGCGATCGCCGTGCTGGCGTCCGGCGGCGCACAGGTCGGCTGGGTGCCGCGCGAGCTTGCGGCCGGCATCGCGGCGGACCTGGACGCAGGACGGCCGTGGTCGGCGGTCGTCCTGCGCGAGCGGCGAGCCTCCCCGCGCGATCCGCGCAGCGGGCTGACGATGCTGCTGGCGCGCGCGGAGGCGATCGAGCTGCGTCAGCGCGGGCAACGCTGAGCATCACATCACGTCGTCAGACGCGCGAGCACGCCTTCCCCGGGCTGCAACCGTCGCGGTATGGGCGCGCCGGAGGGCAGGCGCGCGGCGTGCGTCGAGCGCACGATCGGTCCCGCCACCGGCGCCGCACGCGGCTCGCCGGCGACGTTCAGCGCGACGAGGTGGTCGGCCCCGCGGCGGTAGACCAGGACGCCGTCGTCGACGTCGTCGAGGAACTCCAGTCCGGCGCCGAGCGTGCGCCGCAGCGCGAGGAGGTCGCAGTAGAGCGCGAGGACCGAATCGGGGTCCTGCGCCTGCGCGGCGACCGCGCCCCCGTCGACCTCGATCGCGGGCAGCCACGGCTCGCCGGTGGTGAAGCCGCCGTGCGGCGCCTCGTCGTCCCAGCGCATCGGGTGACGATGGCGGTCGCGACCGGCGCGGTCGTCGGGCGGCTCGCGGCCCGGGCCGTCGGCCATCCCGATCTCGTCGCCCTGGTAGACGAAGACCGGACCCGGGAGCGTCAGCGCGAGCAGCGCGGCGGCGCGCGCGTTGCGTGCGCCGACGCGGTCGGGAAGCCGCGGGGAGTCGTGGTTGGAGAGCACCCACGCCGCGCGGCCGGCGACCCCTGTGGGATCGAGCGCGGACGCGATCGCAGCGCGCAGCGCGCCCGCGCTCCAGGGCGCGTGCAGCAGCTCGAACGCGAACGCGACGTCGACGTACTCGAGGTAGGGCATCTGGCCCGCCGACGGGAGATAGACCTCGCCGACGAGCAGCGCCACCTCCCCCGCGCCGCTGCGCAGCGCCGCCAACGCCGTGCCGACGTCGGGCGCGTTGCGGCTGTGGCGCGGCTCCAGTCGCGCGCATTCGCCGAGCTCCGGCAGCGCGGGCGCGGCGGTCGCGGGCGGGTCGTCTCGCAGTGCGGGGTCCTTGAGCAGGCGGTCGATCGCATCAAGGCGGAAGCCGTCGACGCCGCGATCGACCCAGAAGCGCAGCGCCCCGGCCAGCGCGGCGCGGACGTCCTCGCGGCGCCAGTCGAGGTCCGGCTGCTCGGGATAGAACGAGTGCAGATACCAGCCGCGGCCGCGGGGGTCCGGCGACCAGGCGGGACCGCCGAAGGCGGCGAGCCAGTTGTTCTGGGGGCCGTCGCGGTCAGACCAGACGTAGCGCTCCGGGTGCTCGATGAACCACGGGTGCTCGATCGACGTGTGGCACGGGACGACGTCCATGAGCACGCGCAGGCCGCGCGCGTGGGCGGCGACGACGACCGCGTCGAGGTCGGCGAGCGAGCCGAAGCGCGGGTCGATCCCGGTGTAGTCCGCGACGTCGTAGCCGCCGTCGGCCATCGGCGACGGGTAGACCGGCGACAGCCAGATCGCGTCGGCCCCGAGGTCGGCGACGTGATCGAGCCGCTGCGCGATGCCGGCGAGGTCGCCCTCGCCGTCGCCGTCGGAATCCTGAAACGAGCGCGGGTAGATCTGGTAGACGACCGCGTCCCGCCACCAGGGGCTGTCCGGCATCGTGCGCATTGGCCCGATGATGCCCGCTGCGCCCGGCGCTTCAGCGCCGGCGCACGATCCTCAGCCGTGGATACGAGCGGACGTAGGCGCGCGGACGGGTCAGCCGCACGACGAGCGTGACGCGGCGGCTCGAGCGCTTGCGGCGCAGCAGGCGGCGGTTGCGCGGCCCGACGCGGATCGTGTGGCTCTTCGTGTGCCGGGCGCGCAGCGAGAACGTCTGCTTGCCGAACGCCTTGCGGCGCCCGTTCCAGCGCACCTCGAGGCGACCGCGGCAGCGCGGCTTGGAAGCCTTGGCGCAGCGCAGCGGCCCGGCGACGAGCCCGCGCCGCGTGAGCCGCAGGCTGCGCGTGAGCAGCTGGATCGGCGCCGGCCGGCTGACGGCGGGCGCCGCGGCGACGCCGGGCAGCAGCTTGCCCAACCGAGCGGCCACGATGTCCCAGGCCGGTCGCTTGACGGCGTTGCGCCGCAGCAGCGCCGTGTCGAAGCGGTCGTCGTTCGGGGTGCGGTTGCGCAACCCGTAGTAGTACAGGCGGGTCACGCGGTCGAGATGACGGTCGATGTAGTCGAACATGAAGCGCGTCGCGTCCGCCGCACGCTGCTCGTCGTAGGGGAACGTCACGCGCCCGCTGCCGTCGACGTAGCGCACGAGACCGGCGCCCTCGGTGAGCCAGATCTCTCCGGTCGTCAGCCGCAGCAGCGCGTCGGTGCCCGACGTGCGCAGGTGGTTGACGTCCTCGTAGTTGTGGATCCCCCAGGCCTTCGGAGCGCTCGCGAGAAACGGCGTCATCGCACGCACGTAGGCGGGCGCGTCGGTGCTGTCGAGCAGCTCGGCGCCGAGCACCGTACAGGCCGGGCACGTGGCGACCATGGCGTTGTAGAACTCCGCCGCCCGCTGCGGGTTGGAGGCGGTCGGCTGGCTGGCGACGTTGGCCTCGTTCCAGGGCCCGAACTCGGTGACCGACGGCCAGCGCTGGCGAAACGCGTTGAAGGCCGCGGTGAACTGCGCGACGCTCGGCAGCACGCAGGGCGCGCTCGGGCAGCGCGTTGCGGGCGGGCGGTTGAAGACGACGAGCGGCCGCAGGCCCCGCGCTCGCGCGGCCGCCAGCCAGGTCTCGACAGGGCCGGGCTCGACGAGCGCCGCATCCCAGCGCACGACGAGGCGCGCCGCGGTCATGCTCAGCTCGCTGCGCAGGCGCAGGTCGCCGAGCGACTCCGCGTGCTGGTCGCTGAGGCCGCCCACGCTGAACGCCGCCGCCGCGGGCACCGCGGGCACCGCGGGCACGAGTACGAGCAGCGCGCCGAGCGCCAGCGTCCGCCGGTTCACGGGTCGTTGCGTCGGTGCGCCGCCACGCGGTGACCATACTCGTGGGCGCCGAGCTCGGCGACGGTAGGGCCGGCCGGTGCGTTCCCGGGGGCCACGTCGTCGTGGGTGCCGGCGTGGTGGCAGGACTCGCTGCCGTGATGACCCGCGGCGAGAGACGGCGACCGTGTCGCCTTCTTCCTCCATGTGGAGGAAAACGCGACACGCTCGGCGAGTCGGGCACCAGGGGGCAGAGGCAAGCCATCCGAGCCTCTGTCGCGGCTTCGACAACCGCGGGCAATGACCGCGATGGATGCGCGTTGCCATGAAAGCCGTGGCAAACCAGCGCTCGCGAACGAACATCTCCGAGGCGGATCCCGCGCAGTCGCGGCTGGACTCACGCGGATCGCATGCACAACTGCCACCTCAGGTGAGCGCGGGAGTCGATGTGTCAGTTATGCATGACATGCGTGCACAAGTGACCACTCGATGCGACGACCCGATCGATCCGGCAGTTGTGCACGTCAGGCGGGACCCTCACACGGCCAGACGGCCCGACGTCCGACTACGGCGAGGTGCTCAGCCGAACGCTGCGGCCGGGCCCGACCATCCACCCCCGCGTGCTCAGCCGAGCGCGACGGTGCGGCCGTCGACGAAGTCCTCCGACGAGCTGATGATCTCGTCGATGAGCGCCTGCGGCACCGGCGCGTCGGTCGTGAGGACCATGACCGCGTGCTGCTGGTCGCCGTTGTTGGGCGAATGGCCGACGGCGGCCGAGCCGATGTTCACGCCGTGCCCGCCGAAGATCGTGCCGACGCGGCCGATGACGCCGGGCACGTCGCGATAGCGAAACAGGGTGAGATGGGGCTCGAGCTGGAGGTTGAAGCGCTGGCCCCAGGCCTGCAGGAGGTGCGGCCGGTTGCGGTTGCCGATCGTCGTGCCGGCGACGGTCGTGCGCGCGTCCCCGCAGACGACCGTGACGCGAACGAGGTCGGTGAAGTCGCGCGCCGTCGTGCTCGACGTCTCGAAGACCTCGAGACCGCGCTCCTCGGCGATCGCGTGCGCGTTGACCTCGTTGATCGGCTCCTCCGTGCGGCCCTGCAACGCGCCGAGCAGCACGGCGATCCCCAGCGGCCGTGTATCGCGCTCGGCGATGCGACCGTTGCACTCGATCTCCACGCGCTCGATCGAGCCGCACAGCGCCAGCGACGTCGCCAGCCGCCCGAGCTGGTTGCACAGCGGCTGAAACGGGCCGAGCGCCTCCATGTCCTCGGGGGCGATCGCGGGGACGTTGACCGCGGTCGTCACGCTACCGCCCAGCAGCGCGGCGACGACCTGCTCGGCCGCCTGGTAGCCGGCGCGATCGGTCGCCTCGGCGGTCGAGGCGCCGAGATGCGGCGTGACGATGACGTTCGGATAGTGAAAGAGCGGATGGTCGGTGATCGGCTCGGAGCGAAAGACGTCGAGCGCCGCGCCTGCGACCTTGCCGCTGTCGAGCGCCGCCTGCAGATCGGCGTCGACGATGAGCGACCCGCGGGCGACGTTGAGGATCCGCACGCCGTCGCGCATCTTCGCGAACGCCTCGGCGTCGAGCCAGCCGTCGGTCTCCTGCGTCGTCGGCAGATGGACGGTGAGGAAGTCGGCCTGCGCGTAGAGCGCGTCGGTGGTGTCGGTCTTCTCGACGCCGAGGTTCTGGTAGCGCTCGGCCGCGACATAGGGGTCGTAGGCGACGACGCGCATGCCGAAGGCCCGCGCGCGCTGGGCGACGAGCTGGCCGATGCGGCCGAAGCCGAGGATCCCGAGCGTCTTGTCCATGAGCTCGGTGCCGCTGAACGCGCCGCGCTTCCACTGCCCCGCTATGAGCGAGCCGTGCGCCTGCGGGATGTTGCGCGCGAGCGCGAGCAGGAGCGCCATGGTGTGCTCGGCGGCGGTGACGATGTTCGAGCGCGGCGCGTTGGCGACGACGATGCCGCGCTTCGTCGCCGCCGCGACGTCGATGTTGTCGATCCCGACGCCGGCGCGGGCGATGACGCGCAGCTGCGAACCGCGCGCGAGGAGGTCGGCGTCGAGCTTCGTCGCCGAGCGGACGAGGATCGCCTCGTAGCCGCCGATGCGCTCCTCGAGCTCCTCGCGCGGCCAGCCGATGCCCAGGTCGACGTCGAAGCCGGCAGCGTGGAGGAGATCGAGGCCGGAGTCGCCGATCGCCTCGCTGACGAGGACGCGCATCAGGGCGCCACCCGCTCGGCGACCCAGTCGATGCAGGCCGTCAGCGCCTGCACGTCGGCGGGCTCGATCGCGGGGTACATCGCCACCCGCAGCTGGTTGCGCCCGAGCTTGCGGTAGGGCTCGACGTCGACGATGCCGTTCGCCCGCAGCGTCGCAGCGACCCGGGCGCCGTCGACGGCCTCGGCGAGGTCGATCGTGCCCACGACGAGCGAGCGCTTCGCCGGATCGGCGACGAACGGCGCTGCGTAGGAGGCGTCGTGCGCCCAGCCGTAGAGGTGCTCCGACGACGCGGTCGTGCGCCCGACGCACCAGTCCAGACCGCCCTGCTCGAGCATCCAGTCGAGCTGGTCGGCGAGCATGACGAGCGTCGCGATCGACGGCGTGTTGAGCGTCTGGTCCTGCCGCGAGTTGGCAAGCGCGGTCTGGAGGCTGAGGAAGTCGGGGATCCAGCGCTGCGTCGCGGCGATCTGCTCGATGCGCTCGATCGCGGGCGGGCTGAGCAGCGCGAGCCACAGGCCGCCGTCCGAGCCGAGGTTCTTCTGGGGCGCCAGGTAGTAGGCGTCGGCCTGTGACACGTCGAGCGGCAGGCCGCCCGCGCCGGAGGTCGCATCGACCAGGACGAGGGCATCGCCGGCGCCGGCGGGTCGCTCGACGCCGACCATAACCCCGGTCGACGTCTCGTTGTGAGCCCACGCGAGGACGTCCGCGGCGGCGTCGGCGACCGGCTGCGGCGCGTCGCCGGGCGCGGCCTCCACGACGATCGGCTCGGCGAGGAACGGCGCCTTCCTCGTGACGTCGGCGAACTTGCGGGTGAACTCGCCGTAGACGAGATGCAGAGCGCGCTCACGGACGAGGCCGACCGCAGCGGCGTCCCAGAACGCCGTCGTGCCGCCGTTGCCGAGGGCGATCTCGTAGCCGTCGGGGGCGCCGAGCAGCTCGGCCAGGCCGGCGCGGACGCGGCCGACGAGCGCCTTGACCGGCTTCTGGCGATGGGACGTTCCCATGAGCCCGGCGGCCTCGCCGGCGAGCCGCGCGAGCTGGGCGGGGCGGATCTTCGACGGGCCGCTGCCGAAACGGCCGTCGGACGGCCGGAGCACTTCGGGGATCTCGAGCTCGGTGCTCGTCGTCATGGCATGGGTCCTCGTTGTGGGTGCGTCGAGAAGGACTGATGCCCAGGCGTGCGGGGGCGACGTGCTCCGCCGCTTCCCGGTGGTGTGCTCCACCCGAACGCCAGTCGCGACGGCCCGGCGGAGTCTAGCGAGGGCTGGGCGGCGGCCCTACTCGTGGAAGTCGGTGTCGATCCAGTCCATCATCGCGCGCAGCTCCTTGCCGCTGCACTCGACGGCGGTGGCGGCCTGCTCGGCGCGCATCCGCATGAAGTTCTCCTGGCCGGCGCGGTTCTCGGCGATCCACTCGCGGGCGAAGTCGCCCGACTGGATCTCCTCGAGGATCTTGCGCATGTTCGCCCGCGTCTCGTCGGTGATGACGCGCTTGCCGCGCGTGTAGTCGCCGTACTCGGCCGTGTTCGAGATCGAGTAGCGCATCCCCGCAAGGCCCTTCTCGTACATCAGGTCGACGATGAGCTTGAGCTCGTGCAGGCACTCGAAGTACGCCATCTTCGGGTCGTAGCCGGCATCGACGAGCGTCTCGAAGCCGGCTTGGACGAGCTCGGAGGCGCCGCCGCAGAGGACCGCCTGCTCGCCGAAGAGGTCGGTCTCGGTCTCGTCCTTGAAGGAGGTCTCGATGACCCCGCCGCGGGTGCAGCCGATTCCCTTCGCGTACGCGAGCGCGAGGTCCTTGGCGTTGCCGCTCGCGTCCTGCTGGACGGCGACGAGGCCGGGCACGCCCGAGCCCTCGAGGTACTGGCGGCGCACGAGGTGGCCCGGACCCTTCGGCGCGACGAGCGCGACGTCGACTCCGGGCGGGACCTGCACCTCGCCGTAGTGGATCGAGAAGCCGTGGCCGAAGAGCAGCATGTTGCCCTCGGCGATGCCGTCGCGCACCTCGCCCTCGTAGACGGTGCGGTGCAGCTCGTCGGGCACGAGCATCATGACGAGGTCGCCGCGGCTGGCAGCGTCGGCGACGGACAGCACCTGGAGGCCGTGATCAGCCGCCTTCGCCGCCGAGCTGGACCCCTCGCGCAGGCCGACGACGACGTCGACGCCGGAGGCCGCGAGGTTCAGCGAGTGGGCATGGCCCTGGGAGCCGTAGCCGATGATGGCGACGGTCTTGCCGTCGAGGAGCGTGAGGTCGGCGTCGTCGTCGTAGTACATGGCGGCCATCCTAGATGCCCGCCTGCGGCCGCGTCACGGCGGCCGGGCGGCCGCCGCGCCCGATCAAGCCGGCGCCGGATGGCGTGTATCAACCGATGGGGGTGCTCACTCTGTCTCACCGAACCCACGGTGGCGACGATCGTCCCGTGATCGAAGGACGCAACGACGCACATGCCGCGCTCGCGCCGGCAGCCACGACGACCGAGAGGACACCATGGGCAACTCACAGCAGGCGGCACAAGAGGACGCGAACAAGGCGTCGACCGACGTCGTGGAGCTCGTCGGCCACCTCAGCAAGGACGGCTCAAAGGGGCACCACCGCCTCTACAAGGATCCCACCCACAAGATGTGGATCGAGCTCGACGGCAAGGACATCGTCGACGTCCGTGAGGAGAACGAGAGCGACATGCCGGGACAGAGCGTGATCTCGGTCCGCCGCAGCGCGACCGTCGTCAAGTGCGAGTCGCTGCGCGCGTCGATCTACGACGCTGTCCCTCAGAAGGGGACCGACCCCGACGAAATCTCGGGGTCAGGACAGAAGACGCAGAGCGGGAAGTGGCCGCGACCGCCCCACCGATGACGCCGGCGCCGATCGTCGGTTGCGCGCTCAGGGCAAGAGCAGCCGCCGTTCGCTGGCGCTGAGCTTGTGCTGGGCGCGCGTGCGGGCGAGGCGGAGCACCTCCTCCATGGTTCCGCAGACCTCGCACGCCGTGATCCGCATGCCGTCGTCGCCGGCACTGACGACGCTGCGACCGTCGCGGCTGAAGTCCGCGCCGCTGGCGATGCCCTCGTGGCGGTACAGCACCACGAGGGCATCGCCGCCGTCCGCCGGCCAGACACGAACCGTCCCGTCGTCGCCGGCGCTGACGATCCGATCGTCCCGACCGTCGAACTCGGCGGTGTTCACGGCCCCCTGATGGCCGACGAGGATCACGGGACCGCCGCCATCCGCCGGCCAGACGCGAACCGTCCCGTCGCTGCCCGCCGTTGCGATCCGCCGCCCGTCACTGCTGTAGGACACGCCGCGAACCGTAGCGTCGTGTACGCGCAGGGTTCGCTCCAATGCGCCGCTGCGAGCGTTCCAGATTCGCGCCGCTCCGTCGTCGGATCCGGTCAGCAGATGCTTTCCATCAGGGCTGAACACGAGCGCGTTGACGAACGCGTGCTGCCGGCGCAGCCGAAGGCGAGCTCTCCCGTCCGGCGCCTGGATGACGAGCGGCGCCTGGCCACCGATGGCGATCCGCTTCCCGCTCGCGTCGATGGCGGCCGCGTACTTCAGGCCGTCGAGACTCGGGACCACGCGAGATCGTCCGCTGCTGACATCCCACACCCGCACGCGGCCGTCATACGATGCGCTGACGATCTGCCTGCCATCCGGCGACAGCTGCGGGAAGCTCGCCTTCGTATGACCGGCGAGCTCGCGGTCCTCGCCGGTCGCCGGATCCCAGACGTGGATCGGGCCCTTGACGTCTCCGGCGACGACGAGTCCTCCGTGGCCGCTGAAGCGCGGAACGGTTCCCGGTCGCGTCGGGACTCTCGTCGCCGGCGGGATCCACGTCCGCAACGTCCCGTCCTCCTCGCCAGCGCTCACGACAGCGCCGCTGTGGGGGACGAAATCCGCCCGCGCCGGACCCTGGTGACCTCTCATCTCGGCGAGCACGGCGCGCCCCCGGATGGCGGACAGCTGGACCACCCCGTCCGTGTCGGCGGTCACGATGCGGCGTCGATCGGCGCTGAAGCGCACCGACGTCAGCGGTTGATCGCTGACGTGGATTCGCGTCGGCCCGCTACCGCTGCTCGCATCCCACAGCAGCACGCCGCCGGACTCGTCGGTCGTCGCCACGCGTGCATCGTCCGGGCTGAAGCTTGCAGCGAATACCCTGTTCTTGCCGGGGAGTTCGAGGAGGCCACCGCCCGCGACGTTCCGGATCCGCGCGAAGCCGTCCTCTCCCGCGCTCACGACCCTGCGGTCGTCGCGGTCGAAGTCCACGGCGTACACGGGACCGACGTGGCCCGGAGGCAGGTCGCTCAACGCGCCGTCACTCAGCCGGACGAGCGCCACGCGGCCGCGGTACGTTCCGATCGCAAGCGTCTTGCCGTCGGCGCCGAAATCGATGCTCGTCGCAGAGTCGCGCTTGAGGCGTACAACGACGTCCCGCTGACCGCCATGTGCGGGGGCGACGGCGATCTCTCCATCCGCAGTAGCGCTCGCGATGCGCGTGCCGTCGCGGCTGAAGCTCACCGCCCGGACCTCGGCGCGGTAGCCACGGATCTCGCCGACGCGGCGGCCGCTGCCCAGACTCCAGATGCGAACGGTGCGGTCGCCGCCGGCCGTGGCGGCAAAGCGGCCGTCCGGGCTCGGCGCGACGCCGAATACGAGGCCGTCGTGGGCGGCGATGACGCGCGTCGCGCGATGCTCGAGCGTCGCCTGGCGCAGCGCGTTCTGCGCCTGCTCGGTGTCGCTGTGGCGCAGCGCCTCGAGCGCGATCGCGAGCGCAAGCCCCGGATCGGTCGCGATGAGCGTCGAGGACTTCGTCGCGAGATCGCGCGATTGCGCGACGTCTCGCTGGTGATTCGCGAAGACCGCTGCGACGACGGCTGCCACGAGCCCGGTCGTCAGCGCCGCGAGGACGAGTCCCACGCGCCTGCGGCGCGTGACCCGCTCTCGTGCACGTGCCGCCTCGCCCGCCGCCAGGAACCTGCGCTCGAGCTCGTTCAGCGGTGCCGCGCGTGCGTCGCGCCACTCGAGCGCCTCGGCGAGGCGCATCCCTCGGTACAGCGCGCCGGCGTCGCGGTTCAGGCGCTCCCACTCGTCCGCCGCCGCCGTCACGGTGCGCTGGATCCGCAGCCCGTCGCGGTCGGCCTCGATCCACTCGCGCAGCCGCGGCCACTCGCGCAGCAGCGCCTCGTGGGCGACCTCGACCGTGCCCGAGCTGACGGTCAGCAGGCGGCGATCGGTCAGAAGCGCGACGACGCCGCGCGTGACGTCCTCGTCGCGCTCGGTCTCGAGCTCGGCGAGCGCGACCTGGCGGCGCTCGACGGCGCCGTCGGCGCCCTCGCCGGTCATGCGCAGGAGCACGCGACGCGCGATCGCCTGCTGCCGATCGTCGAGCTGCGCGAACGCGTCCTCGGCGAGCCGCGCCACGGCCCCGCGTACGCCGCCCGAGCGCGCGTAGGTGACGAACCGCAGCCGCCGCCCGTCGCGCTGCTGCCAGAGCTCCAGCAGGGCCGTCGACAGCAGCGGCAGTCCGCCGGGCTCATGCTCCACGTCGGCGACGAGCGCCTCGACGAGCTCGTGCTCGACGTGCAGGCCCGCACGCTGGGCGGGCCGTTGGATCGCCAGCCGAAGCTCTTCGCGGCTCATCGCACGGACGAGGACGTTGCTCGCCGCCAGCGGGGCGGCGAGCTCGGGATACGCCGCGCAGCGTCCGTAGAAGTCCGCCCGCAACGCGAGCACGATCGTGAAGCGGCCGACCGGTGACGAGATGAACTGCCCGAGCTCGGCGATGAACGCGCAGCGCTCCGCCTCGTCCGCGCAGACCGTGAACAGCTCCTCGAACTGGTCGATCGCCAGCAGCACGCGGCGATCGTCCCCGACGTCTGCGAGCACGCGCCTGAGCTCCGCGAGCGGGTGCTCCCCGGGGCGCATCAACGCCTGGACCCAGTTCTCGCTGCCGGGCAGCACGCCACCGGCCAGCGCGGGGAGCAGGCCGGCACGCATGGCAGAGGACTTGCCGCTGCCCGACGGGCCGACGACGCCGAGCAGCGGCGTGCCGACGAGCCGGGCGACGATCTCGGCGATGAGGCGCTCGCGGCCGAAGAAATACTGCGCGTCGCCGACGTCGTAGGAGGCGAGGCCCTTGAACGGGCACACGACCGGTCTGGTCTCGCCGTCGCCCTCGCGCGGCAGGATGCGCTCGCGCGCCTCCTGGAGCTCAGCGACGTCGCCGGCCAGGTCGGACTCGATCGAGCGCAGCTCCGTGCGGCCGGCCTGCGCCCGCTCGGCGACCGCGACGACGCGCCGCGCGGCCTCGCGGCGCGCCCACTGGCTGGCCGCCTCATGGACACGCCGCGGGACGCCGGCGCTCGCCTCCATCAGCCACTCGGCCGGCACGTCGTCAGCGTCCCGGCGGGGCGCGTACGTGGAGGCGATCGCCCGCACCGCGTAGGCGTCGAGCGGCGCGAGCTCCAGGACGCCGTCGTTGCGCAGGCCGGAGAGCGATCGCTCGTCCTCGGTGCACAACACGACGAGCACGGGCAGCTTGCGCGTCGCCTCGGCGAGCTCGGCGAGCTCGGCGAACAGCGCCGTCCCGGCGTCGCCGGCGTGGTCGACGACGAGCAGCGTCGTGCGCAGCGTCTCGCGCGTGCGGCGCAGGACGTCGATCGCTGCGTCGTCGGGAGCGTGCGCGGACATGTACAGCACCGTGGCCCCCTCGCGGTGCACCTCGGTGGCGAGCTCGGCGCTCAGCCGGCTCTTGCCCGATCCGCCGGCGCCGACGAGCATCACCGCCCCGCCGGTTCCGGTGCGCGCCCGCGTCCAGCGCAGGCGGATCCACTCCAGCTCGTCGTCGCGACCGGCGAGCGGCGGGGCGACGGTCGCGTCGAGCTCGGCGGGCAGCTCGGTCGCGACCGCGGTCACGTCCAGGGCGACGTCCTGGCGCAGGATCGACTGCTGCAGCTCGCGCAGCTCCGGTCCGGGCTCCACGCCCACCTCCGCGACGAGCGCGCGCCGCACGTCGCTGTAGGCCTCGAGCGCCTCGACCTGCCGGCCGCAGCGGTACAGCGCGAGCATGAGCTGGCCGGCGAGCCGCTCGCGGCCCGGATGCGCGGCGACGAGCTGCTGCAGCTCGGCGACGAGCTCGGCGTGGCGTCCGGACGCGAGGTCGGCCTCGATGCGAGCCTCGAGTGCGGCGAGCCGCGCCTCCTCCAGGCGCGAGATCTCGGCCCGCGCGAACGGCTCGTAGGCGAAGTCCCCGAGTGGCGGACCGCGCCACAGCGTCAGCGCCGCGCGCAGGGTCGCGGCGGCGTCCTCGGGGCGGCCCTCGGCGAGCGCGCGGCGTCCATCCTCGACGAGCCGCTCGAAGCGTTCGGCGTCGAGCTCGCCGGGGAGCACGCGCAGGCAGTACCCGGCCGCGGTGGTCGTGAGGATGTCGGCGTCGCCGAGCGCCTTGCGCAGGCGCGAGACGTGCACCTGGACGGTCTTGATCGCCCCGCTGGGGGCCTCCTCGCCCCACAGCGCGAGCGCCAGCCGCTCGGCGCTGACCGGCTGGTTGGCATGCAGGAGGAGCACCGCGAGAACCGCGCGCGGCTTCGGACCGCCCAACGCGACGGCGCCGGCGTCACCGCGCACGTCGATCGGTCCGAGTATCCGGAATTCCATCGGCTCCGGCGCACGCTACCCGGTCGCGTGGCCCGCTGGAAGCGCTGTTGCCAGGTTGAAAGCGGGCTGCAATCGATCGCATGGATCCTCGCCGCCGAGCACAAGGAGCCAGCCGGGCTCCATACCCGTCGCACATCGGAGGCAGCTTCAATGATCAATCGCGAACGCGACAGCAAGACCCAGGTCGCGTCGGTGGTCCACGCCGCCCGCAGGGGCGACGACGCCGCCTGGTCGCAGCTGGTCGCCCGCCATGGCCCGATGCTGCGCGGGATCGCACACTCCTACCGCTTGTCGCGCCACGACGTGGACGACGTCGTGCAGACGACGTTCCTGCGCCTCTACGAGCACATCGATCGCATCCGCGAGCCCGCCGCGGTGCCCGGCTGGCTCGCCACCACCGTGCGCCGGGAGTCGATGCGCCTGCTGCAGTCGCACGTCCGCGAGGCGCCGACCGACGATCCCGAGCTCGGCGCGGGCGACGCGAGCAGCACCCCCCACGACCGGCTGCTGGCATCCGAGCGCCGGATCGTGCTCGGCCGCGCGCTCGCGGCGCTGCCCGAGCGTCAGCGCGCGCTCATGGCACTCGTCGCCGTCAACACCGACTACCGCGAGATCAGCGCGAAGCTCGCGATGCCGGTCGGCAGCATCGGCCCGATCCGGGCACGCAGCCTGGCGCGCCTACAGCGCGACGCGGACCTGCGCGAGCATCGCAGCGCGTCCTGACTGGTCCACCCGTCCGCAAGTTCTGCGGATTTCCACAGAGCTTCCGGCCGGGTGTACTACGCGCTTGCGGCGGCCACGTGCGTGCGACCCGGCAGCGCGACCGTGCCGTCGGAGGCCAGGTATGGCGCCAAGCGCTCGTCGATCACGTCGCGCAGGTCGTCGCGCTGCGCGGGCGTCAGCCGGCCCACCTGCTCGGCGAGGCTCGTGGAGATGTCGAGCGCGATGTCCCACCAGCTGTCGAGGTCTTCGTAGGGCAGCAGGATGTCGACCTGCTCGACGACGATGTCCGTGAAGCCCGTCTCCTCCAGGAGCGAGCGGATGCGGTCAGGGTCGCGGAAGGCGAACATGTTCGGCGCGTCGAGGTCGGGCTCGTCGATCTGCGCCATCGCCCGCACCTCCTCCATCGCCACCGCGGTCCACGGGTTCTCCGAAGGATCGGTCCAGGCCGCGAGCGCGAGCCGGCCGCCGGGGCGCAGGACGCGCCGCGTCTCGCGCAGCGCGGCAGCGGGATCGGCGAGCAGCATGTAGGCCCAGCGGGCGATGACGCCGTCGAGGGAGGCGGTCGGAAGGTCGATCCACCCGGCGTCGATCGTCTGGAACTCGACGTTGGAGATGCCGAGTTCGGCGGCGCGGGCGCGGGCGATCTCGAGCATCTCCTCGACGGCGTCGGAGCTGATGAGCGTCCCGCCGGGAGCGATGAGCTCGGCCGCGAGGAAGCCCGTGTCGCCCGGGCCGGCGGCGAGCTCGAGCACGCGGTGGCCCGGCTGGGGCTCGATCGCGTCGACGAGCCAGCCGGAGACCTGCCGGAACGCCGCCTGCATGACCTCCCGGTGCGTCCCCCATCCGCTCGCCGCGCGCGCCCAGCGCTCGCGGCTGGCGCTGCGGTAGGCGGACGGATCCTCGACCATCAGCCCTTCAGCGTGAACCTGACGACCCGGCTGCGCTTCGGAGCGGAGTTCCCGAAGGCGCCGGTCCCATCGCTGCCGTAGGCGCTGACGCGATAGCTGCCGGCACCGAGCCTGACCTTGGTCGGGACGTTGTAGGCCCACTTGTCGGAGCGTACGGCGACCCGGATGAGCACCGGCTTGTCGCAGGCGCTGGTCACGAGGCCCCGCTTGGGATCCAGCCACGTGCAGCGCTTCGCCTTCGCCGCGCTGGACTTCGCGCTCGTCCTCTTCGCCCTCGCGGAGAGCCGCTGGAGCGTCAGGAAGACCGCCGTCACCCGCGACGGGTCCCGCGCCGTGCCGGCGAAGCCGACCCGCGTGCGCTTCCTCGTCCTGACCTTGCGGCGGGCCCCGTCGCGCGTCACGGTCCTCGTCGTCGTCGCCTGAAGGCGGATCGTCTGGTTCGGGCGCGGCTTGGAGATGACGACCGCCGGCGGCGAGCCGTCGATGAGCTTCACGGGCACCATCGCCGGCGCGCTCGAGGCGCCCTGGCGGTCGACGACGATGAGCTGCACGACGACGGAGCCCTCACGCTTGTAGGTGTGGCTCACCGTCGGGGTCGTCGTGCTCTCCGTGGAGCCGTCGCCGAAGATCCACTGGTACGAGGCGATCCCACCGCCGAAGCCGGCCTCGCGATCGCTGGAGGCGCTGGCGTCGAAGGTCACCGGCCGGGTGCTGCGCGGCGTCGGCGTCTTGACGGCGAAATCCGCCGTCGGCGGGACGTTGCCGAATTCGTCGGCGCCGAGGTCGCTGGCGGCGCCGGCCTCGCGCGGCTGGCCGTCGACGTCGGTCGCGGAATCCCCGGGCGTGAGCTGCCCCTTGTCGATCGCGGGCGCGTCGGAGCGCAGGTGGAAGTTGCGCTTGGCGGCGTTGACGAAGAGCTGATCGGCGGGGGTCGTCCGGTCCGTGCGGGTGAACGCGAGCGACGCGGTGTTGGGCGGGAGGAGCGGGGCGAGGCCGGCGTTGGTCCTCTGCGGAGTCGCACCGAGCACGATCGAGTCGGTGACCGTCGCGGCGATGTTGCCCGCCGGGCTGTTCAGCAGGCCTGCCGCGGCGCTGGAGTCGAGCGCGATCGCGTTCGCCGAGCCCGCGATCGTGACGTGGCGCGCGGTGACGCTCGCGTCCGCGGCGCTGCCCGGCAGCAGCGTGCCGACGCCGGTCCGGACCGACAGGCCGCTGCCGCTCGCGCCGCCGCTGAGGATGCTCGAGCTCAGCACGAGGCCGACGGGCGCCGCGCTCGCCTGGACGTCCACAGCCGCGCCGTCGGCGGCGCCCGAGACGACGGTGCTGCGCGTGATCTCGTTGCCCGTGCCGCTGGAGATCGCCATGCCCGCGCCGCCGGAGCTGAGGAGGAACGCGTCGCGGACCGCGACGCCGGCGGTCCCGCTGACACCGACGGCCGGCGACCCCGCTGAGCTCGGTGCGACGATGAGCTTCTCGAGGACGCTCGGAGACGAGCCGTTGCCACTGAACGTGATCGTGCCGGTGACGATCACGGGGGCGGCCGTCGAGCCCGTGATCGTGACCCCCGCGGCCGGGAACGTCGGCGCCTCGGAGTACGTGCCGGGCGCGACCTGCACGGTGTCGCCGCCGGCGGCCGCGCCGGCAGCGGCGTTGAGCGACTCGCAGGAGGTGTCGGTGCCTCCGCACGCGCCGCCGCCCGCGGCGACGGTGTACGTCCTGGCCTGCGCTGCGGCGGCGGGGGCTGCCAGCGCCGCGACGGCGATGCCGGCGGCGAGGAGAGCCCGTCGCCGGGTCGCGCGTGTCATGTCGCCGCGCCTCACTTCGTCAGCCGGAACCGGACGACGCGGTCGTTCGCGGGCGCCGAGTTGCCGTACGCGCCGCTGCCGTCGGCCGCGTAGGCGCTGACGCGGTACAGGCCCGCCGAGGGCTGCTTGACCTTGGTGGAGACGTTGTACGTCCAGGAGCCGTCGGCGGCGAGCTTGGTCGCGATGACCACCGGCTTGGCGCAGCTGCGCTTCAGCAGGCCCTTCTTGGCGTCGAACCACGCGCACTGCGACTTCGACGACCGGCTGGACTTCGCGGCCGTCGTGCTCGACGAGCCGCTGAGCTTCTCGAGCGTCAGCAGGACGAAGGCGACGCCGGACTTGTCCTTCGCGACGCCGCCGAAGCCGAGCTTCGCCTTGCGCTTCGTCGTGACCTTGCGCTTGACGCCCCTGCGCGTGACCGTCCGCGTCCTCGTCGTCGTGAGCTTGACGCGCTGGTTGGCGAAGGGCTTGGTGATCGTCGCCGCCGGTGGGACGCCGTCGGCGACGTTGACCCGGGCGATGGCGGGCGCGCTGACCGCGCCCTGACGGTCGACGACGACGAGCTGCGCGGCGACCGTACCCTCGCTCTTGTAGGTGTGCTGGACGGTCGGGGTCGTCGTGTTCTCCGACGTGCCGTCGCCGAACGCCCAGCGGTACTGGACGATGCCGTCGCCGGAGACCGCCTCGCGGTCGCTCGAGCCGCTGCCGTCGAGCAGCACCGGCTGGTTGTCGCGCGGCTTGGCGGTGCGCACGACGATGCTCGCCGTCGGCGCGGCGTTGACGAACTCGTCGGCGCCGAGGTCGGTCGTCGGGCCCGGCCGCGCGTCGCCGTCGAGGTCGGTCGTCGACTCGCCCGCCTCGAAGCCGCCTGCGTCGATCGCCGGGGAGCCGGGCCGCAGGCGGAAGTTGCGCCGTGGGGCCTCGGCGAAGAGCGCGTTCGGATCGCCGGTCTGCAGGCTGCGGCTGGCGGCGAGCGCCGCCGTGTTCGCGCCGAGGCCCGCGATGCCAGGGTAGTTCGTCACCTGGTTGTTCAGCGCGATCGAGTCGGTGACCGTCGCCGTGATGTTGCCGACGCCGGTGCCGATGAGCCGCTGGGCCTTGCTGGAGTCGAGCACGATGCCGTTCGTCGAGCCCGCGGCCGTGAGGTGGCGGGCGACGATGTCGATGTCGCCGGCCGCAGCCTCGATCGCGAGGTTCTCGGTGTCGGCGCGCAGCCCGGCGGCGCCGCCGGTGAGCATCGAGGACTCGAGCGTCAGCCCCTTCTGGGGGGTGCCGTTCGTCGAGCTCACACGCACGGCGCTCGTCTGCGCGCCGCCGGTGATGACGAGGCTGCGGATGATGCTGTTCGCCGTCCCACCGGTCACGATGATCCCGTCGCCGTTGAAGCTCACGACCGCGGCGTCCAGCAGCTCGAGGCCCGCGGCGCCGCTGACGTAGATGCCCGGCGCGTTGCCGGTGGCCTGGCTGATCGCGACCTTCGAGAGCCTCGAGGGGCCGCTGGAGCTGCCGCTGAAGGTCATCGTGCCGTTGATCCCGACGCCCTGGGCGCCGGTGATCGTCACGCCGCCGGCGTCGAACGTCGCCGCGTCGTACGTGCCCGGCGAGACGTTGAAGACATCGCCCGTCGCGGCGGCCGTCGCGGCATCCGCGAGCGAGCCGCAGGCGAGATCCGCGCCCCCGCACGAGCCGTTGCCGGCGGACACGGTGTAGGTCGCCGCCTGTGCCGCGGCAGGCGCGACCAGCACCGCCAGCGTTGCAGCGGCGGTGGTCATCCAGCGACGGCGGCCCAGGGGCGACATTCAATCCTCCAGCGATCGGCGCAACAGCTTCCCTGAGACCGTCTTTGGCAGCTCGGGGGCGAAACGGACGACTCTCGGCACCTTGTACCCGGCGAGTCGGATACGACAATAACCCCGCAGGTCCTCTTCCGATGCGGTCTCTCCGCGACGCAGGACGACGGTCGCGACGACGCGCTGGCCCCATTCGGCGTCCGGCGCGCCGTGCACCCCGGCCTCGGCGACCGCCGGATGCGCGGCGAGCACCGCCTCGACCTCGGTCGGCGCGACGTTCTCGCCGCCGGTGATGATCGTGTCGCCCCGGCGGCCCGTCACGGTGAGGTTGCCCTCGACGTCGAGCGCGCCCTCGTCACCGGTGTGCAGCCACCCGTCGGCGGCGACGGCGCCGGGGGCAACGGTCGGACCGGCTACGAGGATCTCGCGCTCGGGGCCGAGCCGTACGCGCGTGCAGAACAGCGGCGGTCCGCCCGTCGTCACCTGCGAGCAGGCCTCCGTCAGCCCGTACGTGCTGACCGTCGGCACGCCGGCCGCGGCCGCGCGCGCCAGCAGCGCCGGCACGATCGGCGCGCCCCCGACGAGCGCCGCCCGCAGCGCCGGCGGATGGCGCAGGCCGGCGTCGAGCAGCCGCGCGAGCGTCGTCGGCACGACCGAGACGAGCGTGGCGCGGGTCGCGAGCTCGCCGGCCGCGGCCTCGGCGTCGAAGCGCTCGTGCAGGATCACCGTCGTCGCGTAGATCGCGCTGCGCACGAGGATCGACAGGCCGCCGACGTGCGACAGCGGCAGCGTGCACAGCCAGCGATCGGCCGGATCGACGCCGAGCGCGACGGCCGAGCCGAGCGCGCTCCACAGCCAGTTGCCGTACGTCAGCTCGATCGCGCGCGGCCCCGCCGTCGTGCCCGAGGTGTGCACGACGATCGCGGTCGCGTCGAGGTCGTGGGTGAGCGCGAGCGGCGCGCCCTCCTCCACAAGCCCCGCCAGCGGCTCGCCGACGACCGCCGCGCAGCCGGTCGTGCGCAGCCGCCGCTCGGCGGCGCTCAGCCGCAGGTCGACGGGGACCGCCACGGCCCCGAGCCGCAGGCAGCCGTGCAGCGTCTGCACGAACGCCCGCCGGGCGGGCAGCGCGATCCCGACGCGGTCGCCGGGGCCGACGCCGAGCGCGCGCAGGCGCTGCGCGGCGAGCGTCGCGGAGGCGTCGAGCTCGGCGTACGTCAGCGCGCCGTCGTCGGCGCGCAGCGCGACGTGTCCCGGGCGCGACCGGGCGGCGCGGTGAAGCCAGGACTCGACGAGCATGCGTGGAAAGTAGCCTGCACGTGATGGCAGTCGACTGGACGCCGGCCGGCGAGTACACCGACATCCGCTACGAGCTCAGCGGCGACGGCATCGCGAAGATCACGATCGACCGGCCGGATGTGCGCAACGCGTTCCGGCCGCAGACGATCGTGGAGATCTCCGACGCGCTCACCCGCGCGCGCGAGGACACGTCCGTCGGCGTCGTCGTGCTCACCGGCGAGGGCTCGCTCGCGTTCTGCTCGGGCGGTGACCAGAACGTCCGCGGCGACACCGGCTACCTCACCGAGCCGGGACGCGAGGGCGCCGTCGGGCGCTTCCACGTCACCGACCTGCACATCCAGATCCGCCGCCTGCCCAAGCCGGTCGTCGCGATGATCGCCGGCTACGCGATCGGCGGCGGCCACGTCCTGCACCTCGTCTGCGACCTCTCGATCGCGGCCGACAACGCGCGCTTCGGCCAGGTCGGCCCGCGCGTCGGCTCGTTCGACGGCGGCTTCGGGGCCGGGCTGCTCGCGAGCCTCGTCGGCCCGAAGAAGGCGAAGGAGATGTGGTTTCTCTGCCGTCAGTACGACGCCGGGCAGGCGCTCCAGATGGGGCTCGTCAACGCCGTCGTGCCCCTCGACGAGCTGGAGGACGAGACCGTCGCCTGGTGTCGCGAGATGCTCGCGATGTCGCCGTTCGCGCTGCGGCTCGTGAAGGCGAGCTTCAACGCGACCGAGGACGGCTTCAGCGGCATCCAGCAGCTCGCCCACGATGCGAACCTCCTCTTCTACGAGAACGCCGAGGCGCACGAGGGCCGCGACGCCTACCGGGAGAAGCGCACGCCGGACTTCTCGCGCTTCCCGAAGAGGCCGTAGGAGCGCAGACGTGGCGACCGTTGCCCGCAGCGACGCCGTGCGCATCTGGCTCATGGCCGCGCGCGTGCGGACGCTGCCCGCAGCCGTCGCGCCGGTGCTCGTGGGCACGTCGCTCGCCGTGCAGCGGGACGTCTTCCGCCCCGGGGCATTCGTCGCGGCGCTGCTCGGAGCGCTGCTCATCCAGATCGGCACGAACCTCGCCAACGACTACTCCGACGCGCGCCGGGGCGCCGACGCCGAGGACCGCGTCGGGCCCGTCCGCGTCACCGCCGGCGGGCTCGTGCCGCCGCGGCAGGTGCTCGTCGCGACGTACGTGACGTTCGGCCTGGCCGTGGTCTGCGGCCTGTACCTGGTCGCCGTCGCAGGCGTCGAGCTGCTGTTCGTCGGCATTGCCTCGATCGCGGCCGGCGTCCTCTACACCGGCGGGCCGAAGCCCTACGGCTACGAGGGCCTGGGGGAGCTCTTCGTCTTCCTCTTCTTCGGCATCGTCGCCGTCACGGGTTCGGCCTTCGCCCAGCTGGAGACGTGGCCGTGGGAGGCCTTCGTGCTCGCGGTGCCGGTCGGCCTGGTCGCGGCGGCGATCCTCGTCGTCAACAACATCCGCGACATGGACTCCGACCGCCGCGCGGGCAAGCGCACGCTCGCCGTCAGGCTCGGTCGCGAGCGGGCGCGGACGATCTACGCCCTCATGATCTACGGCGCGTACCTGGTCGCGCCGCTGCCGTGGCTGCTGGGCGCGCTGTCACCGTGGCTGCTGGCGCCGTGGCTGACGCTGCCGCTGGCGGTCCGCCTCGTGCGCACGGTGCGCCGCCACGCCGACGGGCCGACGCTCAACGAGGCGCTCGCGCAGACGGGCATGCTTCAGCTCGCCTTCGGCCTGCTGCTGAGCGCGGGCGTGCTGGCGAGCTAGGCGCGGGTTCGATGAGCGCGGGGATGAGGGCCAGCCAGCATCGATTGGCGAGTTCTACGGCGTGGGGACGAAGAACCCGCCATTCGCCTGCCGATGTCGCGTTGAGGGCCCTATCCGCTCCTTGCTCGACACGACCGCCCCGAAACGCATCCGCGATCCGACCCCCTTCCCTCAGTGATGCAGTTCGTCCCGCGCCAGGCGCCGGGGCGGGGTAGCGCGCCGTGCGCGTTCGCATCGAGCAGCGCACGCTGCGCTTCGCAACGCCGCTGCTCACCTCGTACGGCCTGCTCGCCGAGCGTGAGCTCTTCGAGCTGCGCATCGAGGGGGCCGACGGCGTCGCGGGACGCGGCGAGGCGGCGCCATTGGAGCCCTACGACGGTGTCGCGCCCGCGCGCGCACGGGCGGCCCTGGAGACCTACCGGGCCGTGCTCGAGGACGGCTGCGAGCGCGAGGGCGGCGAGCTGCTCGACGCCTGCTGTGCGGCCGACGACCTTCCCCAGGCGCTGGCGGCGGTCGACCTCGCGCTCTGGGACCGGGCCGGCCGCCGCGCGGGCCGGCCGGTCGCCGAGCTGCTGTCCGACGACGCGCTCGAGGCCGTCGCGGTCAACGCCACGATCGGGGCCGAGGACCGCGCGGGGGCCGCGACGCAGGCCTCCGCCGCCCGCGCGGCGGGGTTTCGCTGCGTGAAGCTCAAGGTCGGCACCGGCGACGACGCCGGCCGCGTGGCGGCCGTCCGCGCCGCGCTCGGCCCGGCCGCCGACCTGCGCCTGGACGCCAACGGCGCCTGGACGCCGGAGGAGGCGGTGCGCGCGATCCGGACGCTCGCACCGGCCGGCCTGGAGCTCGTCGAGGAGCCGGTGCACGGCCTCGACGGGCTGCGGGCGGTGCGCGAGCGAGTGGCGGTGCGGATCGCGATGGACGAGACCGCCGCCGAGCCCGGCGCGCTGGTCTCGGGCGCGGCCGACGCCGTCTGCCTGAAGCTCGGGCGCTGCGGCGGGATCTCGGGCCTGCTGGCCTGCGCATCGCTCGTGCGCGCCTCGGGCGCCGAGCCCTATGTCGCGTCGACGTTCGACGGGCCGCTCGGCATCGCAGCGGCGCTGCACGCCGCCGCGGCGCTGCGACTGCAGCCCGCGTGCGGGCTGGCGACGCTCGAGCTCTTCGCCGACGTCGAGCATCCGCTGCGCGCGCGCGACGGAGCGATCGCCGTGCCGCGCGGTCCCGGGCTCCTATGAGCCTGGCGCTGCGCATCGCGAGCTCCCTCCTGCACCGGCCGGCGAGCCACCGCTACGGCGACCATCCGCGCCAGGCGGCCGATCTGCACCGCCCCGCGGGCGCCGGCCTGCATCCGGTCGCCGTCGTCCTGCACGGCGGCTATTGGCAGCCGCCGTACACGAAGCTCGTCATGCGGCCGCTGTGCCTCGACCTCATCCGCCGCGGCTGGGCCGCGTGGAACGTCGGATACCGGCGGCTTGGCAGGGACGGCGGCGGCTGGCCGCAGACCTTCGACGACGTCGCGGCCGCGATCGACCACCTCGCCGAGCTCGCCGACCCGACGCTGGACCTGAGCCGCGTCACGCTCCTCGGCCACTCCGCCGGAGGGCAGCTCGCGCTGTGGGCCGGCGGCCGGGCCGAGCTGCCTGCGGACGCCCCCGGCGCGGCGCCGCGCGTGCGCGCGCAGCGCGTGCTCGCGCTCGCGGCCGTCTGCGACCTCGTCCGCGCCGGCCGGCCCGCCTGCGAGCTCCTCGGCGGCTGGCCCGACGAGGTGCCCGAGCGCTACGCCCAGGCCGATCCGATGCGCCGGCTGCCGCTGCACGTCCCGGTCGGGCTCGTCCACGCGCGCGACGACGAGACGGTCTCCGTGCAGCGCTCGCGCGACTACGCCGCCGCGGCGCGGGCGGCAGGCGCCGACGTCACGCTCGTCGAATCGCCGGGCGGGCACCGCGATCCGATCGACCCGGCGAGCGAGGTCTGGCGCGCGGCCGCGGGGTGGCTCACCCGGGAGCCGTGAGCTTGGCGCGCAGGCTCAGGACGCGGCCGGCCGTGGCGCGCAGCGCACCGGCGTCGAGCCTGCCGCCACGCGCGGCGTCGAGCAGCCCCTCGGCGGCCCGCGCCCCGGTGCGGTAGCTCGAGACGAACAGCGGCAGGTCGATCCCCGCCCGCACGGCGAGCACGGCGCGGCGACCGCCGGAGCCGAAGCGATCGACGGCCGGCGTCGCGAGATCGTCGCTGACGGTGATGCCGCGGAAGCCCAGGCGCCCGCGCAGCTCGTCGCCGATCCACCGCCGCGACAGCGCGGCCGGCAGCGCGTCGAGCGCCGGGTAGACGGCGGTCGAGAGCATCACCGCGTCGATGCCCGAGGAGATGAGCTGCGCGAACGGGCGCTCGTCGACGCTTCGCAGCGTCCTCAGCGGCGTCGTGATGCGCACCGGTGCGGTGTCGGTGTTGACGCTCGCCGCACCGAAGCCCGGGAAGTGCTTGGCCGCCGCCGCCACACCGCCGTCGCGCAGGCCGCCGGCGAACGCCGAGGCCAGCAGCGAGACGCGTTCGGCGCCGCGGCCGTACGTCCGCCGCTCGCGCTCGAGCGCCGCCCCGGAGCGCGCGACGTCGGCGACCGGCGCAAGGTCGAGGTTGACCCCCGCGCCGCGCAGCGTCCGCGCCGCGGCGCGACCGCTCTCGCGCGCCGCGGCGGCCGTCGGTATCTCGCCCGCCGCCCGCACCGGCGAGCCCGGGATCCGGCGCACCGGCCCGCCCTCCTGATCGGCCATGACGATGAGCGGCGCTCGCATGCCCGGTGGGCGGCGGATGGCCTGCAGGCCGCGCATCGTCGCGCGGACCTGCGCCGGCGAGCGGACGTTGCGGGCGAAGAGGATGACGCCCGCGGCCTCGCCGCGGGCGATCCGCCGGCGCAGGCCGCCCGGCGGGCGCAGGCCGTCGTAGGCGAACACCATGTGCTGGCCGACCGCTTGGCGCAGCGTCATCGCGGGCTGAGCGTCCGGCGGGTCTGCGGCCGGTCTCGCGCCGGCGAAGAAGAGCCATGTCGTCGCGGCGAGGAGCAGGCCGAGCACGCCCAAGGTGATACACGTCCTCATCGCCGTGCGCGCTGCCCTTCTACGGGCTGGTTACACGCCTCGATCGCCGCGGCCACGGCAGCCGGGGCCTCGAGCGGCAGCGCATGCCCCACGCCGGGCACGATCGTCAGCTCCCCGCGCGGCAGAGCGCCGGCGAGCCGGCGCCCGAGCGCGACGAACTTCTCGTCGCGCTCGCCCACCACCACCGCGACGTGCAGCTCGAGCTCGCCGAGGCGGCCCCACAGCGGTTCCATCGATCCGGTGCCGATGCCGCGCAGCGCCGCGGCGAGATGCAGCGGGTCGTTGCGGAGCCGGTCGGCGCGGGCGGCAGCCGCCACCTCCGGCGTCTGGCCGGCGAACAGCGGCTGCGCGCCCCAGCGGTCGGCGACCTCGGTCATCAGCCGCGGCTCCATCCATGCCGCCAGCTCCCCGTCGGTCGCGCGCCGGCTCGCGCGCTGCCCCGCATCCTCGATCCCGGCGGTCGCCGAGACGAGCACGAGCCGCGACACGCGCTCTGGGTGCGCAAGCGCGACGTGCAGCGCCAGACGCCCGCCCATCGAGTAGCCGGCGAGGGCGAAGCGGTCGGCGGCCAGCCCGGCGACGTCCGCGACGCACGCCTCGAAGTCGATCGGCCGGCGGCTGGCGGCGGTGCCGTGGCCGCGGAGGTCGGGCGCCAGCGGGCGGTAGCGTTCGCCGCCGAGGTGGCGCGCCACCTCGTCCCAGCCGCGCCCGGTCTGCGTGAAGCCGTGCAGGAGGAGGAGCGGCTCGGGCACGCCTGCATCATGCCCGCCGCCCCCGACACCCACCTCCTGCTGCGCGCGTTCGTCGACGAGCTCGTGCGCTGCGGCATCCGCGAGGCCTGCACGTCGCCGGGCTCGCGGTCGTCGCCGATCGTGCTCGCGCTCGCGCGCGAGGGGCGGCTGCGCTGCTTCTCGCACATCGACGAGCGCTGCGGCGGCTTCTTCGCGCTCGGCGCGGCGAAGGCCGCAGGGAGGCCCGTCGCCGTCACGTGCACGTCGGGCACGGCGGCGGCGAACCTCGTGCCGGCGGTCATCGAGGCCTTCCAGGCGCGGGTGCCGCTCGTCGTGCTGACCGCCGACCGCCCACCGGAGCTGCGGGAGATCGGCGCCGGGCAGACGATCGACCAGCTCAAGCTCTACGGCAGCGCCGTGAAGTGGTTCTTCGAGGTCGGCACGCACGACGCGACGCCCGCACGCGCGCGCTGGATGCGGATGCTCGCCTGTCGCGCCGTCTGGACCGCCCTCGAGGGCCGCCCGGGCCCGGTCCATCTGAACTTCGCGCTGCGCGAGCCGCTCATCCCACCCGCCGAGCTCGGACCCGATCCGCTGCCGGGCCGCGCCGGCGGGCGCCCGTGGCTGCTGCGCTGTACGCCCGGCGAGGACGCGGCCGCCGCGGGGCGGGCGCTGGCGGTCGTCGCGCGCGACGCCCACCGCCCCCTCGTCATCGCAGGCCGCACCGAGCCGGGCCTGGAGGCGCTCGCGCCCGCGTGCGAGCGCCTCGGCTGGCCGCTGCTCGCCGACCCGCTCATCGGGGCTCGGCGCGGCGACGCGGCCGTCGCGCATTACGACGCGCTCCTGCGCGACGAGGCCTTCGCCGCGGCGCGGCGCCCGGACCTCGTCGTGCGCTGCGGCGACCTGCCCACATCCAAGCCGCTGCGCGCATGGCTCGACGGGCACGGCGAGGACGTCACACAGCTCGGCTTCGATCCGCACGCCTCCTGGCAGGACCCGGACGCGAGCCTGCACGTCGTGCTGGCGGCGGGGGCCGCGCCGACGCTCGCCGCCGCGGCCGAGCACGCGCCGGCCGCCGATCCGGCCTGGTTGGCGGCCTGGCGCAGCGCCGACGAGGCCGCCGCCGCGGCGATCGACGCGACGCTCGGCGACGCGCTCAGCGAGCCGCTCGTCGCGCGCGAGCTCGGCGCGCTGCTGCCGGCCGACTCGACGCTCTACGTCGCCTCGTCGATGCCGGTTCGCGACGTAGAGAACTTCCTCGCCGTGCGCGCCGACGCGCCGCGCGTGCTGTGCAACCGGGGCGCCAACGGAATCGACGGCCTGGTCTCCAGCGCGTTCGGCGCCGCGGCGGTCTCACCCGGCCCGGTCGTCCTGCTCATCGGCGACGTCGCACTCGCCCACGACATCGGCGGCCTGCTCGCCGCCCGCCGCCTGGACCTGCCGCTGACGATCGTGCTCCTGCACAACGACGGCGGCGGCATCTTCGAGTTCCTCCCGGTCGCCCGCGAGCGCGACGTCTTCGAGGAGCACGTCGCCACCCCGCACGGACTCGAGTTCGAACGGGCGGCGGCGCTCTACGGCTGCGACTATGCACGCGCGGAGGACCGGCCGGCGCTGCGGGCGCAGCTGCGCGCGGCGCTCGGCGGGCCTGGAACCTCAATCGTCGAGGTTCGCACCGACCGCGCCGCCAACCTCGCGCTGCACCGCGAGCTGGCGGCAGCGGTCGCCGCCCGGATCTCCGGCGACAGATGACTGCGCGCCATGGCTCGACCGACGCCAGCGTGGAACCGGAACGCCGGCCCTCGCGATGACCGCGCGCCACCGCTTCGCGCTCACGGACTGGCTCGCCTGCGCGGCGGGCGGGGCCCGCGAGCCCGCTGCCGTCGCGGCCCGCGCGGCCGGCGACGGCCTGCTCGAGCGCGTGGCCGCCGCGGGCGCGGCGGGTCACGTGCTCGACTTCGACGACACCTACGCGCCCGGCCTCGCGCACCTCAGCGCCGCCACGGCGCCGGCCGCGCTCGTCCTCGGCGCCGAGCTCGGCGCCACGGTGGGCGCGGCGCTGGCCGCCTACGCCGCCGGCTTCGAGGCCATGGGCGCCCTCGCGCGCACGTGCCATCCCGCGCTCTACGACGGCGGCTGGCATCCGACCGCGGTCTGCGGGAGCGCCGGGGCGGCGGTCGTGGCAGCGCGGCTGCAGGGCCTCGACACCGGGCGCGAGCGCCGCGCGATCGCCCTCGCGCTGCTGCGCGCCGGCGGACTGCGGGCGGCCTTCGGCTCCGACGGCAAGGCGCTGCAGGTCGGAATGGCGTCCGCCGCCGGCGTTCACGCCGCGCGCCTGGCGGCGGCGGGCGCAGCGGTCGACGCCGGCGCGATCATGGGCGCCCGGGCCGGATTCGCCGAGGCCTTTTCCGTCGCGACGAGCGCCGCGACACTCGACGCGATGATCGAGGCCGCCGACTCCGCGGCGACGGCGGGCCAGGCCGTCGCCGAGAACTGGATCAAGGCCTACCCCTGCTGCCTGCAGACCCATGCCGCGATCGACGCCGCGCTCGCGCTCGGCGGGCAGCCGCCACCGGCGTCCGAGATCACGGTCACCGTCCATCCGGTGTCGCGCCGGGCGGCGGCGCTCGACGAGGTCGGCGACGGACTGCAGGCGAAGTTCTCGATCCCCTACCTCACGGCGTACGCGCTCCTGCGCGGCGCGCCCGACCTGCGCGCGTTCGCGCACCTCGACGTCGACGTGGCCGCGCTCGCGCGGCGCGTGCGCGTCCGGACCGACCCCGCGCTCGGCGCCGCGGAGGCGATTCTCGAGCTCGACGGCCGCGCGGCGGCACGCGTCACGGCGCCGCGCGGATCGCCCGCCAACCCGCTCGACGCGGCAGCGCTCGCATCAAAGGTCCGCTCGCTCGCCGGCGAGGCGCTCGCCGGCGCGCTCGAGGACGCAAGCCGGCCGGCGGCGGCGCTGACCGGCGCGGCGGGCCTGTAGCCCGCACGCGCCGGAAGGTGTACTTCGTACTTACGCCAAGCCCCTGCGTTTCATCTGGGCCTGGGTCTGCCCGGACGACACCAGGCCGATCGTCAGCAGCGCGACGCCGTTGGCGATGTGGTTGAAGTTCTCGAGGTCGCCCTCGCCGGACATCGACAGGATCGTGAGGTTGTCCGGGGCGGTGACGCCGATGACGAAGGCGACGATGTAGAAGAGGCCGACGCCCATGAGCGCGCCCTCGGCGGTCGCCGCCGAGTTGCGGGTCGACATCACGAGCAGGAAGGCTCCGATGGCGAGGTGCACGAGGTTGTGGAACGGGTTGATGGCAAAGCCGAGCAGCTTGTCGGGTGTCTGCTGCGTCCAGTCGGTGAAGCCCGTCACGAAGAAGCCGATGATGCCGATCGTGATGTAGAACGCGCCGAACAGCGGCCCGAGTCGCTGTGCAAGGCTCTTGTCTGCTGTCATGTACTAGCCCCTCCCACTTGTGGCTTGACCCGGGCGCGACCGAGATCGCGCCGTCTGCTCCCGCCGGACATATCGATCTCCCCCGACCGATCCACTGGCCATAAGCATAGGTGAGCGGCTGGCGGCACGCCACCTGGTTGGCGCACCCCCACCGCAGCCGAGGCTCAGCCGGCGAGGACCGGCAGCAGCGCGGCGAGCTTGACGTCGGTCTCGGCGAGCTCGGCCGCCGGATCGGAGTCGCGCACGACGCCGACGCCGGCGTAGCAGCGAGCCACCGGGCCGCTGAGCAGCGCGCAGCGCAGGGCGACGCAGAACTCGCCGTCCTCGTTGGTGTCCGTCCATCCGACGGGACCGGCGTACCAGCCGCGGTCGAGGCCCTCGAACGCCGGGATGAGCGGTTCGGCGACCTCGAACGGCTCACCGCCGACGGCCGGGGTCGGATGCAGCAGGCCGGCGAGGCGCACGGCACCCACCGGCTTGGCGAGCTGGGCCCTGATCGGGCTCGCGAGGTGCTGGATGTTCGCCATCCGCACGATGACCGGCTCGTCGGCCGTGGTGACCCAGACGCTGTGCGGGCGCAGGGCCCGCTCGATCCGGCGGGCGACGATCTCCTGCTCGGCGCGGTCCTTGTCGGACCGCATGAGCTGCTCGCCGAGATGGTCGTCGACGGACGGGTCGGCGCTGCGGCACGTCGACCCCGCGAGCGCGAGCGTGCTCGCTCGCATCCCCTCGCGGCGGATGAGCAGCTCGGGGCTGGCCGCGACGAAGGCGTCCTGGCCGCGGCCCGCGCAGAAGCAGAAGCACGACGGAAATCCCTCGCGCAGGACGCCGAAGATCGCCGCCGCGTCGTGGTCGGCGGGAGCGTGGACCTGCACCTCGCGCGCGAGCACGATCTTCTCCAGCGCCCCGGCCCGGATGCGCTCGACGGCCCGCGCGACCGCCGCCTCGTAGTGCTCGGGGGGCGTGCTCGCCGCGACCGTGTAGCGCCCGACCGGGTCGGGGTCCAGCAGCGGCAGCGAAGCGCGGCGCACCTCGCCCAGGCGCCGCTCGACGCGCGCGAGCAGCCCGTCGGCGGTGTCGTCGGCCTGGGCGAGCGCCGCGAGCGTGAGCGCCACGTCGTCGCCGCGGCGCGCGAGCGCCGCCTCGGGCACGTGCAGCGAGGCGGCGGCGAAGGCCGACCAGTGCGGGCTGGCGCCGCCGTCGGGAGCGAACGCGAAGCCGCCGCTTGCGATGAGGCCGGCGCCGCGGCCGTCGGCGGCGTCGCAGACGGCCTCCGCGGCGAGCGCGCGCCAGCGCGCCGCGACCTCCTCGAAGCGCTGCGGCCCCCGCTCCTCGAGCGCGACGACGCAGCCGAGCGCGGCGGTGGCCGACCGCTCGCGATCGGGCTGCTCCATGCAGAACCACGGCTCCCCCGGACGGCGTGAGGCGAACGCGACCGCCGCGGGGTCCACGTCGCGATCGACCGCGACGGTCAGCGCGGCGAGCACCCCCTGCCCACTCCCCCGGCGCGCGCGCCGCACCGCCTGCTCGAGGCGCTTGCGCAAGCGCGTGCGATCGCCGCCGCTCAGCGTGAAGACGCGGGCGTCACCCGGGGCGGCGGGCGGCGCCTCGAGCCGCCGCCCCGCCTCTCGAGACGGCGGAGCCGAGGCGTCGCCTCCGATCACGTCTCGCCGCGGCCGCGACTGATGGCGATCTCGCCCGTGCGCATCATCTCGATGAGACCGAACGGCCGGACCATGCGCTCGAAGGCTTCGACCTTGTCGGTCGTCCCGGTGACCTCGACGACGACCGAACGCCGCGTGACGTCGACGACCTTGCCCCGGAAGATCTCGCAGATCTGCATGACCTCCGCGCGCTGCGGCCCCTCGACGGCGACCTTGAAGAGCGCGAGCTCGCGAGCGACGGTGTCGGCCGGCTCGAGGTCGCGGATCTTCAGGACGTTGATGAGCTTGTGCAGCTGCTTGGTGACCTGGTCGACCGAGTGCATGGCGCCGTCGAACGTCAGCGTGATGCGCGAGTAGTGCTCGTCCTCGGTCGGCCCGACCGTCAGCGTGTCGATGTTGAAGCCGCGCCGTGCGAACAGTCCCGCGATCCGCGTCAGGACCCCGGCCTTGTTCTCGACCAGGATCGAGAGGATGTGCTTGCGCCCACTGTGCAGGTTGCCGGCGGCCTCGAGCTCGTCGAGGCTCAGCAGCTCCTTCGTGCCGGGTTCGCCCATGACAGCCACCTCAGCCCACCATGTCGCGCGCGGGCTGGCCCGGCGCGATCATGGGATAGGTGTTCTCCTCGCGCGTGACGCGGACATCGACGAGCACCGGGCCGTCGATCTCGAGCGCCTGCTTCATGTCGTCGACGAGCGTCGCCTTGTCGGTCAGCCGCAGCCCGGTCGCGCCGTAGGCGTCGGCGAGCTTGACGAAGTCCGGGAAGGAGCCCATGTCGACGTGCGAGTAGCGCTTGTCCCAGAACAGCTCCTGCCACTGGCGGACCATGCCGAGGTAGCCGTTGTTCATGATGAACACCTTCACGGGGATCTTGTCCTCGGAGCAGGTCGCGAGCTCCTGGATGTTCATCTGGATCGAGCCGTCGCCGGCGATGCAGACGACCGTCTGATCCGGGCAGCCGACGGCGGCACCGAGCGCGGCGGGCAGGCCGAAGCCCATCGTCCCCAGGCCACCGGAGTTGATCCACCGGCGCGGCTTGGCGAAGTGGTAGTACTGCGCCGCCCACATCTGGTGCTGGCCGACGTCGGAGGTCACGATCGCGTCGCCGCCGGTCGCCTCGTAGAGCGCCTGGACCATGTACTGCGGCTTGATCTCGGCGTCGGTCGAGTCCTCGTAGCGCAGCGGGTACTGCTTCTGCCAGCCGGCGATCTTCGCCCACCAGTCGTCCAACCGCGAAGACGACATCCCTTCTAGCGCCCGGTACTCCTTGACGAGCTTCGCCAGGACGTTGCGGGCGTCGCCGACGATCGGGATGTGTGCCGGGATGTTCTTGGAGATCTCGGCCGGGTCGACGTCGATGTGGATGAACTTCGCGTGCGGGGCGAACTCCGAGAGCTTGCCGGTGATGCGGTCGTCGAAGCGCGCGCCGACGCAACAGATGAGGTCCGCCTCGTCCATCGCGTAGTTCGCCGTGCGGGTGCCGTGCATGCCCAGCATGCCCAGCCACTGCGGGTGGGGTGCCGGGAAGCCGCCGAGTCCCATGAGCGTGCAGGTCACCGGGAAGCGGTCGGAGGTCGCGAACTCGAAGAGCTCCTTCGACGCGTTGGCGTTGACGACGCCGCCACCGGCGTAGATCACCGGCCGGCGCGCCGAGGCCATCGCCTTGGCCGCCTGGCGGATCTGCTTCGTGTTGCCGTCGATCGTCGGCTGGTAGCCGGGCAGGTGCAGGTCGGTGACCGGTTGGTAG
>Ga0136617_10000516_pt1 | contig 32427 bp, 27 predicted proteins | sample AntDrymUQ3222106_2_FD_129672 | JGI IMG/M metagenome (GOLD analysis project Ga0136617, IMG submission 129672) | Polar desert sand microbial communities from Dry Valleys, Antarctica - metaG UQ322 (21.06) | ecosystem: Environmental > Terrestrial > Soil > Desert | place: Antarctica: Dry Valley... | reverse complement strand
GTGAGAAGAGCGGAATGACGGGAGACTGTCACGTTCCGTTCCGTGGGAGCCCGGGGGTGAAAATCCCCCGGGCGACCCGGCGCCTCGGCCAGGCGCCGGTAGCCGGTGACGGCTTCGGTGATGACCTCCAATGCCCCAGCCCGATCCCCGACATCACCCAGCCGATTGGACAGGTTGCCCCGCCAGCCCGCCACCCGGGCGTGGGCGTCCAGATCGAGGGGGTCGGCGGGGTCCGGTGGTTGGCTTCGTCTGGTCGCTACGAGGGCGAGAGCGCACAGCGTCGTATGGCCGAGCGGGATGGTCTCGGACAGCTCGGCGAGCGGCAGCGACGAGTCGTCGCGGTCGGCCAGGGCCAGCAGCGGTGCGGTGAAGGGGCCACCCTGGGCCGCCACCACCGCAAGGACCGGGCGCCACAAACTCGGATGGTGTCTCAGCATTCGGGCGGCCATGTCCGCGGCGCCTTGTTCGTTGCGTTCGGCGGCGCGGCTGATCGTGAGGCAGGCGTTGAGCTGCTCATCGGCGTTCGCCGTGTCGAGACAGCGCGTGAGCAGCTCGTCGTCGGAGCCCAGCTCGCGCAGTATCAGGCGCTCCCCAATGGGGTCGGGGCGCAGCGCCACGGTCTCGGTGTCCGAGTCGGCGGGTAGCAGGGTCTCCACGACGGCTCCCCACTCGGCGCGCCGCATGTCCTCCTTCTCCAGCATCGGCACCGCGCGCAGCGTCGCCTCGACCCGCTGCGGGGTGGGGGCGAGCAGCGTCACGCAGGCCCCGACAGCGGGCAACAACCGCTCTGGTGGCTCGCCCCAGCCCTTCTTCTCACTGACCCGTGTCCAGTAATTGAACTCGCGCTCCAGGATCTCGTCGTAGAGCTGCTCGGGAGAGGTGGGCAGCGCCGCGGTGCCCTGCGCGGCGAGCCAGGCCAGCATGACCAGGTCCAGCGTGGTCCACCGCGGGTTCGATGGGGGCAGGCTCTCCTCGACCGGAGCGGCGCCGAGGTGCTCGGTGAAGGCACGCAGCGCGCGCCGGAAGACCCCGGTCACCGAGGGGTGCCGCCGTGGTAGCTCCAGCGGCGGCAGTGGCGTGTACGGGACTCCGTTCCGGTTCAGGTCACCGGTGATGGTGTTCCACCAGGCGCCGAGGGCACGCGAGGTGAGGACCACGCAGGCTGGCTCGGCCCGTTCACCCAGCGCTTGCAGCAGTGAGATGACCATTCCGGCCCGGACGTCCTCGGGGTAGTCGACGACGACCAGCAACGGCGAGACCACCTCGGCCAACCACTCCAGGTCTGCGGGGTCGGCGTGCTTGCGGAGGAAACCGGTGTACCAGCCCTCGTCGGCCAGGCGCCTGGCCAGCTCCGCGGCCAGGTGGGTCTTGCCCGCGCCACCGACGCCGTGCACCAGCGCGATGCGGGTGCGTTGTTCGGCGTCGGGTGCCTGGCACCAGTCCAGCAGCACGTCGAGCTGGTCCCGGCCGTAGAAGGGCACCACACTGCGGCGGGCCCGCAGCTGCATCAGCGGTCCCTTCTCCGGTTCGGGCGGCAGGTACGGCGGCGCCAGCGGAGCGGTCCTGGGCCAGCGGGGCAGCGGCAGCACGTCGTCGCGGCGCCACGCCACGCCGATGTCGACCGCGACGCCCCACACCCAGGGGCCCCTGGACCGAGCTGCGGTGAGCATCTCGGTGCCCCTGGCGACCGCCGCCTCCCACGACGTCGGAGCGTCACCCGGCCGGTGGGCGGCGCTGGCGACGTCGATGGCGAGGAACGCCCCCGGCCGCTCGACGCTGCCGCGCAGCTGCTCGACCAGCCCGGCGGGCGGCGCCTGGTGCACCGCCTCGCCCCACGGGTAGTCCGAGTGCGGGGCACCGGCCCAGGTCCCGTTCAGCCAGACCACGACGACGGCGTGGCCCGCGCCGCCGCGCGCAGAGTCGAGCGCAACGATCAGGGGATGCAGGCCGGCATCGAGACAGGCGCCGCAGAAGGTGACCGCGAGATCCAGGCAGGTGCCCGTGCGGGGCACCGCGAGCACCTGGTCCGGGGGCCGGACTGTCTGGCGGCCCGGTTCGCTGGAGGTCGGCTCGTGCACGTAGCCGATGTCCCGCTCCGCGAAGATCTCATAGATCCGGCGCGTCCGGTGCCAGGCCGGGTCGTCGGACGGGCCGGGGAGCTGGCTGGCCAGGTCGGCGGGCAGCAACCGGGCTACCACGTCCCGGTGCACGTACTGGGCCAGTGCCCCTGGGGCGACCCCGCGCGCCCACCGCGGCCATGCCGTCACGGCTCGATCATCCCGACCACCTCGTAGCCGGAAACCTTGTCCCACCGCGGCACGTTCACGACCTCCACCGTCACCTGGTGGCTCCCCGGTCCCAGGCCGGGCACGGTGACCTCCCACCGACGTCCGTCACCGGTCATCTGCAGCGGTGCTCCGGTCGCGCCGGAGCGGTCTTCCGTCACCCGTACCCAGGCCGTCGCGTCTCCGGCGTCATCGGCCCCGAGTAGCTCGGCGGTGAGTGTGAACGGATCGCCGGCGACCAGGACGTCGTCGATGTCCAGCCCGAGCCAGGGCCGCTCCGGCTGGTCCCCGCGCAGGGAGGTGAACGGCTCGGCCTCGTGTTCCCGGACATGGGCGACCGCGGCCGCCGTGGTGGCCATCGGCCCGTGCCGGTCCGGGACGACCCGGCGGGCGAGCTCGTCGTTCGTCAGCTCGATAGGGATGGCCGACATCGCCGGCACGGTGCCGTCGCCCCGCCAGCCGTGGTTGGGCTGCCACTCCGCGTCGTCCTTCGTCACCCGCACCTGGCCATCGATGCACACCGCCCGGCTCGGCGTGGCATGCCCGCGGGCGAACAGCGCGAGGACCTGCGGCCGGTCGGGGGAGTCGCGTGTTGGCCAGTCGTCCTCGATCCGCTGGTGCATGTTGAACGCTTCGCGCGCTCGCCTCCGGAACGACTCCTCGGTCGTCATGAGCTCGTGCGGGTAGCGCAGGTCGGACGATTCCTCCCCCTCCTCGCGCACCGCCTGGTAGCGCGGCAGCAGCTCGTAGGTCGAGGGCCACTCCTGCAGGACGGCCGTGGCGTCGCTGAGCAGCCAGCTGGTCAAGGAGCCGATCATGCCGGGACCGACGCGGACGCCGTTGAGCAGCCAGTCCAGCGCCTTCGGTGCGCCTCGATGTGGGGTGCCGAGCGTGACCAGCGTCGCGCAGTACCGCGCCCCGCCCAGCGGGCCGAGCCAGAACCGGGCGACCAGCCCACCCATCGAGTGCGCCACGATGATCACTCGCTTGCGCCGCGCGCCCTCGTCAAGGTCCGCGAGCCGCTGGTCCACCTCGTGCTTCAGCCGCTCGGCCGCAGCCGCTACACCCAGCCGGAAGTCGTAGGGGAACAGCACCACGCTCGCGCCCGGCTTGTGCGGCGGGCCGTCGCAGGCTTGGGCGACGTCGATGTCGTCCGTGCCCAACCCGAAGGTGTTGACCAGCTGACGGACCAGGCCGTCGTAGCCGGGCACAGTCTTCCACGGCAGGACCCGGGTCGACGGCAGGAGACCCGTCGGCCGCAGGATCGGGTGCTCCGCCAGGCTCAGCAGCTTGGGATCGACCAGAGGCTGTACCAGCCCCGGCAGCCCGTGGCCCCACACCGGCAACCCGGCCGCGGTCTCCAGCACGCTGCCGCCGACACCGGGTATCACCACCACAAGGTGCCGAAGCCGCCGCGTCACCAGGACCCCCGATCGTTCGAACGGCCATGGCGAGCGCCGCGCACCGCCCACTCACGTTCGAGTCTATGGACTCTGGTTCGCCGCGCCCGCGGGTTCCGTTACCCGTCGACGGCGAACCGGTCCGACGGTCGTGCAGTCGTCACGGTGTATCCAGCTGGTGCACCAGTTCAGCTGCTGTGGGATCCTGAACAGGGCGCAGCGCCATCTTGAGATCAACGAGCACCTTCCGTGCCCGCGGGCTCCGCGTCCAGGAGTTGTCTGCTGCGCTCATGGTCACGGCAGTCTCAGCGAGCTGTAATCCCTGCGAGCTCTCACCGGCCCTCAGATGTAGTTCCGCAGCCCGGGAGGTAGCGATGAGCGCGCGTCTTCCCGGCGCTGGGGGAATAGCCTTCAGAGAGGCGGGTACGGCCCTCTCGAGGGCACGAGAGTCATGGGCGGACAGCTCTCGATAGGTGGCCTCCACCAGGCCCACCGGTCCGTACTCGCTGAAATTGTGCAACCATGGCACAGTCTCATTCTCGGCAGCAGCCCAGTTGTGAGAGTAGAGGTCCTGTGACCGTGTTACGTGGTCGGCAGCCTGCCTGTTTCCCAGTTGTGCATATCCCCACGCCTGATGGATCACGGCGTTCGACCTGGAGAGGTGATGCGGCGCCACTGTCTCGGCAAGCTGCGTAAGCCTCAGCATGTTGTGGGCTTCCTTTTCGCTGCCATAAAGGTGCGCTTGGAACGTCAAGATGGTAGCCACCAACGAAGCTTCCTCAGCCTCCCGGGCAAGCCGTAATCCTCTGGAGAGCAAGGCCCTGGCCGTGTCCAGGTCTCCTGTGTCTGCTTGTGCCCAGCCCGCCACCAGGTAGGCATCCGCGACCGCGGTGAACAAGGCACTACGCATAGTGTCCGACATGGTCGCATGGAGTAAACGTGTCGCGGTCGGTAGCTGACTAGTGAGAAGATCGGCGCAGCTCCCCCCGCCGTGTGCGGTATCCATCTGACGACCGAGGGCGTTGAGCATGCGTATCCGATCAAGATCGGATTGCCCGACCCGGGAGGGTACGGAGAGCGCGATAGCCGGATTGATGAAGTCGATAACCGGACCGAGAAGAACCTCCTCGAACGTCGCCACGGCGCCGGCGCCTACGAAGGCTCTGCGAAGCACCGCCTCCACCTCCTCAACAAGAAATTGTGATGCAGATACCACTTTATCGGACACAGTGCTCTTGCTCAACAGGTCGGCCAGCGCCTGGCGTGAGATGTCAAGAGCATGTGCCAGCTTCGGCCGCAACCAGGGCTGCGGCGCCGTCTCGCCAGCTTCCCAGCGCACGACAGTGGAGCGATCAACTTCCAGGGCTTCGGCCAGGGACTCCTGAGTATGCCCAGCCGCCTTGCGGGCGTCGCTGAGCCCAGGCCGCTTGGTTGACACGCGAGCTACCTCCAGGGATCGGATGGGATCGTAAGAGCCCAACCGTAGCGGCTCAGCTCTGCGCAGCTCAGGCGGCATGCTGGAGCGTCTCTGCGGCACAACTGCGGAGTCGTTGCGCTGTTCGCGCAGAGGCATGTTCGGTTGACTTCGCCCAGGCCCCAGCGTCGGGCTGACGCCCCAGCCGGTCTCACCCCCCAGATGTCTTCGGGCCCGGCTGGCTGCTCCCCGGCGCTGGGCGCCGTCACTAGGGCGGCGAGCACGGGACGAGGATTGGTACGCAGTGGTCACAACAGTCAAAGACACAACCGGGAGGCTTATTCACAAGTCGGAAGTAGATCTTCGGTCGGCCGCCTGACCTGCAGCGATGCCGGGAAGGTTGGGGTTGTGAATAAGCCTCCGGACTCCGTTACAGTGATGGTGATGTGCCATGAGTCGACGAGGCGGAGCTGTACCCAAGACAGCGCCGGTGGGCTGGGTGTTTCTTGACCGGTATCGGCAAGCTGGCATCACGATCCGGTGGCGGTGTGGTGAGCGCCATGCGTACGTCCTGGAGGGTGATCGATTGGGCGACCATGGCATGAATGATGTACTGGACACTATTCCCGTTTCCTCCGCCGGGTGGACTGATCATGCGGAGATACGGGCACTAGGGAGACGGTGGGCGCAGGAGAGGCGGTAGCTCGTCGGCGTGTGACTGGGTCGTATTCTCGTGGGATTCCTCGGAGTGGTGACCCGGATGTTCTGCCTGGGTAGGCGGGTGGTTCACTGTGGTCGGTTGAGGTTGAACCAGCGGGCCGGTGGGCATCGTGGGTACGCGACGGGGTGGACCTACGAGGCGCTTGCTCGGATGGTGCGGCGGGTGGCTGCGGAGAACGGGGAGGTGCTGCGGACCAACAAGTCGGCGGTGGCGCACTGGGTCGAGGGGGCGTGTCCGTCGGGGCGGTCCGGCCGGTACGTGGCCGAGGCGTTGTCGCGGCGGGCGGGGCGGGTGGTGTCGATGGCCGAGATCGGGTTGGATCCCGGCGAGCTGGTGGCTGTGGTGGAGGATCCGGTCGCGGCGGTCATCGAGCTGGGTCGTGCTGACGTGGATCGCCGTCTACTCCTCATCGCGTCGACGTTCACCGTCGCGGGTGTCGCGATGCCACTGACCTACGACCACGAGGCGGTGTCTGACCAGGAGGCGGTGTCGCGCCTACTGCGGGCTCGCACCGGCCTGGGGTTGTCGGGGACCGGGAGTGTCTGGGTGGGGGCCAGCCGCTGACCGTGCAACACCAGGCCGCTGGCTTCGTGTCCAGAGGTCGTCTGCTGTGCTCATGGTCACGGCAGTCTCAGCGAGCTGTAATCCCTGTGACCTCTCGCCGGCCTGCAGATGTAGCTCTGCGGCTCGTGAGGTAGCAATGAGCGCTCGTCCTCCCGGCGTTGGGGGAATCGCGGGTCTCGAACGAGCACGAACGTCCGAGGTTTCGTTCCGTGTGCGCGCGAACCGGCCGGGGCGCGAAACACTGGGCACGGTTGACTAGCCACCTCTGGGGCGCGACACTGAGACTTCGAACTTCGCTTGCAACCGGGAGAGGACCCCGATGGAGCAGAGGCTGACGTGGTTGAGCCGGGAATGCAGCACCGGGAAGACCTGCGCTGGCCGGGCGCGTCACTCGAGGCTGCCTGGCATGAGCATCCTGCAGGGCTACCTGATCAACGACCCCGAAGTGCTCGCGGACCTCGGCGTGCCCCCGCAGGGGAAGGCTACCTGATGGTGCCGGACGAGATCCTGCACGAGGTCTGATCATGCGACTCGACGAGGCCGGCCTCGACGAGTACACCGACCGCTTCGACCACGACGCCTTCCGGCACGAGACCCTCACCCGCTACCAGGTGGCCAGCGACGGCGGCGACTTCGCCCGCTGGCTCGCCGGCGAAGCCGGGCCGGACCCCGATGTCGTCGGACCGTGGGGCCGTTGGGTACACGCCCAGCTCGATCGTGGCGCGACGGTGCGCCGGGTACGGGTGTTGTACGGTCCGCCGAGCGACTACCTGCGCTACGAGGCCGAGTGGGCCTACACCGCGAACCTCGACGCTGGGGAGCTGATCCGCGTTCTCGACCTCACTGAGCAGGAACGTCCCGCTGGGATGGTCGACGATGAGTTCTGGATGCTCGACGGTGAGCGCGCGGTGCTCATGACTTACGCGGCCGACGGCCGGTTCCTGCACGGGGACACCGTCGAGGGGCGGGCTGCGGAACGGATCAGCCATGCCCGGGACGCCGCCTGGGATGCCGCTGAGCCGTTCGGTCAGTGGTGGGCACGGCACCCCGAGTACCACCGTGCCGCGGGACTCTGAGCGCCCGCCCGAGCCGGACGAACTCGCGGCCACGCTGCGCCGGCTCCGGCTCGCCGCCGAGCTCTCTGGAACGGAGGCGGGCCGGCGGGTCGGGAAGAGCCAGGCCTGGGTGTCCAGGTTCGAGACCGGGCGGCTTGTGCCCACACCGCAGGACGTCAAGATCCTCACTGATGTGTACGGCGCGCCTGTCCGGGTGCAGCGGCGCCTGCAGCGGCTGTCGAAGGACCTGCGCGAGGACACTGCCCCACCCGCAAGGGTTGTGATGCACCGCGGTGGTGAGATGCAGGCCCGTATCGGCCGGGTCGAGGCTCAGTCAGCGCGGGTGGCGAACTTCCACCCCGCCGCGGTCGCGGGGCTGTTGCAGACCGAGGGCTATGCCCGCGCCGTCTTCGGGTCTGGTGGGGATCTGCCACGTGACCAGCAGGAAGCTGCGCTGGCCGGGCGTATGGCCCGACAGCGGCTCCTGCATGAGCCAGGACGCCGGTTCGTGTTCGTGATGACCGAGGGTGTGCTGCGGTGGCCACTCGGTGGGCCGGCCGTGATGGTCGAGCAGATCGATCACATCATCACGACGAGCCGGCTGGCGAACGTACGTGTCGGGGTCATCCCGTGAACCGGCCGGGACACGAAACGCTGGGCACGGTTGACTAGCCGCCTGTGGCGCGCGACACTGCGACGTCGAACTTCGCGTGCAACCGAGAGAGGACCCCGATGGAGCAGAGGCTGACGTGGTTGAGCCAGGAGTGCGGCGACGGTAAGACTTGTGCCGGGCGGGCTCGTCACCCGAAGCTGCCAGGCATGAGCATCCTGCAGGGCTATCTGATCAACGACCCGGAGGTGCTCGCAGACCTCGGGTTGCCCCCCGCTGGCGAGGGCTACTTGACGGTCCCGGACGAGATCCTGCGCGAGGTCTGACCATGCAGCTCGACGAGGCCGGCCTCGACGAGTACACCGACCGGTTTGACCGCGACGCCTTCCGGCATGAGACCCGTACTCACTACCAGACATCAGGTGGCAGCGACGAGCATACGCGCTGGCTCGCTGGCGAGATGCCGCCCGGTTCCGACGCGGATCGGCCGTGGTCGGCATGGGTACGCGCCCAGCTTGACCGTGGCGCTGCCGTGCGGCGGCTGCGAGTCGTGTACGGCCCGCTGTCCGATCACTTGCGCTTCGAACTCGGCTGGCAGTATCCGGCCAACGCCGCGGCTGGTGAGGAGATCCGCGTCCTTGACCTCACCGAGCGGCCGCGTCCGGTGGGGATGGTCGACGACGAGTTCTGGGTGCTCGACGGTGAGCGCGCTGTGCTCATGACCTACGCCGACGACGGTCGGTTCCTGCACGGAGACGCCGTCGAAGGCCGCGACGCGGACCGCATCAGGCGCGCTCGCGACGCCGCCTGGGATGCAGCCGAGCCGTTCGACCAGTGGTGGACACGGCACCCCGAATACCACTGTGCCGTCACCTGCTGAGCAGCCGCCCGAAGCGGGCGAACTTGCCGCGACGCTGCGCGATCTCCGTCGCTCCGCCGGGCTCTCCGGCGTGGAGGTCGGCCGGCGGGCCGGAAAGAGTCAGGCGTGGGTGTCCCGGTTCGAGAACGGGGCGGCGGTGCCGACCCCGGCTGACGTCGAGACCCTCATGGCCATCTACGGCGCGTCGGTCCGGGTCCGGCGTCGCCTGGTGCGCCTGTCGCGCGACCTGCGCGAGGACACCGCGCCGCCCGCCCGTGTCGTGATGCAGCGTGCCGGGCGGATGCAGCAACGTGTCGGCCGGATCGAGGCCCAGTCTGTTCGCATCGCGCACTTCCACACCTCGATCGTCGCTGGGCTACTGCAGAGCGAGGACTACGCCCGGACCGTGTTCGCCTCCGGCGCTGACCTGCCACCTGACCAGCAGGTCGAAGCGCTCGCCGGGCGAATGGAGCGGCATCGGATCCTGCACGAACCAGGCCGTGAGTTCGTGTTCGTGATGACCGAGGGTGTGCTGCGTTGGCCACTCGGTGGGCCGGGCGTCATGGCGGCCCAGATCGACCACGTCATCGAGACCAGTCGGCTGCCAGCGGTGCGTGTCGGGGTCGTCCCGTGGACGACCCCGGTCGCCGTGGCGCCGGTGAACGGGTTCAGCCTCTACGACCAGCGGGCGGTGGTGGTCGGAACGGAGACGGCCACGGCGTTCCTCACCGACCCGCACGACGTCGGCATGTACGTCAAGCTCTTCGCTGAGATCGAGTCCGTCGCGACGTTCGGCGACGAGGCGCGTGCGCTGCTGGGGCTGTTCGCCGCGGACTACCGGTCACTGGCCTGAGCTGCTGCTCGCCTGTTCGACTCTAAACGTTCTGCACCGACTAGTTACTCGTCCGCTCGCGTTGTATAGTCTGGGTGTGCCGGTCGCTCGTGGCGACCACGGGTCCCCCCACGTGCCTCACGAGCAACCGGCGCACCCACTACCGCTGGCGGAAGCCGGGCGCGGCGTGGGCTGGGTCGGCTCGGTCTCGGCCGTGCTGGTACGCGCTCCCCAGACGTCACGCCCCCTCCCGCGTTCCGAGCATGCCGCCAGCCTGATCGACATGTTTACGCAGGCTGTCAAAAACGCAGGGTTACAAGAAGAATGGTGATGTGCCATGAGCCGACGAGGTGGAGCTGTACCCAAGACAGCGCCGGTGGGCTGGGTGTTTCTTGACCGGTATCGTCAAGACGGCATCACGATCCGGTGGCGGCGTGGTGAGCGCCATGCGTACGTCCTGGAGGGTGATCGATTGGGCGACCATGGCATGAATGATGTGGTGGACACTATTCCCGTTTCCTCGGTCGGGTGGACTGATCATGCGGAGATACGGGCACTGGGGAGGCGGTGGGCGCAGGAGAGGCGGTAGCTCGTCGGCGTGCGTCTGTGTCGTATTCTTGTGGGATTCGTCGGAGTGGTGACCCGGATGTTCTGCCTGTGTAGGGGGTGGTTCACTGTGGTCGGTTGAGGTTGCGCCAGCGGGTCGGTGGGCACCGTGGGTACGCTGGTGAGCATGCGAAATGGTATACGCGGTTTAACGTGGGTGGGAGAACGTAGTGGTGGAGCGGGAGCCCAATCCGCGGTTGCGGGATGCGATCGCGGCGACGGGGTGGACCTACGAGGCGCTTGCTCGGATGGTGCAGCGGGTGGCCGCGGAGAACGGCGAGGTCCTGCGGACCAACAAGTCGGCGGTGGCGCACTGGGTCGAGGGGGCGCGGCCGTCGGGGCGGTCCGGCCGGTATGTGGCCGAGGCGTTGTCGCGGCGTGCGGGGCGTGCGGTGTCGATGGCCGAGATCGGGTTGGATCCCGGCGAGCTGGTGGCTGTGGTGGAGGATCCGGTCACGGCGGTCATCGAGCTGGGTCGTGCTGACGTGGACCGCCGTCTACTCCTCACCGCGTCGACGTTCACCGTCGCGGGTGTCGCGATGCCGTTGACCTACGACCACGAGGCGGTGTCGCGTGTACTGCGGGCCCGCACCGGCCTGGGGTTCGTCGGGGACCGGGACATCGATGCCGTGGGTGAGATCACCGCGGCGTTCACCGCGGCCGATGAGTGTCTGGGTGGGGGTCATGGGTTGACCACGGTCACCGCCTATCTGGCCGACACCGCCGCGCCGATGCTGCGGGCCCGGTTCTCCTCCGAGGGTCTTCGTCGTCGTGCGTTCGGGGCGGTGGCCGACTTGGCGGATCTGGCGGCGTGGAAGCATCACGATTTGGGGCAGGAGGGTGCTGCTCAGCGGTTCTACCAGGTGAGCTATCAGCTGGCGTGTGAGTCCGACCCGTACGGCCACGCCGCGTGGATCATGCGTTACCTCGCGCATCAGGCTCTCGATCTGCAGCAGCCCCGGCACTGTGTGGCTCTGACGGAGGCGGCGTTGCAGCGCGTTGTGGGGCGGGTGGACGGTGTCACCGAGGCCTTGTTCCACACCACCCACGCTCGAGCGTGTGCCGCGGTCGGGGAGCGGGCGGTGTCTGCGCGTGCTCTGTTGTCCGCTGAGGACGCGTTGACCAGGATCGACGAGCCTCGACCGTTCTACTCCGCCATCTCCGGCACTGAGAACGTCGCCAACAACACCGCCAAGACGTTGACCGTGCTGGCCGACCACGCTGGCGCCGAACGTCAGCATCGCACCGCGCTGACCCAGGGGGATCCCGAGCGAAACAGGCGTACCCACAGCTTGACCTACGCCAACCTCGGTAACAGCCTCGCCGCGCAGGCCCGGCTCGAGGAGGCGATTGGTGCCTGGGCCCAGGCCGTCGAACTCACCGAAGGCGTGGCCTCCGACCGCACCCGCACAGCCATGGTGTCCATCAGGTCCACCCTGGCGACCTGGCGTAGACGGGGTGTGCCCGGCGCCGCTGACCTCGACCGCCGCCTGTACGAGGCCAGCCGCTGACGGCGCCACACCCAGCCGATCACCGGGACGGGTGTGGAGTCGGGTGGTTCAGATAAGCGGCAGCGGCCATCGGTGCCAGGCGTCGTCGTCGCCGAACCACACGAACTGGGTGCTGTCGTTGGCGACGACGCCGAACGCGTCCGGGGTGGGCCGGCCGAGGTCGTCGAACAGGCGGTGGGTGGTCTCGACGGTGTCCCAGATACGGCGGGGGCCGGACTGGATGACCCGGTGCGTGCCGTCGGGTTCGGGGCGGGTGAAGGCGTCGGCGCGTGAGCCGTCGGCGGCGGTGACGATGACCGCGGCGCGCTCGTCGCGGGTGCTCGGGTCGAACGCCTGCCCTGGGTGCAGGGAGCGCGCTCCGTGCAGTTGGAGCTGGAGCAGGAACCGGAAACCCTCGTCGTCGACGCGGATGGCGGTGGGATCGTCGCGAGTGGTGGTGCGGCTGGTGGTTCCGCGTCGGGGGACGGGAGTGTGCTCGTGGGGCCGGTGCGGGTCCTCCAGCTCGGGTCGTAACCACATGAAGTGCCCGCCGATCGGCAGGATGGGGCCGATCACCTCGTCGTCGGCGCCGTGCTTGGCGAGCAGGCACAAGGTGCCGCCCGCGAGATCGCCGCGGAGGTTGGCCAGGATCGTGCCTCCCGGTGCGAGTTGCTCGATCCAGGCGAGGGGGATCTCCGGCACCGCCGCTGTGGCGATGATCCGGTCGAAGGGGCCGTGCTCGGCGGCACCGGCCGCGCCGTCGCCGGTGACCAGGGTGGGTCTGTGCCCGAGTTCGGCGAGTCGTTGCTCAGCCTGGTGAACGAGGTCGGGGTCGATGTCGACGGACACCACGTTCACCTCGCCCAGGCGGTGCGACATCAGCGCGGCGTTGTAGCCGGTGCCTGTCCCGATCTCCAGCACGCGCATCCCCTCGTGGGTATCGAGGGCTTCGAGCATGCCGGCCATCAGGCTGGGCATGGTGGAGGAGCTGGTGGGCACCCGCAGCGGCTGCCCACCGGGCAGGGTGTGTCCTGCGGTGTGTGGCTTGTCCTGGGTGACCAGGGAGTCGTCGGAGTAGACCACCGACAGCCACTCGTCGCGCTCCGCCGGGTCGTCACCGGAGAGCTGCCGGTAGCCCTGCGGGGTGGTGAGGGTGATCCGGGGGACGAACAGGTGCCGAGGTGTGTCGGCGAACGCCTCGACCCATGCCTTGCTGCGCAGGTGCCCCGCGTCGATCAAGGCATTGACCAGGGCGGCCAGTCTCGGCTGCGCATCGGTGTCGGTCACGGCTTCTCCGCGGTAAGCAGGGTGGCGATGGCGGCGGCAATGGGCAGACCGGTCTCGTGCTCGATCCAGCCCCACTGGGCGTTCGGCCCGCATTCCAGAAACCACCACGTGTCCGGGCCGTCCGGTCCTGGCCCCACGGTGAAGTCGAAGCAGCCGAACGACAACCCGAACCACTCCAGGTAAGCGGCGACCGCCGTAGCGATGGGCTCAGGTGTGGCGACCGGCTCATAGGTCAAGGACGGGTAGTCCGCCCTCCAATCCACATAAGATTCTTCGGAGCCGGCGTGGATGATCGTGGCGAAACACTCACCGCCCACGGCCGTCAGGCGGATGTCATAGCGTTTGGGGATGAACTGCTGAAATTGACAGAGGCTCACGGCGATCGAGTCGTCGTCCAGCTCCTCGGGCCGCACCCGGGTCGCGTAGACCAGCTTGGCGTGGCCGTTCTCGTGCAGGAACGGCGCGGACAGCGGCTTGTACACCACCTGACTGACAGCGCGGGCGAACGCGCGGGCTTCGGCGCCACTCGAGGTGATCAAGGTGGGTGGGACCCGGAATCCGACCTCGGCAGCGGTCTGCAGCTGGGCGGGTTTCAGCTCGGCATCGGCGGTCCTGGATGGCCGGTTGACGAACGGGACCCGCAGGCACGACAGCAGCCCGCCCCAGCCCTGGCGGGCCTCGGCCGCGGCGAACCGCCGCTGCTGGACGCAGAGGTGGGCAGGCAGCCGGAAAGTGGACGGACGCCGGTAGTAGACGGCCGTGATCTTCGAGGGTTGCAGGTCGCGGTGCCCGTCGGACAGCCAGCCGTCCCAGGTGGGGTGGAGGCCGGTCACGGTGAACGACACCGTCTCGGGGAAGTCGCCCAGGTCCATCCGCACGTGATCACCGCCGCGCTCGTCCAGTGCCTGGCACACTCGCGTGGCGGTATCGTCGTCGGGCGCGGTGAGAACCAGGACGGTCATCTCAGTCTTCCCTCTCCCGCTGCACGTCGTCCTGGATGGTCTCGGTCCGCCCGTCACGGCTGACCTGGGTGGCCTCCTTCACGGTGACCGTGTAGTAGGTCTTCTTGTGTTTGTCGCTCGGAACCACCGGGGCCACCGCGAACCGCAGCCCGAACGGCACCGGCCCCTCCTGTACGGCCACGGCCGGGCCGGAGTCCGTCTCAGGTGAGCTGGCCAGAGGCAACTTGTCCAGTACGGCCATGATCGGGTCGTTGACCGGCATCGTCGCCCCCTCCGCTCGTGACTGTTGCGTCTAGGTGATCACCTTGCCTACCTGGCCGAGGACGGAAGGAGCCGCCAGCGCGGCTGCCCCTTCTGGCTCGTCTTGGTCTCCGGTTACCCGCCGAGCTCGCGGCATCGACGGGCAACCGGTTGCTGAGTACCATGCCAGAAGCTGTGGCATACATCAAGAAAAATCTCAGTTTTTTGCATATGCCACGGTCCGTTGACTTGACCTCGTTGGCCAGGCACACTTCGGACGTCGCATCCGCTGCAGAGAGGAAGCTCCGGTGGGCCATGAAACGAAGATCAACGTCACCGTGCATCGCGGCTCCTGCGGTGACGATGACACCTGTCCCGCATTCACCACGATCGACACCGATCCGGAAGGCGGCTACGTGATCGTCACGCTGGTCACCGACCCAGACGTCCTCGCCGCTCACGCCCACCGCATCGGCCCTGGTGAGGGCCTCGGCCGCGTTCCCCGCGGTCTCGCGCCGGAGGTGTTCGGCGCATGATGGACGCTACGCAGCTCGGGGCGTACATCCGCGAGCACTTCACCGACCACCCCGACCCGACCGGGCGCACCGCGTTCCGCCTGGAGACCCTCGACGCCTACGAGGTCGCCTCCGATGGCTCGGACTTCGCCCGCTGGTTGGCGGGCGAGCTGGCACCCACGCCGGAGCGGAAGCAACCGTGGCTTGCTCGCCTGCGCAGCGAGCGGGATCGCGGCCTGTCCCGCAGCCGGGTGCACGTCGTCGAGCCTCCGTTCTCGGACTATCTGCGCTACGAGTGCGAGTGGTCCTACGTCCCCAACGGCGAGGCGGGAGAGGACATCCGCATCCTCGACCTGTCCGAGGCGCCCATGCAGGCCCATGAGCAGCGACTGTTCGTGGAGACCGGAGACTTCTGGCTGATCAACGGCCAGGTCGTCCGCATGGTCTACGACGGCTGCGGCCAGTTCATCGGCGCCGACGTCGTGCACGACGGCCAGAACCTCTACCGCCGGGCCGCCGAGGTCGCGTGGGGCTACGCTGAGCCGTTCCCGCAGTGGTGGGACCGGCATCCGAGGTATCACCGACAGGCTGTATGACCGACGTTCACGATCAGCGCGACGACAGCGACCCACCGGGCAGCCTCGGCCGTTCGTTACGCGCGTTGCGCGCGGCGGCTGGCCTCAACCAGACCGAGCTTGCCGACCTCACCGGTCTCTCGCAGTCGCAGATCTCTCGCGCCGAGACGGACCGACGTCTCCTCGCACCCGACGACGTCGTCCGATTCGCCGACGCCTGCCGCGCAGACTCTCGCGAGAAGGATCAGCTCGTCGGTCTGGCCGAGACCCTCGCGCGCGAGTACGTCGACGCGAGAGCGACCCTCCAACGCGGCGCCCACCATTTCCAGGAGCGCATTCGCCGCTACGAGGAGGACTCCACACTCGTCCGCGCCTACCAGCCGGGGATGGTCCTCGGGCAGCTCCAGACCACCGAGTACTCCCGCGCTGTGTTCGCCTCTCGCGACGGCCGCGCTCCCGAGGAGGTGGAGCGGCTCGTCGCACAGCGGAGGCACCGGGCGGGGCAGCTCCACGACCCGGTGCGCCGCTGGGAGATGATCCAAACCGAGGGTGCCCTGACCTGGTGTCTCGATGGGCCGGGCATGATGGCTGAGCAGATGGAGCACCTGCTGTCCGTTAGCACGCTACGCAACGTCGATCTCGGTATCGTCCCCGCGTTCCAGACCGCTGACTTCACCGCGTCCCACGGCTTCCACATCTACGACTCCGCGGTCGTGCAGGTGGGGACCAAGAACGCGACAGCGCTCCTGTCCGAGCGCGAGGACATCGTGACCTACGCCACCCTGTTCTCCCGCATCGCGGATCTCGCGGTACGGGGCGACGAGGCACGGCAGATCCTCGCGCGCCTCGCGGACGAATACCGCGCCAGGACATGAGAGCGAACCGCTGAAGGACGCAGCCGAGCTCACCACCTACTGTATTTGCGCGCCGTCCGGCGTTCTCTCTCCAGCGTGAGCTATCCGGGGGGAAGAGCGAAGGGCGAGCAGGGCGGGGCCGTGCCCGTGCTGCGGGTGTTGCCGGGCGGTCTGTCGGAGACCAGGACCAGTACGAAAACGCATCGGACGGCCGTTGCCGGTGCGTCGTCTCCGCGGTTCGTCGGTCGCGAGCAGCAGTGTCGGCTGGTGCGGCAGTTGCTGGCCGGAAGGCCGGGAGGCCACGGACCTGCCGTGCTCATCACCGGTGCGGCAGGTGTCGGCAAGACCGCGATGTTGGAGCACCTCGCCATCACGACGCCCGCGCGGGTGCTGTGGGTTCGTGGAGCGGAGCCGGAGGCTGTGCTGCCCTTCGCTGCCGCCGCGGACCTGCTCATGCCGTTGCGGCGGTACTTCGGTCGCCTGCCCGACGTTCAACGAGAGGCGCTGGAGGTGAGCCTCGGACTCCGCGGAGGTCCGGTGCCCGCACCGCTTCTCACGTGTGTCGCGACGGTGGCCGTTCTCCAGGCAGCCGGTGCGGAGCAGCGACTTCTCGTCCTCGTCGACGACCTGCACTGGGTGGATCCCGAGTCCCGACAGGTCCTCTCCTACGCCGCGCGGCGCCTCGCCGGTGGCGCGGTGGCCATGCTCCTGACCACCCGCGAACAGCCTGGATCCGCGGTCGCCACCGGCCTCGCCACGTTGCGGCTGGAGGGGCTCTCGCTCGAGGAGAGCGCGGCACTCGTCGCGAGCATGGGGATCGAGGTTCCCCGAGCCGTCCTGGAGAAGATCGTCCGGCAAACCGGCGGCAACCCACTGGCTCTCGTCGAGACTGTGCGGCGGGGTCGACCCGCCGTGCTGGGAGGCGCAGGCCTCGACGTCTCCGGCCCCCGGGTCGGTCCGTCGCAGCGGGGCGTGTGGTTGTCCGCACTTGACGTACTTCCGCAGCGGACGCGTACGGCGCTGCTGGTCGTCGCCGCGAGCCGCTCGTCGCGGGTCACCGACCTCGAACCCGTCCTCGCCGCCCTGGGCCTGTCAGCGGCCGACCTCGATCCAGCGGAGCGGGCGGGTCTGCTCTACTCGCATCCCTCGGGAGTGCGGCTGCGCTCCCCGCTGGCATGGTCGGCCATCCTCGCGTGCACGCCCCTCGCCACCTGGCAAGAGGCGTTGCGGGCACTCGCCGAACACGCTCAGACACACAGCGAACGTGTCCAGACGCACAGGGAGCCCTGCTCCCCGGGTGGCACGGACATGGCCGAGAACGGGCCGTCGGGTCTCGACGCGCTCACTCCGCAGGAGCTCCGGGTCGCGCAGTCCGTCGCCGAGGGCCTGAACAACATCGAGGTCGCCGCGGCGCTGTTCGTCTCCCGCAAGACCGTCGAGGCGCACCTCACCCGGATCTACCGCAAGCTCGGCGTCCGATCACGCACCGAGCTGGCGCGGTTACTGCTCCGCGATCTGCCCGTGTACTGAGAAGACGGCGCCGAACGGGTCGGCAAGGAAGCCCATGCGTCCGTACGGAGTGTCCTCCGGGGGCATCAGGACGGTGCCCCCGCCACGCTCGGCAGCGGCCACCGCGGCGTCGACGTCGGCTACTGAGAAGTAGACGATCCAGTGGCTGGGCGTGCCGTCCGGGCTGCCCATCATCCCGCCCATCCCGCCGGACGCCTCGCCGTTGATGCAGAACATCTCGTAGTCAACGGGTGCACCGTCGATCGGCTGGTAGGTGAAGCCGAACACAGCCTCGTAGAAGCGCTTGCCCGCGGCGGGATCGAGCAGCCGCGCGTCCTCCCAGATGAGCGAGCCGGGTTCGTTGTAGATCTCGACGCCGATCGTCCCGGCGGCCTGCCAGACGCCGAACGCAGCACCGGCGGCGTCGAGGGCGACACACATCCGTCCGTTCTCCGTCACGTCCATCGGTGGAACCAGCACCGTGCCGCCGTTGTCGGCGATCAGCTTTGCGGTGGCGTCGACGTCGTCGCTGGCCAGGTACATCGTCCAGGCCGCGGGCTGTCCCTCCTGGCACGGGCCGATGGCTGCTGCAGCCTTGCCGTTCGTCTGGCAGATGTGGTAGTGGCCGAACTCCTCGCCGCTGTCGAAGAACGACCAACCGAGGACGGGACCGTAGAAGGCGGTCGCGGCCTCCAGGTCGGGAGTGGACAGGTCGACCCAACACGGCGTGCCAGCGGGCCACGGGGTCGTACGGGTAGGCATGGTGACGAACCTCCATCGAAGTGGAACCGAGCCCACAGCCAAGCACGCCCCACCGACACAATCGTGTGCCACCACCCTCCGCCACCGAAGGTCGGCAAGCGCTACGGGGCAGGGTGAACGTCGATCACGATCTCACCGGTCGACGCGCTGATCGGGGAGCGGCTGGGCAGCCGTACCGCCTTCGACCGACAGCGTGGGTTGGATCCGGCTCGTCCGATGGATCACACTGTGGCCATGGCCGTGAACCTGCAGGACCTGCGACGCGTGCGCGAAGCCGTTTTGGACGTCGCAGCGTATCGGGGTGCACGTGATGTGCGCGTGTTCGGTTCGGTCGCCCGAGAAGAGTCGACCGCTGCAAGCGACGTGGACCTGCTGGTCGAGTTCGAATCGGGCCGATCCCTGCTGGACCAGTTCCATCTGATCGCGGACCTCGAGGAGCTGCTCGGAACCCGGGTCGACGTCGTCGCGGAGGGTGGTCTGCTCGAACGGGACGCTCACATCCTGGTTGAGGCGTTGCCGCTCTGACCCGCAGTGGAGGACCTCCGGCTCGTCACCGAGCGACTCGTTGAGATCATCGGAGAGGCGGCCCGCGCCGTGACGCCACAGGGTCGGGCGGAGCATCCTGGTGTCGACTGGATCGGCGGCGGCCATGTCGACGCGCCGGTGACCGTGACCAGCTGCGGACGGCCGCGCCCGGGCGGTCGAGCGCGTTCAAGCCGGCCCAGCAGCCAGCAGGTTCAGCTCGTAGTCATGCCTCCTGAATCGGCGTCGAACAGCATGTCAGACATGGCTGCCGTGAACCTGCAGGGCCTGCATCGTTGAGATCGACACCAGTCTGATTCTGACCATGATCGAAACAGGCTGTTGTCGAACTCGACGCCCGGCGAGCCGGTCCGGGCACCCGGCTCGGCGGGTCGGGCAGAGCCCACAGTAACGTCGAGCCCAGTATCATTCTGATGGGCGACCCCGAACAGGGTGGTACAGGGACGATGCGTCACCTCCACCCGCAGGGCGCAGAACAGGTAGGAACACTCATGACCGGTAGCTCACCAGCACCCGATCAGGAACAGCCGCCCATGATCGATGTCAGCGTGCCGCACACGGCTCGGATCTGGAACTACTGGTTGGGCGGCACGGACAACTACCCCGCCGACCGTGAAGCCGGTGAGCAGTACGTTGCTCTCATCCCGGGTATTGCCGACACCGCCCGTGCCGTGCGGGCGTTCCTGACCCGGGTCGTCCGTCATCTGGCCGGCGAAGCAGGGATCCGCCAGTTCCTCGACATCGGCACCGGGTTGCCCACGGTCAACAACACCCACGAGGTCGCCCAGGCGATCGCGCCGGCATGCCGCGTCGTCTACGTCGACAACGACCAGCTCGTCCTGTCGCACGCTCGCGCCCTGCTCACCAGCAGCCCGCAAGGTGTCACCGACTACCTCGACGCCGATCTGCACGAACCCGAGACGATCCTGCGGTACGCCGCCCGGACGCTGGACTTCACCCAACCGGTCGCGCTCATGCTGCTGGGGGTCATCAACCACATCATGGACACCGACCAGGCACGCGCCATCATCGACCGGCTTCTCGATGCGCTAGCTCCCGGCAGCTACCTGGTGGTGTCCCATCCCACCGCGGAGATCGACGGTCCGGGCATGCTGGAGGCCATGCGCCTCTACAACGAAGCCAGCGGGACCCCGCCGATCACGGCGCGCAGCCGTCAGGAGCTGATTCGCTTTTTCGACGGACTCGAGCTGCTGGAGCCCGGGGTGGTTCCGGCGTCGCGGTGGCGGCCTAGTGACATCGGTGATCCGGTCGACGTGTACGAGTTCTGCGGCGTCGGGCGAGTACCCGAACAACGTGACGGCAGCTTCGGCGCATAGACCCGTGCTACCCGGACGTCCGACTCACCCGGCCTGGCCTCGTTCGGACACGGTGACCATCACCTCGGCGACCGGCTCGCCGGTGACGAACGCGATGGCCTCGCGGTGCTCGTCAGCTGCGCGATCGAGCCGACGCACCTGCGATAACGCGCCGGGGTGTTGGTCGCATTGGACCATCCACCAGCCGCCCTCGACCCGCTGTGCGGTCGCCGTGTAAGCGCTCATCGTCACCAGCTCCTTCCCAGCTCGGACTCCAGTTGCTTCCCGAGGTCTGTGACGAGGTCGTCGATCATGCGCTCCTCCTCGACGCTGCGGCCGAGGTCTCGCATCGCTGCGGCGAGGTCGGGATCCCAGCTGGCCTCGATCGGCAGGCCGGTCAGCTCCTGGCCCGTCCCGGAGACGGCCGCGGCTCGGTAGGTGGCGGTGTCGAAGCGCCACGGTTGCAGGGGGAGCCGGCCGAACAGGACGTTGCCGATGCGCAGGCCGCCCCAGTCGAAGTCGCCGTGGTAGCGCAGCCATGCGCCGCTCGCGGCGAGCAGGTGCAGCAGGCGCATTGCCGCGGCGCCGGGCTGCCCGCTCACGCAGACCAGCGGTGCGGCGTTGGGGCCGAGCCGGTCGGCGGCCACGCCGACGACCACCGGGTTCTCGCAGACCGAGACCGTGGTGCCGTCGAGGGTGCGGATCGGTGGGTCGCGCACGAGCTGGCGCAGGGTGAGGACGGCGGGCTGGCCGGCTGTGCGGAGGATGCCGAGCGTCTGTCCGGTGGCTGTGGAGTCGTCGCCGGGTAGGCCGAGGGTGAGCACCGTGCTCGACAGGTCGTCGCGCAGCAGCCCGACTCCCGCCCACACCTGTCGCCGCCAGGCCGCGCCGCTGCCGTCCGGGGAGTCGCCGAGCACTCGTGCGGCGCCGAACGCGAGGGTGGCCAGCGGGCGGTCGTCGTCGAGGGCGTGGGCGGAACCGAGGACGCGCTCGGCGAAGCGGCCGATCGGCTCGCCCTCGACCGGAAGCGCCGCGAGCACCGCGGCGAGGTCGGCGAGCAGCGGCGCGGCGGTCTCGGGTGTGGACGCCAGCCGCCGGACCAGCCCGGTGGCCCGGAGCGTGGCCGCCCAGCCGGCGAGCTCCGGGCGGGCGGCGACGGCGTCGTCGAGCGGGGCGAACGCGGCCTGCCACGCCCGGTCGCGGGCGTCGGCGTCGGCAGCGCGGTCTCGGATCGGGCCGGTCATCGCGACGATCGCCGAGGCCAGCCCGTCCGGGTGCACGCCGGAGCGGCGCAGCACGTCGTCGACCGCGTCCCAGCGCACGGTGAGCGCGGCCCCTGGTCGGGGGCGGCGGCCGAGCAGCCGGGCGGCGGCGTCCCGTTGCGCCGGGCTCGCCTCGGTGAGGGTGACGGCCCCGGTGAGCGGCTCGCCGCGCTCCAGGCGGCGCCGGGCCCGGTGCACCAGCCAGGCGAGCTCATCGGTGCCGAGCAGCCGTGCCAGCCGAGGGTCAGGGGTCATCGAACAGGCTGGCGGCCACCGGTTCCGCCGCGGGCCGAGCCGCGGCGGGCAGCGCCACCGGGCGCGGCACCTGCCGACGCTGATGACCGTCCCACCGCCAGTTCGAGACGAGCACGGCGGCGATGCCATCGGTGCGCGAGAGCTGCGCGATCGACAGCCCCGGCACCTCCGGGTAGCAGCCCCACTCGCGCTCGCTGGTCATCACCACGTCGAGGTCGAACGCCGCGAGCAGGCCCAGGTACTTGGCGCGCGCGTTGTCGTCGACGCCGGCGAACGCCTCGTCTAGGGTGACCAGCCGCGGGGCGTGCGGGTTGCCGGCCGAGGCGTAGTGCGCCGACGCCGCCGCGAACAGCGGCACGCTGGCCGCGAGCACCCGCTCCCCGCCGGAGGCCGGCCCGGTGGCCGGGCGCCACTGCCCGTTCTGGTGGCGCGCGATTACGAAGCGGTGCCAGGCCCGGTAGTCCAACGCCTGGGTGAGATGGTCGAGCCAGGTGCCGGTCTCGTCGCGGGAGCGGACCTCGGCGATCCGGGCCTGCAGGAAGCCGCCGACGGCGCCGCGGTCGTCTTCCGACCAGGCGTCGGCGGTCTGCCGGAGCAGCCGCCGTCGGGCCTCCGCGAGCCCGGCGGGGCCGTCCTCGCGGGGCCGCCACTCCAACCGCAGCCGCATCCCGGTGCTGGTGGGGCGCTCGTCGAGCTCGGCGTTCATCCGCTGCACCTGCTGCTCGGCCTCGGCGATGAGCTCCTGCAGAGTGCTCGCCACCTCGTTGACCAGGTGGTTCTCCAGGATCTCGCGCTCGCGCTCGTCGAGCAGCCGCTGCCGGTCGGCGACGTCGGCCTCCAGCGCGGCGGTCAGCTCCGGCACCGTGGCCGGGCGGCCGCGGAACACGACCTCGACGACGATGCCGTCCTCGAGCAGCTGGGCCGAAGCCGTGTTGCCCTGCCGGGCGAGGGTGTCGGTGAGCGCCTTGAGCTCGTCGGTGACGCGGCGCTGGGTGCGATCCCAGGCGCCGTCGTCGTCGGCGGTGTCGGCGAGCTCGCGGTCGATCTGGCGGGCCAGCCGGACGGTGGGGTCGGGTGCCCACGGCTGCGCCGGATCGGGGGTCTCCAGCTGCGGCAGCGCGACGGCGAGCAGGCCGGTGGCGGCGAAGCGCTGCAACGACTCCGCGGCCCGCGCGCGCTCCTCGGTGGCCGTGACCAGTACCTCGGTCAGCTCCTCGCGGCGACCCTGGGCGCGGCCGCGCTCGGCGACGGCGCGTTCCCGCTGTGTGTCGGCCGCCTTCCGGTCGCGGGTGTTGGCCTCCAGCTCACCGGTGACCTCAGCGAGGAGCCGCTCGAGCTCGGCCACCGCCGCGCCGACGGTCTCCTCCAGCGTGCGGTGGGACTCCGCGGCGGCGGCCGCGTCGAGCAGCGCCTGCTCGGCGCGCTCGGCACGGTCGGCGTGCTCCTCCCGGGCTTGGGCCAGCTCGTCGGCGAGCTCCCCGGCGGCGCGTAGCGCCTCGGTGAGCGCACGGGCGGCGGGCCACAGCTCGGCCAGCGCAAGCCGATAGCCGGTGAGCCCGGCGCGCACCTCGTCGAGCCCGGAACGAGTGGCGGGCAGGTCGACGTCGGCGGCACCCTCGGCGAGGGCGCCGCGGGCGGTGTCGGCCGCGTCGGTGGCGGCGTCGAGCCGGGCTGCGGCCTCCCGCTGGCGACCGGTCAGCAGCGTGAGCTCGGCGGCGAGCGCGCTGACGGCGGCGTGGGCGTCGCGGAGCGCGCCGCTGTCGGGGATGGCCGCCAGCTCCGCGCCCAGCACGGTGCGCCGCTCGGCCAGCGCGTCGCGTTCCGCGCCGATCGTCTCGAGCTCGGCCTCGACCGCGGCCAGCTCCAGCCGCAGCTGCGCGAGCCGGGCCCGGCGAGCGGCCTCACGGGCGCCGCGGCCGATGTACTGCGCCACCGGCTTGCGCCACGCCCCGGTGAGCACGCCGATCCGGAACCGCCCGTCGCGCTCGACCCAGGTGTCGCCGTTCTCGCCGAGACCGATCGCCGCGAGCACCTCGGCGACCATGGCGTCGGTGACGGCGGTGGCGCGCGGGTCGGCGCGGTCCACGGCCGGGCACAGGACCTCGCTCAGCGCGCGCTGCGGCCGCGGCGCCGTCGCCGAGGGCGCCAGCAGGACGTCGCCGGTGTCCGCGGCGCGCAACGCACCGTCGGGGGAGAGCCAGGCGTCGAGGATGCCGGCGGCCTCCAGTGCGGCCTCCAGCCCCGCTCGGGTGGGGTCGTCGGCGCCGTCGATGAAGTCGATCAACTGCCACAGCGGGGCGCCGGGCCGGTCGGTCCGGGCGGCGGGGTCGCGGGTGTGCGGGGCGGGCGGGGCACCGTCCTCCCCGGCCTCCAGCCGGGAGATCTCGTCGGACAGGTCGGCGGCCCGGGTATCGGCGGCGGACTCGCGCTGGTCCAGCGCGGCCTCGACGCGCCCGAGCACGGTGGACGCGGTGTGCCCGGCGGCCTCGACACCGGCCCGGACGGGTTCGGGGCCGTCGAGGGTCTCCACCCACAGCTCGAGCGCGGCGAGCAGCGCATCCGGTTCGGCGACGTCCAGCTCGCACAGGCCCTCGAGGTGCGCCCGCGCGGCATCGACGAGCGCACGGCCCGCGGCGACCACCGCGGCGTCGGCGTCCGTGCGGCGCTGCGCCAGCTCGGCCTCCGCCACGCCGAGCCGCTCGACCTCGGCGCGGGCCTCGACGACCGCCCGCTGCGCGCGGTCGTCCTCGGCGAGCAGCGACTCGACGTGGCGCACCGCCCGTTCCTGGCGGGCGGCGAGCTCGTCGGCTGTGCGCCGAAGCTCGGCCAGCTCCGGATCGGCCGGCGGCGGGCCGCCCTCGAGCACGCCGTCGACGCCGCTGCGGTGTGCCGCCTGGAGCCGGGCCTGCTCGGCCGCCTCGGCGGTGGCCACGCGCCGGCGGGTGAACTGCTCGCCGGCCTGCTCGGCCCGGCCGGTGGCGTCGGTGTGCTTGCGTGCCCGAGCGGTGACCGTGGCCGCGGCGGTGCGCTCGTCGCCTGCCGCGCGCTCGGCGTCGCGCGCCAGGCGCTGCGCCAGCTCGGCGGCCGCCCGCAGCCGCGCGCCGTCGCGCATCTCCGGCCGGGCGGCGAGGACCTCCTTGCGGGAACGCAGGCGCTGCTCGTCGACCTCCAGGGCGGCGAGCCGCTCCCGGGCCGCGGTGAGCGCCTGCTCGGCCTGGTCGTGGGCCTGCTCCGCCGCGGCCAGCGCCGTGCGGGCCTTCTCATAGCCCTGCTGCGCGTTCCGAGGGAGCGCGGCGCGGCGGCGGGCGGCGACGGCGGCGTAGCGGCGGTAGTGACCGAGGAACGAGCGCGCCGAGGTGTGCGCCTCGATCATCGCGGTCAGCGCGTCGCGGTCGGACTCCAGGCTGCGGAACGCCTCGGCGACGTCGGCGACGACGGCCTGGTCCAGCGGCGGCAGCGCCTCGGTGAGCGCGTCGGACAGGGCCCGCTCGCTGGGCTTCTTGGACAGCTGCGGCTGGCGCAGCTGAACGAGCAGGTCGACCAGCGCGCCGTAGCGCTGCTCGCCGAACCCGAACAGGGCCTCGTCGACGGCGCGGCGGTAGTCGCGGGCGCGGTCGTACAGCGCTCCGTGCCCGGTCAGCGCGTCGGCGAGGCGGTCGCGGGGCAGCGCGGTGCCGGTGGCGTCGACCAGCGCGAGCCCGGCACCGACGCGCTGGTCGGTGACGAAGAACCAGTGCCGGGCGATCCCGCGCCCGGCCACGGCCTTGAGCCCGCAGCCGATGGTGCGGTACTCGGGCTCGCCGCCGTCGCCGAGGCGCCCGAACTCCAGCCAGGTGTAGCCCAGCCGCTCCGGGAACGGGTGCTCGCCGCCGAGCAGCAGGTTCCACTCCATGCGCTTCTTGGCGTCGGCGTCGGGTTCGACGCGGTGCGGGGACAGGTCGCCGTCGAGCAGGAACGGCAGCAGCAGCGCCAGCACCTTGGACTTGCCGGTGCCGTTGTTGCCGCGCAGCAGCAGCCGCCCGTCGTGGAACCAGAACTCCTCGGCGTCGTAGTAGAACAGGTCGACCAGCCCGGAGCGCAGCGGCTGCCAGCGCTCGCGGGCGGGGCGGGGAAGCTCGGTCATGAGCGGGCCTCCTGGATGGTCGGCTCGCCCACCGCGTACCGGGCGAGCGCGGGTCGCGCGAGGACCTGCTCGCCGTCGCGGCGGAGCAGGCCCAGAGCCAGCAACCGGCGCAGGGCGTGCTCGGTGAGCTCGACCTCCGCGCCGGGTTTGGCGGCGTCATTGCGCCAGAACGAGCGATGCGCCGTGGCCATCGCCGCGACGTGGGACCGCAGCTCGCCGATGCCGACAGGCTCGCCGGCGCGGCCGGCGAGGTACTCGGCGAGCAGCAGCGTGGCGTGCCCCTCGGTGCCGGTCTCGGGCATCCGGACGTCGGCGAGGTCGTCGAACGGGTCGACCATCGCGACGCCCTCGGCCCGCGCCTCGGGGACCAGGCCGGTGAGCTCGGTGATCCGACTGGTGATCGCGTGGCGCTGGCGGGTGAGGTAGGCGAGCTCGGCGTCGTCGAGGTCGTCGTAGTAGAGCACCGGGTCGTCGAGCAGCCGCCGGGTGAGGCGTCGACGCAGCTGCTGGTTGCGCAGGTCGTCGGTGGTGGCGGGGAGCTCCTCGGTGAGCGCGGCGAGCCGGGCCTCGAAGTCGGTGGCCTCGACGGTGGACGGCCCGCGCGGCGCGGCGACCAGCGTGGCCAGCACCCGGCGGTCGACGTCGTAGAGCGCGTCACCGGTGTCGCGGACGAACGCCTCCTCGTCGCCGGCCACGCGGGCGATGACGCCGAGCTCGAGCAGCAGCCGGACGACGGCGACCAGGTCGCCGCGCTCGTCGCGCCGGTCGAGGGTGAACGTGACGCCCGCGGCGGCCAGCTCAGGGTCGGTGGCTCCCAGCACGATCTGCTCGGCGAGCCGGCCCAGGGTGATCTGGGCGTCGGCGCGTTCGAGCACGGCCAGCGCCAGGCAGGCCAGCACGTAGCGGCGGCGGGTGAACGCCACCTTGCTGCGCGGGTCGCGCGCCGGGTGGGTGGGGTCGTCGGTGGTGGCGACGGTCTTGACCAGCCGCGCGACCTCGCCGTCGACCAGCAGCTGCCAGCCGGTGTTGCGGTCGAACCACTCCCGCAGCGCGGCCGCGTGCCGACGCACCAGGACGAAGCTGTCGCTGTTGGCACCGCGGGCCCGCAGCACCGGCGTGCGCAGCAGGGCCCGCGCGGCCCGGGTGAGCTCGGCCGAGCGGGTCTCGGCGAGCGCGTCGGAGAGCCCGCTCATGCCCGGATTCCCGTCATGCGCTGCGCTCCGTCAGTAGTTCGGCGGTGAGGTCGATGATCTCGATGATGTGGTCGGGACCGCGGAACACCCCGTCGGCGGTGACGATCTCGGCGGTCCGGTGGTCGTCGGGGGCGGTGAGCCGGATGGCCATCGTGCCGTCGGAGGTGGTGGTGACGACCTCCCGGCGGCCGGGCGTCAGGGACGTGAGCGCGTCGCCGAGCAGGCCGAGGAACAGCCGGAACACGTCGGTGTCGAACGGGCCGAGCTCACCGAGGCGCATCGGCCGGTCGGTGGCCAGCGCGGCCCGGGCAGCGGCGGTCTCCGCGGCCTCCCGCGCGGCCAGCTCGGCGAGGTGGCGGCGCTGCTCGGAGCGGTCGACCACCCGGTTGGGCTTGCCGCGGCGCTCGTAGCTGCCGGTCCGGCGCAGCCGCGGGCTGATCTCCAGCGGTGGGGCGTCGGCCCACGGGGTGCTCACCGGTACGGGGTCGTCGGCGCGAGCGGCGAGGGTGTCGGCGTCGATCGCCAGGTGCCGGGCGGGGGAGAGCCCGAATGCGGAGCGCCAGAGCCGGTGCAGCGCGGCGTCGTCGGGGGCCTGGGCGAACCAGACGGCGAGGGTGCGGAAGTCGGCCGAGCGGTCCGACCGACCGGTGCGCCGCTCGTTGAGCGCCGCGACGACCTGCAGCAGTTGCGGGATGGCCGCGCGGGCCTGGGAGCGCAGCAGCTTGGCCTGGCTCGGATGTTGCGGTGCGCTGACGAACCAGGTCCGGAACCCGCGCCAGCGCTCGTGCCAGCGCACCCGGCCGCGGTCGAACTCGGCCTGCCGCGGATCGTCGGTGCCCTCGGGGCCCGCACCCGGGGCGGCGTCCTGAGCCTCGCGCCACGCGGCGGCGTCGAGCAGCGGCTCGACGCCGCGTTCCTCGATCCGCGCAACCAGCGTGGCGATCTCCGAGCCGGTGGCGACGAGGTCGGTGACGAACCGCTGCAGGTAGTCGATCAGCCGGTCCTTGTAGGCCTGGAACGCCTCGACGTCGGCGTCGTGCAGGTCGAGCGTGCGTTGCAGCGACCCCATGAACGCCCGCGCGTTGCCGGCGAGGTCAGTGAACCGGTCGACGAGCGAGCGCAGCAGCAGGTGCACCTTGGCCGTGTCGGGCTCCGGGGTGGCGGCCAGCTCGTAGAGCGCCTGGAGCTGGGTGGCGATGTCGGCCAGCGCGACGGCCTGCAGCGCGCCGCGGCGACCCAGCGCCTCGTCGTAGACCGCCACCGCCTCCTCGACGGCCTCCCCCGCGCGGGTGAGCTGGTAGAGGAAGCGGGCGCGGTGGAAGTCCTCCACCGTGGTGACGCGGCTGGTGTCGGGGTCGGCACGGAGATTGCCCCAAGCCGTCAGGCTCTCCAGCGCGTCGGCGACCGCGGCCGGATCGGTGGCCGTTCCGAGCGCCTCGTGCACGTCCTCGGGACGCAGGTGCACGGTGAACCGGCGCTTCGCGGCGACGAAGGCGAGCATGACGTCGCGGTAGAACCCGGACTTGGGCGCGGTGAGGTAGCTGAACGCCGTGAGCTCCTGCGGCATGCTCGTCTCCCTCCCGTGCCTCAGTGTGTGTCGAGGCTAGAGGCTGGCACCGACAGTCTTGACGCGCCCCGCAGGAGTCGGCGGCTGTCCGTGGTACTAGCACTTGTGCTACCTTCGGCGTGTGATCGTGGTTGGGCTGCGTGAGCTGCGACAACAGGCGTCCGAGCTGGTTCGCCGGGTGGAGGCCGGTGACGAAGTGACCATCACCGTCGCTGGCAGACCAAGCGCCCGGATGGTGCCGATCGCACCGAAGTCCTGGCGCACCTACTCCGACGTCGCCGACGTCTTCCACGGCCCGGCCGATGCCGAATGGGCCACCGACCGGGAACGCGTCGACGATGCCTTGCGTGAACCGTGGTCGCCGCAGTGAGGGCGGTGCTGGACACCACCCTCGTCATCGCCACCGACGTACCGCCGCTGGAAGGGGAACTGGCGATCAGTGTGGTCACGGTGGCCGAGCTTCATTTCGGTGTTCTCGTCGCCCGTGAGCAGTCAGTTCGGGCCGAGCGGCTGCGGCGCCTCAGCGTGCTGCAGCGGACCTTCGATCCGCTGCCCGTCGACGACGCCGTGGCGGCCAGCTACGGGCAGCTCGCTGCTGCGGTCGTCGCAACAGGCCGGCAACCACGTGCCCGCACGATGGACCTCCTGATCGCCGCGACCGCCCACGCCCACTCGGCCCGGCTCTACACGCGCAATCCCGACGACTTCGTCGGTATCGCGGATCTCGTGGACGTCGTAACTGTCTGATAGCGCCGGTTGTCACCGACCGACTACGGGCCGTGCGGCTATCCCGGCAGTGGGTGGATCAGGTCGTCGGGGCCGAGGGTGACGTCGAGGCGGGTGGTCGCGAAGCCAGCCCGCGAGACGCCGACATGGAGAGTGTTACCGTCCACGCCCGACAGGCCAGCCGCTGCTGTGGACAGCTCGCGAGCGTCGGCGTCGTCGAACGTCCCGCGGTCGCGCCACTTCACCGCGCCGACGAAGCCGATCCGGTCGGGCGGATCCGGCACCCCGACGAGATCGATCTCGGTGTCGTGGGCACGGTTCCACCAGCTGCCGACCCGCTGCGCGTCGCCGAATCGCCCGTCCGGGAGGAGCCGTGCGATCGCGTCGCGGATCAGTGGTTCCACCGCCAGGCCGCGGTAGGCGGTCCACCCGGCCCAGAGCGGGCGCGTCGCCAGCTCGGGTCGCCCGCGTGCGATGTCCTCGAGCCGGGGACCAACGAACCGGAGCCAGAACCGCAGGTAAGGGTCGGCGACGCGGTAGCGCCGCAGCCGCCGCGACGGTTTTGTCGAGAGCGGGTCTTCCACGGCGACGACCCGCTTGCTGGCCAGCAGCGCCAACGCCTGGCTCAGCGACGCGTCCGACACGCCGGCTCGGTCGGCGATGGCGCGGAAGCTTCGCCGCCCCGATCCGATGACCTCGAGCACGCGTCGCGGATGCGTCTGAGGCGGGAACTCGGCGGCGAGGCTGCGCTCGCCCATGACGACCAGCGGCGAGGTCGGGTCGGCGAGTGCGGCGTCGACGAACTCGCGCACTGTGACCCCGCGCGGCCACGAGGTGAGCACCCCGGGGAAACCGCCCACGACCAGGTGCGCGTCGATGGCTGCTGCGGCGTCGAGATCGAGCAGCTCGGCGACGGCGTCGGGGCCGAGCGGCTCGACGACCAGCTCCCGGTTCGACCGGCCATACAGCGGTCGGTCGTAGCTGGTCAGCGACTCCATGATGGCCAGGTCGGAACCGACCAGGACGAGCAGGATCGGCAGGGCGTTCAGCCGCCGGTCCCACAGCTTCTGGAACGTCGCCTCGATCGACGCGTCGTCGCCGAGCAGGTAAGGGAACTCGTCGATCACCACCACGGTGGGCGCGGGGCCGTGGGTCGCCGCGAGCAGACCCAGCGCGTCGTCCCAGTCACCCGGACGCGCGGCGGCGAACGAGGACGCCGACGGCAGTGACGAGCCGGCGACCTCCTGAGCGAAGAGCTCCACCTCGCGAGCCGATGGCCGCCGGGAGGCGGTGAAGAACGCCGCCGGTACCTGGGCGTGCCGGAGCCACTCCGTGAGCAGCCTTGACTTGCCAACCTGGCGGCGTCCCCGGACGACGACGAGCCGGCCCGCACCGGATTCGCGGACGCGATCGAGCTCAGCGTCGAGCGACGCCATCTCGTCGCGCCTACCGACGAAGGAGGGAAACGACACGGGTGAACTTTAGCAGGGCAAAGTTTAACCGGGCGAAGTTTAACCGGCCCGACCGAGCACGTCAGAACGGTGGGATGTCGTCGTCGGGTGGGCGGTCCGGTCGGGGTGGTGGTGGTGGGTCGGGTGCTGGTCGGTGCAGGATCGGCCGTTCGAGGCACGGTGGGGTTGATTCGTCGTCGGGTTCGGGGTGGCGGGGTCGTGCACCCGGGTCGGGTGGGCTGATCGGCTCGCCGCGGCTGTCGTGGACCTGTCCGAGTGGGCTGGTCCAGCGGAACACCCCTGGCCAGGGCTGTTCTAGTCGCCATCCGGCTTCGTGTTTCATGCGGTGGTGGCGTGTGCACAGCGGTCCGACGTTCCCGGACACCGTGCGTCCGCCGAGGGCGTGGTCGATGGTGTGGTCCTGTTCGCAGTGTCGGGCCGGGCGCCGACAGCCGGGTGCCATGCACCGGCGGTCGCGGATCTGGATGTGGCGGCGCAGCGCGGCGTGGGCGAACCGGTCGTCCGGGCGGGAGGCGAGGACCTCGTCGTGGCGGTCGCGCTGGGCGTACTGGCCGGCGATATCGGCCACGACCCCGGCCCAGTCTCGGCAGGAGGCTGGGTCGGTGGCGAGTTCGGCCAGCAACGCTGCAGATACATGGATCTCGACGACACCGCCGCGGCATTCCCGGGTCCACGGGTCGGTGGTGACCGGTCGGCGGCGGGTGACTCCACCGAGGAGCAGGTAGCCGTCGGGGTCGGTGACCGCGAACCGCCACTGCCCACGATGCTGACGTGCGACCATGGCCCGCGCCACCTCGGCTGGCACTGGCCCCCAGCCCGGTACTTCACCGGGACGCTCCTCACGCAGCAGCAAGGTCATCAGACCGACACGGATCTCCCCACCCCAGCCCTGGCGCTCCGCGTCACCGGCTTGGACGGACGTCGTTGCCGGTCGGGCACCTGCATCCGGTTCGATGATGGTGGGATTGGGGTCCTCATCGTCCTCGGGCAGTGTGGCGGAGGGGACATGCGAGACCCCGGCGGGATCGTCGAGCGGGTCGGTGTCGGCGTCGCTCGCGTCTCCGTCGACTTCTTCGGTGGTCGCCGCGTCAGCGGCGGTCCCATCAGCGCCGGGGTCACCGGAACCGGTGTGGTGAGCGGAGTCGTCACCGGCCCGGGTACCGATGTTCGTGCCCGTATTCGGGGTGCCCACCCGCTCGTCGGGGTTCCCCGACGAGGCGCAGCCGGGGTCCGCTGTCGCAACAGGTCCGGCAGCTGGTCCGGTGGCGTCGGCGAGCAGCGTGGCGATCATCTCGGTGCTGCTCATACCGTGGAACCGGCCGTCGAGCAGCCGCGTGTACAGGTCGGCCCGGATCTGGTGCACCGAGCCCGGATGCCCCGCCCGCCGCGCCGCGTCGGCCAGGCCCTCTATCCGCTCACACGCCGCGACC
>Ga0136617_10000515_pt1 | contig 32432 bp, 30 predicted proteins | sample AntDrymUQ3222106_2_FD_129672 | JGI IMG/M metagenome (GOLD analysis project Ga0136617, IMG submission 129672) | Polar desert sand microbial communities from Dry Valleys, Antarctica - metaG UQ322 (21.06) | ecosystem: Environmental > Terrestrial > Soil > Desert | place: Antarctica: Dry Valley... | reverse complement strand
CAGCATCGGGTACACAGACACGCTCGCAAACATCCGGAATTATTTCCCGGATTTTATTGCTGTTGCCGAAGATGGTACAAAGTGGGTTATCGAAACAAAAGGACGTGAAGATATCGATGTCCGGCTCAAGGACAATGCGGCAATAAGCTGGTGTGAAAACGCATCGGAACTCACGAATGACGATTGGAAGTATATTAAAGTTCCTCAAAAAGACTTTGAGGGGCTGCATCCTGATAGATTTGACGAGATGATTGCAGCGATTTTATAACTTCAAAAAGCACCCGCTTGCACAGGTAATTTTTTAAGAGACACGCTCCGTTACTGTGGCGTTTCCGCCCTGAATTCACCCAGTCGCCTATACACCGCCCAGACATTATTGAGCAGCAGGCTGACCAGATCGACATTTCCTTCGGTATGCGGGTCGTATTCGGTTTGGCCGTTTAGGGCATCCTGGTAGCCGAGTTCGTAGCCTTCGCTCAGGGTTTGGCGGTTTTCGCCCATGCTTACGGAGTACGGGTCGTAAACGCCTTCCTCGATAACGTACGGGTCCTGGTAATACTCTTCGCCGTTACCACTGTTTGTTGCGGCCTCGCCGGCGAGGAATCCCTGGTCATAGCCCTGAGCGAGGAAGTTGCCAATCAACTCCGAGGCAAAACCGCCGCCCGTGTACCGTTCGATCAGCTCGGCAATTGGCAGCGAATTCAGCAATCCGACCGCAATTGAACTTCCGCCGAACGATGTGTTTCTATAGCCATACTCCGGCTGATACTCGTCGTTGTAAGGAATTCCATAGTTCTGGCCCTGCTGCGGATGGGCAGCATAATTGCCGCGACTGTTTCCGAAGTTATACGGCACTCTGTTGTAATCCGGTTCGAACTGCGACAAGCCGTCGAACCCGTCGCCGTCCAGGCGGCTGCCGATTACGTTGCCAATTACCACGCGAAGGATCTGTTCCTTCCAATTCGAGCCATTGCCGGAGCCGAAATCGTTTCCGTAATAACGATTGTCATCATAGCGATTGTCGTTATAAAAGACGCCGCGATCGATCATACTGCGATTGGCGATCATATCTGCGCTGCTGCCTTTCATAACGGCGCTGATCCCGTCGCTGCTGCCTCAATTCACGATTTTGCCTTCTTTCATTACGACGCTCGTAGCTTTGATTGTCCTGGCGGCGGTTCCACATATTGCCGCGGAATATCTGTAATGGAAATTCACTTACTCGCCGCTCATATGGGCGCTGGCGGCGTTGCACACCTTCGCGACCGTTCCAGACATTGCCTCGGAATATCTGTCCCGGGAAATCATAAACTTGACGTTCATATCTATGCTGACGGCGTCTGCGCCTGTTGTCGTTATCGTCATCGTCGTCGTCACCGCGCGAGCGGCCGCGCCGGTCGCTCCAAACCTGCTGACGGCGGGAGCGTTGGTCGCTCCATTCCTGCTGTCGGCGTGATTCGCGGTCGCTTTGCCTTTGCTGTCGTCTTGAGTTCCCATCACTCCATTCCTGCTGCCGGCGTGATTCCCTGTCGCTTTGCCTTTGCTGTCGTCTCGAGTTCCGATCGCTCCATTCCTGTTGCCTTTGCGATTCGCCGTCACTTTGATTTTGCTGACGCCGCGATTTCCGATCGCTCCACTCTTGCTGACGTCGGGAGCGACGGTCGCTCCGCCGTTGATCGTCGTCGTCGTCGTCCTGACCGGATGCCAAAACAGGCCCGGCAAAAAGAACAGCCAAGGCGAGAGCCAATATCGGTAAAATGTCCTTCAAAAAATGTTTAGATCGCATTTTTGTCCCTCCAATTCCCATTCGCAACAACTCAAGCAGTTTTATACGGCCTTGATGTGCAATTGCCATTCCCTTCGGCTTTTTCATGAATTTTCGTGACGTTTTTTCCCAAAGTTAACCGAATGGTGAAGCAAGCGAACAATTTGGTGGGTTTTCGGAAGAATTTTAATAGAATGTGCAAGATTTGCTTAGCCGCTCGTTCCTTGGAACGCAGCGATGCTTCGGATCATTTGTTATTAATCCTTTTTGTCCCCACGGAGATGAGGTAATCTGAGGCAGACCGGCTGTTATTTTTGAACCAGCGGGGCCGATCCGGGTTGCGGGTCTGCTGAAAGAACCGCGTTTGCAACTTTAGTTATAAGGAAACATGACAATGAGAATTTCTAAATTGAGAAGATCAATTCTGCTGACAGTTTTTGCTGCCGCTGCCGTTGCGTTAGGTGCTTGCACGAACACTCCGGAAGTTAAGCCCCCTGTCACTCCGGTAGGAAGCCCAAGTCCTGGGGTATCGCCCACTGCGAGTCCGGCAGTGAGCCCGACTGGTTCGCCAACTGCCGGCGAGAAGACGGCGGCGGATGCTCTGGTCGGAAGATGGCCAGGCGTAGAGGGAACTTACCTGGATATTGCGAAAAAAGGCGATAAATATTCGGTCGCGATCAGGAATCTCGACGGTGTCCAGACATTTGAGGCAATCGCCGAGGGCAGCACGATCGAATTTACCCGAAAGGGCAAAGTCGAAACCGTCAGGGCCGCGACCGGTAACGAAACCGGCATGAAATGGCTTTTGAGCGAAAAAAACTGCGTCGTTATCAACAAAGGCAGCGAGGGTTACTGTAGGAAGTAAGTTGCTGGCTTTAATTTATAAAGGGCGGGTACTCGAGGCCTGCCCTTTTTTTCATACTGCTTCCTTTTGAACGGAAACTTTCTGTGAAATTTCTATCCCTGAATTCGTTCACATGCAACAGCTTAATACTTGGCTTGAAATTTCGCTCGAACAACCACTCCTGCGCGGCCGTTTTACCTGATTCCAGCGAATCATTCTTTTTCGTTTTTCCGTTTCGCGATTCCTGTGTTTTTTTGACAAAAGTGTAGATTCCTGTCGCATCTTCCCTGAAAAATCGAACGTACAAGGTGCTCAAAACACGCCAAACCCTTGTCGAAAAAAGGGTTTAAATCCATGTTAAATCTTCTTTAGTTTTCTGTGGATTTCTCCTTGCAATCACTATCCTTCTATGTTAGTCTGTGAGCCGTTTTGATGTTGAAGTATGCCCGTAACTTATTGTAAATAAATAGGTTAAGGTTACACTTTAAGTTTTAAGCAGCGTTTCCACAAGGCTGTGGGAAAGCTTGTGGATAACCGACAACTTTTGCTTTTCCAGATGCTCAGTCCGGCGAAAACGACAAGGTGTATATGGTTGTCGGACGACTCGTCGTTATGCTTAAAAAAACATCCTTGAACATGCTTTTGCTTAAGCAACATATTTCTCTTAAAGACTAAATTTTTCGGAGGTAACGTGGGAGCCATTTTAGAAAAAACCGACGTTTGGAACGATATGCTTTTGTTTGTCGAAAGAAGACTTAACAAGCATGTTGTCGAGTCCTGGTTTCGCCCTATTCAGTTTGAGGGCCATGACGTCACAGAAAATGTCTTACATCTCCGTGCCGGCCAAGTAACAAAAGATTGGGTCACTTTGTATTATTCCGATTTACTGGAACTGGGAATGGCCGAGTTAAAGCTATTCTCTCACCGGATCGATTGGAGCATTGACGAAAGCGAAACGACGGAGGATCGATTTCCTGAAGAGCCCGACGCCGACTTTTTCTTCGAAACAAAAAAACCATACGTCCCTTCTCAAGGCGGAAACCGATTCGATTACGGTAATACGCAAAAATCGCCCGCGTTCTTGGCAACCAACTCTACGAATTTCGTGGATATCGAGCCGGTAGAGAATTCACTCAATTCTAAATACACGTTTGAAAAATTCGTCGTCGGCTCTTCGAATCAGTTCGCTCACGCCGCGTCGATCGGTGCAGCCGAAACTCCCGGCAAAACGTATAATCCTCTGTTTATATACGGCGGCGTCGGTCTCGGCAAAACTCACCTGATGCATGCGATCGGCCATTCGATAAAGGAACGCAATCGCCATCTCCGCGTATCCTATATCACCTCCGAAAAATTCATGAACGAATTGATCAATGCAATTCGATACGACAAAACACAGAGTTTTCGCGAGAAATACCGTTCTATAGACGTGCTTTTGATGGACGACGTGCAGTTTATGGCCGGAAAGGAACGCACTCAGGAAGAGTTTTTCCATACCTTCAACCAGCTGCACAACGATCAAAAGCAGATTGTAATTACATCCGACTGCCCGCCTCGCGATATCCCGACATTGCAGGAACGACTGCATTCGCGTTTCGAATGGGGACTGATCGCCGACATAGAGCCGCCCGATCTTGAGACCAAGGTCGCCATTCTAAAACGAAAGGCCGACCTCGACGGTATATTTCTGCCGGACGATATAGCGATTTACATGGCGAACAAGATCAAGAGTAATGTCCGGGAACTTGAAGGATCGCTGGTCCGGCTGGTCGCCATCTCAAGTTTACGCGGTGTTCCGATCTCAAAAATGCTTGCCCAGGACGCAATGAAAAATGTCATTGACAGCGAGCGTCCCGAAGGCCTGACAATGGACCGGATCGCTCGTACGGTCGCTTCGCAATATAAACTGACGGTTGATGAGCTGAAGTCGAAGAACAATTCCCGGGCGATCGCCGTGCCACGGCAGGTTGTGATGTATTTGTGCAAACGTCTTACCAAACACAGCTATCCCGAGGTCGGACGCGAGTTCGGCGGCAAGCACCACACAACCGTGATGCACTCATTTGAAAAGATCGACGCTCTCGTAAAGGAAGACCGCGATTTCCACAGGACGGTGAGCGATCTTATCGATAATCTTTGCAGCTAATTAAATGGAGCTAAACGTACAATGTCGCAAAAAGATTTTCACATGAGCTTTAAGGATTGCGTTTCACTATCTCTCTTAGCTGCTGCATTTGAGAAAAGTTTTCCACATTTCCGCGAGGGTCTCGAAACGGAACCTGTGGACAATGGTCAAACAGTTGAGCGCCAGAAAGTTTTCCGTACATTAAAGGTTTTTTCCACAGATTTTCCACAGTCCGTGTGGAAGGATAAATGAAACGTTTTGAAGAGATTAGACCGATTTTGCACATTTGCACAGCCACTATTACTACTACTATTTTAAATATACAATTCTGTTTCAATAGTTTTAGTAAAAGCGGTGTCCGAAATATTTGTCGATAAAACAGGCACTCGGTCGCTAGGATAATTCCGCCGTTCGGTTACAATAGAGAGAAATATTTCAGGAGTTTTTAATAATGGAATTTGTCATCAAGCAAAATGCATTGAAGGAAGTTTTGGGATTCGTACAGGGCGTTGTCGAACGCAAGAGCACGATACCGGTGTTGTCGAATATTTTGATCGAGAGCCTTGGAGAAAACGCGATCCGGATCGTCGGTACCGATCTGGACGTCACGATCCGCTGCGATGCCGAAGCCGACATCAAAAGGCCGGGTGCGATGTGTATTCAGGCACGTAAGCTGTTTGACCTTTCACGCCTGCTCCAGAGTGATGATGTGACCTTCAAAAAAGAAGAGAACGAATGGGTAAACGTCACAGCCGGCCGCGGCAAGTTCCGTCTCGCCGGAGTTAGTCGCGAACAGTTTCCCGAAATTCCGATCTTCAAATCCGCTCCGCTCAAACTTCCGGCCGAAATATTCAATCATTTTATCCAGCACACGAGCTTTGCCATTACCAACGAGCAATCGCGGTTTACGCTCTCGGGTGCGAAATTCATGCTGTCCGACGGCAAGGCCCGGATGGTCACTACTGACGGCCATCGGCTTGCCTTTATCGAACGCCATCTGGATGAACAGACCGAAGGCACAATGGACGCCTTGATCCCGAAAAAAGCCCTACTGGAACTCGTGAAAATTTCTCGGGATGCCGACGGGGACGTTTCGTTCGGCGAGGACCAGAATCACATATATTTCGAGCTCGAAGGCCGTCTGCTCATAACCCGTAAACTCTCGGGCAATTTTCCGAACTACGAAATGGTTTTGCCAAAAGATAACGACAAAATTGCCGTGTTCGACCTCGACGAAATGAAGGGAGCCGTCCGCCGTGTGTCCCTCATGGCCGACGAACGCAATCGTTCGCTCCGTCTAACTGTCCGCGAAGGCGAGATCGAGCTGTCCGCTCAAAGTTCCGAGGAAGGGGAGGGCAACGAAGTTGTCCCGGCTGATTACACCGGCGAAGAGATGCAGCTTGGCTTCAACTGGCAGTATTTGCAGGAATTTCTCAATGTCGTCGCCAATGTCCAGGCCGAAGCGGTGAGCAATGAGCAGTCAGCGGTCAGCAGTAAGCAAAGCGAAGCAGAAGCCGTGGGAGCAGAAGGCCGCACGGCAATTAAGGAGGAACCCGAGGGCCGCATCAAAGAAATCGACGGCGATAAGGTCCGCGTAAAAGAAGGCGGCGGCCCGACCCGCATCTCGTTCGAATTCAAAGACGCCAACGCCCAAACTCAAATGCGTATAGCCGGCGACACCTCGTACGACTACAAATACATCGTGATGCCTCTTCGGATATGACGCGTATAAGCTTCGTTTCGAAGAATAAATAACCTTGGTACCCCCGGGAACATCGATATGTCTTTTATTCATCCCAAAAGGTGCGAAAACCTACGATCTCCGTAATTTATCGTCTCTAACTTTCTAATTCAAAATTTCTAATCCTCTTGAAACCGAGATTTATTTTTTGGCACAGTCGTTGCATGTACGTATATAGTCAATGACTGTGAATTGGTTGCAGTCAGTTGGAAGATAAGGTTTCGTTAAACTCTTCTCAAATTTACTTTCAGCGAAACCATTAAGCCAAGGAGAAGAACATGAAATTTTTGAACTTGAAAAACACAGTTTTGGCCTCGTCGGTGGGTTTGCTTATGCTCGTTGGAGCACATAGTGCAACCGCACAGAATTCGAGGGAGGAATATCGGGAGTACCAGAGAGCCCAACGCGATGCTCAAAGGGAATACCGGGATTACCAAAGAACACGCAGTCCGCAGGAATACCGGGAATGGCAGCGCGCACAGCGTGAAGCACAGAGGGAATACCTCGAATATCAGCGGTCCGGCCAGAATCGTGGGTATAATCGGAGCCGTGGTTACAATCAGCGCAACAATCGGGCGTACGGCAACAATAATGGACAGCAGTATTATCGCGTTTACCGAAATGGTTCGTATTACCAAACCGACAGTCGCGGAGCGGAATTGCTGAGACAAGCCGTTAATCGGGGCTATCAACAGGGTTACCGGCAAGGTCAGAATGACCAACAGTATGGTCGCGGAGGAAGTTACTATGAATCGAACATGTACCGGAACGGTAACTACGGTTACCAATCGTACGTAGACAGCAGCCAGTACCAGTACTACTTCCAACAGGGTTTCCAACGCGGGTACCAGGATGGCTTTAATCGGCAGACACAGTACGGATATAGATCTAACAACTCGGTCAATATTCTGGGAGCGATCCTTAACTCAATCTTGAGTTTCACCCAAAACTAAGATTGTAATAACGGGTAAGTAAAAACGGCGTCCGGTTCCATAGCCGGACGCCGTTTCGCGTGAGGATCGATTATCGGATTCCACCGAAACGTTTAATTCTTGCTCGGGGCGGCTGCAGAGGCTTCCATCTGGGCTTTTTCAGTTATCGCGGGCGAATACCAGCGGTTTGTCGGCCTCGATCAAGCCGGCTTTCCTCGCCAGCTCGAAATAAAGTTCAAGGCCTTTCTGCATCGAATCATCGATCGAATAAGAAATATTTTCTGATAAATAGGACAACATATCGTTTTGGTTGAGACCGATTTCCGATTGATAGTTTGCGACGATTTCATCCAAATGTGAGATCCCTTCATCTCGAGCGGCTGCAAAATCAATATCACAATTTGTTTTCCGCGTCATCCACATCGCAAAGACAAAACCAAAGCCGGTAAAGTTTTTCCAAAGTTCGGCGAGGTCGAAGATTCTATAGCTGGTTGAACCGGAACCATCCGTCGAGACACGCTCGTCGACAGACGCGTTTCTAACCTGTGTTTGAGCTATCGACAAAGCCGGATCGCCTATTAGCAAGGCACAGTCGGACTCGGCAAGCATCGCATCGAGGTCGGGCGGAGAATCTTTCCAAACGGGTTCAACCCCCAAAAACTCGCGAAAAATGATTTTGGTCAAATAGACAGATGTTTTTGAAGAAATATCCAGTGAGACGGATCTCGCCTCGCTTAGATCTTTGCCATGGGTAATGAGGCAGACGCTCCGGACTTTTTCTCTCGCCCCCACGCAAACACCCGGAACGAGACGAAGGCCGTCCAATAGCTGATAGCTTATTACCGGAACGAGTGCCGCATCTACACGTTTCTTTGATAAAAGCTCGGCTGAACGGGCCGGGGCATTGTCAAGAGTAATCTCAACCTTTCCGTGATACGAGCCATATAAAAAACTCCAAATCAAGGGTGCGGTATTCGAATAGCTCGAGGCGGAAATTTTCGGAACCGTCATAATATCAATGAGCCCAGATGCTTAGTCGGCAAGGACGTCTTCGAATTCAGACTTTTCTGCAAGGACTTTTTTCGCGTAGGGGCACGTTGCCTTGATCTTTAACTTACCCTTCCGTGCAAACGCGACAGCTTCGGCGACAAGATCTTCGCCTATATTCTCACCACGCAGACTCTTATCGACTTCAGTGTGATCGATGGTGATTTCGCCATCCGCCGATTTAACATATGTTAGTTCGGCAACCCATTCGCCCCCCTCGTCTATAAAAAAGGCCCCTCTTTTCCCATGCTCTTGTCTCTGAATTTTCATCATAACTTTATTTCTAACAGATGCTATTCGCTTTGCCAAATCTTGCCCGAAAGTCGCGGCTGAACTATGATTATCGGATGATGATCTACGATGTTACGGTGCCGATTAGCGAGGATGTGCCGATTTACGAAGGCGACCCGGAAGTCGAATTTAAAATACATAGTTCGATAGCGAAAGGCGATGCAGCAAACGTCTCGCAAATATGTTTCGGCGTTCATACAGGAACCCATGTCGATGCTCCGAATCATTTTATCGACGAAACGCGTCGCTCTTTCGATCTCGATTTGGAGAAACTAATCGGCAAATGTACGGTTGTTGAGATCGATGAAAGCGTAATGGCGATCGAGCCCAAGCATCTGGACGATATCGGCAACACCGAGCGAATTTTATTCAAGACGCGAAACTCGTTTTTCTGGAATGAGCCGGAAAAGGGTTTTCGGACTGATTTTACCTACATTACACCGGAAGCGGCACGGGTTTTGGCCGATAAAGGTTTGGTACTTGTTGGCGTTGATTATCTCTCGGTGGAAAAATTCGGTTCGAACGATTTTGCAACGCACATCACATTGCTGGAAAATGAAATCGTTATACTCGAAGGGCTGGATTTGAGAAACGTTCCACCGGGCGACTACGAACTGGTCTGTTTACCGCTAAAACACATCGGCGGTGCGGGCGACGGAGCACCGGCCAGGACAATTTTAAGAAAAGCATGAGACCAGATATGAAAATAATAATCTATATACTCCTCATTGTTTCTTTGCAGATACTTTCGATCCATGCGCGGGAAACAAAGGTAGCTGTTTCGAAACCGGCAGGTGAACCGGTCGTTCTCGTGGAAGCCGAAGCCGGTAAATTACTTAAACTAAAATCCGCGGATTTGACAAAGCTGCCCCGGCGCGAGGTTCGCGCGAAAGGTCATGATGGCAAAGAATCGGTTTATTCGGGCTTTGAGCTTAAAGAAATTATACAGGTGGCCGGTGTAAAATTAGGTAAGGAACTGCGAGGCGCAAATTTGGCAAATTTTCTTCTCGCCGAGGCAGTGGATGGCTACCGGGCGGTATTTGCTCTGCCTGAGCTGGACGCGGAATTTACCGGTAAAGTTGTAATACTCGCCGATTTACAAGACGGAAAACCGCTTTCGGAAAAAAAAGGGTACTGGCAGATCATCGTACCTGATGATAAACGTCACGCGCGCTGGGTCCGGCAGGTGAACGCGCTCAAAATCAAGAACGCAAAATAGCCTTTAATGGACACTACGAACGACCGTAAGTATCGCGAACAAGTATTTAAAATCGTTTGCCAAATTCCTGTTGGCAAAGTGATGACCTACGGCCAGATCGCCTTGATCTTGGGCGAGGGCTATACGCCGCGGACAGTCGGCTACGCGATGCACGCGGCTGAAACGGAAAATGTTCCGTGGCAGCGTGTTATTAATTCGCAGGGGAAATGTTCCACCGGGAGAATTACGATTCCGGTCAACTTACAACAGGAGATTCTCGAAGCCGAAGGAATCGAATTTAGCGGCAAAGGCGGTTGTGATTTAAGCATGTATCAATGGTTTCCTGAAGGTTTTGAGCGGGACGAAGACGAGCAACCGCATTTATTCGGGGAAGATACTAAGTGAATTAAAAGAGGCGTCTCTGCATCGAGAACTTCTTACTATCTTCCCCATTTCAGCTTATTCCTTAAAACGTCGAAATAGTTGCGGTTCGGAGGCTGCACGAGGTTGAATGTTGTGCGGCTTTTACGGATCAATACGCGGTCATCGGCGCTCATGGGATGTCCTATTTGCCCGTCAAGAGTCAGAACGACGCCTTCATTTTCATTGACGAGGAGCAGTTCGATCTCGGCGGTGTCGGGCACCACGATCGGACGATTTGTCAGCGTGAACGGGCAGATGGGTGTCAGCACGACGGCGTTCATTGAGGGATAAACTATTGGCCCGCCGGCCGAAAGATTATACGCCGTCGACCCCGTAGGTGATGAAACGATCAGCCCGTCCGCACGAAACGAATTAACGAAAAGCCCGTTTAGATTCACATTTATCTCGATGATCCGGGCCAGTGCAGACTTGTTGATGACGACGTCGTTCAAAACTCTACCTTTCGCGAGCAGCTCGTCAGCGTGCCGATGCTCGACGTGGAGCATTACGCGCCTGTCTATTTCATAACGGCCTTCAAAGATCGCCTCGAGTGCGGGAAACATCTCCTCGATGCGAAACTCGGTGAGATAACCCAGACTGCCGTAATTTATTCCTAAAACCGATACTTCATGGTCGCCTATCAGCCGGGCCGTCGAGATCATCGTTCCGTCGCCGCCGAGTACGATGACCAGATCTACATCCGGATTGAATTTCTCCGATTCCACTCGTTCGATCTCGCAGTGCACGCCTTCTCGCTTTCCGGTTTCGGCGTACGGTTTGCCGATAAGCGAAATATTGCGTTTTTCAAGCCATTCCGACAGTTCGCACGCCGTCTGCCATGCCCCGGCATGGTTCGGTTTGACGACGATGCCGACCGTTTTTATCTGATTATTTATCATAAGGGAAGAATTTGTCTGGATAATAATTAATCAAAAAAAGCCAAACTGCAAGCGTTTCGCCGCTGAGCATCCAACATCACGGGGGGCCGGCGGATCTTCGATTTGGGTCCGATATCAAACGTGCCGCTTATTGGTTGGTATATCCCGCAGACAGATGGAATCAAAATATGGATAAACCACATCACACAAGAAATTACGAATGTTTTTAGAGTAAATTCAGGTAACTCCTCTAAAATCCGTGCATCAAAAATATTTAGGGTTTCGATGCTCGTTTGTCGTAAATAATCGAACTGCATTGGCTAGACGACGCTTTTTTGTTAGAATCGCAGTTCATTCCTGTTGGCAACAGGTAAAATTAATGGTGCAGGTATTAAAAGATGTTAAAGTTTTTCACTCGATTGGAAAGAACGCGTAATTTCGTTCTTATACTTTTCGCCGTCATTATGGTGGCAAGTCTGGTGCTATTTTATAAACCCGCCCCCGACAACACTTTAGGCGCGGATCTCTCACAGAGCGAAGAGACGGCGGCGACCGTTTCGGGTGAAGACATCACCGTCGGCGACCTTTTCAGGCAAAAGGAAAGTTACAGCCAAGCTCGTCCGGGGCCGTCGTTTCCATCGAAGACGATATTAAACGGATTGATCGGCGGCCTTATAACCCGGGCCGAGTCGGATCGCCTGGGTTTGACTGCTTCTGATGCCGAAGTGGCCGCTGCTATCCGCGAACAATTCAAACCGGAGGACGGCAAGCCCTTCGATTTAAGTATTTACGAGCAGAACGTTACCGAAACGGCCGGCAGTGTTGCGGGATTTGAAGAAAATGTGCGTAACGGGTTGAGCGCGAACAAATTGAGAGCTTTTCTCTCCTCGGGCGTGACAGTTTCCGAAGAAGACGTGCTGAACGATTTTAAGCGTAAGAACACGAAATTCGACCTGTCGTATGTGGGCGTTAACGGCACGGAGCTTGCTCAAACGATCACGCCGACCGAGCAGGATCTGCTCCAATATTTCGATAACAATAAACAGAGTTATTATATAAGCGTGCCGCAGAAAAAGATCCGCTACGTATTTGTAAATACCGCGAAGATCGGCGAGAGGCTCGATATTCCGGACGCAGATCTTCGTGCCGAATACGACAGATTGCCGGAAGACAAGAAAACGTCCGGCGTTCTCGGCCAGGAGATCGTTCTGCGTGTAGCGAAGCCGGAATTCGACGCTCAGGTATTGGCAAAGGCCAACCAACTCGTAGAACGTTTGAAGATGGATGGTTCGACGGTGGCCGAAGCCGCTTTTGCCGACTTAGCGAAGGGCCAGTCTGAAAATGCCGCGAGCGCTTCGACCGGCGGCAAACTCAAAGGCCCCGTAAAGGAGAATCCGAATAACCCGACCGATCCGTATCAGCGACTTATTGATATGAAGCCCGGCGAGATCACGGAACCGATCAGCTACCAGGGCAGATATTTTATTCTTCGCCGCAGTGAGGATGTGCCGAAATCCTTCGAGGACGCGAAGAAAGAACTCGAGGTAAGCCTGCGAAACCGCCGCGCTTACGGCGTCGCCGCGGAGCTCGCGCAAAAAGTGACAGATTCCCTGAAACTGACCAAGGACGCCCAAAAAACTGCCGCGGAATTTGCGTCCGAAGCGAACATGAATGTCGCCGAAATGGTCCGCGAAACGGGATATGTGAAACCGGGCGGCAACGTCGAGAATATCGGAACGTCGCCGCAATTTGAAGAGGGCATTGCCGGGTTAGAAAATCAGAATGACGTTGGTGACAAAATTCCGGTGCAAAACGGATTCGCCATTCCCCTTCTCGTCGAAAAAAGAGAACCGCGTGACGCGGAATTCGACGAGGTAAAAAGTCAGATTATCGAGGTTGTGAAAATGGAGAAGGCCCGCGGTTTAGTAGAAGAAATTGCAGGACAGATAGCCGCCGATGCTGATTCCTCCGGGAATCTTGCCGCAGCTGCACAGAGCAAAAACCTGAAAGTGCAGGACCAAACCAGTTTTGTTCTTGGTTCGCCGCTTGGACAGGGCCCGTCGGCCTCGACAAACGAAGCCCTTGAAAACGCCATCAATGCGCTGAAGGAAGGCGAGGTTACAAAAACGCCCATAAAGTTGGGTGACAATTTGTATGTCGTCGGTGTAAACAAACGCGCGGAACCCAGCATGGACGAATTTGCCCAACAACGTGACAAGCTGATGGAGGATATGTTGACGCAGAGACAGGGCGAAGTTTTTGCCGATTATCTCGCTGCGACACGTCGGAAGATGGAAGCGGCAGGCGACATCAAAATCTACAACGACGCGGTCGCTAAGGTAGACGAACAAGCGCCGCCGATTGGTGAAGAGATAGAACAGTAATTTGGCCGGCTTTTATCACGAGAGGCGGCGAACTCGAGACCTATTCGCCGTTTTGCTTTTTTCATTTTGGATGGGTCTGCATAATTTACCACCAGCCGAGAATCTTCCACCAGATGACGCCGACCGTCGACCATATTAGTATATTCAGCACCGAAGCGATAAAGCCAATGGTCCACCAGGTCCGCTGTTTTACATAGCCGGTGCCAAAGTAAACCGGTGCCGGTGTCGTACCATAATGCGTCAAACCGGCGCTCAGATTTGAGAAGAATGTCAGCAGCAGGACCGTCAGACCGGCCGGGGCTCCCACTCCGACTGTCACGGCAAGAAACGGTATGAACATCGCCGTCACGTGAGCGGTGATGCTCGCGAATCCGTAGTGCGAATAGAAATAAACGAGAGCTAAAATCGCAAGTGCGGTGGTCCAGCTCCACCCGAAAGTAATCGAAGCGATGTTTTCCGCAAAGAGTGTAGGCAGATTCGTTTCGCCGAGTGCCGACGCCATCATTACCAGCCCGCCGTACCAGATAAATACTTCCCAAGCGTGAGTTTCGTCCGTAATGTCGCGCCATTCCAGAACAGATGTGACGAGAAGTATCGAGATGCCCAAAAGGGCGATAACCGTCGCGTCGATACCATGAAATTTCGAGGTTATCCAAAGAATAACAACGGCCGCGAACACGACGAGAAGAATCTTCTCCCGCCATTTGAGCGGTCCGAGTTTCTGCAGCTCTTCGTGCGCAAATGTCACGGCGTTGGGCGTTTCCTTTACCTCGGGTGGAAAGAAACGGTAGATCATCAGCGGAATGACCGTCAGCGAAACCAGCGAGGGCACGATGGCGCTGATAAACCAGATCGAATAGTTTAGGTCGATGCCGGCCTGCTTGGCGGCAAAACCGGCGATGATCGCGTTCGAAGCCTGTCCGGTGAGAAAAGTCGCGCAAAGTATCACTTCGCATTGATAGAGCAGGCTCATCAGGAACGTGCCAAGGCGCCCTTCAGTGCCGTCGTCCGGGCGAGAATCGTAAGTCTCGGTGACGCTTCGAGCAATGGGCAGGATGATGCCGCCCGATCTTGCGCCGGTCGACGGAATAAACGAGGCGAGAATAAAATCGGTGAATACGAGTGAATATCCGAGACCCAACGTTTTTCGCCCCATCATCCGCACGAAAACGAGCGCGATCCTGTGGCCGAGGCCGGTTTTTATCATCGCACGCGAGATAAAAAAAGCCGCCAGCACAAGCCAGACAAATCGATCCGCATAACCGCTCAGCGCCTTCTCAATCGGCAGCGCCCGAAACAAAGCCACGGCGACAACACCGAGCAGCACCATCGCGCTGCCGGTCATCGGCTGTACAATCGACCCGACAATCGTCGCGACAAAGATCGCAAGGAGTGTGCAGGCCTCACGCGTTACACCGTCAGGCGGTGGAATTAACGCGATCAAGCCCCCGCAGCCGATGACGATAAGCCACTTAACGAGAATGTTCGACTTCTTTTCGTCCATATAAAAAGCGGACGGTCGTAAAAACCACCCGCTTTTTGATTATCAGCTTTACCGAAATTATTCGCCTAAATACGCTTCCTTGACCCTCGGGTCTTGGGCGACTTCCTTTGAGATGCCTTCCATGACGATGCGACCTGTTTCCAGGACGTAGGCGCGATCCGAGTGGTGGAGCGCGGCGTTGGCGTTTTGCTCGACCAGCAGAATCGTCGTGCCTTCGCTCTTGATTTCGTCAATTGCTTCGAATATCGCATGTACGACCAGCGGAGCAAGGCCGAGAGACGGTTCGTCCAAAAGCAGCAGTCGCGGGCGCGACATCAGAGCGCGTGCCATCGCGAGCATTTGCTGCTCGCCGCCTGAAAGCGTTCCGGCCTTTTGCTGTTCACGTTCCTTGAGACGCGGGAAAAGCGTGAAGCCCCGCTGCATATCATCCGCGATTCCTTTTTTGTCTTTGCGGATAAAGGCGCCCATCTCAAGGTTTTCGCGAACACTCAGGTTGGCAAAAACGCCGCGGCCCTCGGGCGACATCGCGATTCCCATCGCAACGAGCCTGTGCGTTGGCACGCCGCTGATCTGCTCGCCCTCGTACATTACGCGTCCTTCTTTGGGATCGAGCAAGCTTGTGATCGTACGCAGCGTTGTCGTTTTTCCGGCGCCGTTTGCGCCGATCAATGTCACGACCTCGCCCTGTTCGACGTGCAGGTTAATGCCGGTCAATGCTTCAATGGCGCCGTAATTTACCGAAACGTTTTCTAAAGTAAGCATATTTTGAGAAGTTAGAAGATGGAAGTTAGAAGATAGTAGATGATGAGACTGCTACTCCGCGAAATCGCGTTCATGTAAGAATTCAGCATTTTGCCGATTATCACTGTTTGCAATTGTAAATCTTTAACTTCACCGTATCCTAAATCTCTCGCCAAAATTAAATAGTAGCGACATTCCTCCAGCGATCCTTGGGCAATATTGTAAAATCGAAGTTTATCAGCCTTGCCGAGTTTCTTAAATCCTTCCGCAAAATTCGCCGGTACTGATACCGCTGCCCGTCTAAGCTGTGAACTCAAGCCAAAAAGTTCATGTTTCGGAAAGGACTCTGAAAATCTATAGACGCTCAATACCCAAGCGTGAGCCTTTTTCCAAATCTCTATATCTTCAAAGCTTTTGGCCACCGCTCTTATTTCGTCTTCCATCTTCCAACTTCTATCTTCCATCTTCTATCAGTCCCCGAGATACGCCTCAATAACCTTCGGATCGTTTTTTATATCTTGCGGAAGGCCGAGCGCGATCGATTTTCCGTAATCGACCACCTGAATCAGGTCGCAAACGCCCATCACGACACGCATATTGTGTTCGACGAGCACTATTGTCAGATTAAACTTGTCGCGTACTTCCTTTATCAAGCCTGTTAGGTCTTCCTGTTCGGATGGATTCATTCCGGCGGCCGGCTCGTCCAATAAAAGCAGCTGCGGTTTCGTTGCAAGCGCGCGGACGATCTCCAGACGCCTTTGTTTGCCATACGGCAGGCTGGTTCCGCCTTCGTCTTTGTACCTTTCCAGATCAAAAATTGCCAACAGCTCCAAAGCAAAATCGCGGTGTTCCTTTTCGTCCTTAAAGTATCGCGGAAGTCGAAAAACAGCGTCCGTCAAACTTTGTTTCGAATGCCGGTGACAGGCCGTCACGACGTTTTCCAAAACGCTCATGCTCGGGAAAAGTCGAATATTTTGGAACGTTCGCGAAACACCGAGCCGAGAGATCTCGTAAGGTTTGAGCCCGTTTACGCGCGTGCCGGCAATATTGATATCGCCGGACGTCGGTTCGTAAACGCCCGTCAGAAGATTAAAAATTGTCGTCTTTCCCGCACCGTTCGGCCCGATCAGGCCGTAAATTTCACCCGGCCGAACGTCCATCGTAAGCTCATTTACGGCCGTAAGCCCGCCGAATTTGATCGTGGCTCTATCGGTTCGCAAAATGAAATTTCCGCCGTTGGCAGCAGCGATCATCGGTCCTTGTCCTCCTCGCTTTGCAAACGCTTCGCTTCCATATCTTCGGCAATAGGAACGCCCTCGCTGTCACCGACGGTTCCCGTGCCTGCCGGTGCCTTGCGCGGGCGTTTGAGCCAGCTCAGGCCGAATTCACGGGTACCCAAAATGCCCTGCGGACGAAATATCATCGTAAGGATCAGAATAAGCGCAAAGATAACAAGGCGTAAATCACCGATATTAAACGGTAAGTCGGCTCCCAACATTGGTTCGAGGCTCGTGTCCTGGACCTGTTGCAAATAGCGCAGTAGCTCTGGCAAAAGCGTCACGACGATCGCGCCCAAAACCGCGCCAGTCATCGAACCCATGCCGCCGATAACGATCATTATGATGATCTCGAAAGACTTTATAAATTGAAAATCGTTAGTGCTCAGGAATCTGTTGTAATGAGCGAACAAAACACCTGCGACACCCGCAAATGCAGAACCGATAACAAAAGCCGTAACCTTATAGCGAGTAGTGTTTACGCCCATCGCTTCGGCTGCGAGTTCGTCCTCGCGGATGGAAATAAGGGCGCGTCCGGTATCGGATTTAACGATATTACGAATCACGGCGATCGTGATCAACGCGAAAATTCCGATCCAAAGAAAATTGGCATAACCCGGAACCTGATAGCCGGTCGCTCCGCCAACGGCGTCTATATTCAGAATGACAATGCGAATAATTTCGGCAAAACCGAGTGTAACGATTGCCAGGTAATCGCCTTTCAATCTTAATGACGGAATTCCGACGATTAAACCCGCTATTGCGGCAACCACGGCTCCGATAACTATGGCAATTAGAAGTATCAAGCTCGAAGCAGCCGTTTCGCCCAGAAATGCAAACGAACTTTCAATCGCCTTTCCGTAAGTAACCGTAAAAAAAGCCGAAGCATAAGCTCCGACAGCCATAAATCCCGCATGTCCGATGGAAAACTGCCCCGTAAAGCCGTTGATCAGATTGAGCGACGTCGCAAGGATAATATTTATTCCGATAAATGCAAAAAGCCGAGCCTGGTAATCGTCAATCCCAATTCCAAAGAATCCGCTGCTGCTCATCATCGCGTTAAATACGTAAAACACGACGATACAGACGACTGCGATAATTAAACTTTTAACCCACGAAGACATACACTGTAGTCAGTAGTCAGTAGTCAGTGGTCAAATTGCTTGTCTGACAACTGACCACTGACTACTGCTACTGTTTATCAAACTTTCTCTTGTACGTTCGATCCCAAAAGTCCTGCGGGACGAATCAGAAGAACCAGAATCAAAATAGCGAACGCAACAGCGTCGCGGTATGTGGACGGAATTCCGACATAATTGCCGTAGCCGACCACAAGGGTTTCAGCGGCACCGATCAACAATCCGCCGAGAACCGCACCCGGAATATTGCCGATTCCGCCCAGTACGGCGGCAACGAAAGCCTTTAAGCCGGTTATAATTCCCATCAGCGGTTCAATTTTGGGATTGTACTGGGCGGTCAATACACCGCCCGCAGCGGCCAATGCGGATCCGAGAGCGAATGTAAAAGCAATAACAAAATTTGTATTAATGCCCATCAACTTCGCGGAAGTGATATTAAACGAAACGGCCCGCATCGCCTTGCCGATTTTGGTTTTGTAAATGATCCATTGCAGGAGGACCATCAATAAGACCGATACAACAAAGATTAGGATTTGCGACGTAGAGATAGTGGCATTGCCAAAAAGCGTGATGTTGTCGTTCGGTAAAAGCTGCGGAAAGGAGCGCGGTGTTCCGGAAAATATGAAAACGAACAGGTATTCGATCAACAGTGACATTCCGATCGCCGTTATCAGCGTGGTCATCTTTGAGAACTTTCGCACGGGCCGGTAGGCGAACCGCTCGATCGCCATGCCCATAGCGGCTGCGATTGCCATTGCGCCGACGAGAGTTACCACGAAACCAAAAGCCGATGGTTCGGCCGCAAAACCGAGTGAGGTAGCCAGGATAAATCCCGCATAGGCGCCGACCATATAAATATCGCCGTGGGCGAAATTGATAAGCCGCAGAATACCATAAACCATCGTGTATCCTAACGCTATCAGCGCATAGATCGACCCGATGGTCAGGCCATTGATGAGCTGCTGAACAAATGTGTCCATAAATTCGGGTTCAAAGTCGCGAGCTCCGGGTTCCGGGTTCAAGACTTTCTTTACCTTGAACCCGGGACTTCGAACCTATCGTGTAGTGTTTGTATTAGCGGTTGATTCGGCGTTTGTGTTGGAGCCTGCCATCGAATTCATATTCGAGTTTGAATTCATGGTGTTCGACATTGTGTTAGACGAAGTTGTAGGCGGAGCCATTCCTTCGGGATAAATCGTCTCCTTGAATGTGAAGGCGCCTGCCGCTGAGTCGAGTGCCAGGACAACAGCAGGTTTTACGGCGTTGCGGTTTGCATCCAGCGTAATTGTTCCGGTGACACCGGGAAAATTCTTTGTTGAATTAATGGCGTCCTTCAGTTTTGCGCTGTCGGCCGCTCCGCCCGCTCGTTTGATCGCGTCAGCAAGAACTTTTGCCGCGTCGTAGGCCAGTGCAGCAAGTGAATCCGGTTCGACATTGAATTTTGCTTTATAAGCTTTCACAAAACTCTGGATTTCGGGAGCCGGATTCTGTGCCGAATAATGATTGGAAATATAATTGTTTTCCAACGATTCTCCGCCCAACTTCCAAAGCTCAGGCGAATCCCATCCGTCACCGCCGAGGAGCGGCATGTTCATATCGAGTTCACGAGCCTGCTTGGAAATGATGCCGACCTGGCCATAATAACCTGGAACATAAATGACATCGGGTTTTAAATTGCGGATCTTCGTCAGCTGGCCTTTAAAGTCAGGGTCGGTTTGGGTGTAAGCCTCTTTTGCCAAAACTCTACCGCCCAATTTCGTGAATTCCTCTTCAAAAAATTGTGTGAGGCCCTTGCTGTAATCGGAATTTACATCGCCGAGAATTGCCGCCGTTTTTGCTTTAAGTGTGTTGGCTGCAAACTTGGCCATCACCGAACCTTGAAAAGGATCGATGAAGCAAACACGCGAAATGTAGTCGCCTACTTCCGTAACTTTCGGATTGGTCGAAGAAGGTGTGATCATCGGAATTTTTGCTTCCTGCGCAACTGGTGCGGCCGCGAGGCTGTTCGTAGACGCAACCTCGCCTAAGACTGCTTGAACCTTGTCCTGATTGATCAGTTTAGATACTACGGTTTTGGCTTGTTCCGGCCTGCCCTGATCGTCCTCGATGATCAACTGGATCTTTTTGCCGTTAACTCCGCCGGCCGCGTTAATCTCCTCAACCGCGAGCTCAATACCATTCTTGGTAGACTGTCCGAAACTCGATGTCTGGCCGGTCAAATCGCCGTAAACACCTACTTTTATCGTATCCCCCGCAGGGCCGACCGTCGCCGTGCCGCTTTTGTCCACACATGCAAATGTCAGGAAAACTGAAGCTACCAAGCTAATGGCTAAGAAAGTTCTGGTCATAATATACCTCTTCGATTATTTTTGCTTTGAATTAGATACCTATACCCTGTCGGGCTAATACGCCGCTTTTCGGGAAAGGTTTGCAATGGAGAGCATTTTACAATTCTGTTAATTATAATTACAAACTCGCATTATACCTGATTCGAATAGCATGTCGAGTTTCTATCGGCTAAAATCTTGTTTGAAAGCGACCAGAAACGAAATGGAAAAAAATAAACCGGGAGAATTCGGCGACATGCCTGCGGAAGAATTTCGCCGCCACGGCTATGAGATAGTTGATTGGATAGCGGGGTATTTCGAACGAATCGAAGAATTTCCCGTGCTTTCTCAAATTGAACCGGGCTGGCTAAAGGACAATCTCCCAACGTCCGCACCTGAAAAAGGCGAGGATTTCGGCGAAATTTTCGGCGATGTCGAAAAATTTATATTGCCCGCCGTTACGCACTGGAATCATCCGAACTTTCATGGACTGTTTGCAACGTCGACGTCGTCGGTTGGTATTTTTGGTGAAATGCTGTCGGCCGCCTTCGATATGAAGGCGATGCTTTGGCGAACATCACCGGCCTCGACTGAATTAGAAGATGTTGTGATTGAATGGCTGCGGCAAATGATGGCTTTGCCCGATTTTTTTGAAGGGATAATCTACGACACGGCGTCGGTTTCAACAATGCACGCCATCGCGGCTGCCCGCGAAAACGCAAATCTCAATATTCGCGAAGAAGGAATGAGCGGTCGGACCGATCTGCCTCTGCTCCGCGTTTATTGCTCCGAACATGTCCATTCGTCCATTGATAAATCCGTTATTACGCTCGGGATGGGTCAGCGAAGCCTGCGGAAAATCGCTGTCGACGAGCGATTTGAAATGATTCCCGAAAAGCTTGCCGATGCGATTAAAGAAGATATTCGCGACGGATTTCTGCCAATCTGTGTCGTTCCGACCATCGGCACTACATCTACCTCAAGCGTCGATCCCGTCGATGCCATAGCGGATATTTGCGACAAATACAATCTCTGGCTGCACGTCGATACTGCTTATGCGGGAGTGACTGCGATAATTCCGGAATTCCAAGACCATTTCAAAGGCTGGGAGCGTGCCGATTCAATCGTTATAGATCCGCACAAATGGCTTTTCACGCCGTTTGATCTGTCGGTTTTATATTGCAGGGATCTGAGCATGATGAAGCAAACATTTGCTTTAGTGCCTGAATACCTAAAAACGAATGAGGAAGAAACCGTAAAAAACGGAATGGACTACGGAATCCAGCTGGGCCGCCGTTTTCGTGCACTGAAACTATGGTTTGTAATGAGATATTTCGGCCGCGAAGGCTTAATTGAGCGGCTTCGGGAACATTGCCGTTTGGCAAAGCTGTTTGAAACCTGGGTTAATGAATCCAACGATTTTGAAATGCTGGCGCCTGTTCCGTTTGCACTTATTTGTTTTCGTGCGTGTCCGAAAGGCGTTGATAATTTGGACGCAGTGAACGAAAAAATAATGAACGACATCAACGCTTCCGGCGAAGCGTATCTTTCGCATACCAAGCTGAATGGAATATATGCCCTGCGTTTGTCAGTCGGCAGCATCCGCGTCGAGGAAAGACACTTGCGAAAGGTATGGCATATATTGAATAGAAAGTTGGATGAGATTTCAACACGTAGACGCAGAGTCGCAGAGATTTAAAAAATTTTATCCGCCTATCTTATCTATCTCCTACAAGTTTCCTCTGAGCCTTGCAGCTCCGCAAATGAAATTTGTTAAGAAATCAGTTATCAAAGCCCCGCCCGAACGCGTTTTTGCATTTCATGAACTTCCGGACGCGTTCGAGCGGCTGATGCCGCCATGGGAGAACGCGAAAATTATCCGGATGGCAGACATTACTAAAATAGGTTCGCGAGCGATTATCGAGCAAAAGATCTTCGGTATTTTCCCATCACGCTGGGTTGCCGAACACACGGCTTACGATCCGCCGCGAATGTTCGAAGACGTGCAGATTTCAGGGCCTTTTCGCAGCTGGCGACACCAGCATCTCATCCAGCCGCATGAAGATGGAGCGATTCTGCGCGACGAGATCGAGTACACACCGCCGATCCCTATTCTCGGAGCTCTCGCGACCCCGTTTGTAATTACACCGAAACTTGAGAGAATGTTCGAATACCGGCACGAAGTTACGCGCAAATGGTGCGAAGGCGAAAAATAAATGCTCACACATATTGTCTGTTGGAAATATAAACCCGAAACGACCGCCGAACAGCGTAAAAATCATATTGCAAAACTACGTGCTCTTCCCGCGATGATCTCGAATATCGAGAGCTTTGAAGTCGGCGCGGATATTCTACACGTCGAACGCTCTTTCGATACTGGTTTGGTAGCGGTATATCCAAACCGCGAAGCTCTTGATTTCTACGCCGATCATCCCGAACACCTGAAAGTTGTGGCAATAGGCAAACAAATTACCGAGAAAGTCGTCTCGGTGGATTTCCTTTCGGAACCATCTTCGGTAGCGGATGGATAAAACCGAGAATCGATAGACGTTATAACATGGTGAAGGTTGCCAAAAAAATTTTTCTTATTCTTCTCGTCGTCGTCGTGCTGGTGCAGATCCCTTTTATCTATCGCCGCTACCAGACCGGCAACCTCTTCGAAAAGATTGCGCAACTCCACTCGCAAAGAAACGCGATTCCAAACCCGATATTCAACGAATACAAAGGCGTAATCCATGCTCACACCTCACTCGGCGGGCACAGCACCGGCGGTTTTGATGAGTTGATCGTGGCGGCAAATGCCAATGATCTCGATTTTGTAATGATGACCGAGCATTGGTCTGAAGCGCTCGACACATCGGTACTGACGCTTAACGGCGTTTACGGCAAGACATTGTTTGTCGGCGGAAATGAGGTCGATACAGTGGATTCCGACCGTTTTCTGCTGATTCCCGGGAGTGCCGAAGCTGCCGGTTTTCGAAACATCTCTACAGATGCCTTTCTTGAAAAAGTTCATTGCGAAAATAAACTTGCCCTTGTAACGTATCCCGAAAACTTTAAATCCTGGGATTCGGAATTTGACGGCATCGAAGTTTTCAGCCTACACACAAATGCCAAAAGCATGAATCCGTTGACAGCGTTGTTTGACCTTGTCTGGTCTTTTCCTGCATATCCGGAACTTACTTTTGCAAATTATTTCAAACGTCCCGATGCTAATCTCCGAAAGTTCGACGAAACTTCCGCAAAGCGAAAAATCTCGTTATTTGCCGGAGCCGACGCTCATTCGAATATCGGTTTTCATCTTTTTAGCGACGCCGCCGGAAACAAGCTCATCAACTTCAAGATTGACTCTTATGAAACGATTTTTCGCCTTGCCAGAGCGCATGTTCTTATCGAAAAGGAAAAGCCATTGACCAGGGAAAATTTGATCGAGGCATTAAAGAATGGGCGTTATTTTGTGGGTTTCGACGTCATCGGAGATACATCGGGATTTCAGTTTTTTGCTCAATCAAACCAGGGAACGACCTTCATGGGAAATGAACAGTTTCTTGGACACTTTTTAGTATTGAAAGCAGCAAGTCCAAGCCCCGCGAGATTCGTTCTTTTCAGAAATGGTGAACGGATTGCCGAATCAGAAGTAAACACGCAATATTCGTTTGCGCCAACCGAGCCCGGCGCTTATCGGCTCGAAGTCTATCTCGACCAACTCGGCCCGCCGTTCAATAAAATGCCGTGGATCATCTCGAATCCGATTTACGTTAGATAAGGCAAACGATTTGAGAATTGCGAACATCATAAAGAAGCATATTTATTAAGATAAAGGCTTTCGCACACGACATGAAAAATTATCAGCGACTCTTCCTACAGATCTCCGGTCTGGTTTTTGCTCTTCCCGCAGCTGTTTTTGCTCAGCAGGCGCAGCGTGCGCCGTTTGACGTTACAAGTTATCAAATGGACGTCCAGCTCGTTCCTTCAGAGAATAAACTGGGGGCGACCGTCGATGTCAGCTTTATTCCGCAGGAAGATACGCGGACAGTTTCGTTTGAGCTTAACGGCTCCCTCAAGGTTGAAAGCGTTAACCGCGTGAACAAAGTTTTTGCCGCCACACCCTCTGGTCCTGCTACCTCAAAGGCAAAAATTGTTAAACCTGCCGGAGCGATAGGCGATGTAACATTCGTCCAGGATCAGGTCGGCGTATCTGATCTCGGTCCCAGCGTAAGAATCGATCTCGGCGATACGGTCACTAAGGGAACGCCTGTAACTTTGCGTTTCAGATATAGCGGCGTTTTGAATACGCCGAGCGGCGGGCCGCTTTTGACCAAACGGCTTGCTTATGTCGGCGATAATCAGGGCTATTTGATGTACGCGGCCCGGTGGTTTCCGTTTCACGATTACGCAGCCGACCAGGCGACCTCGGATATTAGTATTTCGATTCCCGGCGGTCTTCAGGTCGTTGGTTTCAGCGACGCTCCAACCGCGAATGCAGGCGGAAAATACCGCTTCGTACAGTCGAAACCGGGTCTTGTCGGTAATTTCTCATTCGGAAAGTTCGCCACCAAATCGCTGCGCTTCGGAGAATACGAACTGCAGTTTTTTACGCAACCCGGCAACGACGTTCTTATTGCAAATTATGGTGAGACGCTCGGGAAGGCCCTGGAATTCTATACAAGGAAATACGGCCCGGCCGAAATGGGCAAGCGTCTGATCGTGACGCAGATAGATGATGAAAGCCTCGATTTTTATTCGTCCCTGGGAATGCTTTTTATTTCAAACCGCCATTTTGAGCAGGCACGCGAAATCACTGACGACCGCCTGCAGCGTGAAGCCGCGTTTCAGTGGTGGGGCTTGACGGTCGGTCTAAAATCGTTTGACGACGCCTGGCTGTCGCAAGGACTTGCCGAATACAGCGCCTTTTCGCTGCGTGAAAGCACAATGAATGGTGCTCAGCTCGAGAACATACGCCGTGAACTGCTCGAAAAGGCTTTGACCTTTGAACAGACCGCGTCGCTTTTGCGAGTTCCCGCGAATCTGGATGATCAGTCCACTGCATATCAATACATAATGTTTGCCAAGGGAGCTTTTGTCTTTAAGCTGCTTCGCGATACGCTCGGCGCACAAAAATTCGACCAGCTTTTGAAAACCTATATACAGGAATATCGAGGGAAGAACGTTTCCATCGACGAGTTCGAAAAGCTCACGTCTCGTATCGCAGGCGAGAATCTTCGTTACTTCTTTGCACGCTGGGTTGAGGGAACCGGCGTGCCCGAATTCACCGCCGATTACCTGATTATTCGTACACGCGGCGGAAAGTTTGTTACGCGCGGAACGGTAAAGCAAAACTACGATAATCTGCGGCTGCCGCTGGACGTGCAACTGCGGTCGGAAGGTGAAAACGGTTTGAAAACGGTCACGCTCGACGTCCAGGACGCAAGCGCCGATTTTAATATTGAATCCGACGGCAAACCGCTCGGGGTCGTTATCGATCCGAACTACAAGATGTTACGGATTTCGCCGGATTTACGCGTCTCTTCGATTGCTCGCCGCGGCATTGAACAGTTCAGAGAGGGAAACTACGTAGAAGCACAGGCGCAGTTCGAGGCGGCATTAAAGCTCGACCGTTCGAATTCGTGGATCTATTATCACCTCGGGCTGCTGTTTCTCGAACAGCGGAATTACGACCTCGCTATCGATAACTTCAAAGCGGCCTTGAGCGGAAACATAAGTCCGACCTGGCTTTCCGTGTGGTCGAACATCAAAATGGGCAATGCTTACGACGCCAAAGGCGACCGCACCCGAGCTTCGGCCGCGTATAAACGCGCGGAAGGCCTCGGCGATAATTATGACAACGCCCAGGATGCAGTGAAAAAATATCAGGCTACACCGTACGATCCTAAGGAAAAGCAAACGACGGCTATTCGGTAGACACTATTTCTTTTTCAAGATGAGTTTTATATTTGGCGGTTCGCTGTCTAATGTGAACGGTTTCGAGTTTGCCTGAAATTCTGTCTTTCCGCCACTCGCAACGCGCTCCATTGAAGCTGAAAGGCGATAGGTTCGACCGGAGTAGACAGACAGACGGAATTCTCCGTTTGAATCACTCTTTAGGTTGCAGGTGGAACCTGTAAGATTAAAGCCTACTGATCTGACCGGCGAATCGGGCGGTTCTTGCTGCTCTCGAACCTCCGAAAGGTAGCAACCGGCGTAAAATCCGGAATGAGCCATATCAAAAAGTTTAATCTCGGCCCCGGCTACGGGCGATCCGCTCTCCCAAACGACCTTGCCGGTTATTTCCTTTTCAATCAGCCGTGGCGGCAATCGCCAAAGCAGACCATCGATATTTACCCCGAAGCTAACCTCAATTATCTGGGCTTTCGATCGGTCATCGCCGACTGGATAAAATGCCGTCGGGAACGGACGATTCGGTTCCGGGTTGGAATCGTAGTTGATACTCAACATATATTTTCCGGCTGGAACCGGACTTATTGAAAAGTCGCCGTTCAGATCCGATTCGTCGCTAGTTCCGCTCCGATAACCAACTTTCTCCGATGCGAGCGGAACAAGTTCCACTCGGGCGTGTCGAACGGGCTTGCCTTCAATATCAAGAAGTCGCCCCTTAACGCTACTATTATTTTTGAAGACGAAATAGTCTTCGGTGCAGCCGCCGGATCGGACCTCTTGCGCTTCGGATTCGAAAGAGTCGGTTATGACTGCACCTTGGGAATAACTGGGCTTACCTTATATTTTCCGGGCGGAACGACAATCTCGTATCTCCCTTTCTCGTCTGAACGGGCCGTGTATCTACGACGAGTGTTGATTTCGGAAACATCCAGTCGCACATCCTTCAAAGGCGTTCGATTTTCATCTTTCCCACGTTCTTTAAACTCTTCAAAAACCGTTCCGCGTAGCTTTCCGTCACCCTTTGCCGAAGACAGCCCGCGCAGCTCAGCGATCTCGCCGGCCGCATATTCGAGCGGCAGGTTACCGGAACAGAAACCGGTCCCGAAACCGTCTGTCTTGCTGCCGCTGGCAAAAACAAGATATGTTTCGTCAAGATCGAACGAGGTATCACAACTGAACCCACTTCGGTTTCTTACTCGAATGGTTTCGCTCTTCTCTCCGGCGAACATTTCTTTAATCTCAAAAACCGTTGTCTCAGTCTTAAACGGGCCGTTTTCTTCTCTTTCCACGCGGATGGCTTTACCAACAAAAATCACATCGGAAAAGTTGAAACGCTCACAGGTCGCGGCCTTCCCGCACATACATGCGCAAAGTTCCGAAACACCTCCAAACGCGAATAAAATGGTTACAGCTAGAAACAATCGGCAAAATTTATGTGTCATCTCTATCATTCTACAGGTTCCGTCAATAGTTCGCGTTCGAAAGAAACAGATATGTAGCTTCATAAAGATAGATTAATTTTGATCACGATTATTCCTGCTCCCTAATAAGCCGAGGGGCCCTAACTGAACACGAAAAAGGCGAGTCCGAATTGGATCCCGCCCTTCGTCTTCCGTGTTGATTTTGCTGGTTTAGAACCGAAACTTCGCCCTAAATTGCCCGACGCGCGGGCCGCCGACCGTATTCGTGATCACGCCGAAATCCACGGAATCCTGCAGATCGTTGTTCGGATTTGCGAAATTCACAGTGTCAAAAACGTTGAATAGGTCGAATCCAAGCTCGAAGCTCATTCTCTCGTTGATCCTCGTACTTTTCGCAAAGCTCAAATCGAGCCGCTTCTGAGTTGGGCCGCGAAAAGTATTGCGTCCGAGGTTTCCAAACTGGCCTAATGCTGAAGTGAAACAGGAAGAGTTGATTACAGCCAGGTTATTGGTGCTGGCATCACTAACAGCATCTGCCGCCGAGCAAATGATATTCGGACGGCCGAAACCCGGACGGACCAGGCCGCCCGCCCCACGCGTCACGCTAGTGTACTGAGAAGCCGAAGCAATCTCCGGCTCGCCGGCAAATACGGTATATGGAGTTCCCGATTGAGTCTGGAAGAATCCGGAAATCGACCATCCGTTTACGAATGCACTGTTCGATCCGAAGGTCGGAAAGTCATACACAAAATTTGTGCTGAAGCGATGAGTTCGGTCGAAATCCGAAAGGCCTCGGTTGTTCTCAAGATTCCTGGCGTCGCCCTGGGCGATAAATCCGGTATTCGGAATATCGGGTTTGCCGCCGCCTGCCGTACTTCCGGGATCGCTCGACATCACGTCGATCGATTTTGAAAAGGTGTAAGCCACGTTGAACTGCAGCCCTTGCGATAAACGTTTGGTCAGACTGAACTGCCCGCTGTGATAGTTTGAAGTTCCGCGCGATTGCAGGAGCAAAGCTTCGGGTACGTTAAATCCAAGAATCGGGACACGTGCCTCAAAGTTGATCACCTGACCGCCGCCAAGGGTAGTACCGGTACATGTGACCGGATTTGCAAGGTTAAGGTCAACCGGTGAGCCGGTCGGTATCGTCAGAACTCCACCCGTACAGGTCGGTGTTAAACCCGCTGCAAAAGGATTGGCGAAACCGAACGCCCGTCCGGCTCCTCGTGCACGTGCCGTCGAACCCGCGTTTAGCGGGCCATTGGGCGAGCCGGCCGAAGCATAAGCCTGGTTAAAACGTTCAAAAATGTGATCCGGCGTATTTGGGTCGTTAAGGTCATAACCCTGGTTCAACGCGGTCGCTACCAAAAGATTTTTACCCGCGGTCCCGACGTAACGCGCTTCGACAAGCAGATCCTTGAAAAGTTCGTATTGTACACCGGCATTCCATTGTTGAATGTAAGGAGTTTTCAGATTTCGGTCGATTGCGCGAAATTCGAACGTTTCGGCAATGTTTCCGCGCGTGCAATTGACTCCGGTTGCGATGACGCACCCCGCACCCTGCGGAGTGCCGCGTGCATCCACGAATACGGGCGTGTTGTCCCGAATCACATAGGAACCCGTCGCTCCCGATGATCGCGTGATGCGGAACGGCAGAAATTGATTAAGCGGGATATCTGTCGGCACACCCGAAAATGCGGTCGCGATCGGTACATTTCCGCTGGGAACGGTGATCTCGATTTCTCTTAGAAACGGATAATTCGAGAAAATCGTGTTTATAAATGCTGCCGAAGGCCTATCGTAAAACAAACCGTAGCCGCCGCGAAATACCAGGTTGTCATTGACGGAATATGCGAATCCAATGCGGGGGGCGAAATTATTGTAATCCTGACCATTTAGTGTGTGTTTGTTAGAACCGACCTGTGTCGCCGAGATTGCACTGTCAACAATCGAGATGCCCGTTTCCCTTACATTGCTTGCAACAATAAAGCCCGGCGTCGGATTGTCGCAAAGAGCATTCGTTCCGGTACCGTCAAAGCAAGGCTGGAACGACTCCAGGTCGAAGTTGCCTATTCGCCCATCTTTTTCAGTGGGCCACATAAATAATTCGTAGCGAAGGCCGAGATTCAGGCTCAATCGGCGGTTGATTTTCCAATCGTCCGCAATGTAGAAGCCGTAATCCATGAAGCGGAAACTCTTATCCGTCAATCCGTACTGAGTATCGGCTTCGGTTGCGTTTCCGGTTAAAAGCTGTGTAAAGCTGTCAAATTTTTCGAATTCCGTCGCTTGCTCCTCGGGCAAGTTCGTATCGTACTGATGTTTCTTGAACTCGCCGCCGAATTTGATATTGTGGTTCCTGAAGATCCAGTTCACGTTATCCCCGATGCTGTATGTGATTTGCTTTCGTTTATTGAACGAGTCATTCGGGCCGCCGAATGAAAAATTCGCAATATTGTTGCGGCCAATATAATGGCCAAGACGGGTCGTCGCGACACTTGTATCGAAAGTAGAGGCAGGATTCAAAACGCCGACAGCTTGATTGGTAAAGGCGCCGGTCGAAAAATCCTCCGTGAGTGCGCGGGTGTTATTTAGAGAGAAGTAACCAAAGCGAATCTCGTTGATCCAGTTCGGCGTAAAAATATGCGTGTCGCCGATTGAAAGCGTACGGTTTCGGTCATCACGCCGGAGCGTCGTCGGAGAAACCAGGCTGCTCGGATCAGGGAAAGAGTCCAAACCCGGAAAATTCGAAAAGAAAAATGTTCCGCTAAGCGTGTTTCTGTCGCTCAACTGACCGTCGAGCCGCGTCGTAAATTGGTGCTGCTTGAATTTCGAAGGCTCAACGCTGATAACTTCCACAAGCGGATTGTTTCTCTGAATCGTCCGCGAGGTTACGCCCGGACCTACTCCGAATTGTCCGGATTGAAAACTGCCCGTGCCGGACTGATCGACGATTCCCAGTGCTCGAAAGTTGGTGATACTAGGAATATAAAATCCGCCGGTGACCGGATTTCGAAGATTGAAGATATTAAACGCGACCGGGCTTATGTCGGCGGGGGTCAGACAGTTTGCTCCCGCGCAGCCGTTAAATTGGTTGAACGCGGCAGCAATCGCCGCGGGCGAACGATCGTCACCTAATACGGTTAATGCACGGGGAAGAATGGTGCGTGTTCTCGCGGTAGGAACCAGACCGGTGTTGGCGTCGGTAAATTGATACCCGCCAAAGAAGAAAAATCTGTCCGTTTTGATCGGACCGCCGATCGTAAAACCGGTTTCGGTGCGGTCGGCTCTCGGCTTTTCGTTTCCGCTTTCTTTTAGGAAAAATTCATTCGAGTTGAAAGCCTTATTTTGCAAGTAATAATAGGCCGTACCATTAAAACGATTGCCGCCCGATTTGGTTACTAGCTGGAAATTACCGCCGCCGCTGCGTCCCGTCGATGCATCGTAAAGCGAAGTTTGCAGCTTTACTTCCTGCAAGGTTTCGGGAGCGGGCGAAATATTGTCGTTAAGCGACCCTTCATTGCTCGTAATATTCGTAGCATCGATGCCGTTGAAGAAAAGACTCGTCGAGGTCGTCCGCGTTCCGTTGACGGAAGGTGATATATTCCCGTTGCCGTTTACCCCAACCGGAGAAAGTTCGCTCGAAACACCCGCTTCCGTTGATAAAAGCCCCGTAAAACTTCGGGTTGACGTTGGAACCCGGGTGATTTGCTCCCCTGTGATCTGCCGCGAAATCGCTGCGGACTCCGACTGCACAAGCGGCTGATCGCTCGTGACGTCAACAACGACATCGGCAGTTCCGACTTCAAGGGCAACATCCACCGAACGCGTGACCGAGGCTTCGACCTCCGTGTTTTGGCTAACGGATTTCTTAAACCCCTCTTTTTCATATGCCACGCTATACGTGCCGACGGGTAGAAGTGCGAGCGTCCAGCGCCCTTCGTCGCTCGACGTCGTATTTCTTGTTAGGTTAGTCGCTACATTTGTTACGGTAATATTCGCACCTTGTACAAGCGCGCCGTTTGCATCGGTCACTGTTCCCGCCAATCCTCCCGTCGCCTGAGCAAAAACGGCCGGTGCCAATATCAGCCCGAAAAATAATGTTAAAAACATGGTGGATAAAATCGATTTCATATTCGCTCCCGATAAAAAAAATTCATGGAAATCAAATAAAACTACAGTTCTAGGCGTCCCTCGCCTAATACCGCGATTTAAAAAACTTGTAAATTCCTGGATTGCAAAATGCAGTATAGGCAGGCAAGGTTAACGGAGTGTGAAATGGGTGTTAAATAAGTGTTAACTTTCGAGGGAATTAATTTAGAATCTCGTTGGAGCACTTTGTTACAAATCGTTAGAATAATGAATTCCTTAGATGATAGTCGTAACAATCTCCCGAATACTCCTCTGCAGCTCCCGGTCGTCAGTGATCGGTGAGCAAATGGCGACTTCGGCGGCCTCGATGGGAGAAATGCCTTTGGCGATCATTTGGGCGGCGTAAAT
>Ga0136617_10000513_pt1 | contig 32478 bp, 32 predicted proteins | sample AntDrymUQ3222106_2_FD_129672 | JGI IMG/M metagenome (GOLD analysis project Ga0136617, IMG submission 129672) | Polar desert sand microbial communities from Dry Valleys, Antarctica - metaG UQ322 (21.06) | ecosystem: Environmental > Terrestrial > Soil > Desert | place: Antarctica: Dry Valley... | reverse complement strand
GTCAGCGGGCTCTCGGTCACACCAGGATCATCCCCGCCACCACCGACAATTCCGGCCCCTCCGACCACCACCCCAGAAAATCTTTTCAAGATTTTCCTGAGAGAGCCTGTCGGTGAACCACAGCGGACCCGGCCAGGGCTGGGGGCGCGGGAACGACGTGGTCACGCCGGTGTGTCGAGGCACCGGGTGGGGCGGACATCTCGCGTGGTCGATGCGTCATCGCCATCTGGTCGGTGACGACGAGCGGTTACCCGCCCATCACGAGGCCATGGTCCTGCGACCACCACCATGATCACGACCAGGCGGCTGGTGCGTCACGCCACCGCCAACCCACCACCACCTCGCCAAGACCGGACCAATCAGCCGCCTGAAGACGTTTACCATAGGCTCTTAACGAGTCGGTCTTGCCGGAGCATGTGCTCGACGGACCGGGTGCCGGTGATCGTCACGGTTCGAACCACGCTCGGCAACCCTTTCTGCGATGTCATCGAATGTCATCTGCCACTGCGGTGTCCAGCCACGATCTCATAAACCCGCTACGCATGATCAACTCCGCTGGCCGTGGTGACGAAAACCCAGTGCGGGAGGTGCCAGGTAGGAGACCACCGCGGCGGTCGGGATGGGGTCGTCCGGACGCCACAACGTCCGCCGACCCATCCCGATAACCGCCAGGGGTAGCCCCTACCAGCACCACAGTGCTCACCCGAGCCCCAGATGGTCCTGGGCAATGTGTGTCAGCCTGGGAGAAGCACGTTACGCAGGAGCGCTGCACTGGCTCGCCACATCATCAACGGAGCCCGACCTTGCGCGAACACGCCGGCCACGCGCCCCAGCCCTGCTTCGCCAGGACGCGCTCGGCGACGACGATCTGCTCGGCGCGGGTGGCCTGGTAGGCGTGGGGAGCGAACTCGCGGCCGCCGAAGGCCCTCCACGTGCGCGGGGAGAACTGCAGACCGCCGTGGTAGCCGTTGCCGGTGTTGATGTCCCACCGGCCACCGCTCTCACACTGCGCGATTCGGTCCCAGGTGGCGTCGGACGCAGCGTGCGCCGCGGGCGCGGCGATCACGAGCGGGCCGCTGGCCACGGCTCCTGCAAGTGCGGTGCGAACCAGCACCCGGCCAGCGGTGCCCAGTTCGATTCCGCCGGGGGCCCGGTGACGGCCACGGTAACGCGCCATGAGGTCTCTTCCTTGCGCTGCGCGCGGACGACCGCCGGGGAGCTGGCGGGGCGGGCTGGGCCGCCGTAGTCCGTTCCTGTCCCACGCTTCGTCGAGACAACGGGCCGGACCGCCGGACAGGGAGCGCTGCGGTTCCGGAGCCACCGGATCTGAGGACATCCGGTTGGGCCGCAGAGCACGCTACGTGCGGACGGTCCGAGAGGGAAGCCGGCGGGTCGTGCCGGGCTCGCCGTAACGTTCTGCGCCAAACGGCTGAACACGGCGCCGTCGTCGCTGCTCATGCCAGGATCTTTTAACGGTGACTCGATCAACCAAGGTACGGCGACGTGACATACATCACGAAAACCACGCCTTGTCCCGGAAGGACCGCCAGGCCGCTCCGGAGTGGTGTAGGCCGTAGGGTCACGCGCGTGGAGCTGACCCATGTCGATCCCGCCGGGACCGCCCGGATGGTGGACGTCACCGGCAAGGAGCCCACCGCCCGCTCGGCGGTGGCCACCGGCACGCTGCGCACCACGGCCGAGGTGGTGGACCTGCTGCGCCGCGACGGTCTCCCCAAGGGTGACGCGCTGGCCACCGCCCGCATCGCCGGGATCATGGGCGCCAAACGGGCGCCCGACCTGGTGCCGCTGTGTCACCCGATCGCGTTGGGCGGGGTCGTGCTCGATCTCGAGCCGGACGGCGCCGAGGTACGGATCCGGGCCACCGTGCGCACCACCGACCGCACCGGCGTCGAGATGGAGGCGCTCACGGCCGTCGCCGTCGCCGGTCTCGCGTTGCACGACATGATCAAGGCCGTGGACCCCGCCGCGGTGCTCGACGGGGTGCGCGTCGAGCGCAAGGACGGTGGCAAGACGGGTACCTGGACGCGCCCGGAGGACCGGTCATGACCTCCGCGTCGGCGCCGCGGCGCGCCCGCGTGATCACGGCGTCCAACCGGGCGGCGGCGGGCGTCTACACCGACCGGGGTGGCCCGATCATCGTCACCTGGCTGCGCGAGCACGGCTTCGAGACCCCGGACCCGGCGGTGGTGCCCGACGGCGAGCCGGTCGGTGCAGCCCTGCGGGCGGCCGTCACCGACGGCGTCGACGTGGTGGTCACCACCGGCGGCACCGGTATCTCACCCACCGACGCGACGCCCGAGGTGACGCGCGAGATCCTGGACTACGAGGTGCCGGGGCTGGCCGACGCGATCCGCGCCGCCGGCGCCCCGACGGTGCCGACGGCCGTGCTCTCCCGCGGCCTCACCGGCGTCGCCGGGCGCACCCTGGTGGTGAACCTGCCCGGATCGACGGGTGGAGTTCGGGACGGTCTGTCGGTGCTCGCCGACGTCCTGGAGCACGCGGTGGACCAGTTGCGAGGAGGCGATCATCAATGACGGGCACGATCGGGGCGGCCGTACTGCGGGCGGCCGTCGGGGCGGCACCGCTCGACGTCGCCGAGCACGCCGCGCTCGTGGATCAGGCCGCTGCCGGAGCTGTGGTGACCTTCGCCGGTGTGGTGCGCGACCACGACGGCGGTCGGTCGGTCAGCGGCCTGGAGTACAGCGCCCACCCGACCGCGGAGAAGATCGTGGCCCAGGTGGCGGCCGACGTCGCCGCCCGGGCGCGTGGCGTCCGGGCGATCGCCGTCAGCCACCGGGTCGGGCCGCTCGCGATCGGCGACGTCGCGCTGGCGTGCGCGGTCGCCGCCGATCACCGGCGGGAGGCGTTCGCCACCTGCGCCGAGCTGGTAGAGGAGGTGAAACGCCTGTTGCCGGTCTGGAAGCACCAGGCGTTCACCGATGGCACCGACGAATGGGTCAACTCGACCTGACGGGACGTACGTGCGTCAACGCAGGTCGAGCTGCTGACCGACGAAGATCAGGTCAGGGTCGCTCACCACGTCCTGGTTGCGCTCGAAGATGGCCTGCCAGCCACCGGGGACGTTCTCGCGCGCGGCGATCGTGCTGAGCGTGTCGCCCTGGACGACGGCGTAGTCCGCGCCGTCCTTGGCGACCGGAGCAGCCGGGGCGGGCGCCGGGGCAGCGGCGGGAGCGGGCGCCGGGGCAACGGAGCGCACCTTCTTCGGCTCGGCAGCAGGTGCCGCGGCTGGGGCGGCGGCACGCACCTTCTTCGGCTCGGCGGCGTAGCTGCGCAGGCCCAGCTTGCGCGAGCAGGCCGGCCAAGCGCCCCAACCCTGAGCCGCCAGCGTGCGCTCGGCAACGGCGATCTGCTGCCCCCGGGAAGCCTGGTGGGGCAGACCCTTACCGCCGAAAGCGCGCCAGGTACCGGCGCTGAACTGCAGTCCACCGTAGTAGCCGTTTCCGGTGTTGATCTGCCAGTTGCCGCCGCTCTCGCACTGGGCCAGCCGATCCCATACCGAGTTCGGGACGGCGTTGGCGGTGCCGGCAACGGCTAACGGGGCGCCGACCGCGACTGCTCCGGCCACGGCCAGGCGAAGCAGACTTCGGCCTGTGCGGGAATCTGGTCGAGAAGTCATTTCTGTGCTCTCCAACTCGCACCGTCGAGGAGAACCTGCTCGTCAGGAGGCAGTGCGCGACCCGACGAGCTGTTCTTACCGTCGTATCCGGGCCGTGGGGCGACCCGGATGAAATGGTGTCCTCGTCCCTGTCCCAGCTCCCTCTCGACGGACCGGAACCGCGGGACAGGGTCTGGCGCGACGGTTCCGGATGCATTCCCGATCGGCCCTCTCGGAACGACCGGCCACAGACGCTACGAGCCGAGCCCGGCCAAACGTCAATCCTGACGCCTGTGACGATCATCACATTGGCTCGCAGTCCGGCACACCGGCCGAAACATCCGCTGGTCAGAACCCTGGTATCACAGATTGATCACAGCAGGCCAATATACTCGAAGCGGAAGTATTCTCCTTGCACCATTTCGAGCCTGTGAACGGAACGTCACAGGCCGATCACGGTCCGCTGTACCCACACCCACCTTGCAGTGGCCGCGGTCCCGCCGTTCCGTCATGCTGGCTCGGTGAACGACCGTTGCCCGACCGCGCCGGACTCGCCCGCCCAGCTGGCGGCCGCGCTCCGCTCCACGGGCTATCTGACCGACGACGAGGTGGCCACCGCCACCTTCCTCGCCATGCGGATGAACCGGCCGTTGTTCTGCGAGGGCGAGCCGGGCACCGGGAAGACCGCCTTGGCACAGGCGCTCGCCCAGGTGCTGGGCGTCGAGCTGATCCGCCTGCAGTGTCACGACGGCATCGACGCCTCCCAGTCGCTGTATGACTGGGACTTCCCGCGCCAGCTGCTGCACCTGCGGGCACTGGAGGCCGCGGCGGGTGCTGCCGGCGACACCCTCGACGCCGAAGCGGTCGAGGCGTCCCTCTACGACCCGCGCTTCCTACTGGCCCGGCCGATCCTGCGGGCCCTGCAGACGACGCCGAGCGTGCTGCTCATCGACGAGGTGGACCGCGCCGACGACGAGTTCGAGGCCTTCCTGCTGGAGGTGCTCACCGAGCACGCTGTCTCCATCCCGGAGATCGGCGAGGTCCGCGCCACCACACCCCCGCTGGTGGTGCTGACCAGCAACCGCACGCGCGAGGTCCACGATGCGCTCAAGCGCCGCTGCCTCTACCTCTGGCTCGACCATCCCGACGTGGCGCGCGAGATCGAGATCCTGCACGCGCGGCTTCCCGGGCTGCCCGAGCGGCTGGCGGCGCAGGTCGCGGGCGCGGTGTGCAAGCTCCGCCAGGTCGATCTCCTCAAGCCCCCCGGCGTCGCGGAGACGATCGACTGGGCTCGGGCGCTGCAGCTCGTCGGCGCCCGACACCTCGACGTCGACAGCGCCGCCGCCACGCTCGGCGCTGTCCTCAAGTACCGTGAGGACGGCGACCGCGTCCGCAGCCGGCTCGACACCCTGCTCGCGTCCTAGGGCCGCATGACGACTCCCGTCCCGGGTCCGGCAGCGCCGCCGGCCGCCGACCCCCTCCCCGGTCTGGTCGGGTTCACCGCCGTGCTCCGGAGTGCCGGGCTCGCGATCACCACCGACCGGGTGGCGGCGTTCCTCGGCGCGCTCGACGCGCTCGAGGTCACCAGCCGCAGGCAGACCTACTGGGCCGGGCGCCTCACGCTCTGCTCCGACCCCGACGACCTGCCCCGTTACGACCACGCGTTCGACGACTGGTTCACCCCGCGGCCGGGCGGCGGCACCCGGATCCGCGACGAACGACCGCCGCCGCCCGCCCTGGTTGCCGCGCTCACCCCGCCCGAGGGCCAGGGCGATAACGAGGGCGTCCACGAGGCCCCGCACGTACACGCCTACGCCAGCGCAGTGGAGATACTGCGCCACCGCGATCTCGCCGAGCTCACCCCGGCCGAGCGCGAGCACCTGCACCGGTTACTCGCCCTGCTGCGCCCCGACCCGCCCACCCGGGCGTCGCGGCGACTGCGTCCGGCGCGGCACGGCGCCACCGACCGCGGCCGGACCCTGCGCGCGGCGCTGCGCAACCACGGCGAGCTGCGCGAGTTGCACCGCCGCGGCAGCGCCCGGCGGCCGCGCAAGGTCGTGCTGCTGGTCGACGTGTCCGGCTCGATGGAGCCCTACGCCGACGCACTGCTGCGCTTCGCCCACGTCGTCGTCCGGCGCTCGCCCGGGGCCGTCGAGGCGTTCACCCTCGGCACCCGGCTGACCCGGGTGACCCGCGAGCTGCGGATGCGCGACGCCGAGCGCGCGCTCGGCGCGGCCGGGAAGGCCATCCCCGACTGGTCCGGCGGCACCCGGCTGGGCGAGGTCCTGCGGGCCTTCGTCGACCGCTGGGGACAGCGCGGGGCGGCCCGGCGCGCCGTCGTCGTCGTGTTCTCCGACGGCTGGGAGCGCGGCGAGCCCGACCTGCTCGGCGAGCAGCTGCAGCGGCTGTCCCGGCTCGCGCACCGGATCATCTGGGTGAACCCGCACGCCGGTAAGGACGGATACACCCCGGTGCAGGGCGGAATAGTCGCCGCCCTTCCCTACCTGGACGACCTGCTCGCCGGGCACAGCCTGGCCACCCTGCAACAACTGCTCGAGGTGATGCGCGATGCGTGACGTGATGGATCAGCTCGCGGGCTGGTGGAAGAACGGGCAGACCGCGGCGCTCGCCACGGTCGTCGGCACCTTCCACTCGGCACCCCGCCAGCCCGGCGCGTCGATGCTCGTGGGCCCGGCGGGCGAGGCCGTCGGCAGCGTGTCCGGCGGGTGCGTCGAGGGCGCGGTGTACGAGCTCGGCGAGCAGGTGCTGCGCGAGGGTCGCCCGATCCTGCAACGCTACGGCGTGTCCGACGACGACGCCTTCGCCGTGGGCCTGACCTGCGGGGGCATCCTCGACATCTTCGTGGAGAAGGTGAGCCCGCAGACCTACGCCCAGCTCGGGCAGGTGGCCGAGGCGGTCCGCGACGAGTCGCCCGTCGCGGTGGCCACGGTCGTCTCCGGCCCGGCTGCCCGGCTCGGGAAACGCCTGGTCATCTGGCCGGACCGGGTCGACGCGGGCACCGGCTCGGACCGGCTCGACGACGCGATCCGTGACGACGCGCGCGGGCTGCTCGACGCCGGGCGCAACGCCATGCTCACCTACGGCGTCGACGGTCAGCGCCGCGGTGAGGGTTTGTCGGTGTTCGTGGAGTCGTTCGCCCCGCCGCCCCGCATGATCGTGTTCGGCGCCATCGACTTCGCCGCGGCCGTCGCGAAGATCGGCACCTTCCTCAACTTCCGCGTGACGGTGTGCGACGCCCGCCCGGTGTTCGCCACGGCCTCGCGGTTCCCCGGTGCCAACGAGGTGGTCGTCGAGTGGCCGCACCGCTATCTCGCCGCCGAGGCGGAGGCGGGCCGGATCGACCGCCGCACGGTGCTCTGCGTGCTCACCCACGACCCGAAGTTCGACGTGCCGCTGCTGGAGGTGGCGCTGCGGCTGCCCGAGGTGGGCTACATCGGCGCGATGGGGTCGCGGCGGACCCACGACGACCGCCTGGAGCGGCTGCGCGAGCGCGGGGTGACCGACGCCGAGATCGCGCGGATGTCCTCCCCGGTAGGTCTGGACCTGGGTGCCCGCACCCCGGAGGAGACGGCCGTCTCCATCGCCGCAGAGATGATCGCCCAACACTGGGGCGGCGCCGGCACCCCCCTAGCCCACCACCACGGCCCCATCCACACCCCCTGACCCCACCCGCGAGTCGGTACAAACTGGTGCGCGAGTCGGCACGAACTGGCGGCTGAGTAGCACGACGATGGTGCGGCCTGCTCACCGAAAGCGCGCAACTCAGCCGCCAGAACGTACCGACTCGCGGGGGGTCAGGCGGTTACGGTGATCGTTTTGTCGTCGGTCAGGGCGGGGCGGCCCTCGCCGCCGGAGGGGTCGTCTTCCAGGACCCGCACGGTGTACTGCCCTGGATCCAGGGTCACGGTGAAACGGAATGGGGCGAACCGCTGGCCCTCGGCCGAGTTCGTGAAGCCGGACTGCACCACCGCACCGTCGCGGAGCACCTCCCACAGCACGGTCGCCTCGAACACCGCGGCCTCGCCCGTCACCTCGACCTCGCGTCCCACCGTCGCTCCGTGGGCGGGGGAGTTGATCTGCACGAGCGACCGGAGGGCGTAGTCGTCACCGCGCGTCACCGGCTCGGCAGTACTCACCGCACCCCACAGCTCGTCCACCGGCTCGCCGTCCACCAGGATCCGCACCGGATCGGTCGCCTGCAGCGCGCCCTGCACCGTGAAGACCAGCTGTTGCACGGTCAGTACGGCGAGCTCGGTCCCGACTTGCGCGGGCTCCACACCGGACAGGTCAACGGTGATCACTCCGCCGGAGGTCGTGACGGGTGCGCGTAGCGCGCTGTCGGCCGGCCAGTGGGAGCGATAATCGGGGTCGTAACCGGTGGGGCTCGCGAGCATCTCGCGCACGGCATCGCTCGCCGGGTCGGTGGTGGTGACGCGGTGGAACTCGCGCTGTAACCGGAGCCCGGCCGCGGTGTCGGCCACGTAGTAGACGGGCAGCGCCCGCGGCGTTCCCTCCCGCGACGGGGCCGTCGGCGCCGGGATGACCGGCCCAGGCGGCACCGGGGCCGGCGCCGGGTCCACGCCGCCGCAGCCCGCCAGCGCGACGACACCGATCAGCATCGCCACGCCCACCCGGACGATCCGCTGCCTGCTCACGACTCCCACCTCCACACCGAGGTCCCGATGCGAGAGGGACGCCCGAACCGGGTCACAGGTTGCCCGAACCACACCCGCAGGCGCGGACCGACCACCAGGACCAGCCGGACGAGGGACGGCGGGTGCCGTCAGGAGTCCGGATCCGGCGAGGACGCCTGAGCCCAGTAGCGGCGGGGGATCCGGCCCGCCCCGCGCGCCGCCCGGCCCGCCTCGACCGCCAGCCGCATCGCGTGCGCCATCCGCTCCGGATCGCCCGCGCGGGTGACGGCTGTGGCCAGCAGCACGGCGTCGCAGCCCAGCTCCATGGCCTGCGCGGCCTCGGACGCCGTGCCGATCCCGGCGTCCAGCACCACCGGCACCCGAGCGGCCGCAACGATCATCTCGATGTTGTGCGGGTTGCGGATGCCCAGCCCGGTGCCGATCGGCGAACCCAACGGCATGACAGCCGCGCACCCGGCCTGCTCCAGCTTGCGGGCCAGCACCGGGTCGTCGTTGGTGTAAGGGAGCACGGTGAACCCGTCGTCGACGAGCTGCTCGGCGGCGTCGAGCAGCTCGATCGGGTCCGGCAGCAGGGTGCGCTCGTCGGCCACCACCTCGAGCTTGACGAGGTCGGTCCCCAGCGCCTCCCGCGCCAGCCGCGCGGTGAGCACGGCCTCGGCGGCGGTGCGGCAGCCGGCCGTGTTGGGCAGCAGCTCGATGTTCAGGCGGCGCAGCAGGTCGAGCACCCCGGTGCCGGTGACGGCGTCGACGCGGCGCAGCGCGACCGTGGTGAGCGTGGTGCCGGACGCGACGAGCGCGCGCTCCAGGATCTCCAGGTTCGCGGCCCCACCCGTCCCCATGATCAGCCGGGATGCGATCTTGTGGTCGCCGATCGCCAGTGCCTCGTCCATGGTCATCCTCCTTGCACGGCCGTGAGCACCTCGACGCGCGCCCCGTCGACCAGCCGGGTGGTCGGCCAGTCGGCCCGGGGCACGACCTGGCCGTCCACCGCGACCGCGACGCCGCTGCCGCCCGCGCTCGACGCGCCCAGCGCGGTCAGCGCGTCGAGCACGCCGGCGTCGTTCGCGAGCTCGCGGCGCTCTCCGTTGATCCACACGTGCACGTGCTACCTCCTCCGGGCCGCAGCGGCGGTGCCGAGCCGCGCCGGATCCGCCGCGCGCACCGCGGTCGGCACCGCGGCTCCGCGCAGCAGGGCCGCCACCGCGTCAGCCGTGATCGGGGCGAGCAGCATCCCGCTGCGATGGTGACCGGTGGCCGCGAGCAGTCCCTCTGGCCCGACCGGGCCCACCAGCGGCAGGTTGTCCGGGCTGCCCGGGCGCAACCCGGCCGCGCTCTCCACCAACGCGTACTCGGCGATGCCGGGGAGCACGCGCTCGGCGTCGCGGAGCAGGTCGCGCACCCCACCGACGGTGACGTGCGCGTCGAAACCGGTCTCGGCCTGGGTGGCGCCGATGACCAGACCGCCGCCGTCCCGGGGCACGGCGTAGACCGGGCGCCCGTCCACCAGCGCGCGCACGGTCCGGCTGGGCGGGGGCAGCGCCCCGGGACGATGCGCCAACCGCAAGATCTCACCCCGAACCGGACGCACCAGCCCGTGCAGCGCGGGGTGCAGCGCACCGGAGTGGGCACCGGCGCATACGAGCACGACGTCGGAGTCGAGATCGGCGCCGTCGGTGCGGACGCCGGTCACCCGCGCGCCGTCGTCGAGAACCACTCGCGCGGCGCGCTCAACGAACCCGGCCCCGGCCCGCTCGCACGCGGCCCGCAGCGCGCCGAGCAGCACGCGGTTGTCCACCGCCAGGTCGCCGGGTACGGACAACCCACCGCGGACGTCCGGGCCGAGCGCGGGCTCCAGGCGGCGTAGCTCCCGACCCGAGAGCCGGTCGACGTCGCGGCCGAGTTCGGCCAGATACCCCGCCAGGGTGTCGAGCTCGGCGCGGTCGCCCACCCCGGTGGCGACCACGACGGTGCCCTCGGTGCGCAGCCCGGCGGGCCGACCCGCCGCGACACCGAGCTCGGCCGCGAAGCCGGGCCACCGCCGCAACGACTCGACACCCAGGTCGAGCAGGCCTTCCTCACCCGGCCAGGCCTCCGTGACCGGCGCGAGCATGCCGCCCGCCACCCAGGACGCCCCGGACGCGGGTGCCGGATCGAGCACCGTGACGCGCAACCCGGACGCCGCGGCCCGCCAGGCGCAGGACAGGCCGATCACACCCGCGCCGATCACCGTCACCCGTGAGTTCGCCATCTCCCCGCTCCCTGCGCCGGCATGACCCGGATCAGGTTCGACGGTCGGGATCCCCGGATCCCCTCTCAGCCCGCTCGAGCCGGGCTCCCGTGCGTCACCTCCCGTTCACAGTACGCCCCGCGAGAGCCCGCGTAGGGTCGCAAGCCGTGCCCGAACTCGACGCAGACGCCCTGCGCGCGCGCCTGCGCGACGCGCACCTCTACCTCTGCACCGACGCCCGTCGCGGCCGCGGCGACCTCGCCGAGTTCGCCGACGCGGCCCTCGCCGGCGGTGTCGACATCGTCCAGTTGCGGGACAAGGGTCCGGACGGGCCGCTGGAGGCCCGCGAGGAGCTGGCCGCGCTGGAGGTGCTCGCGCAGGCATGCGCTCGCCACGGTGCGTTGCTCGCGGTGAACGACCGCGCCGACATCGCGCTCGCCGCCGGCGCCGACGTCCTGCACCTCGGGCAGGACGACCTACCCGTCGGGTGGGCCCGAAAGGTCGTCGGCGAAGACGTGATCGTCGGCCGGTCCGCGCACACCACCGACGAGACGGCGGCCGCCGCTGCCGAGGCGGGCGTCGACTACTTCTGCGTCGGGCCGTGCTGGCCCACGCCGACCAAGCTCGGCCGCCCCGCGCCCGGACTCGACCTGGTGCGCACGGTGGCCGGACGCGCGCCGGCACGGCCGTGGTTCGCGATCGGCGGCATCGACCACGACCGGCTTGACGAAGTGCTCGCCGCGGGTGCGGACCGGATCGTCGTGGTACGCGTGATCACCGAGGCCGAGGACCCGCGGGCCGCCGCGGCCGCCCTGGCGGCCCGTCTGCGCGGGTAACCCTCCGGCTCGTGCGGGGATCTATTCGCCTCGGCGATCGGACGTCGCAGGCTTGCTCGCCGGGTGCCGCAGCCCGCGGTGCTCCGGCGGCAGGGCCGAGCGGAGCACCGGCCACGACAGGGCCACGCAGATCGCGACCAGCGGCCAGGTGAGCACCGCCCGCGCGACGCCCAGGGCAAGGACCGCGTCGGCGGCGTAGAGCGGCACGAACACCGCCAGCCGCACGAGGTACTGGCCCACCCACACCCAGCTGGCCCGCTGGTAGCCGCGCAGCAGGTCCGGGTCGTGGCGCCACCGCGTGCGCTGGCCGAGCAGGGTGCCGACGACCAGGCCGAGCAGCGGCCACCGGAGCACGATCGACACGGCCCAGACGAGCGCGCTCGCGGCGTTGGACACGATCTGGACCAGGAAGAAGTCGACCGCACGCCCGGTGTAGAGCGCGACCAGCACGGCCACCGCCACGCCGAGCAGCCCGAACAGCACCGCGCGCGGGCGCCGTCCCCCGGCGAGCCGGACCGCGCCGACGGCCACGGCGGCGAGTACCGCGGCGCCACCGCCCCACCCCACCGGTGACGCCCACCCGGCCGCGTCCGAGGCCGTGACGGCGCCCACGAAGGCGAGGACGGGCACGGTCGCGTCCACCGCGCCGCCACGACCGCCCAGAACCTCGGTCAGCGACGGCTCGACGCTCGGCTCGGGACGGGACACCTGGCCAGGGTGCCCTATCGCCGCCGCTCGACCACGTCCCACTGGCACGGACCGCGGTTCCCGGGTGATGCTGTCATGACCTGCACCCGTCGGTGGAGTAACGCGGACGTGAACGAAGGGGGGCGACCGTCGTTGGGAACCTGGAACAGCTTCGTGGCGATCGGGGACAGCTTCACCGAAGGACTGGACGACTGGCGTCCGGACGGCACACCACGCGGCTGGGCCGACCGCGTCGCCGAGCACCTCGGGGCAGGCCGCTCGCAGTTCCGGTACGCCAACCTCGCCGTGCGCGGCAAGCTGCTCGACCAGATCGTCTCCGACCAGATCCCCGTCGCACAGCGCCTGCGACCCGACCTGATCGCGTTCTCCGCCGGCGGAAACGACATCATCGGGTTCTCCTGCGACACCGACGACCTCGCGCGGCGGTTCAACGCCGCATTGCAGCAGGTCACCGCCACCGGCGCCGAGGTCCTGGTCTGCACCGGGTTCGACCTGGGCCGCATGCACCCGCTCATCCGGCGCCTGCGCGGCCGCATCGCCTGCTACAACGAGCTGGTACGGGCCAGCGCCGAACGTTCCGGCAGCCGGGTGGTCAATCTCTGGGGGATGAGCTCGCTGGCCGACCCGCGGGCGTGGGGCCGGGACCGCCTGCACCTGACCCCGGAGGCCCACCACCGCGTCGCGCTGCGGGTGCTGGAGACCCTCGGCGAGCCCGTGTCGGAGGACTGGCGCGCGCCGCTCCCAGCGACCGTGCCCGCACCGTGGCACCAGCGGCAACGCGAGGACCTGCGCTGGATGCGCGACTTCGTGATGCCGTATGTCCGCAAGCGCCTGCAAGGCCGTGCCACCGGCGACGGCTACCTGCCCAAACGTCCGGAGCTCAGCCCGCTGGACGGCAGCCACCCGGCTGTCTGACGGGTCGCGCCCACGACCTGCCCGACGCATCGAACAGCGTGCTTATCAGCGGATTCTGCGACGCTCCCGAATGCGGCGGCGGCAGGAACCACCAGCGCCCGCCGTCGATGTGGCTGCAGGCGCGGCATAGCCGGTCACGCTCCCTGTGCCGTCAGGTCGAGCCGCCGTGTCAGATCACGAACGTCGGGCACCGTCTGGTGTTGAACGCTGGTCTGACGGAGTTGTCGCAGCGCATCGGAGACTCGTTCGGAACGGATCCCGGCGGCTGCGGCGAGGGCGTCGTTGCCGAGCTGCACGGCATGCAGTGGGTCGTCGCGGGCCATGGTCAGTGTGGCGAGGTTCGCCACGGCCAGGGCCTTCCCGCGCGAGTGACCGCTGGGGAAGCTTTCCACCGAGGAATGCAAGCGCTGTTGTGCTTCTGCGTAGTCGCCACCACTGAGCGCGAGCCCGAGCAAAGCCCGCCCACAGTCGCGTTCCAGACGCGCCTGGCTGTAGTAGGCGATCCAGGCTGGCTCGTCGTTGCTGGCGGCTGCGAAAGAGTCCTCAGCGCGACGGATCGCACTCACGCAGTCTGCACCTCGCGCCGCTCCCGCGACGCTCAGCGCTCGAGCATGCCTGGTGTGTATCATCGAGCTGACAAGTGGCGTCAAACGGTCACTCCGTACCAGCGCCATCTCGGCGAAGCTGAGTGCGTCATCAGCGCGTCCGGTGTGTACCGCGAGATTCGCCAGACCGGACAGCGCTTTCGCCCTCATCGACCATTCATCGAACTCCGCTGCACATTCTACCGCGAACAGGAAACACCGCTCAGCATACGGGTACAGGCCAGCGTCAAAACATATACCAGCCACGGTATCTGCAAGATTACCAACAGCCGAGAAGAGCTGCTGGCGGACGTCTTCGTTCGTGAAGCGACCGTCAAGCAATACAGTCGCGTCAGCGAGCTGGGTAACGGCAGCCTGCGACGACAATCGACCACCAAAGAGATGATCCTGGCTTGCGAGCTGCCGTGCCATGTGCAAGATCTGATCAATATCGGCTTGACCGACCAGCAGTGTTGCTCCATCCCCCCACGCACTCCACGCGCCAGCGATGAAGTCACTGACCGGATCACTGAACGCGAGGCCGACAACGCTACCGGTAAACAGCCGCAGGAAAACCTTCCGATGCACGCCACCACCTCCGTCCGCCCCGCCTGGGCTCCCTGAGCCCCCCACGGTAACAGCACGTCGGAACGTGCTGCAGACGATGTTGTCCGGAGTGGGCGTCATCCCCACCTCGGCGCGATCGGCTTCCCCGAGCAGCTCCCGGAACTCCGCAGCCGAGACGCCGAGCACCCCAGCAAGCCGGGGCTGCAGCCAGGGCTGTGGTGCGGTGTTGCCCAGCTCCCAGCGGACGACGGTGGAGCGGTCGACACCGAGATGTTCGGCCAGACCCTCCTGCGTGTAACCAGCCGCCTTACGCGCTCTCGCCAGGCAGGTGCGCTTGGTCGCCATAAATCGGTGCCCTCTCTTGTAGCAGGAACTGCGAGTCGTACCTACACACTAACGGAACGTGGCTGACCAGGAAGGTGCACCCTACTCCCGATCCGTGAGTGGGCCTCATGATCCTCGACTTGTTCACGCCGGAGGCTGTGACCTGCGGATGCTGGAGGCTGTGACCTGCAGCTATAGAAGGATGGTCCGAGCCCGTGGAGATCCGCGGGCCTCTGGCAGCGACGTTTGCGCTGGAGGTCAGGCCCTGGTCTTGCTTGCAACACCGCCCGGATGGGGCCGTAGAGGCTCCGCAGGTCACAGATCGCACTTGCGTCACAGCGGAGCGGCGCCGTAGGCGCCCTGTCGCTGGCCTGGAAGACGGCACCGCATGCTACCCGGTGCCGCCGGAGACATGCGCGGAACGACACACGGGGGAGGTGCTGCATCTTCTGTGCACCATAACCGCACGGATCTTACCCTGTTCTGTCCGACTGCCGTTGGCCAAGATCGGTATCGTGCACCCGCTGAATGGACACGGCTCCGTCGCAGGTGTCGTTCCAGCGTTGGCGGCGGCAAATTATGTCCGGGAGAGAGGGGAACCACGATGAGTCAAGAAGTCAAGGTCACTGCGTGGGTGCGTATCGAGGACGACTGCCCGATGCAGTACTACAGCACAGAAGAGAGCTTCTACTTCACGGTCGGAAGTCTGCGGGAGGACTTCGAGCTCACGTTCACCAAGCAAAGCGTGACCCGCTTCGTGGAGTTGGCCAACCACGCCCTGCACCACGCGACACCAGGTCAGCATGAGCCGGTGACGCTGGCCGACCTCACACAGGCGGCACGCTGACATGTTCACCATGTCGTCATTTTCGCTTCCCAACGCTTCTGGACACGTCCTGTCGGTCACGACTGTCCGGAGCGTTACCGCTGGTGGGCGAACCTGAGATGAATCAGTGACCTTTTTCCTGTCAACGAAAGGCAAACGCACTATGCCAGCCGAAACGCCGCCCACTCCGCCCGAGCCTGCCTACCGGGCCACCATCACGGCGTCCGTCCTCGACGATGACAAGCTGCGTGGGCAGGTCATGGTGACGACGACACCCGTGTTCAGTGAGCGTTTGGCTGCTCGCAGCGCTCTGCCCGGTGAGACGGAACTGGCCGATTACGTCGACTTTCAACGCATCGTCGTCGAGTGCGCGGGTCGAGCCGACTTCGGTCGGGCGGACGCCACCCGCCTCGCTGCCGCGCTCCTGCTTGCCGTCATCGACACCATGGATCGGGGGACACTGCGCAACGACGAGGCCGTCGCCCTCCTGTATGAGGTCGCGGACCTGCACCCCACCCTCGGCCGCCTGCACAGGGCGGCTCTCCAATCCACCCGACAGTCCGCGAGCACGGACCCGACCACCACACCCGGCACCGACGACCCGTCCGCGTCATGACCTGCTCCGACCCGACGATGCCGGTCTGCGTGCTACTCACTGAACGTGGACGCGGTGACCTCAGCGTTGGACATCCTTACGACATCTTCTGGTGCATCCCGCGTGATCACACATCCGCGTTGCGCTGTGCTCTCGCCGATGCCCTCGCCGGCTGCGGCCTGCACCCGGACCCGAGCGCACCCTGCCGCTGGGACGGCTCACCTGAGCTGCCGAAGCTGCCCGGCAGCATCGCTGTGTGGCGCGGTGACGACGACACCCTGACTATCGGCCTCGCCGCGGACGCCCACCACCGCGTCCGGGCCGAGCACACCGAGGCACTGCGCCGCGCGATTCTGGCCGCTCTCCACGACCGCGCCACCGACCCGGAACGCGATCCCGCACCACCGTGGCCGACCACCGGACCACCGCCGAGCATCACCGCACCGAGCACCGGTTCGCCTCCTGCCGAGGCGGGTCGTCGGCCCGGGCAGTAAGCGGGTCCACGAGCCGCAGCGTGCAGGGATGTCTGGCCGGGCACGCGACACGTGTGACAGGAGGACGTAGGTATGAATCGTGAGCTCAGGTCCGAGAGCGGCGCGGGCGCGGACGGTGTTGCGGGTCGATCTCGTGACGGGGTGGTGTCTGATGTAGGTGAGCACGCCACGCTGGTCGTTCCTGACGCCGATGCGCCCGATCGTGTGCGCCAGTCCAGGGGCGTTGCGGTCACGGTCGAGGCGGGAGACGCTGGTGGCGGTGACACCGTGGGGTGGGATTTCCCCCGCGAGCTGCCCACAGCGGTCACCCCTGCGACTCGGTACTGGAGCCTGGTGGACCGTCGAGACCTCCTGACCGCAACCGGCCTGGTCATGACCGGCTGGACAACACCCCTACGGCGATGGCTGATCACCCCGGCCGATCCGCTGGCCGCCCACGCGGGCACCGCGCGCCGGGTCGGGGCCGCCGACGTCGCCGACCTGTTGTCCGCCGCCGAGGACGCCCGTCATCGGGACTCCCGCTACGGCGGTGGGAACTGGCGGTCCTCAGCGGTGGTGGACTGCCTGCGTCATCAGGCGGCGCCGCTGCTGCACGGCAGCTACACCGACAGGATCGGCCGCCAACTGTTCTCCGCCACCGCGCAGCTGTCTCGGCTGGCGGGCTGGACGGCGTTCGACACCGGGCAGCATGCCGCCGCGCAACGTCATTATGTCCAGGCCCTGCGGCTGGCCCGCGCCGCGGCGGATCTGCCTTTGGGCGGTTACGTGCTGGTCTGCGCCGCCCTGCAAGCTTCCCTGCGGGGCTTCCACGATGACGCCATCGACATGTGTGAGGCGGCGTTCGAGCGGGCCAGACACGCCGCCACCCCGAGGGTGATCGCCTTCTACAAGCTGATCGAAGCCCGTGCCCACGCCCGCGCGGGCCATGCCCGAGCCGCTGCCCGGGCGTTGGCGGCCTCCGACGCGCTGCTGAGCCGAGCCGACGATCACACCGGGGACGACCCTGACTGGATCGACTTCTCCACCCACACCCGGTTGGCCGCCGACGCGGTGGAGATCCACCGCGACCTCGACCTGCCGGCCCCGGCGCTGCGGTGGAACGCTGAAGCGGCCATACCCACCGACGTCTTCGCTCGCTCCCACGGGCTGCGCCTGGTCGTGCTGGCCGGGACCCGACTGCAGGGCCCTTCCCTCGACCTCGATGCCGCGCTGAGCCACGGCAATCACGCCGTCGACGTCCTGGCCCGCGTCTGTTCCGCCCGCGCCGCCGACTACGCCCACGACCTGCTCGACCGGATGCGGCCCTGGCAACGGGAAGCCGGAGTGGTCGACCTGTCCCACCGCATCCACCACGAACTCACCGCCGCCTGATCCGATCTGCTGCTGCACCACGTCACGCGACTCGTCCACTCGGCGGATCGCCCGAAGCCGAGTCGCGGATTGCCCATTTTGGTCGCGCGGATCGCCCAGATCGTATGCGAGGCTGGACCAGTGCACCAGGACAACCACCCCGACGGGATCCCCCGCTTCCTGCGCGACCAGGTCCGGGAAGCGCTGGCCGACACCCGGGTGGTCGGGGTCGTCGGCCCGCGACAGGCGGGCAAGTCGACCCTGGTCCGCGAGATCGTCGCCGGGAGCCCGGCCGCCGAGTACGTGTCGATGGACGATCTCGAGGCCAGATCGGCCGCGGATGCCGACCCGACGGGCTTCGTGGAAGCCCGCCCCGGGATGCTCGCGATCGACGAGGTCCAGCGGGTACCGGACCTCCTGCTCGCCATCAAGTCGAGCGTGGACCGGGACGGGCGGCCCGGCCGCTTCCTCATCACGGGGTCGTCGCAGCTCAGCGCGAACCGCGGCGTGTCCGAGACCCTGACCGGCCGCATCGAGCGCCTGACGCTGTGGCCGTTCAGTCAGGGCGAGCTCGCGGGGCGCCGCGGCGCGTTCCTCGACCTGCTGCTCACCGGAGATCTCCCCACCGAGTTCGACAGCTCGCTGAGCAAGCGCGACTACCTCGAGCGCGCTCTGGCCGGCGGCTTCCCCGAGGCCGTGGCCCGGCGGGCCAGCCGCCGGGACACCTGGTTCGCCTCCTATGTCGAGACCGTCGTCGAACGGGAGGCGCCGGGGGTCTCGGCATCACCACGGACGGCGGAGCTGCCGCGCCTGCTCCGGCTCGTCGCCGCCAGGCACGCCGGCATCCTCAACGTCGCCAACCTGGCCTCGGACGCCCAACTCCCGCGCACGAGCGTGCAGCGCTACCTCGACGTGCTGGAGGCCGTCTTCCTGACCGTCCGTCTGCCCGCCTGGTCGCCGAACCTGAGCCAGCGGGAGGTCCGCGCGCCCAAGATCCTGCTGACCGATCCGGGCCTGGCTGCCCACCTACGCCAGGTCGACGTCGACACGCTGGTACGGCCCGAGCGAGCTGCCGGTGCCGACGGGCCGATCATCGAGGGTTTCGTCACCGCCGAGCTGCTGCGACAGACCGAGTGGGCCGATCGACGCCGACAGCTGCATCACTACCGGGACCGGGACTCCACGGAGGTGGACCTGGTCCTGGAGGGCGGGGGGCGGGTCGCGGCGGTGGAGATCAAGGCTGGCGGCGGGGCGGACGGTTCGGCCGTCCGCACCCTGCGGCACCTGCGCGACCGGCTCGGCGACCGGTTCGCCGCCGGGGTCGTGCTGCACACCGGGCCGCATGGCCGCAGGCTCGGCGACCGCCTGCACAGCCTCCCGATCTCCGCGGTCTGGGAGCTGTGAGGACCTGGTCCGGGTGCTAGCGCAGCACGGGCAGCGCCCACTGTGCCGGACCGGACATCACGACTCGACGGCCGACCGGCCCGGCAGGGTGGGATCATCCCGGTCGCGCAGCAGCCCGATCGTGACCGGATCACCGGCATGATGCTGCCGGCCCGCGGCGACGTGGAGCAGGCCGTCCGCCCGCACGAGCGCGCTGAGCGCCCCGGCGCCCCGGTGGGAGGGCTCCGCGATCGGTGCCGCGGATCGCTCCGGTTCCCGCAGCGTGACGAGGACGTACCGCTCCACCCCGCTCGGGGCGACGTCGACGCCGAGCCGGGCGTCGAGGGTGGGCCGTCGAGGCGGCGCCCGGCCCTGCAGGCCCGCCAGCAGCGGCAGGACGAACAGCTCGACCGTCAGGGCGGTGGACACGGGATACCCGGGCACGCCGACGACCGGCACCGATCGGTCGCCGCGCAGGATCCCGAGCGCGACGGGGTGGCCGGGCTTGACGGCGACGCCGTGCACGACCACCTCGCCGAGCGCGCGCAGGACGGCGGCGGTGTGGTCGTCGCGGCCACCGCTGGACCCTGCGAGGATCAGCACGAGGTCGGCCGCGCGGGCGGCGTCGCGGACCGCGGCGGTGATGCGGTCGGGTCGGTCGGGCTGGATCGGCAGCGGTCGGACCGCGCACCCGGTCTCGCGCAGCGTGGCGGCGAGCAACAGCGAGTTGGTGTCGAGCACTTCGCCGGCGGCGAGGTCCGACCCGATCGGGCGGATCTCGTCGCCGGTAGGGACGATCGCGACGACGGGCCGGCGGTGGACGGCCAGCGTGGTGTGGCCCGTGCTCGCGGCCAGGGCCGCGTCCATCGGCCGGAGCCGGTGGTGGGCGGGCAGCAGCAGCGCCCCGGCGCGGACGTCCTCGCCGACCTGCCGGACGTGCCCACCCGGCGCGGCAGCCGCCGGGATCTCGACCGTCCCGTCGGGGCGATGCCGGACGTGCTCGCGCATGATGACGGTGTCCCGCCCGGCGGGCAGCAGATCGCCGGTGTCGACGAGATCGAAGCCACCCGGGGGCAGAACAACCGGGGCGCGGGGATCGGCCACGTCGGGTGCCGCGTCCCGGGAGCACACCGCGATGCCGTCCATCGCGGCGACGGGGTCCGCGGGCACTGACCACCGGGCACACACCCGCTCGGCGGTGACCCGCCCGACCGCGTCGGAGATCGCGACGATCTCGGCGGGCAGCAGGGTCGCGCAGCCCGCCCGCGCGGCGGCGGCCAGCCACGCCGCCCGCGCAGCGTCGACGCCGGGTAGTCCCGACTCAGCCATGCACGACGGGCGCCGCGGTCAACCGCTCCGCGCGGGTGTAGACGTTCATCGTCTCGCCGCGCAGGAACCCGACGAGCGTCAGCCCGGACTCGTCGGCCAGGTCGACCGCGAGCGACGAGGGTGCCGAGACCGCCGCCAGCGCGGGGACACCGGCCATGACCGCCTTCTGGACGAGTTCGAACGAGGCCCGCCCGGACACCATCAGCACGCAGCCGGTGGCCGGGACCCGCCGGTTCAACAATGCCCAGCCGAGCACCTTGTCCACGGCGTTGTGCCGGCCCACGTCCTCGCGCACGACGAGCAGGGACCCGTCGGCGGTGAACAGCCCGGCGGCGTGCAGGCCGCCGGTGGAGTCGAAGACCCGCTGGGCGGCGCGCAGCGTGTCCGGGAGCCCGAGCAGGGTCTGCGGCGAGAGGACGACGGGGTCGCCGGCCGGGGAGAAGCGGGTGCGCAGGCGCACGGCGTCGAGCGTGGCCTTGCCGCAGACCCCGCAGGACGAGGTCGTGTAGAAGGTGCGCTCGACGCTGCTCGGCGGCGGCGCGACGCCGGGCGCGAGCGCCACGTCGAGCACGTTGTAGGTGTTGGCACCGCGTTCGTCGAGCGAGTCGCAGTAGCGCGCGGTGACGACGTCGCCGGGCGCGCCGAGCACGCCCTCAGTCAGCAGGAACCCGTGCGCGAGCTCGACGTCGTGTCCCGGGGTGCGCATGGTGACCGCCAGCGCGCGGCCGTCGACGCGCAGCTCCATCGGCTCCTCGACGGCGAGGCTGTCGGGTCGGGTGCTGCGGTGCTCGGCGGACAGCCGGAGGACGGGTCGGCGCACCGTCAGCCGCCCCATGGGTACCGCCGTCCACGTTCGGGGAGAGTTACGATCAGTTCTGTCCCAGTCTGGCACGTCTGCGGGAGGCACTGCGATGCGGAAGCCACGGCATGTGCGCCTGACCGAGCCGCTCGTCCGCGACGGGGGGCGGCTGCGACCGGCGAGCTGGGACGAGGCCCTGGACCGCGCGGCCGCCGGGTTCGCCCGGCACCGCGGCGCCGCGTTCGGCATGTTCAGCTGCTCGAAGGCCACCAACGAGATGAACTACACCGCGCAGAAGTTCGCGCGGGCGGTGCAGGGCAGCAACAACGTCGACAGCTGCAACCGCACTTGACACGCACCCAGCGTCGTCGGTCTGACGGCAGTCTTCGGTGCCGGTGGGGGCACGAGCAGCTACGTCGAGGCCGAGCACACCGACCTTGTCGTGCTCTGGGGCTCCAACGCCCGCGAGACGCACCCGATCTTCTTCCACCACGTGCTGCAGGGCCTCCAGGCGGGCACCCGGATGTACACGGTGGACCCGCGACGCACCAGCACCGCGCAGTGGGCCGACGGCTGGCTGGGTCTCGACGTCGGCACCGACATCGCGCTGGCGAACGCGATCGGCCGGGAGATCATCGCGTGCGGGCTGGAGAACCGGACGTTCGTCGACCGGGCGACCACCGGCTTCGAGGACTACCGGCGCACCGTCGAGCCCTACACCCTGGAGCACGCCGCGGAGGTCACGAAGGTCCCCGCGGAGCTGATCCGGGAGCTGGCGCACGCCTACGCCCGCGCCGACCGCGCGCAGATCTGCTGGACACTCGGCATCACCGAGCACCACAACGCCGCCGACTACGTCTTCGCGCTGATCAACCTGGCGCTGCTGACCGGGCACGTCGGCCGCTACGGCTCGGGACTGTGCCCGCTGCGCGGGCAGAACAACGTGCAGGGCGGCGGCGACATGGGCGCCATCCCGGCCAAGCTACCCGGCGGCTACGACCTCGCCGACGACGCGGCCCGCGCCCGTTACGAAGCGGCCTGGGGCACGACGATCTCGCCGAAGCCCGGGATGCACCTGTCGCAGATGTTCGAGGCGATGGAGTCCGGGCAGCTCCGCGCGCTGTACTGCATCGGGGAGAACCCGGCCGAGTCCGAGGCGAACGCCGCGCACGCCCGGCGCCTGCTCGAGGGCCTGGACCACCTCGTGGTGCAGGACATCTTCCGCACCGCGACCGCCGAGATGGCCGACGTCGTGCTGCCCGCGGCCGCCGACTGGTGCGAGTACGAGGGCACCGTCACCAACAGCGAGCGCCGGGTGCAGCGGGTGCGCAAGGCGCTCGACCCGCCCGGGCAGGCGTGGCCCGACACCCACATCCTCTGCGCGATTGCCGACCGGCTGGGCCACGACTGGGGTCGCCCGAGTGCGGAGCAGGTGTGGGACGAGCTGCGGTCGCTGTCGCTGAACTGGCATCACGGCATGTCCTACGCCCGCCTCGACGCGCTCGGCGGCCTGCAGTGGCCCTGCCCGTCGCCCGACCACCCCGGCACCGCGCTGATGCACGCCCGGCTGTGGGAGCCCGACCCCGACCGTCGCGGCCCGGCCGCGCCGTTCGTGCCGGTGGAGCACGTGCCGCCGGTCGATGAGCTGACCGACGAGTTCCCGATCCGGCTGACCACCGTCCGGCTGCTGGACGCCTACAACTCCGGCGTGCAGACCGGCGGGTACGCCTCGCCGATGCGCCGCCGCGAGGCGCTGCGGATGGACGCGGACGACGGGGCCCGGCTGGGTATCGGCGACGGCGACCGGGTGCGGGTGACCTCCCGGCGCGGCTCGGTGGACGCGCCGGTGGCGTTCGACCCGGCGCTGCGGCCCGGGCTGGCGTCGTTCACACCACACTTCTCCGAACAGGTGGACACCAACCTGATCACCAACGACGCCTGGGACCCGAAGTCGGGGACCTCGGAGTTCAAGGCCACCGCAGTGCGGATCGAGAAGCTGGCGCCGGCTGCCGTGCCGGTGGCCGGCGAGTAGGGAGAGGATCGCGTGGACCTGCGGCTGTCCTCCGCCGTCGCCACCCCGGCCGAGCGGGACGCGGTGGACGCCGTGCTCGGCGCGCCCGCCACCGAGGGCGGGCACTTCGCCGACGCCGGTCACGCCGCCCGCGGTCGCCGGCACCTGCTGCTGCCGGCGTTGCACGCGGTGTCCGACACGGTGGGCTGGATCAGCGAGGGCGCGCTCACTCACATCGCGCGGCGGCTGTCGGTCCCGCCCGCCGAGATCTACGGGGTGGCCACCTTCTACGCGATGCTCGCCACCGAGCCGCGGGCCCCCCGGGTGGTGCACGTCTGCGACGACGTGATGTGCGGCCCGTCCGGCGGCGAGGCGATCGCGGCGGCGCTGACCGAGGAGCTGGGCCCGGAGGGCCGCGGGGAGGCCACCTGCTGGGTGCGCAGCCCGTGCCTCGGCCTGTGCGAGCGCGCGCCCGCCGTCCTGCACCAGCTCGCGGGCGAACCCCACTTCAGCCAGGCGCCGGCCACCCCCGCCGGGACGCTGGCCGCAGCCCGCGGCACCACCGACGCCGCGGCGGCCGACCGGAGGTTCGCCGACGCGCGGGTGAGCGTCCCCCAGGCGCAACCGGGCGCCGACGCCGCGGGGTTGCGGCTGCTGCGCCGGGTCGGCGTCGTGGACCCGGGGAGCCTGGACGACTACCGGTCCGCCGGTGGTTATGCGGCGCTGCGCCGCGCGGTCGACCTCGGGCCCAGCCGGGTGATCACCGAGGTGCAGGACTCCGGCCTGACCGGCCGCGGCGGGGCCGCGTTCCCCACCGGCGTCAAGTGGGACGGTGTGGCGCGGGCCCCCGAGCGGCCGCACTACCTGGTCTGCAACGCCGACGAGTCCGAGCCCGGGACGTTCAAGGACCGGGTGCTCCTGGAGCACGACCCGTTCGGCCTGATCGAGGCGATGACGATCGCGGGCTACGCGACCGGCTGCGAGCTCGGCTACCTCTACGTCCGCGGCGAGTACCCGCTGGCGACCCGGCGGCTGCGGGCCGCGATCGACGCCGCCCGCCGGCGCGGCTACCTCGGCGCCGACGTCATGGGCGAGGGCTTCGCCTTCGACATCGAGCTGCGCCGCGGCGCGGGCGCCTACATCTGCGGCGAGGAGACCGCGCTGCTGGAGTCGATCGAGGGCTACCGCGGCGAACCCCGCAACAAGCCACCGTTCCCCAGCGCCTCGGGCCTGTTCGGCAAGCCCACCGTAATCAACAACGTGGAGACGCTGTACAACGTGCTGGAGATCCTGTGCGACGGCGGGCCGGGCTTCGCGGAGATCGGCGGCGGCCGCTCCACCGGGCCCAAGCTGTTCTGCGTGTCCGGCGCCGTCGCGGTGCCCGGGGTGTACGAGGTGGCGTTCGGCGCGACGCTGCGCGAGGTGCTGGAGCTGGCCGGCGGCGTGGTCGGCGAGCTGCGCACGATCCTGCTCGGCGGCGCGGCCGGCAGTTTCGTCCTGCCCGACCAGCTCGACACCCCCCTGACGCTGGAGGGCACCCGGGAGATCGGGGCCACGCTGGGTTCGGGAGTGATCCTGGCCTTCGACACCGCCGCCGACCTCACCGCGACGCTGCGCCGGATCGCGGCGTTCTTCCGCGACGAGTCCTGCGGGCAGTGCGTCCCGTGCCGCGTCGGCACGGTGCGGCAAGAGGAGGCGCTGGCGAGGCTGGCCCGCGGGACGCCGCTGGGGTCGAGGGAGACCGAGCTGGCGCTGCTGTCCGACCTGGCCCGGGTCATGCAGGACGCCTCGATCTGCGGGCTGGGACACACCGCCCCCGTCGCGGTCCAGTCGGCCATCGCGCTCGACCTGCTGGCCACGCCCCCGGACCCGTCTCGCAACGGCTCCGCGAACGGGAAGGTGCACCTGTGAGTACCCCGGTGATGCTCGGCCGCATCCAGCGCAGGGTCACCCTGACCGTAGACGACCGCGAGGTCCGCGTCCCCGAAGGCTCGACGATCCTGGACGCGCTGCACGCCGAGGGCGACCCGACCCAGGCCGACACCCCGACCCTGTGCTGGGCCCCGAACATGCGCCCGATCAACGCGTGTCGGGTATGCGTCGTGGAGGTCGAGGGCTCCAGGGCGCTCGTCCCCTCCTGCGCCCGCACGGTCGAGGACGGCATGGTCGTCCGCACCGACACCGAGAAGGTCCGCCACAGCCGGCGGATGGTGCTGGAGCTGCTCGCCTCGTCGGCGGACCTGTCGCAGGCAGGCCCGGACGTGCAGCGCTGGATGGCCGACTACGACGTCGACCCGATACGCTACGGCCCGCCCGCCCCACCGACCGCGGCCGGCGAACGGGCGCACCGCCACGCCGGCCACCACGCTGCGCCCGACGGCTCCACCGCGGAGACCGTCGCGCAGCCGGTCAAAATCGACAACGACCTCTACGTGCGCGACTACGCCCGCTGCATCATGTGCTACAAGTGCGTCAACGCGTGCGGCATCGACGCCCAGTTCACCTTCGCCATCTCCGCAGCCGGCCGCGGCTTCGACACCCGCATCGCCACCGAGTACGACGTCGAGCTGCCCGGCTCCGCCTGCGTCTACTGCGGCAACTGCATCGGCGTGTGCCCGACCGGAGCCCTCAAGTCGGTCCGCGAGCACGAGCTGCGCGAGTCCGGCCAGTGGGACTCCGCCGCCGAGACCGTCACCACCACGATCTGCTCGTTCTGCGGGGTCGGCTGCAACCTCGAGCTGCACGTCCAGCACGGCCAGATCGTCAACGTCACCTCACCGGCCGACCACAGCGTCACCCACGGCCACCTGTGCATCAAAGGCCGCTTCGGCTTCCAACACGTCCAGAACCTGCCCGAACCACAGCCCTGACCACGCCGTAGAACCCACACAGCTCACGGAACGCCAGTAGCGCCAGCTGGCTCCCACCCACCGCACGATCTGGCTCGCCACCGGCGTTCGGCCAGTGAACTCCGGCTCATGAGACTCTGTCGCCCGTGGGACCTGAGAGGTCGGAGTGGGACGGTGAGCTCGCCGCGAACCGCGGTCCGAGTCGCGTCGTCGTACTGGACAGCATCGTCGAGATCAACAACCGCACAAGTTCCGGCGCCTTCAAGGCCACTGCCGCGGAGGCAGGGCGCTGGTGGGTCAAGCCACTCAACAACCCTTGCGGTCCGCGCATCCCCATCACCGAACTCATCGTTGGCAAGGCTGGAGCTCTCATCAACGCTCCAGTGTGCGAGGTCGCAGTAGTCGAGATACCTCCCGAGCTTGAGGGCGAGGTGTATGGCCACGGCCGACAGCTTGAGCATGGCTATGCAGTCGGATCACGCGACGTTCCTGGAGTGATCGAAGAGCGGGAGCTGAAGTACCGGCAGCTTGACGACAACAGGCGCCGACAAGCTGGCATCTTCGCGTTGTACGACTGGTGTTGGGGGTCTGACGCGCAGTGGCTGTACGCCTCCGAGGCGGACCAGCGCACCCACAGTCATGACCATGGCTACTACCTCCCCGGTCGACCGTGCTGGACCGCAGCCGACCTCCGAGCGGAGGTGGACACGCCGCGTCAGGGACCATGGTCACCCACAGCGCTGGATCCCGAAGCGCTCGACGGCTACGCAGATCGCCTCGATGGGCTGACGCGCGAAGACATCCGGAGCATACTTGACCCAGTACCGCCAGAGTGGCCCGTGACGCAGCATGAGCTAGAGACGGTGGGCTGGTTCCTCGAACGACGAGCAACACAGGTAGCAGAGCGACTTCGACGCCTAGCGATGCAAACGACAGGAGGACAAGAGGAGTGAAATACTACTACTCAGTCGTCCAATATGTTCCCGACAGCTTCCGCGGGGAGTTCGTTAACGTTGCCGTGATCGTCGGCAACGCGGACAGCTGCGAGTGGCGGGTCCGACGCGTAGGCAACGTTTCACGCGCTCGTGGACTCGGAGCCAGCACGTCGCTTGCCACCGTCTGGAGATACCTCGACGACATCGAAAATTTGATTGTCGACCTAACAGACGACATTTCTGAAGCAAATCCAGAAATTCCCCAGCTCGATCGCACCTGGATGGAGACCGAACATCGACGCCTGCGAAACCTGGTTCAACTAAGCGAACCAACAGTCGTCATCGCCGAAGACGTCGAAGAAGCTACGCAAAAGATCTTTGATACTTTCATCGTGGACCCCGACCGACAGAAGAGAAATACGCGATCCCGAGCCATATCAACCCTCCGAGATGCATACTTGTCAAACCTGGATCGACAACTTGTTCACGAAAGAGTTCAAGGCCAGATTGGCCATCAACGTGTCGACATTGACTTCGCGGTCAGCAATGGGGCACTGGCCCAGCTAGCCCATGCTTGGTCTTTCCGTGTCCAGAACACTCAATTAGTGGTAGAGAAGATCAAGGCCTGGAGCTGGACACTGCGCGACGTCCGTGACGGCGGAGGGGAAATTCACGTTTCCGGACGCGAGGAACCGTACAGACTCACGAGCGATGTACCTGTAGAGGTTGTGTATGACAAACCTGAAACAGACCAAGGGAAACGCGCCTTAGATGAATCGTTAGAGGTCTTCGACCGTCTCCAGGTTACCGCACTCACGACAGACCACGTAGAACGAGTTGCGCAGAATGCACTGGAGTCGCTCAGCAGGCGACGAATTTCGGATGCTCGACGGTAGTCCGCAACAACGAGATCGACCAGCTGGAAGTCACTGTCCGCGAGCGCGGCCAGGAACAATGATTCCACCCGGGCCCAGCCTCACGGGCCAGCAGATACCCGACCTTGGCCACCACCGTCGCCGGAAACGAACAGCGCCCGCCTGGCGAGATGCATGCAGGTGAACAACTCCACACACGCGTGGTGATCGTCATCGGTGGCGAGCGCCGCCGCGACCAGCGGGCTGGTGTTGCAAACGACCACGTCAGTCGACCGAAGCCCTCGTCGAGCAACTCCTGCGACCGAGCTGCAACATCGACCCGCCGCGCCCAGCCCACGCCGAAGAACGCCAGCGGCCACGGACGATCGCCACCGATACGAGGTGACGACGAACCTCAGCCAGCCGCCGAAGCTCGTCCGGCCCAGAGTCCACGACTCGGGACTGTCCCCGCGTTGTCCACTGGTTTCCGCCCACCGCCAAGTCAGCGGGTAGCATCGCCCAGAGCCGAGGTCTAGATCGAACCTAGATGTCCCAGCCGCTTCTCGCACCACCCCACCCTGCCGTCTGCGGGCGACGTCTAAGCTCTGGACAGCACCGGGTGGCGTCCGACCCGTTAGGCCATTTGACGCGTAGAACGTGCGACGCCCTGCAGCCCACGTACACGCGTGGTAGTCAGCCTCTCGTAGGATGGCCGTCCTCGTCGAACACGGAGGAGTCATGTCGAGCACGGCTGGGCGAATCTTCCTCAGCTACCGGAGGGGCGACCGCCACTTCGCAGGCCGGTTAGCCGATAGCCTCGTCGGCCGGTTCGGGCGCTCCCGCGTCTTCATGGACGTCGACACTATCGAACCCGGCGCGGACTTCGTGGCGGCGATCGACGACGCCGTGAGCAGGTGCGACCTACTCATCGCCGTGATCGGCCGGGACTGGCTCGAGCTTACGGACTCGAACGGCCGGCGAAAGCTCGATAACCCGAACGACTTCGTAGCGCTCGAGATCAGAACTGCGCTCGACCGCAGGATTCGGGTCATCCCCGTGCTCATCGACGACGCCGAGATGCCCGCCGAGGACAATCTACCCGAGACGCTGCGGAGCTTGTCCCGGCGTCACGCGGTCGATGTGGAACACAACACCTTCCACGCCGATCTAGATCGTATCCTCGTCTCCGTCGACAGAGCGTTGCAGGCGGCGGCGCGAGACGACGTTACGGACGCCCGACGCGGAACCGAGGCCTCGGCAGCGACGACCGCAGCGTCAGCGAGCAATGAGGTGCGGAATGCAGGTGCTCGCCAAGTACCTCGATCAACTGACCCGGTGCGTCAGGCAGCCCCAGCGAGGACCGAGCACCCCGACGAACCGACCACCGTTGCTCTCCCCCACGTTCCGACCCTCGGCCGAGGTGATCACTCGCTTCGGCCACCGACCCGTCGGGCCAGTAGTGAGCGAGCTCTGCCACCGCTGCGCGTCGCCGCCCGGATCGCGCTGTGGTGGGTAATCTTCATACTCGCAATCTTCGCATCCTTCGGGCTCGTTAGCACGATTGTGAGCTCGTCGGCAAACGACATCCCGGCAGCTATATTTGCTGAGGCATTCTTGCTCGCTCTCATCGCAGGCGCAGCACGACTCCTCCGCCGTGAGATCACAGCGCAACGTCTCCTACTCGAACGGCCCAACCTCGACCCAAGAGCTGTCACTTCCGCCCAACGCGCCTTGACTCGACGTCATCTAAAACGCGTCGCCATAGCGTGCGTAGGCGTATCGGTGTCCCTGGCGATTGCTATGGTGTTCACTCCCGCGAACACCCCGAACGAAAACACCACATCCACGCCCGGCGTCCCGCAAGGATAGTGCGACCAGACCACCAACGAGCGGACCGACGGACCTGCCGCTGGCAAGACTGTCACTCCGTATAGACCACGGTCTCTACCAGCAACAACGGCTACGCCTGACCATCACCGATGGCCGCCGTGACCACCAGGTCGACACCTCAAGGCCGGTCGCGGTGGACTCTTGGGCGACCCTTCCGCTTCTCGCGGGTCGAGACGTAGTCCTCGACCCAGTTGCGAGACGACCGCCACTGCCCGTTAGGTCCCTTCGCGGCCTGGAGGGCTCCCCGCACGGCTGCGGCCCGCAAGGCCGCCGAACTGATCCCGGGCGTGGCCAGCGCGGCGAGAGGTACGAGGCGTGCCGGCCCGGCGATCGCGGGAACGACGAACCTGTAGAGGTTGTCGAGGATCGCGCGGGCGATCAGCTCGCCGAGTTCACCACAGTCCCCCGCGTCCGCCCGTCGAAGGGCTTTCCGGTACCGCGTGCGCTGCTGCTTGTAGGTGATCACTGGTGGGTAGCCGAGTCGAACCAGGAGGAGGTTGAGCACCAGCCGTCCGGTACCGCCGTTGCCGTCGAGGAAGGGGTGGATCTGCTCGAAAACGACAGTGCAGCTCCGCGACCTGCTCGGGAAACTCGACGGTGGCCGCCCGGAGGGTCCTGGTGGCTGAGAGCCACCTGCGCATCTCGCCCGCGACGAGCACCCACGACGGCGGGACCATGCCACCGGGGAAGGGATGGATGTCGTGGCGGCGGAACTCGCCGGGGCTCTCGTGAGCGGTGGCGCTGGGATGGGGAGCGACATCCCAAACGGGCTGCATCGCAAGGTGGTGGACTCGCCGGATCTCGGCCAGCGTGAGCGGCTCGTCGCTCTCGTACTCCGGCTCGATCGCCTGGTCGTACACCCACTCCGCAACATCACCGTAACCCTTGACCTCCAGGTACTCGCTCAGCTCCTTGTTGCCGACCGCACGACCCTCGGCCAGAGCTGCTCGACCTGCCTGAGCACGAGGGTGTTGCCCTCGATCGCGGTCGAGTGGTGAGCCTCCTCGAACCAGATCCCGCGCCAGATGTCGGCTGCCTCTTGCGGGTTCGGCAAGCCGCCCAGGCGCTGCCGCAGCTCGGCGATCTGCACATCGAGGCGCTGATACACCTCCAGACGGGGAGGCCAGCCGCGGGGGCTCACACCGACCAGCATAAGTCGTACGCTGAGGCCGAACCTAATTGCACCGTACGACTTTCATCGTACTGCGTGGCGCGACGTGATCAAGCCAGCGGTGCTCGTCGACCACCGCGTGTCCGGCCCTGACCCAGCCCAGTCCCACCCGAGCGGACGGAGGGAGGCGACCGGCCCAGCTACGAGCCACGGACTCGCGCCGCTCACATCCCGACCGCGCGACGACCCCTGCTCCATCGTCTGCCGCCGCCTCGGCTACCGGGCAGGCGAAGCGCTCATCGGTTCAGGTTGCGTCGCTGGTTCGCGGCGGTGATCAGCAGTAAGCCCCACAGCAGGAACCACAGGTCCCAGACTGAAGACGTGCCAGTGCAGGGCGGAGACGTGGACGACGTTCGGTGGTCCGAACAGCCCGCCCAGCGACAGAGCGCCGACCACCACCAGCACACCGCCGTACAGCGCCCGCACGACGCCGCCGGCAAGGGCGCCGCCGATGAGCAGGCGCCGCCGGAAGGCGCCTGCCCCACGGGCGGACCTGCGCCAGGACCAGGAGTCCTTCGGCGACCTTCACAGCGACGACCACCAAACCGAGCGTCACCTCCAGGGGGCCACCGCGCTCGGCAAGCTCGACGAAACGGGGGCCAACGGTCGCCAGCAGCGCGATACCGCCCAACGTCCAGTACAGGCTGACCGCGGCGTAGAGGAACGCGAGCGTCGCAGCCCCGTAGGCAGACCACCGCAGACGCCTGCAGCGCTGCGCACGTCGTGGAGCCCACATCTGCACCTGGTCGAGTCGGCAGCAGTTCAGTGCCGCTCAGGCTAACCACCTGAGGACGCCTCTGCCCGCACCGTCGAGGCGGGCGACCAGGTCGACGGCGTGACTGGTCGGGCGTGTCCTGCCGGGTGAGCAGCGGTCACAGAGCGATGCGGTCAGGTCGTTGCCGGGCGGTGCGGTCGAGGTGGCTGGTGATCCGCTCGTGGAGCTCAGCCAGGTGGGGGGATGCGGAGCGCAGCGGGTGTACCCGCCGCTGCAGGGTGCGCAGACGCTCCAGGACGATGGTCGAGTCGAGAGTGGCGGCGGTGCGCAGCGCGTCCCGCCCGAACGCGGCAGCCTGCTCCGGGTCACGGTCGTGGAGATGAATGATGGCTAGGTTGGCCTGGTGCATACACAGGGGGCGGACCTGCTGGGGTCCGCAGTCGCGCAGCGCCATGGTGCCGAACCTGACGGCCTGCTCGGTATCACCGATAACGCCCAGACACCGTCCGAGGTCCGCCTCGAACCCGTCACCGGTGTAGAAGAGGGCCGCGTCCTCGGGGCTGACCGTCTCGTAGCACCGCTGGGCCGCCAGCACTGCGTGACGCGTCTCGCGGGCGTCGCTGAGCAGGGCCAGACCCCGCGCTTCCACCGCATGCAGCTTCGCGACCAACGCAGGTGTGGCCGTGCCCTCGGCGATGGTCAACCCAGACCGGGCCAACGCCACCGCCTGCCGCCCATACCGCACCATGTCCTGCCCGGCGGGCGCGTTCTCCCCGATCCGCACCGTCAACCGGGCAGCCTCC
>Ga0136617_10000512_pt1 | contig 32496 bp, 35 predicted proteins | sample AntDrymUQ3222106_2_FD_129672 | JGI IMG/M metagenome (GOLD analysis project Ga0136617, IMG submission 129672) | Polar desert sand microbial communities from Dry Valleys, Antarctica - metaG UQ322 (21.06) | ecosystem: Environmental > Terrestrial > Soil > Desert | place: Antarctica: Dry Valley... | reverse complement strand
GAGATCTTCGACCTGCACCGCTGGGCACCACAGACTTAGGTCATACACCCAACGAACATCAACATGGCCGCTACCAGCAACAACGTACCCATGATCGAACTAGCCCGGAAACTCCCGCTAGTGTCCGGGGCCGAGGACGGGGCGCTCATCGTGTGGTCGACCGACCCCTGCGCACGAGTCCAAGATCTTGCAACGGACGGTTGTCCGACGTGGTCGGTCGCCGTCGGCCACGACGACACGCTCGTAGCCGCGGGCGGAGAGGACGAGAACGTCCGCGTGTACGACCTGGAAACCGGTCGGCTCGTGGACACTAAATCAGGCCACCGCGACTGGGTGCGAGCCGTCGCGTTCGCATCCGGATCATCCCTGCTCGTGTCAGGATCGGGCGATGGTTCGGTGAGCCTGTGGAACGTCGCGGACGGTCATCTGACGCTTCTGCGGACGACGCACACCGGAGCGCGGGTCCGATGCCTGACGATATCGGCCGATGCTGGCAACGTCGCGGCCGCGGGCGAGGACGCCGTACTCCACGCACTGACGGCCGAGGGCGTGGTCGACGCGGTACCCATGCCTGCGGGGGTGGACTGGATCCGGGCGATCGCCGGAGTCGGTCCCGGGGAGACGGTGCTGGGCTGTGAGGACGGCGCTGTGCGGCTCGTCCGCGGCGATCGCGTGGACGAGATCGCTCCCGGCCGCGACACCGTATGGTCCACGGCGTTCACCGCCGACGGGCTCCAGGCCGTCCTCGGTCGCAGCGACGGAACCATCGAGCTTCGCAGCGCGAACTCCGACACCACGGTGGAGCGTCTCGACGCCGGCTGCGGCCGGGTGTGGGCACTCGACGCCGAGGCAGGCTACGTCGCGGCCGCGTGTGGCGATGGTGCGGTGCGCGTCTGGAACCTCGCCGACCCGACATGGAAGATCAAGTTGGGCGAAGGCGGACCGCGCACGTGGGCGGTGGCGATCGATCCGGCCGGGCACGTGCTCGCGGCGAGTTCTGGCTCCGGCGTCCTGCAAATGTGGGATCTACCCTCCGGGAAGCTCCGGTGGCACACCCGGGCGCACCTGGGTCGCGTACGCACGATCGCCTTCGACAGGGCCGGCCGGACGATCGTCTCCGGCGGTGGTGACGGAGCCGTGCGCGTCTGGGACAGCACCAGCGGCATACCGGTGCTCGACATCCCCTGCCCGACCGGGTGGGTGCGCACGGTCAGTGTTGACAACGACGGCTCTCACGTCGTCGTCGGGCTCGGGTCCGGCGATATCAGCGTGCATACTATGACTGGCGAACGCTCTCCGGTGCACCTGTTCGGGCACGGGGGCCGGGTGCTCGCTGCATCCTTTATTGCGGGCAGCGACGAACTCGTGACGGCCGCGGCCGACGGCACCGTGCGTCTGTGGTCGTGCTGCACACACACGCAACGCTTGCAGATCCGGGTCGACGCCGCGCTGCAGTGCGCCTCCGTCGATCGGCGCACCGGTACTGTGCTTGCCAGCAGCTCGGCCGGCGTCGTCGCGCTCAAGCTGCAACGAGGAGAGAGGGAGATGTAGCACGTGAGGCATCTCGTCCCCGACACCACCATTCAGACGACCAGAAGCCGCGCACTTCCGCCGCCACTGACCAGTGATAACCCGGACTCCTTCGCCTGGAGCGTGATCCATCGTCGTCATCCGTTATTGATCGAGCAGGCCCGTGCGGCGCACCCCTACGGACCCCAGCAGGTTGACGGGCTCGAAGCGCTCGCTGCGGAGATGACCGGCGGCCTCGTGCGACCGCTCAAGCCCGAGTCTCACGACGGACACGCGTGGCAGGGATGGAGCGAGAGCTATGTAGGGCGGCGTTGGGACGAGGTGCCTTTTCTGTGGTCGGAAAGCTACTTTTACCGGCGGCTACTGGAGGCAATCGAATTTTTCTCGCCAGGCCCGTGGTACTGGAATGATCCGTTTGCGCACCTGAAGTCCGCCGAACTTGCGCATCCGACACTGGCGGCGGAGCTGGCCGCACTCGACCGCCTCGCGGATCTGGATCCTCAGCAGCGCGGCCGAGCTCTGTTACTGGCGGCGCTGTGGGGCAACCGTGCCGATCTTGGTTTCGCGGTTCACGCTGCCCGTCCGGATCTGGCTGTCAGCGAGAGTCTCATCGTCGACGATTCGGACCATCTCTGGTCGTTACTGACAAAGGGTGCAGGCACCGTCTGTTTGGTTGCCGACAACGCGGGCCGCGAGCTGCTCGCGGACCTGATTCTCGTCGACGAGCTCCTCGAATCCGGCCTGGTCGGCGATGTCGTGATTCATGTGAAACCAATTCCCTACTATGTCTCGGATGCGATGACGTCCGACGTTACGGCCTGTGTGCAGCGGCTTGCGTCGGCAGGGGGTTACGCCGCCGTCGCCGCTCGTCGCCTTCAGGATAGCTTCCGGCGCGGTCGCATCCGGCTCCGCACTAGCTGGTTCTACTCCGCACCATTCGAGTTCGATGCAATGCCGGCAGATCTCCACACCGAGTTCGCCAATGCTGCTTTAACAATCATGAAGGGCGACCTCAACTACCGGCGCTTGTTCGGCGATCGTGCCTGGCCGGCGACGACCGAAGTGTCTATCGCGGGTGCCTACTTTCCGGGACCTTTCGCTGCCCTGAGGACATTGAAGTCGGATGTCGTGATTGGTGTTTCTGAGGATCGTCTCAAGGAGCTTGAAGCGCACAGCTCCGCGTGGCGAGTCACTGGGACGCATGCCATGGTGCAGGTTATGGCCTGACTGCGCTCCATGGTGGTGTGCCGTCGGTGGAACTGTGCGTGGTTGGCTGCCTAGCAGATTCGCCGCGCGGTCCGCGAAGAACCGCGCTGGGTGCGGTCCGATTCAGCCTGGGTGCGAGCGGCGCTCCAACCGTCCGACCGCGGCCTCCAGCCGCTGCGCTACCGCATGCAGCTCGGTGTCCGGTTCAGGCGGCAGCATGCCGACGACCTGGTGGAACCGCTCACGGCAGGCGTCCAGTCCGTCTGCGGGTGCCTCGGCGGCCAGCCAGGAACGCAGCGCCAGGTTGTGCGCAGCCACCACGGCGGCACCGATGACGGCCGCCCGCAGCTCGCCGTCGGGCCGGTCGGCGAAGCGCCGCCGCAGGTAGCGGGTGAACAGGCGCCGATAGCGGTCGACGCTGGCGGACTCGCGGTCGCGCAGCGCGAGCACCTCGTGGGTGAGCCGGAAGCGTCGTACGGAGAGCGCGGCGTCCTCGACGTACATGTCCAGCACCGTCTCACCCGCCCGCAGTACCAGTGACGCGGTGGGCTCGGACGGGTGCGCGGTCTCGAAGACGTCGGCGACCCGGGCCAGGGCGGCCTCGTGGTCGGGAGAAATAGCGTCCTCCTTGCTCCGGAAGTACCGGAAGAAGGTGCGCCGTCCGACGCCGGCCGCGGCCGCGATGTCGTCGACAGTCGTCTCCTCGTAGCCGCGGGTACAGAAGAGCTCGACAGCGGCGACGGTCAGCCCCCGGCGAACCCCGGCGCGACCCTCCGGGGACCGGCCGTGCCGGGCAGGTGCGATGTCGGTCACAAAACGTCATCATCGGCGCGGCCCTCATTCATGGCACGGAGGGTAACATTTTACTTGTTTCGTGGCACGGAGTGCCGTTAGAGTACCGACCATGGATCCTGACTTCGACAGCTACCGGCTCAGCAACGAGCACGAGGCGCTGCGCGACGCCGTGCGATCCCTGGCGGAGAATGAGATCGCTCCGCACGCGGCCGACGTCGACGAGCAGAGCCGGTTTCCGCAGGAGGCGCGCGACGCGCTCTCGAAGGCCGGCTTCCACGCGGTCGGGATCCCTGAGGAGTACGGCGGTGAGGGCGCCGACGAGCTCGCGGGCTGCATCGTGATCGAGGAGGTGGCCCGGGTCTGTGCGTCGTCGTCGTTGATCCCCGCCGTCAACGGGCTCGGGTTGACGCCGATCCTGCTGTCCGCGTCGCCCGAGCTCAAGGCGCAGGTGCTGCCGTCGATCGCGACGGGCAAAGCGATGATCAGCTACGCGCTCTCCGAACGGGAAGCGGGCTCCGACGCGGCCTCGATGAAGACCCGGGCCCGCGTCGACGGCGACTCTTACGTTCTCAACGGCACCAAGGCCTGGATCACCAACGCCGGGGAATCCACCTGGTACACGGTGATGGCGGTGACCGATCCCGAGCGCAAGGCCAATGGCATCTCGGCGTTCGTCGTGCACCGCGACGACCCGGGTTTCGAGGTGGGCCCGAAGGAACGCAAGCTGGGCATTCACGGCTCGCCCACCCGGGAGATCTACTTCACCGACTGCCGGATCCCGGCCGACCGCATGATCGGCGCTGCGGGCACGGGCTTCAAGACCGCGCTGGCGACGCTCGACCACACCCGCCCGACCATCGGCGCCCAGGCCGTCGGGATCGCGCAGGGTGCGCTCGACGTGGCGATCGATTACATCAAGCAGCGGCGGCAGTTCGGTAAGGCCGTGGCCGAGTTCCAGGGTGTCCAGTTCATGATCGCGGACATGGCAATGAAGATCGAGGCGGCGCGGCAACTCGTCTACGTCGCCGCGTCCAGGGCCGAACGTGGCGAGTCAAACCTAGGGTTCATCTCCTCGGCGGCCAAGTGCCTGGCTTCCGACGTAGCGATGGCGGTGACCACGGATGCCGTGCAGCTGTTGGGGGGCGCCGGCTACACCCGCGACTTCCCGGTAGAACGCATGATGCGCGACGCGAAGATCACCCAAATCTACGAGGGCACCAACCAGGTGCAGCGGATGGTGATGGCACGGGCGCTGCTCAAAGGTTAGATCACGAATCGTGGGCGTGCTCTGTGCGGGTGAAGTTCCATGGTCAGACCGATTCCAGGCCGTCCGTGGTCCGAAGCGGGGCGAAGCCGCCGACAGCGGCGCGGGTGCGTTCAAAGCTGGACCCCACGAGGTGGGTCGCGCCGACGCGTTCGGATAGCGGTGACGTCGTGATTCGGTAGCGGGGATCGAGGGTTCCGGGGCACCGCCCGGACGCGCCAAGCGCCGGCCAGGATCGCACGGATGGGAACGGGCGTTCGAGCCGCCGAGGGTAATTCAAGGAGTAGCGGGCCGAAATTGTTGCTCTGCCCGGCGGCGGAGCCGACTGTAGCGAATCAGGCTCCAAGTACACATCAACGCCGCTGCGGCCCCTACGCCTATGATGACGAGCACCGACTGATCGCGCTGCACCTCCGATGTGAACATTGTTGCGAAACCTACCACTGCCGCACCGATAGTAAGAACGTATAACACCAGGAATTGACCACTTGTACTGGCCGTGACAATCGGCTGACGGCGCAACCAGCTCTCCCATGCCATGGCAGGGCGGTCCATGCTTGCGACCTGCTCGTTTATGATCCCCTCCCGCATTGCAAGGAAGGAGCTGGCCCGGGCAGCTCTCAGCAATTCTCCCCAAGCTGCAGTGGTAATAAATACTGCAACAGCTGGAACCAGCAGTGCCAAAATGACCGTCGCCAACAGGGATGGAACTCGCTGCACGCCTAGGCCTATAAGTACGGATACGCCAGTGATTCCCAGCTGCATTATTGTGCGCTGCGCCTGTATCGCCTCTATGATTTCGGCTCGTAGTGCTTTGTACTCCTCTAGAGCAACCGTAAGCCATGGCATTGCCACTGGATCAGGACTTGACATTGGTCCTCCTTGTATGCGATTCGGCCGATCGTGATAGCTTGCCCGATCGCGACCAACGCCTGAGGCTCCACGCCCGCGCCCAGTGGGTCATCCGGGGAGCGAGAGTGGCCGAACTCTCCTATCGCAGATCAAGCCGGAGGTACCGCCAGGCGCGCCACTATCGGAGTAGGCGGGTCCACATCGGTGGTCGCCGCTGCGCGGCCCGAGACGCCGCGACCATGCCCGCCGGCGACACCTGGCAGTGAGCACACACCGGCGGCGCGGGCCGCCACCACCGGCCGTGGGGCTCGTCGTCGAGCCACGCGCGCCGTCCACAACGCGCACAGATCAGCCGACGCATTCGCACTCGGCCCGTGCTCGACGCACTCCGGCCCGGACGGAACGAGAACATGTCGGCGAGCCTCACACGGTCGCGTTGGCGTCGAGTGTCACCGTCTGTGGCAGCCTTGGGCGGTGGACGACACTGCGGATGTGGGTGCGCGGACGGTGCGGGCACGCAAGCTGGCGGGTCTCACCCAATGGCAGCTCGCCGAGCGGGCCAATGTGTCGCTGTCGCTGCTGCGGAAGGTCGAGCAGGGCGACCGGTCGGCGTCCCCGGCGTTCACCGCGGCGGTGGCCGGGGTGCTCGGGCTGAGTTCAGACGCGCTGTACGGGCAGCCCTACGAGGCCACCAGCCGCGCCGAGGCGGCCGAGCAGGCCGCCATCCCGGAGCTGCGCTGCGCCCTGGTGACCTTCGACGACAACGACCTCCCCGAGCCGGCACCGACCCTGGATGAGCTGCTGACCCGCCTGGACCGGGTGCGGGCGGCCCACCGCCGGGCCCGGATCGGCGAGGCCGCCGCGGCGCTGCCGGACCTGCTGCGCGGGCTGCACCACGTCGCCAGCATCGAGCCGGCGGGTGCGCGCCGCGAGCGCGTGCTGACCGCGCTGGCCTATGTATACAGCAAGGCCATGCTGTCGGCCTACTACTTCGGCTACCTCGACCTGGCCGGACTCGCCGCCGAGCGCTGCTGTTGGGCCACCGCCCAGTCCGGTAACCCGCTGTGGTCGGTGGCCGCCGAGTACAACCGGGCTCTGATCCTGCTCTACACGGGCGCCTACAGCGCCGGGCTCCGGGTCATCGACCGCGCCTACGTCGACACCGAACACCTGCCCACCGGGTCCAACATGCTGGCCGTGCGCGGGAGATCGCCTCCGCGCTCGGCGACACCCGGTTCGACCACTACGGCACCGGTTTCCGGTCGTCCAATGTGGACATCCATTCGGTGTCGGTGCCGCTCGAGCTCTCCGACGGCACCGCGGCCGTGACCCGCGCCGTCGAGCTGCACTTACCACCGGGCACCGCACCGTCACGGGCCGAGCACCACCACATCGACGTGTCCCGCGCCTGGCTTCTGCACGGTGACCGTGACCGCGCGTTCGCCGACCTGCAACAGGCTCGACGAGTCGCACCCGAGCTGACCCGCTACCACCCCCAGGTGCACGAGACGATCCGCGCCCTGATGCACGCGCATCGGCACGCTGGCCGGCTACGCCCGTTGGGCCGGTGTCCGATGGTGATTGGCGTGAGGCGCTCGGACAGGCACTCACGCACGCTGCGGAGGTCTCATCGGCCGCCGCCACGTCGGGGCGGCTGGAGTGGGTCGCCGACGACGGATCGCGCTGCTACTCCCGGCAGGACGGCGACGATCTGACCCTGACGGTCATCGGCGGCGGGCAGCTGGACCTCGTCTCGCGGTACGGCGGGGCCGATCTTCTTCGACGTTCAGGCTTCAGCACCTCGAACGTAGCGAGAAGGAGCCCCCAACATCATCCGACCCCGGTGAATCTCCAGGTCACACCCCCTCCAACAGAGCCGTACCCAACTCATTCCGTGGTCGTGTCCCCTTGCTGGCGGCTACGTAGCAGGTCGAGGATCTGCTGTTGGCCACTCTCTAGGCGCTCGGATCTCGCGTCTAGGCGCTCGAATCCCGCGTCTAGGCGCTCGAATCCCGCGTCGACCTTCACTTCGAGCGTGGCGACCTTCACTTCGAGCGTGTCGACCTTGCCATCGAGCGTGTCGACCTTGCCATCAATGACCCTCAGCAGGTCATAGACCGACTCGAACTCGTTGTCGTGCTGGCGGAGCTTGCGAACGACTTCAGTCGGATCGGGGGCGGCCATCCCGGAAGAGTACCGGCCGGGTCCGTGGCTAACTCTGGGTTGGGATGTAAAGGGGATCCGGTCATGTCACTTGCCGCGCGGAACCTGCCGAAGGCCGAGCGGCACCCGGCAGATGTCGCGTGCCGGTAGCCGGTCCTCGTGTGGGACGCGCCTGCTCGCACGTTCGACACCTACGCCCGCAGCTTCGTCGACGTCTGGACGCTGTCGAAGCCGGCCACATGGTGATCTGATCGCGCCGGTCCAGCGAGGTGCGGTGGGTCGAGCGCGATCAGCTCGACGACCTGAACGTGCACCCGTCGATCCGGCTACGGATCGAGCATGGATTCACCGGCCGCGCCGAGCCGTACTACACCTGACCGGACAACTCCGCGAGCTGATCAGCGACGCCGAACAACTCGGCCTCAGCCCGGGGAGGCGGTCGACGACATCCCTGAGTCCGCTGCGCTGATCGTCGTCGAGGTAGGGAACGGCCCTGGCGAGCAACGCCGCCACATACCAGCCGGGACCGCCGACTGCGGAGCGGACCGCCGCAGCCAGCGCCGGTGCTACCGGATGCCCTTCCGCGGCATGGGGCCATGCCGGGAGCAGGTAGACGATCTGATCGTCGGACGGCGGAGGCGGCTGCCCGCCGAGGCGCGAGACCAACGGGGCCAGTGACTCGAGGTCGGCGAGCGGCGGGACCCGCTCGCCCGCCGCCGCTGCCGCGAGCACGGTGCGAATCGCCGGGCTCGCCGCGCGACGCTGGGCCTCCGCAAGCAATCGGCCATCGCTCAATGCGGCAAAGCTCAATGCCTCGGGGCTGACCTGAGCCCAGTCGACGGACGCCGACTGCGCCGGTCGCAACCGGCCGGCCACCGGCGGCAGCGCCATGACGACCGATCTGAGCACCGCCGGGTCGCGGACCCGCGTCACGACGACGTCGGCGACCGCGTCAGCGATCACCGCCAGCCGACGCCGGGCTCGCGGTGTCCCGCAGCCATCGCCGCAGCAGCCATGATGGGCAGGTCGGCCTCGGGAACACGCGCTGTCAGCCAAGGGAGCAGAGTCGGCTCCGGTGACCCAGCGCGGTCCGGGTCGGAGAGGCGCGCCGCGATCTCGCGGATCGTCACGACCGTGACCCAATCAGACAACGACCGGGCAGGCCAGTGCCCCGTCCACTCCGGCCCGCCGCGCCGCACCTCCACAGACGGTGCGGGCAAGCCTGGGGGACAACGGATCGCTGACCATGATCAGGCCGTGCACACGGCTGTGAGAGGGCGGATGGTGGGGTCCTCGTTCCAGAGTTTGATCCATATGCGGGGTGGCGTAGTTGTCGCGGATGATGTGCACGTCCAGCTCGGCGGGGTCGCTGCGGTCGACGATCACGCTCACCGCGTCCAGCGTGGCGAGCTCGGCGGTTGCTGGCGGGTGGTTGGGTACGGGCATGGGTCGGATCTCCGGTCCGCACGGTGACGCGGGTCCGAGCAGCGGTGGCATCGGGGTGGGCCGAGGACAATCCAGGTGCGCCTTCCGCAGCACGCGCAGATCAGTTGACGCATCCGCACCCGGCCCTTGGTGATCAACTCCGGTTGCAGCGCGATGATCAGCCGCCGCCAGATCCTCACGACGCCACGCCCTGTGCCGAGGCTGGACCGGGCGAAGGTCCGAGCCCAGGCGGCCTGACCACGGACGCTCGAGGCACGGAGCGCGCGATGGTGCACGGCCACCCGAGGTATCCGGCCTGCGCACTGACGGTGTAGACCCGGCAATGGCCGGAATCGTCATCCACGTGCTCGGCGAGTAGCCGGCGGAGCAGGTCGGGCTGCCGCGCAAGGAGAACGCCCTTCGGGTTGCCGGTGGATCCGGACGTGAACCTCGCGTACGCCGCATCGCACGGCCTCACCGTCGGACGTCCGCGGCTGACCGGCGTCGCTGACAGAAGCGTCAGCGCGGGAACGACGCGGAAGGCCCCATCGGGCAGCCGTCCGGCGGCGGATCGGTCCACGACGACGGTCTGCACGTCCCCGGTCGTGGGCATGCGCGTGAGCAGCGCATCTGCGTACAGCGGGTCGAGCGGCAGGTACACCGCACCTGCAGCCATGACTCCGAGGATGAGGACCGGAGCGATCGCCGACCGTCCAGATGCCACACCCACCACATCGCCCGTCGCTACGCGGGCGGCGATGAGCTGCTCAGCCGCGGCGTCGACCGCGCGGACCAACTGCCTGTAGGTGGGGTCGCTCCCACCGCTAACCGCCGGTTCGCCGAGCCGGTGGGAAACAGCGTTGCGGACCTGGGCGGGAAGGGCCAGCAGATCGCACGATGTAGCACTGGTCCTGCCGTCGCCGCATCGCGTGCAGGACGCAGCAGTGGACAACCCTTTTGTCATCAAAGACCTCCACAATGGTCGGCGCAGATCGGACACGAGAGCCCGCATGCGCTGAAGCGATGAGCGCGTGCGCTCCAGTCGTGTGCCGGGTAGGACGCTGGGGTATGCCAGGTCTTCGGTATGGCCCTGCGGCAGCTGCGCAACCAGGCCGGGCTGTCTCTGCGGGCGCTGGATCAAGCGGTCCACTACGACTACAGCCGCCTGTCGCGGGCCGAGAACGGTGACCACCTCATCGACGCCGCGCTCGTGCCGGCTATCGATGCGGCGGTGTGTGGCGGCGGCCTGCTGGTTCTGCTGCGCTCGCTTGCCCCCGGCGAACCTCGCCCCGCGCGCATGAAGACTCCGGCGACGGCGTCGTTCTGCGTAGAGGATGGCGATAACGTGACGATGGAGCTTCGGACCGCGGACGGAAGGGCAGTGCGTGTGAGCGTGTCGCGTCGCGACTTCAACCAGCTGCTCGCTGCCGGAGCGCTGCGGGCGATGCTCCCGGCCGGCGTCGCCGACCTCGACCAGGCCGAGCGGGTGTCCAAGGTGCTGCGAGAACCGCGCCGGATCGACCCGCAGGTCCTCGACTACTTTCACACGCTGCTCGAACAGCACTTCACCGCCGACAAGATGCTCGGCCCGCGGCAGTTGCTCGCCCCGGTCCTGGCCCAGATCGACGTGCTCGACGAACTCCGCCGCCACACCCGGCCAGGCACCGCTGAGCCAACCCTGCGGCTCCTGGCGCAGTACGCCGAGTTCGCCGGATGGCTCCACCAGGACGCCGGAGACACCCAGGCGGCGATGTACTGGTCCGATCGCGCCAGCCAGTGGGCACAAGCGGTCGGCGACTACCAGATGGTCTCCTACATGCTCGTGCGCAAGAGCAACATCGCGGTCCTCGACGTCGTCGAACTCGCCGCAGCCGCACGAAAGGTCCCCGGCCCGATCAGTCCCAAGCTCCTCGCCCTGGCCAACCAGCAGGAAGCCCGCGGCTGGGCACTCCACGGCGACGCGGGCCACTTCCAGACCAACCTCGACACCGCCGCCAACCTGCTGCGCGAGCACCCCGACGACGTGGACGAGACTGCCCCGGTCTACCTGCACCACTACGACCTGGCCACCCTCGAAGAACAGTCGGCCAGCTGCTACCGCGCCAGCGGTCAGGCTGAAATCGCCGTCACCATCCTGGAACGCAAGATCGCCGCAACGCCGGACCATCTGCACCGTGACCACGGCCACCAGCTCGCCAAGCTCGCCAACACGGTCCTCGCGACAGCACAGCCCGATCCCGACCGTGCCGCCGCGCTCGGCCGGCGATGCGTGGCGACCGCCCGCGACACCGGCTCCGCCCGCATCGTCAAGGAACTTCGCAACCTCGATCGAACCCTCACGAGACTGTGGCCTGCCCTGCCGGGCAGTGTCGAGTTCCACGACGCCTTCGCCACGGTCACCTGAGTCGCCGCCGCAGCAGCCGGCCCCGACTTGCGCAGCCCCGTTCCGATGAGCGACTCGAACAGCTCGGAGTCCGGTCGTCGGGGTCGGGGAAGGTGGGCCAGGAACCCGATGGCCTCGGCGACGCCCAGCCGCCGCGCTCGGTTCGGGTGACCTCCGGCAGCACGGCGTGAACGGCCGGGTGGAGGTGGTGGGCTTCACTGTGCGCGCCCGCTCCGCCGGCCAGGCCGTCACGAACTGCTCGGCGGTCTCTCTCTCACGGCGGCGTAAACACCGCGTCGACGGGTTCCCTTGGGGCCCCACCCACGGCCAGGCCGACGTAGCGCGTGAGCGGTGAACGTCGTCTCGCCGCGGGTGCGCGAGACTCCTCGGCGAGTCGCTCGGGTACCCGCGTCCGGCGTTCATCGTCGGGTTGCCGAGCGGAAGGCCCTGAAGTCGATCAGTACGAGGTGCAGGAGCTCCGCGCGGTGACGGTCGTCGTCGGTGCTGCGGTCGACGACCACGCTCACCGCGTCCAGCGCGGCGAGTTCGGCGATTGTCGGCGGGTGGTTAGGTACGGGCATGGGTCGGACTTCCGGTCTGCACGGTGGCGCGCGTCCGAGCAGCGGTGGCATCGGGGTGGGCCGAGGACAACCCAGGTGTGCCCTCCGCAGCACGCGCAGACCAGTTGACGCATCTGCACCCGGCCCTTGATGATCAACTCCGGTTGCAGCGCGACGAGCAGCCGCCTCCAGACCCTCACGACGCCACGCTCCGTGCGGACGCAGGCTGCCGGGGTCGCGGAGACGGGACCACGGCGCAGCTGGGGTGCGGGGCGTAGGTGGTGTTCATGACGTTCCCCGGACATGGGTCGGATCGTCGGTGGGAGCGGCGAGTGCGAAACGATCAGGCCGGCCTAGGTGAAAGCTCAACGAGTAAGGCACCGTGCAGGTAGACCGTCGCAGCCACGGCCACCACCATGTCCGAGGCAGCGGCCGGCAGATCGAGCAACGTCCGTGTTCGTCCACACGGTGCCGCTGCTGCAACCACACCAGCGCCCCAACCACGCGCACCACCTGACGTTCCACACTCGCCCAGTCGGATACCAGGTCACCGGCCAACACCCCGTCAAGAACCTTGCTTAGCTCCCGCCCGTACCTCTCGTGCAACGCCAAGCGATCAGACGCACTCACCGCACACACCCAAAGGCCAAGGGCCACCGCTCTGACCACACATTTGGGTCGAGAGCTGGCCCGGTGATAGCTCCGGGGTGCGACACCACCGAACCAGCCCAGCTCAGGTGGCGGCTCGCAGCGCCACCACGGTGTGCTGTCCCCGACACCCACTCACACAGCCGCTCGGCAGCGATCGAAGCCGTTGCGTGCCTGCCCATAGGGGGTACCTCCGAAGCTGCGAGTAGCCGGGCGAACCTGTTACTAGGGGCGCTGAGCTGGCACAACGGGGCATTCGCGCGCTGCCCATGTACGCCTGCAACAAGTCGTGTACGTGCAGTGATGACGCTACGACCGAGTACCGCTCGAACTCCAGAAATTTGCTAGAGTTTGCTTGATCAAAGCGAAGCACGCGTCCACAGGTTGACCGATCTGGGCAGGTCGAGCGAGTATGGAGGCGTTCAAGGAAACTCGCGAAATCCTGTAGAAGGAGGAGTAACCATGCGGCTACGGTTTCTCGGCAAGGCGACCCAAGGTGGCGGTTCGCCCACGCTGTACGCGACAGACCAGAATACGTATGTGGTTCAGGGCTGGAAAGTGGAGGGACAAGACGAGAGCGTGGAGATCCCGCATCGGCTGTTGATGCATGTCGAATTGGGCACCTACCTTGGCGCCCTGATGGTTGACACCGGGCGCGGTAGTTTCGTCCTGTCAGGCCAAGCAGTCACAGACGTTGAAGGGCTTTCGCGGATAGACCTTCCTGAGCATGAAACGTGTGTGGAAGTTCCGAAAGAGAAGGAGGTTTGGTTCGGTGGAGTTGCTACAGGATGAGGCGTTCGATGCGTTGTTTCATTCGTTCGCCCGTACCGCTTTTCATCTGGAAGTGCAAGACAGCTATCACACGCCGGATGAGGCCGGGCCATTTGAACTTTTCCTGACACAACAGGATGACGATTTCGCTTGGCATCAGCCGTGGCTGAATCTCGTTCGGAATGTCACGGCAGCAGGGAAAAATATCAGGCGCACGCGGGTTGTCACTGTTCCGCACGGTGACTACACCCGCTGGGGCCTCACGGTGGCACCACACAACATCGCTGCTGGCGAAGACATTCGTTGGCTTCCTCGACACCTCATTGATGCTGAGGTATTGACGACGGATGATTACTGGCTGTTCGATGACGATCTCGTGGTATTCACGGTGTTTGAACCCAGTGGCCGGTTTGCCGGGGGCGCTGCCACGAGCGATCCGACGATAGTTTCTTACTGTCGCGCGGTACGGGATCGGGTATGGGAAGCGGCGATCCCGCACAGTAAATACACTGATAGCGAATACATGTCAGCGTAGAGCAGAAAGTGACGAGTTCAGTCCACCAGGCGCGCGAAGCGCTCGGCCACCGCTTGCGGGACATTCGTAAAGACGCAGGTCTTACCGGTAGAGAATTGGCCGCTCTCGCTGGTTGGCACAGCTCCAAGGTGTCCAAAATCGAATACGGAAAACAAACGCCGGCTGAGGACGATATTCGTGTTTGGTGCCGCCACACCGGTACAGGTAACCAAGTAGCCGATCTTGTCGCGACCGTTCGAAACATCGAAGCGATGTATGTCGAATGGAGGCGCATGCTCGGGACCGGAACTCGGCGGCGTCAGCAGGCCTCGCGCATCTTGGAAGCCAAAACTCGGCTTATGCGCTGGTATGAGCCGCTGTTGGTTCCCGGCATCCTCCACACTGCGGAGTATGCCGAGGCCGTAATGCGTAGGGTAATCGAGTTCTATGACATCCCGGACGACCTCGACGCTGGAGTGGCGGCGCGCATGGAACGCCAACAAATTCTCTACCGGGGAAATCATAGGTTCCACTTCATCATCACCCATCAGGCACTTCTAACTACTGTTGGCGACAGTGATGTGATGATCGGACAACTCGACCGCCTTCTTGTCGTCATGTCACTACCTCGCATCACGCTAGGCATCATCCCGACGTTCGCAGAGTACCGTGTTCCCACTAATCAGTTCATCATATTCGACAACCGTTTGGTGCATGTTGAAACAATCTCCGCAGAACTCACTATCAAACAACCCCGGGAAATCGCACTCTACGACAAGGTATTCGAAGAACTCGCCGAGCTGACTGTTATCGGCAAAGCTGCCCGCGCCCTAATTAGCGCAGCACTAGATCACCGCCGAAACGAGCTGGCACCTCAGCCGGGCTCAGAAGCAAACGAAAGCAAGAACGGAGACTGACACGGCAACACCATCCAGAGGGCCAGCCGTGGGAGAGAGTGTACAGATTAAGATCACGGCGGCCAGTCCGAACCACTCCCCGACGCTGCGACATTGGTGCTCACCCCGGTGGCAGCGAGTCCTTGTCCGACGCTGCCACCGGGGTGAGCACGAGCATCGCGTCCACGAGTTCGATTGGCGTGGCCCCATCCACGGCCAGGCCAGGCCGACGTAGCGCGTGAGCGGTGAACGTCGCCTCGCCGCCGGTGCGCGAGACGCCTCAGCGGGTCGCTCGCGGACACGCGCCCGGCGTTCATCGTCGGGTCGCCGAGCGGAAGGCCCTGAAGTCGATCAGCACGAGGTGCAGGAGCCCCGCGCGGTGATGGTCGCCGTTGCCGTCGTCGGTGCTGCGGTCGACGATCACGCTCACTGCGTCCAGCGTGGCGAGCAGCGCGGCAAGTTCGGCGATTGCCGGCGAGTGGTTGGGTACGGGGCACGGCTCGGACCTCCGGTCCGCACGGTGGCGCGCGTCCGAGCCGCGGTGGCATCGGGGTGGGCCGAGGACAACCCAGGTGCGCCCTCCGCAGCACGCGCAGATCAGCTGACGCATCTGCACCCGACCCTTGGTGATCAACTCCGGTTGCAGCGCGACGAGCAGCCGCCTCCAGACCCTCACGACGCCACGCTCTGTGCGAACGCTGGACCGGGCGAAGGTCCGAGTTCAGGTGGCCTGACCGGGGACGCTCGAGCCACGTAGCGCGCGATGGTGCACGGCCACCCGAGGTACCCGGCCTGTGCACTGACGGCGCACACCCGGCAATGGCCGGTACCGTCATCCACATGCTCGGCGAGCAGCTGGCGGAGCAGGTCGGGCTGCCGCGCAAGGAACAGCACGATCGAGTCGTCGTCGATCATGTGGCCAACGGTGACGCCTCATGCCATATCGCGTGAGCGTCGGAGACATCAACTTCTCGAGGTTAACCGAGCAAGCCAGCGCGGTAGGCCATGCCCCGGAGCTCCCGGCCCACGGCGTCCTGCTTGGACCGCGGGACCAGCTCGGCGAGCACCTCGCGGGCGAGCGGGTCCCGATGGACACGATGTGGATGGATCCTCTCAGCGCGGCGGAGCGCTCTGACCGCGTCGTCGCGACGTCCCCGCAGCCGGGCCAGCGCCCGGCCGTAGTCCACCCAGTAGCCCGCTTTGCGGGTAGCGAACGGAAGCCGTTCCGGGCGGACATCTTCTGCGATGATCATCGCGCGTTCGGGCTCATCCTCTTCGAGGGCGATGGAAATCCACCGCGACCGCAAGCTTGTCGGGCCGAACCCAAATCCCAGCGGGTCATCCTCGCCGAGGCGTTCGGCCAGCTCAGCGGCAGCTTCCATCGGCGCGGCCGCGTCACCAGGCCGCTTGTCCAGCGTGGCAACCATTGAATGCGTCATCGTGAGCACGCACATTAGGCCAGCGTTCTCCGGCGTGGTCGCAGGCAGCGTGATGGAGTCCAGTTCGGCCTGCGCTAGATCGAAGAGACCTGCGGCCAGCAACCCGGACACGCTGCCGAACTTGGCTAAGCCAAGCGTGGTCAAGTTGCCGTGCTCACGCGCCGCACCCAGCGCCAGATCGGCAACTTACCCCAGCAGATCGACGGGTGCCCCCGCGTCCTTCAACCACATGTTGATGACCTGTACGTACAGGAGCACCGCCAGCGGGAGCAGTTCAGCAGTGTCCCGCCCGGTGGCGATGCTGGTATACAAGTCTGCGATCAAGCGGGGCAGGGCTGTGCCTACGTCGGCGAACTCGCCGTCGCGGCGCCTCCGCTGCACCTCGGCCACCCTGCTACGCAGCACGTCGACCGGAAGCACCAGCCCACCGGGCCAGCCGCAGCCAGCCGCTCTCAACGCTCGGCGCACCGCCTCGATGGAGCTGTCGGTGTGCCCGTTGGCGGGTGCGGGAATGGGAAGCCGGGTCAGCTCCGAGGGGGCAGTCTCCAGCACGTTCGCCAGCGCGACGATCAGCGACAGCCGGTCCACCGACCGCTTCGTAGCTCCCGTACGGGCCGGAGTCCGCGTGCGGGCGGTGGCTCACCCTGCCCAACCCGCTGCAGATCACCGCTGCTTACCCCACCCGCCATCGACGATGATGCCACCCGCCGGCCGTGCCGAGCGGCGGCTGACACCGTCAAGGGAATTCCGACATCCTCACCCCAGCCGCGCGGTGGTGCGCTCGGTCGCCGCCCGGTGTTCCAGCTTGGCCGGGTCGGCGTTGCGGCACTGCACCAGCGACGCCCCGGCGGCCAGCACTGCCAGCAGCCCGTCGGCGAGGCCGTCGGCTGTGTTCCAGTCGAGCGTGGAGAGCACGCGGTCGTCGCGGCCCAGGCCCAGCGCACCGGCCCTCGACCGCGCCCCGGCCAGCACCTCGGCCACCGTCGCGCCGGCCAGCGCGGGGGCGGAGTCCGGTACCGGGGCCCACGGGACGAACTCGTCACCCTGCAACCGGACCTCCGTCGCAAAGTCGAGCACCCCGTCGGGCAGGCCGGTGATGCCCGCGCCGAACGCGTCCAGGGACAGCGCCACCACACCGGCGGCGGGCTTCGCCGTGAGCGCGAGGTCGATGCGCCCGGCGTCGCACAGCACCCAGTCGGCCGTCACCGGCTCGGTGACCACCTCGGCGCCGCACCACCACGTCGCCAGCAGCACGGCGGCGGTCTGCCAGTGCGCGGGCAGCAGAACCGCGACCGGCGTGCCGGGCTCGACATCGCACTCGTCGCGCAGCAGGTTGGCGGCCTTCGCCACCCAGTTCGCCGTAGTGGCTGCGGAGAGCTCGATGCGCTCGCCGGTGGCGTCGTCGTAAAATGTGATCAGTGGCCGGGCGGCGGCAGGTCCGATGAGGGCCGGCTCGAGCAGGGCGGCGGTCAGTGTCACGAGGGTCCTTCGGATGTCGGGATCGGCACACCGGTCAGTCGATGCACGGTACGCCCGCGGCGGCGACCGGATCGCCATCCGGGGCGGGCGGGCGGGCCACCGTCGAGGCAGGCGCCGGTGTGGGGATCGACGGCCCGAAGTCGGCGCCCAGCACGACCTGGATGGTCCCGGGGACCATCCGGGCGTCGGCCTTCACCAGCATGCCGCCGAGTTGCGCCGCCACCGCTCGCGCGCCGTCGACGTCGGAATCGGCATGGAGCACTGCCGACGTCGGGCTGGACGTCGTGTTGTCCACGGTGATCGGGCCGAAACCCAGCTCCCGCAGCCGGTCGGCCACGCGGCTCGCCAGGCCGGTGATCCCGGTGGCGTTACGAACCTGCAGCTCGTAGCGCGACGGCTCCGCCGGGGGTGGTGATGGCGCGGGTGCCGGTTCCGCGTCCCGTTCGGAGTCGGCCTGCGCCTCCTCGGTCCGGCGCTCCACGAAGTCGCGGACCTCGGATCGGTCGACCAGGACGACGTCGCCGCGCGCGTTGCTCTCCGTTCCCCGCGTCGGGATGGTGCGGAACGTGAGGTTTCCGGCGGCGATGTCGGCGCCCTGCTGGGCGAACCCGAGCAGGTCCCAGTCGTCATCGATGACGAGGGACTGTTCGGCGACGCCGACGAGCGCGCTGAGTGCCTCGGGGTTGGTCAACGTGCCGGCCGCGGTGATCCTGTCGGCCACCGCGGCGAGGAACACCTGCTGGCGGCGGATCCGGGACAGGTCGCCTTCGGGTAGCTCGTGGCGCTGGCGGACGAAGGCCAGCGCGTCTCCACCGGAGATCAACTGTGGTCCCGCCCGGAACCGTGCCCCGGAGAGTTCCTCGTTGACGGCCGCCTTCAGGCAGACCTCGACGCCACCGATCGCCCGGGTCAGGTTGTAGAAGCCGAGCAGGTTGATCTCGGCGTAGTGGTCGATCTCGACGCCGGTCAGGTTCTCGACGGTCCCGATCAGGGCGCTGCGGCCCGCTCGGGCCGACCTGGCCTCAACCTGGGCCGGGTCGAGCTCCCCGTCGGCGACCAACTCCTCGGCTGCCTGAGCCTTGGTCGCCGGATACGCAGCATTGATCTTATCCCTGCGGTAGTCGGGGATGTCGACGTATGCGTCCCGCGGGATCGAGAAAGCCACGGCCGCGCCGCCGTCCTCCGGCACATGCAACAACATGATCGTGTCTGCGTTGAGGACACCGGTGTCGGGGCCGCTGCGCAGCGCGCGTTGGATTTCGGGGGGCAGCGGGTTGCCCTGGGCATCGGTCCGGCTGTCGATCCCGACCAGCAGGATGTTCTGCGCCCCGCTGTGGGAGCCACCGTTGATGACGTCGGTGGTCGTGATGCCCGCGGTCACCTCCCGGTACACGGCCCAGGCCGAGCCGGTGAGACCCACCACCAGCGCGGAGGCCACGACGAGTGCGATCCGCAACCGCCGGACGAGGTCCCGGCGCAACCGGGAACGACCGGTGGCTGGCATCCGGGTCGACGGCCACGACGAGCGCGGATGCGAACGCCACGGTTCGCCCACGGTCCTACCTCCGGTTCATGCACAGGCGACTCGACGCCGGCAGTCCGCGCGGCCCTCATAGGGTGCAGCATCGAACGCCCCGAATCCGGGATGGTGGGGCGCGTGTCGGGTGGGCGTCGTCGCCAGAGAGGGTGCACCGGTGTCAGAGAAGCTGTCGTTGCTCCTGCCGGTGTGGGCCGGTGATCGACCGGAGTTCCTTACCGAGTCGTTCAGATCCACCGTGGACGCCCAGACCCGCCGGCCGGATCAGGTCGTGATCGTGCGGGACGGGCCGGTCGACGCCCGGCTCGCCGCGGGTATCGACGCGTTGGCGGCCACCAGCCCGGTGCCGGTCGAGGTGGTCGCGATCCCCCGCAACGTCGGGCTCGGCCCCGCGTTGGACGCCGGTCTCGAGGCCTGCCGCCACGACGTCGTGGCCCGGATGGATGCCGACGACATCAGCCTCCCGCACCGCTTCGCCGTCCAGATGCCGATCATGGAATCGGGGATCGACCTCCTGGGCTCGGGCTTGCTGGAGATCGGCTCGGCCCCCGCCGACGTCGTGGGTCGGCGCACCCCACCCGTTGACCCCGACCACATCCGCATCCGGGCCCGCTTCGCCGACCCCTTCAACCACCCCACGGTGGTCTATCGTCGCGAGCTCGTGCGCGCGGTCGGTGGCTACACCGACTTCGCACTGATGGAGGACTACCTCCTCTGGGCGAAGATGATTATGGCTGGGGCTCGGGTCGCGAACGTCGCCGAGCCGCTGGTCTACTACCGGGTCGGGGCCGGCGCCTACGCCCGCCGCGGCGGGTGGGGGCAGCTGCGAGCCGAGCTGGCCGTCCAACGCCGGTTCCGGCAGCTGGGATTCACCACGGGTGCCCAGTTCGCGCGCAACATCCTGGTGCGGGGCGGCTACCGGCTGGTTCCCGAACGCGTGCGGCGCCTGGCCTATCGACGGGTGATCGCACCCTACGGCGAGGGCCGCAACGCCGCTGTGGGGTGACGGATCGACGGCTGAGCTGCGCGGCTCACGAAAGGCCCGATCGACGGCTGAGCTGCGCGGCTCACGAAAGTCCCGGCCGACGACTGGGCAGCGTGGAGCCCGGTTAGTGTTGACGGCCGTGGAGCCGGACCGGTGTGGTGTCGTTGCGCGCTCCGCTGATGCCGTGCCCGGTGGGCAGTGGCTGGGGCTCGCCGTGGTCACGGTGACGCGCTCGCCTGGCAAGGCGCTCGACCGGTTCCTCGACTCCGTGCAGGCAGCTACGACGGGGCCCGTGCATGTCGTACTGGTCGACGCGGGCTCCACCGACGGGGCCCCCGAGCGGGCCGCACAGCGCGACGGGGTGGCGCTGCTGTGCCTGCATGAGGACATCGGCCGCGGCGCCGGGGCCAATCGTGGCGTCGTTGAGCTCGGTCCCGACGTCGGATGGATCGCGATCGTCGCCCCGGACGTCGAGTACGGCGAGGGCAGCCTCGACGAGTTGCTCGCCGCCGCCGTACGGCACCCGCGGGCCGGGGCGCTCGGCCCGCGGGTGCGCGATCCCGGTGGCACGGTACGTCCGTCGGCATGGGAGCTACCGTCCAGCCGAATGCTGCCCGCGCTCGTCGACACCCTGCTCGGGGCAGCCCCGGCCGTCGCCCCGGCCGCGGAGGGTCCCGTCGGCTGGCTGGGGGGCTCCTGCCTGCTGCTGCGCCGGGCGGCGTGGGAGTCCGTCGACGGCTTCGACCCGCGCTACCCGGGGCCCTATGACGACGTCGACCTCGGCGACCGGCTCACCCGCGCTGGCTGGCTCTGCGTGCACGTGCCCTCGGCGGAGGTGGTGGTTGCGTCCCGGGCCGTCGACCGGGAGGCCGTGCTGTCCGGGCGCCGTCGCTACCTGACCGACCGGCACACCGGACTGCGGCGCATAGCCCTAAAGATCGCTGTGGCCCTGCATGCCACCGTGACAAGCCCTATCGCCGATGCACTGCCTGTCGCGGTGTCGAAGCGCGCTCCGCGGGCGCTCCGCGCGGCGGTCCGGACCTGGACCGCGACCTGACGGCCGAGGAGAACTGTGCTGCACGACGTCGAGGCGGTGGTGCTCGTCGGTGGGAAGGGCATCCGGCTGCGCCCACTCACCCTGTCCGCCCCGAAACCGATGCTGCCCATCGCCGGGGTGCCGTTCCTGGCCCATCTGCTGTCCCGCATCCGAGCCGCCGGCGTGCGGCGCGTGGTGCTCGGCACGTCGTATCTGGCCGAGACGTTCTCCGAGCACTTCGGCGACGGCGCCGGGCTGGGCCTGGAGCTGACCTACGTCGTCGAGGACCGGCCGCTGGGCACCGGCGGCGGGATCCGCAACGTGACCGGGCAGCTGAGGGCTGAGCACGTGCTGGTCTTCAACGGCGACGTGCTTGCCGGCACGGATCTGCGCGCGGTGCTCGACACGCACCGCCGCGCGGAAGCCGACGTCACGCTGCACCTCGTGCGCGTGCCGGACCCGCGGGCCTTCGGCTGCGTGCCGACCGACGGATCCGGTCGCGTACTGGCGTTTCTGGAAAAGACCGACGACCCACCCACCGACCAGATCAACGCCGGCTGCTACGTCTTCCGCCGCTCGGTGCTCGAGTCGATCCCGCAGGGCAGGCCGGTGTCGGTGGAGCGGGAGACGTTCCCGGGGCTGCTCGCGGCCGGGACGCGGGTCCAGGCGCACGTCGACGACGCGTACTGGCGTGACCTGGGCACCCCCGCCGATCTCGTGCACGGCTCGGCTGACCTCGTCCGCGGGATCGCCCCGTCGGATGCGCTGCCAGGTCCGCCCGGGGAAGCACTGGTACTGCCGGGCGCGGTGGTCGCCGCGGACGCGAAGGTGTGCGGCGGGACGACCGTCGGCCGGGGCGCCCGGATCGGCGCCGGTGCCCACGTGGAGGGTGCGCTGGTGTTCGACGGTGCTGTGATCGGAGCCGGGGCCACGGTCGTGCACTCCGTCATCGGTGCCGGCGCGGTCGTCGACGCCGGCGCGACCGTCGTCGACTCGGTGATCGGTGACCGCGCGATGATCGGGGCCCGCTGCGAGCTGCGCGCGGGGATGCGGATCTGGCCCGACGTCGTGCTGCCGGCGGGCGGGGTGCGGTTCTCCCCGGATGATTAGCCGGGAGTGGCGCCCGAGGTTCCCGATGGATCTCGCAGGGGTGCTGGCGCCGTTGCGCCGTGGCCGGGGCGACCCCACCTGGCGGCTGGCCGGTGACGGTGGCGCGGTGTGGCGGGCGTGCACCACTGCGGACGGCGCGGCGACGATGCGCCTGCACCGACGTGGCGATGGCACCGTGATCGCTGCGGCGTGGGGGCCAGGTGCTGCGTGTGCCCTCGACGGCCTGCCGTCGCTGCTGGGCGCGAACGACGACCCGGACACGTTCGTCGCGCACCACCCGTTGATCACCGATGCCGCGCACCGGCTGCCGGGTGTCCGGTTCGGGTCGACCGGGCGGGTGTGGGACGTGCTGGTGGCGGCGGTGCTGGAGCAGAAGGTGACCGGTGTGGAGGCGCGGCGGTCGTGGCGGGAGCTGTGCTGGCGGTTCGGCGACCCGGCACCGGGACCCGCCCCTGAGGACATGCGCGTCCCGCCCACTCCCACGCAGATCCGGGCTATACCCGACTGGGAATGGCACCGTGCCGGAGTGGACTCCACGCGCCGTCAAGCGCTCCTGGCGTGCGCCGCGGTGGCTCCCCGGTTGGAGACGGCCTGTGAGCTCGGCGGCGAGGCCGGGCGGGTCCTGCTGCGCCGGGTCCCCGGGATCGGTGTCTGGACCGCAGCCGAGGTCGCGCAGCGGGCCTGGGGGGATGTCGACGCCGTCAGCTTCGGCGACTTCCACATTCCAACTCTGGTGGGCTGGGCGCTGGTCGGCCGACCACTCGACGACGCCGGGATGCTCGCCGTGCTCGCCTTGTACGTGCCCCAGCGCCAGCGGGCAGTGCGGTATGTGGAGCTCTCGGGGTTTAGCAGGCCCCGGTTCGGGCCCCGGTTCTCCCCCCGGAACTACCGCGCGATGTGAGCTATCCGCGGACGAGCGCGACGACGGTGCCCGCGTTGCTCGTCGAGCCACTGCTCCCGCTCGCACCGACGGTGCCCGGCCTGGCTACCGGCACCGTCGCGGCGCACGGCTACCCGGCCGGCGGTGGGGTGACGCAGCCGGCGTCGAGGTAGCAGCGCGGTGGCGCAAGGCGACGTCGAGGTAGCAGCGCGTTGGCGCAAGGCGACGTCGAGGTAGCGGCACGGTGGCGCAAGGCGGGCACCCCGCGACGGCACACCCGAAGTGGCGGCCGCACACCCGTTCCGGCGCCGGTGCGGCCGCCAGCATGCTTGTGCGGTGGGTCATGGCGCGCGGCCGGTGTCGGTGTCGGTGTCGGTGTCAGCGTGGTGTCGGTGTCGGTGTCGCACCGTAGGCTCGGCATGGTGAGGGTCACGGTGCTGGTCGGTGGTGTCGGTGGCGCCCGTTTCCTGCTCGGGGAGAAGGCAGCGCTCGGGCTGGGGATGGGTGGGGCCAGCGAGGCCGGCGAGGTCCCGGCCGCCGACCCGGAGAACGCCGAGCACGAGATCACCGCCGTGGTCAACGTCGGCGACGACATCTGGCTGCACGGCCTGCGCATCTGCCCCGATCTGGACACCTGCCTCTACACCCTGGGCGGTGGGATCGATCCGCAGCGGGGCTGGGGCCGCGCCGGGGAGACGTGGGCGGTCACCGACGAGTTGGCCGCCTACGGCGCGGACCCCACCTGGTTCGGCCTGGGCGACCGCGACCTGGCCACCCACCTCGTGCGCACCCGGATGTTGCGCGCAGGCTATCCGCTCTCCGACGTCACCACAGCGCTGTCCCGCCGCTGGCGGCCCGGCGTACGGCTGTTGCCGGTCACCGACGACCAGGTCGAGACCCATGTCGTGGTTGACGACCCGGAGACGGGAGACAAGGCCCGTAAGGCGATCCACTTCCAGGAGTGGTGGGTCCGCCACCAGGGCAAACCCACACCCCACCGGTTCACCTCGGTCGGCGCAGACGGGGCCCAGGTGCTCCCCGCGGTGCGCGAGGCCGTGGCAGCCGCCGACGCGGTGCTGGTCGCGCCATCAAATCCGGTCGTCAGCATCGGCACGTTGCTCGAGGTCCCCGGGATGCGCGACGCACTGCGCGCCACCCAGGCGAAGGTGGTCGGGTTGTCGCCGATCGTGAACGGGCGACCGTTGCGCGGCATGGCCGATGCGTGTCTCACCGCGATCGGCGTGGCGACCACCGCCGAGGCTGTCGGGCGCCACTACGGCGCGCGCGACGACGGCGGCCTGCTGGACGGCTGGTTGGTGCACACCGGCGACACCACCGAGGTTCCCGGGGTGACGGTGCGGTCGATCCCGCTGCTCATGACCGACGTGCACACGACGGCTGAGATGGCCCGGCGGGCGTTGGAACTGTGCGGTGTCCCCCGTGGTTGACCGTGCCATTGTGATCGATCACGCGTCGCCCGACGCCATCACGGTCCGGCCCGTTCGCGGCCTCCCGGAGTTCCGCCCGGGCGACGACCTCGCCGCCGCCCTCACCAGCGCGGCCCCCTGGCTGGCCGACGGTGACGTCGTCGTCGTTACCAGCAAGGTCTTCTCCAAGGTCGAGGGCCGCCTCGTGGCCGCGCCCGTCGATCCGCAGGCGCGGGATGGTTTGCGCCGCGAGCTCGTGAACGCCGAGGCTGAGCGGGTGGTGGCCCGGCGCGGCCGCACCCTGATCGTGGCCAACAAGCTCGGCCTCGTGCAGGCCGCGGCCGGCGTCGACGGGTCCAACGTGCGCCGCACCGAGCTGGCGTTGCTGCCGACGGACCCGGATGCGAGCGCGGTGCGCCTGCGCCGTGCACTCAAGGCCCGGCTCGGCGTGGACGTCGCCGTCGTCGTCACCGACACGATGGGCCGCAGCTGGCGTGTCGGCCAGACCGATGTGGCGATCGGCTCAGCCGGGCTCACAGTGCTGCACCGCTACGGCGGTGCGGTCGACGCCGAGGGCAACGAGCTGCTGGTCACCGAGGTGGCAGTGGCCGACGAAGTGGCCGCCGCCGCCGACCTGGTCAAGGGCAAGCTGGGTGGTGTCCCGGTCGCGGTGGTCCGCGGGATGGCGCCGATCGAGGACGGTTCGACCGCGCGCGAGCTCGTCCGGCCGCTGGACGAGGACCTGTTCTGGCTCGGCACCGAAGAGGCGATCACCCGGGGGCGCCGGGAGGCGGTGCTGCTGCGGCGCAGTACCCGGGAGTTCGCCGACGCGCCGGTCGACCCCGACGCGCTGCGCCGGGCGGTCGGCGTCGCGCTCACCGCACCCGCCCCGCACCACAGCACGCCGTTCCGGTTCGGCTGGGTGCGCGATTCGGGCCGACGTACGGCGCTGCTCGACGCGCTGGCCGCGCGGTGGCGCGTGCACCTCGAGGCCGACGGGCGGTCTGCCGAGGAGGTGGAGCGCAGGCTGCGCCGTGGCGATCTGCTGAGCCGCGCCCCTGAGCTGGTGCTGGCATTTCGCACCGACATCGGGATGCACACCTATCCCGACGAGACCCGGCGGATCGGCGAACAGACGATGTTCACCGTGGCTGGCGGGGCGGCGGTGCAGTCGCTGCTCGTGGCCCTGGCTGCGGAGGGCCTGGCGTCGTGCTGGCTCGGGTCCACGATCTTCGCACCGGACGTCGTGCGCCACGTACTGGGCCTGCCGGCCGGCTGGCAGCCACTGGGGGCGGTCGCGGTCGGGGTGCCGGTCGGTGCGCTCAGGCCTCGCGCGCCCGGCGACCCGGCCGAGGGGTTGGTCGAATGGTGAACCCGGCTGCGGCGGCCGCGCAACTGCGGGCCTGGCGCGTTGCTGACGACGGGCAGGAGGCCTTGCGTCATGCCTTCCTCGCGTTCCTCGACGCCCGCCCCTATGACGCCTGCGCCCGATCCTGCGTGCCGGGCCACCTCACCGCGTCGGCGCTGCTGCTCGACCACGCGGGTGAGCGCGTGCTACTCACCCTGCACCCCCGGGTCAGTCGGTGGTGCCAGCTCGGGGGCCACTGCGAGCCCGGTGACGCGACGCTGCGCGACGCCGCTTTGCGGGAGGCCACCGAGGAGTCGGGCATCGACGGCCTGGATATCGACCCCGAGCCGCTGCACCTCGACGTGCACTCGATCACCTGCTCGCTCGGGCTGCCCACCCGCCACCTCGACGTCCGCTTCCTGGTGCGAGCGCCAGCCGGCGCGATCGAGCGGATCAGCGCGGAGTCGATGGATCTGCGCTGGTGGCCGTTGAACGCGCTGCCCGCTGACTGTGACACCGTGCCGGCGATGGTTGCGGCGGCCGGGTCGCGGGCACTCGGGCCGCTCATCGCCGCGGGCACTCGGGCCGATCATTGAAAAGGGCTCGCCGGTATCGTCGCATCGGTGCCAGCATGACGCGATGTTCGCCTCTGACCAGATCGCCGCCCGCGCCGACCGGGCCGTCGCCGCGGCCATCACCGCGGGCCGTGATCTCGGCCTCACCGTGCATGACCCGAAGGTGCTCTACGACGTCTTCTCCGTGGTCGTCCACCTGGCACCGTCGCCGGTCGTGGTCCGCGTGCCCACGGTCCTGCCCCGCACAACCGCTGCCGACCCGGACGGGCAGGCCGCCCAGCAACGCCGCGAGCTTTCCGTAGCGGGTTGGCTCGCGGACCGCGGCCACCCCGTCGTGCCGCCCAGCCCGCTGGTGCCGCGCGAACCGGTATGCCGCGACGGGTTGTCGATGACCTTCTGGCAGTTCGTCGAGCAGATCCCTGACGCCGATCACTTCACCGACCGTCGCTTCCAGGTGACGGCGCAGCTGCACACCGCCCTACGCGAGTATCCCGACGAGTTGGCGTTTCTCGTACCCCTCGACGAGTCCATCCCCGACGGCCTTGCTCAGCTGGAACACCAGCCGGACCTGCTCGACGGCGCCGACCTCGAGCGGGCGCGGCGCGAGTGGGCCGTGCTCGAGCCTCTCGTCACCTCCCGGGCCGCCTTCGGAGAGGCCTTCCCTGATGCCGACGTCCAGCCGGTCCACGGTGACGCGCCGTACTACAACATCATCGTCACCCCTGAGGGCGAGCTCTGGTCCGACTTCGAGCACGTCACCATCGGCCCGGTCGAGTGGGATCTCGCCTTCGTCGGTCCGGAAGGACGGGCGGCATATCACAAGGCCGCCGCTGAGCTCGGCCTGCGTCCGTTGGACGAAAGGCTGCTGCGGGTCATGGAGTCCGCGCGGATGCTGCAGGTCGTCGCGTGCCTGGCCCTCGTGCCCCAGCTCCCGATGCTCGCCGAAGGTCTCCGGCCCGCGCTTGAGCAGTGGCGGACGAGGCTGCCCGCCGGCGGGCTGGGAGAAACTTGAGCGCCTCCCCGCCACCCTCCGCATTGCAGCATGAATCCGGCCCAGAACAGCCGAGGTATCTGTGGTAGCGCGGAGGGCGGCGGGAAGCGGACCCCACCGGAGCCGGGCCCGCCGGTGGGCGACTTCGGGTGGGATCCTTGAGCACACGGATCTGGTCGCGCTAGCTGACCTGCCCGGTGACGGGGGCGCTATTCGGGGCACTGCGGTGGTGAGCGGACTGTTGATCGGCTACGCGGGTCTCCACCGGCGAGCAGGACCTCACCACGCAACGCGCCGCCCTCGGTGTGACGCCCGACGAGGTCCGCTACCGCAAGCCGATCCACCAGATCACCGCCAGTCTGCTGCAGCGCCCACCGGGTACACCCTGCCCGGCCTGCGGGCCTTCGCCAGCCGTGTCGGCGCACCCACCTGATCTCGACCTGATATCTCGGCCGTTTGTGCGCGCCATCTGGACGGGATGATCTTCGGTCGTCCCGGGTGGTTGGGGTTGGTTTCGTGTCGGGTGGGGTGTCAGAGGTCGAACTCGTTGTCCTTCACGCCTGCGGTGAAGGCCGTCCATTCAGCTGTGGTGACGGTCAGGATGGGGCCGTCGATGCTGAGTTTGCTGTCGCGGATGCCGACCCAGTTGGCTGTCGTGGCGATCTCGACACAGTTGTTCTGTCTCTGGGAGTGGCTGGATTTGCGCCAGGTTGCCCGACTGAGGGCCTGCGCTGCTTCGTCGTTCATGTGGTGATCTCCTCTGCGCGGCGAGCCAGCACGGCCCGCGATTCTTCGGGTTTGAGTGCCTGGAGTTGCACGTGGCTCCAGGTGTCGCGGTAGCGCGCGATGTCCGCGGCGTCCTCGTAGTAGGTGCCGGTGATCCGCGACTCGACGTAGGCCACGCCGGGGTCACCGACCAGTTCCGGCCCGAACGTCAGGATCGTGAACGTGCCGTCCATCCCGGCGTGTAGACCCACCGCGTCGAACGGGAGCACCTGGATGTGCACGTTTGGCAGCTTGCTGAGCTTGACCAGGTGCTTGAGCTGCTCGACCAGCAGGGCCGGTTTGCTGTGCCGCCGGTGCAGTATGGCCTCGTCCAGCACGCACCACACGGCCGGCGGGTCTGGTCGGCGGGTGAGGATGTCCTGGCGGACCATCCGCAGGTCGATGCACGGCTGGAGCTCGTTCTCGGGCAGGTTCGGCTCGCCAGCCCGAAAGACGGCCTCAGCGTAGGCGGGGGTCTGGAACAGGCCGGGGACCACCATCGTATCGTAGCTGTGGATCGTCACGGCGGCTGCTTCCATGGCCAGCAGCAGGTCCATCCGCTCTGGCACACCGGGGAAGTCCGCCCACCAGTCCTTGCCGCGGCGGGCGGCGTCGACCAGCGCGAGGAACCCGTCGGTGCGCTCGCCCACGCCGTAGAGCGGCAGCAGTGCCCTGACCTCCAGCGGCTTGGGCAGGCTATACATGGTCTCCAGGTGGCGGACATGCCCGAGTGAGCAGCCCAAGTGCTCGGCGACCTGCTCGCGGGTGAACCCAGAGGCTATGCGCAGCTCTAACGCGACGTACCGCTTGAACACGGTGGCACTCGATGCGGCGACCACAGCGCCTCTCCTCGCTTCTTGTCCCCGAGCACGTGATGGTCCGACCCACACGACATCACCCATTCGGGCACCTTCTAATACCTAAGTATGGATTCTTTACCAAGGTAAGCGATGAGGCGGTGACCAGTTGCGTCGTGACGGTACCCCCTGGCAGATCGGCGGGCACATCGCCCGGCGCTTCACGGTTAATCAGGTCCAACCCACAGCCCAGGCGGCGATCTCGGTCGTTCTCCCGAGCGGGATCGCCACCCCTCCAACAGTTCAGGAGTCGCGATGTCGTTTCACCGGAAGCACAACCAGCCGCGTCGTGGTGACGCTGCCTGGACGATACATCGGCCCGACATGGTACACCTCAACCCGCGCCGTGGTGCTCGGGTCGGGCTCGATAACGGGTTTGTCGGTGCGCTCGGCACGGCTGCGCAGGTGGCAATCCAGCAAGCCGAGCAGGGCGAGGTGTGGCAGTGACGTCACCCGCACTGGCCGAGCTCCACCACCTGCGGCGGCTCGGATTCCACGACGAACCAATCCTCGGTGATCACGGCGAGGTAGAGGTCGTCTACTTCACGCGGAGGTGGCAGGGCTGGCGCGAGGTCGTGCTGGTCTACAGCGAACACGAGGCGCGCGCCTACCGCGTCCGATCGATGGGCGTCACCGACAACCTGCTGTACATCGACTCGGCCGCCATCGACCGCTTGATCCCGCTGGAGGACGTGGTGACGGTCGTGCACGCACTGCTGTCTGGGCCTTTCGCTGGCAGAGCACTGCTGACGGTGGTGGAGACGAGGGGAGTCGAACCCCTGACCCCCGCCTTGCAAAGGCAACTCTGAGAAGCGGGACTCAGTATCAGCCCGGCGTTCGGGCAGCTCGGCTAGACGCGCAGCCCCATCCGTCTACCCCCTGGTTCCCCACTGCTCCCCCTCGCTACGGGCACGCGAGGGGCACGCTCCTCGACGTCGCAGCTCCGGTGGAGGCACAGCGCTGCCTCGCCCGACGGCGGCCCGAACTACGCACCAGCGGCAGACTCTCCTGCTCCTCCGCACGTCGACCCGGAGGACGGGCGGCGCGGGCATCCTGCCCCCCAAGTGGCCCGAGACGCTGTCGCACTTAACTGGCAAGCTAGGCACATGTCGCGCGCTCTGCTCCTATGGGATGTTGACCACACGCTGATTGAGAACGGTGGCGTAAGTAAAGAAAACTATGCGCATGCATTTATGTTGCTCACGGGTCGCCCCGCGGAACAGCAGCCTCAGACGGACGGGCGTACCGACATCGGAATTATGGAACGCCTATTGCAGGCTAATGACGTCGATCCCGCTCTCTACCCCTGGGCGGCGCAGGCCAATAGCCTAATAGAGGCGGGCGAGCATAACCGCACGGCATTTGCTAGTCGTGGCTACGCGCTCCCTGGGGCAGCGGCGATTCTAGCTAGACTGAGCATGATGCCCGATGTGGTCCAGTCGGTTCTCACCGGAAACATTGCAGAGAATGCCCACATTAAATTGGCTGCATTTGGTCTCGACAAGTGGATAGACTTCACGGTAGGCGGATTCGGGTCGGAAAGTTCTGTGCGCGGGGAACTAGTTCGCGTGGCGCAGGGAAAAGCAGCGGACAAGTACGGCGTAGATCCGGCACAGGATGTAACTGTCGTAGTAGGTGACACGCCGTTGGATGTTGAGGCAGGACTCGTGGGCGGCGCTCGGGTGATCGGTGTCGCGACTGGTCTGTTCCCTGCCGAAAGTTTGCAAGAGGCAGGGGCTCACGCAACCTTGGCCGGACTGGCCGACGGCGAGGCGTTTGTTTCCGCACTGAGCCATGTCCGCAGCCTGGATCCAGGTACGCCGCGCTACCCAAGGAAAAACTGGGCTAGCGGACTCTCGTCATATTCCGATGTGAGCCAGTGGCGGGTCGCGGAAGAGTCCGCGGACGGTCTCTGGGAGTCTCTGCAGACGCTCCCGGGCGCGGGTGGTGAGTCCGAGCAGCTCAGACGTCCGTTCGGGTACTGGCACGGCCGGTCTGGTCGTTCCTGAGGTTCCTCCACACCCACTCGTCTGGGACTGGGCTCGGGCCAGGGATCTGACCACAGCCTGTGATCTGGTCGTTGGGCTGGGCTGGTGTGTCCAGTTGGACTGACGGGTCCGTTCCTGCTGCACAGTCGTCCTTGGTGTCGTGCTGGTGGGCTGGGTTGGTGGTCGGGTCGGTATGGCTTCTGGCTGGTCGAGCTGTGTCGAGGGTCGGTCCGACGGGTTCGGTGCGCTCGTGGCTGAGGCTGAGGTTGTCATCTGGCTCGGGAACGACGGCTGGATGGCCGGGCTTGCCGGGGAGCCGACCGGGCAGAAGGCGTCGTGGCCCGAAGGTGGTCCTCTCGGACGTGGGCCTACTCGATGACCAACCTCGCATTACTGTGTCGAGACGACGTTGACGTGCGGGTTGCGCGTCGAGGAGCCTGGGGGCGTCGATGCGGCTGGTGGGGGGTGGGGGATCGTGGCCAGGGTCTTCGTCAGTCACTCCAGTGAGGACGCCGAGCCGACCGGCCTGGTCCATGGCTGGCTGGTCGAGGACGGTCACGAGGTGTTCCTGGATCGGGACCTGCGTGATGGGGTTCTGGTGGGTGAGGAGTGGGAGCAGCGGCTGCACGAGCGGCTGCGGTGGGCCGACGCCGTGGTTTGTGTGGTGAGCTCAGCCTACATTGGGTCGGCGTGGTGCTCCGCGGAGATCGGGCACACCCGGGCGCGGGGGAGCCGGTTGCTGCCGGTGGTTGTCGAGCCGGGTCTGCGGCATCCGCTGCTGCCTGCGGTGCAGCACCTGGACCTCACCGAGGGTGCGGTGTCGCGGGAGAGGCTGGCCGAGGCGCTGCAGCACATTGATGCGGCGGGCGGGTCGGGCTGGCCTGATGGCCGGTCTCCGTTTCCGGGGTTGCGGGCGTTTGACACCGACCAGCACCGGGTCTTCTTCGGTCGCGGCGACGACGTCGGGGCGTTGGCCGAGCTGTTGCGCTCCCCCGGGCAACGCTCAGCCGGGGTGGTGTTGCTGGTCGGGCCGTCGGGGTGCGGGAAGTCGTCACTGGTGCGGGCCGGGCTG
>Ga0136617_10000511_pt1 | contig 32524 bp, 23 predicted proteins | sample AntDrymUQ3222106_2_FD_129672 | JGI IMG/M metagenome (GOLD analysis project Ga0136617, IMG submission 129672) | Polar desert sand microbial communities from Dry Valleys, Antarctica - metaG UQ322 (21.06) | ecosystem: Environmental > Terrestrial > Soil > Desert | place: Antarctica: Dry Valley... | reverse complement strand
TCTACACGGTGTATCCGGAGGAACGCGACGCCGCGGTCGCCAACCTCGGCTACGTGTACGAAGGCGTGTCCTGCTACCTGCCGCCGGGGTAGCCTTCACGTTCGGCGGCCGTCTGATCAAGCGTACCGGCCGCGAAGGTGATCTCGGGAACGACGCAGAGATCGACGATCCCCGTGGCGAGTTGCGTCGTCCCGTGCTGGACACGGATCATGACGAGATCGATGAAGCGGTGGAGGTACACCTCCTCGTCCCCGATCTCGGCCACCACGCCAGCGTTTAGAAAATACGCCCCCGGCATGAGAAAACATCTGAACCTGAAACTAACGTTGGCTACGGCGCCAGCGTGCACGTGCTCGATCGGGTCGGCGCGAGTGGTCGAGACGGCGCCGCCGATCTCGAGGCCTGATACCGTTTTGACGAGCATTCCGAAGCGCACGCGTGCCGCCGCCTCCTGGAAAGCAACGGTGTACCGGTAGACGTACTCTTCGCGGCGAACGAGCACATTCGCTGGCCTTCCGTCCAGATCGAATACGCCGCCATCGCGAATCAGAGCGCCCCGCGACTCGTACACGACCGTGCTCTTCGGCACGAGGTTGGGGTCGAACCAAGGCCGTTCGCGCGGCTCGGGGGCCCTTGGCGGCGTCAGCTCGGCATCCGGTGGCGAGCTCGATGGTGTGCCTGCGGCGCGGATCTGCGCAACCAGGCGGGACGCGCTCTCCGGTGGCGAGTAGAGGAGCTTGTGGTACGCGGTTACCACGGCTTTCGGGGCGCCGGTCATGACGAGCTCGCCGCGCTCGAGAAGGATCGCGCGGTTGCACAGCTCCAGGATGGCGCCCGCGCCATGCGACACGAAGAGGATCGCGCCTCCCTTTTCCTGGAAGGCCCGGATCCGCGCGAAGCATTTCCGCTGGAAGGCCTCGTCCCCCACGGAAAGGGCCTCGTCCACGATGAGGATGTCGGCGTTCGCGTTGATGGCGGTGGCAAAGGCGAGCCGCACGTACATGCCGCTGGAGTAGGTCTTCACCGGCTGGTCGATGAACTCGCCGATGTCGGCAAAGGCGGCAATGGCCGGGTAGCGCTCGTCGATCTCGTCCGCGGACAGTCCGAGGATGGCCGCATTCAGGAAGACGTTCTCGCGGCCGGTAAATTCCGGGTTGAACCCGGAGCCGAGCTCGAGGAGCGCGGCGACGCGGCCGTTGACCTGCAGAGCGCCCGTCGTCGGGGTCAGGATCCCGGCGATGATCTGCAGCAAGGTGGACTTGCCGCACCCGTTCCGCCCCACGATGCCGACGGTCTCGTTGTGGCCGACCCTGAACGACACGTCCTGGAGGGCGGGGAAGGTCCGATAGAGATCGCCGGACTTTCGCTGCAGATACTCCGCCGCCACCGCGGGCACGAACGGCAAACGTGACGCCTTGTGCAGGATGGGCGCGTGCAGGCGCGCGCCGGGTGATGACCAGATCTTGTAGGTCTTGGAGACCCCAGTGACCTCGATCGCGAATTCGCCGGCGGCGGAAGCGTTAGACGACATCGGCGAACGCCGGCCGGGTCACCGTGAACCACCACAGCCCGCCGATCATCACGATGGAGCCCACGACGAGAGATATCCCCCAGGCGGCCCAGTCGGGCTGCTGACCCCACAGGACGACGCGGCGCAGGTTCTCGACCGCCGGAGTGAGCGGGTTCCAGGAGATGAATGACCGGACGGGCTCGGGAATCGCCTCCAGCGGATAGAAGATGGGCGTCACGAACACGAGGATCTGCAGTCCGACCCCGACCACGTGGCCAACGTCGCGCGCGAACACGCCCAGGCTCGCGAGCAGCCAGCTGAAGCCAAGGATCAGGGCGACCACGGGGAGGAGCACCGCGGGGACGAGGACGAGCGTCCAATGCATCGATCCGCGCAACAGGACATTTGCCGCGACCACCACAAGCAGGCTGATGCCGGTGTGGAACAAGGCGGACATGAGAGCCATCAGCGGCAGCACCTCGAGCGGGAAGACGACCTTCTTCACGTAGTTCGGCGCCCCGACCACGAGACTGGACGCGCGGCCGAGGCACTCGGAGACCAGGTTGAGCAGGAGCAGCCCGCAGAAGAGCACGAGCGCGAACTCGCCGAGGTTTTCGGTCCCTCCAGCGGGAGTGTGCGGCCAGCGCGCACCAGTGAAGACCACGCCGAAAACGAACGTGTACACGGTCAGCATGACGAGGGGGGTGGCGAAGGACCAGACGAGGCCGAGCGAGGAGCCGCGATAACGCCCCTCGACGTCGCGGCGGGCGAGCTGGCCGATGAGCCGGCGGTGGGCGCGGAGGCCAGCGAAGTGGGAGAGTACGGTCATGTACCGTCCCGTGGGCGCAGGGCTCGCCCTCCCGCCTGGGCCGTCATGCGCGATGCGATTGGGACAGTTGAAGAGTCACCGCAAAAGAAGGGTAACCGAAGCGCGCTCCGCAGAAAATTCGTCGTTGGCATCGCGCAAGAACTTCCACCCCGGTACCGCTCACTAGCCTTTGACCTGCGGCGTCAGCAGGTGTATAAAACTCTCCCGCTTCGACTGGCCATTCGGCCGGAAATCGGTCACACCTGTTTTCAGTCACTTAGGAGCGCGAATGATGAACACTCGCACGGCGTGGACGGTGGGTTCGGTGCTGACGGTGGCGATAGCCGTTTTCCCTGGCGCCGCGGCCCGAGCAGACCAGCCGTTCCGCGTTGGGGATCTTAATCAGGCTGCGGCAAACGTGCTGGAACCGCCCCAGGAGCCCCAGGTGACCCCGGAGACCTTCGGAACCAGCTACATCTACGTGGTCGGGACGGATTTCACCAATTTCTACCTGGGAGAGTGGAACAGCGTCGGTGATGCGGGGAGGTACTCCGTCTCAGGGACGGCTGTCTACGCGGTGCAGCCTGACATTCCCAACGGCGTCACCGTCACTGAAATCGAGTTCTACGTGGTGGACAATGCGGCTGCGCCGGTCGACGCCTTACTTCATATCTACTTCGCCACGGCCGGCTCCAGAGGCCTCATGACTTCCGTCTTTGGGAGCACCTCCGGGCAGTCCACCGCGGTCCAAACCGTCCCCGTGAGCTTCACGCCCTACGTCGCGGATAGCGGATCGAAGAGGCTGATTTTGGCTGTCGATACCACCGTAAACGACTCGAGAGTCGAAATCATGGGTGCGCGTGTCGGATACACCGGCGCCCCGGGGCAACTGATCATGTTCCCCGCGCCCGACCGGTTCGTGGACACGCGCCCTGCGACCCCTCTTGGCGGCAAGAACACCAAGTACGAGCACGGCGAAGCGTTCGACCACACGGTCACCGGCGTGGCCGGACGGGATGGCAACATCATTCCGGCGGGAGCCAAGGCCGTCCTCGGCAACGTCGTCGCTGTCGACCCGACACAGAAAGGTAATTTCAAGCTCCTTCCCGGGGGAACGTCGACCACCGTCGGTACCGCCTCCGTCAACTTCACCGCCGGCATCAACATTGGCAACGCGTTCACGGTTCGCCTCAACGCAGCCGGCCAGATTCGCGGGTTCCATACGTCTCCCGGGGGAACGACGGACCTCGTCATCGACATCGTCGGTTACTACCGCTAAGGATCATTTCAGTTCGTAGCTCGGGCCGCCACCATCGGGGTTGTTCGATGGCGTGGTGAGCCCGGAGGTCTGGGCCGTCAAACGCGAAAGGTATACTACCCGCGGGTGGCGATCAGGAACGGCTGTACAGGGACGCGATCGCGTTTGTTCGGATGGCTGCCGGCGTTTGCTGTCCTGGCCGCGACCACTGGGTGTTCACCGCCAACCGCCCCGGGACCCATCGTCATCTACCTCGTGGACACCCTGCGCCCGGACCGGATGTCGGTGTACGGTGCCGTTCACCCGACTTCGCCTGCGGCGCAAGCCTTTGCCGGCGACGCGGTCGTGTACACCAATGCCTATGCGGTTTCGACCTGGACGCGGCCGTCGGTAGCGACCCTGCTGACCTCGCTCTTGCCGTCGCACGTGGCCGCCCTCGATCGATGGGGCCGCCTCGACGCTTCGGTGAGCTATCTCCCGCAAGAGCTCCGCCGCAAGGAATGGAAGACCGCGGCCTATGTCGCGAATGGGAACCTTTTCGACAACCGCCTCGGATTCGACCGCGGATTCGATGTCTTCAAGATAATCGTCCATGCCAGTCCCGACGGTTCCGTCCCTCCCGGCACGGCCAGGCACGCTACGGCCCGGGAAGTGTCCGCCCACGTCGTCAAGTTCATAAACGCGCAAACCTCTCCGCAGTTCTTCCTGTATGTGCACGTGATCGATCCGCACTGGCCGTACGTGCCGGAGCCTGCTTACGGTGGCCTTTTCGCGGATGGCCGGCCGTTGGGCGGCATCCCGGTCGACTATGACCGGAGCGTGCGCCAGGCCGACGATCAGTTCACCACCATCGCGGATGCCCTGCGCGAGAAGGGATACTGGGACAAGGCCACGGTGCTGTACACGTCCGACCACGGCGAGGAGTTCCAGGAACACGGCGGCACATTTCACGGCACGACGGTCTTCGATGAGCAACTCCGGGTGCCACTCATCATCAAGTATCCGGATGGTGACGGCGCAGGAACGCGCCGCGCGGACCCCGTGACGCTCGCCGACGTCGTCCCCACCCTGGGTGAGATTTACGGTCTCGCGGCCTCGACCGAGTGGATCGGGACGAGCTTGTGGCGCCGCCGACTCCCGGCTGATCGCGATCTCTACTTCACCGAGGACCTGGACGGGCACCGTCTGTACGGCCTCCGGCGCGGATCCCAGAAAGTCATCGTGCAGCTCTATCCCACCTTCACCAAGACGTTATTCTTCCTGGACAAGGATCGCGGGGAACAAGCCGGCACGACGCTGGGGTGTGACGACGAAAGTCAGAGCGATCGAACCCTTGTGAACGCTCTCAGGCGTTGGAGGGAGAAGGACGTAGCGGCCTTCCCTTCCTTGCGTTTCCCAGCCCTTGCTGCCAGCTGTGCGGCCACGATCGACCTCGCAAACGTCCCCCACCCGTTTCTGACCGCGGAAGACCATTGCCGCTGGGCCGGCCGTATCCAGAAGGGACGCCTCCGGTTCCCGGATCCGCAGGGAGGGAGTTCCGGTTCCTTGTACGTGTCGGGAGATGTTCGTGGCCGGCTGCCCGACGTGGTGTATTCCGAAGGCAAGCCCTCCTGCTCGGTGACGACCGTCCAGGCGCGTCTCATGGACGGGCCCTTGACGGAGGAACACATCGAGAGGCTGCGTAGCCTCGGTTACCTGCGGGCACCGTGAGGCAGGCGGGCGCGATGCGAACAGGATCATGCGGTTAGGACTTCGCGCGAAGACCCGGGTACGGCTGAAAAAGGTCGCGCGCCGCCTTGTCGGCGCTGAATCGACGCCTGCGTCCCAATCCGAACCGGACCCGTACGGCCTGACGTTGCAGCCGGGCGATCCCCATTACCGGGCCTACGTGGGCCCTCCCGCCGATTACGACCTCATCGCGGGCATTCAGTTTTCCCTGCTGTTCGCGGTGGGGATGCGCGAAACGCACAGAGTCCTCGATGTGGGATGTGGCTCACTGCGCGGCGGGCGCCTGCTCATTCCCTACCTGCGGCCGGGGAACTACTTCGGCCAGGATCCCAACCAGTGGCTCATCGACTCCGGGATCCGCGAGGAGATCGGCCAGGATCTGGTGCGCCTCAAGAGACCACGCTTTTCAACACGAGCTGATTTCAGGTTCGAAGATTTCGGCGAAACGTTCGACTTCGTCATGGCGCAGAGCATCCTCTCCCACACCTACTTCGATCTCGCGATCCAGGCGCTACGCGGCATGGAGGCGGTGCTCGCTCCGCGTGGCCTCATCCTGGCTACATTCGTGACGGGACCTTCGATTGCGCGCAAGGCCGCGGGCTGGGAATATCCGGGCTGCGTCAACTTCGACGCTCAGGACATTGCCGGTGCCGTGGAGCAGAGCGGGCTGGCGAGTTGCAGGCTGGATTGGCCACATCCCCGCCAGGAATGGCATGCCCTGGCAAAGCCAGGGATGCATGCTGAGATCGAAGAACTCGCCCGGCGGCTTCGGTCGCCGCTTTCCCCCTAGCGTTGAGCCCCTGCGTTTCGCTCGGCGACGAGTACACTTCGCTTTCGAATGGCGATGAATGTCTGAGCGCCCACCGGCGCGGCCGGGCTTCACCTGGTACGAGAGCCGCACCGAATACGAGCGACACCTTTCACCGGGCTTTCAAGAGCGACGGAAGCAGGACCAGGAGGTCGCGCGCCACGACGTCTGGCGCGCGCACTGCGGTTACTGCGGCAAGCAGCGTGAGTTCACCGTCTCCGTAGGCCTCTTGTTCGTCGATGACGTCGACCTGCGCAACGGTCTCGTCTGCCGCGGTTGCGGCCTCAACAACCGGCAGCGGCTGCTCTACATGGCCGTGGAAGAGATTGCGGGAGGGGCACGCTTCCTCCGCGACCTCCAGGCCTACATGCCGGAGCGCGTGACCGTCTTCTACGATCGGCTTGCCGCCCGCGCACCTCACCTCGTCGGAAGCGAGTACCTCTCGCCGGAAATGCGGTCCGGCGAGACCCGCCCGCTCGCCCGTCCGTTGCGCCGCGGTCTCCGCAAATGGGTTCCCGCTCGCTTCCAGTCAAAGCCCCCGGCGATCCGCCACGAAGACCTGCGAGCGACGTCGTTCGACGCCGGACGCTTCGACCTCGTAGTCCATGGCGAGGTGCTCGAGCACGTTGCCCGGCCCGAGGAGGCGTGGGCAGAGATTTACCGGATCCTTGCCCCGGGAGGGGCGACGGTCTTCACCGTGCCCTTCCTGGCCGGCCACGATGAGAACGAGGTGCGCGCCAGGATCGAGGCGGACGGCACGACGACGCACCTGCTGCCGCCGGAGATCCACGGCAATCCCATGCTGCCTGGTGGATCACTGGTCTTCCAGAATTTCGGATGGGCACTGCTGAAAGAGCTGCGCTCGGCTGGATTCGTGAAGGCGGCGGTTGGCGTCCTTGCCGACGCTGGCCAGGCACTCACTTCCAACAACAGTTCCTATCAGAATTACATGGAGCCGGTTGTCGTGCGCGCGGAAAAACCGGGCAATCAGGACCTCGTTGTCGCGGAGACGGTCGAGCCGAGCTGATCCCAGATCATGGAACACCGGGCTCCGCTTCGGCGTGCAGATAGACGCGTCGCCCGGTGGCCACCTCCGTCCACGGATCGCTCGTGTCGGTGAGGCGGAGCCCCGCACACTGGAGGGACAACGCGAATCCGCGCTCGATGGCGTGAGCCAGGGTACCGTCGAGCTGGCCGGCTTCGGGCTCGAAGTCCTCGCGTTCCCACCCGAGCTCCAGTAGCGGACGCAAGGCGGCCCCCCGGGTCCAGAACATCGACCCGGCGACAAAGGCATGGTTCGCGGGATCGGGGGCCGGCAGACCGAGTCGGCGCGCGATGTCTTCGACACGGGCGCGGTTCGAGCCCCAGAAGCTCGCCAGCGACAACACGTGGCCTTCCGGTCCGACCATTCCGATACCGGGATCGTCGGACATCGCATCGACGATCCGGCCCGCGTTTTCCGGAGCGGCCAGCTTTCCGAGCAGATCGTGCCTCCACTGCTCCCCATCGACCCGATGGAGAGAACGCTTGGTATGCAGCTTGAGGAGGAGGCGGTCGTTGCCCGACGTCAGCGATCGCGCGACTTGCAGGAAGGGCAGGATGTCGCGGCCACGATTTTCGAAGAGATGGATGCGCCCGGTCACCCCGGCCCGCTCCTGATGGCGAGTGACCGTCGAAGCGTGCGCGTCCGATGTGGTCACGTGGAGCTCGTAACGTCCTGGCCACGTTGCCAGGCGTTCCAGGATCTCGGGGAGGAGGTCGGGATAAAAGGCGTGGACGATCACAAGGGGCTCGACACCGCCGCCCAATAGGCGGTTCCCGGCCCGTGTCTTCGTTCCCGCGCCGGTCGATTTCGCTCCCCAGCGCGGTGACGCGCCCTCTGCCTGGACGCCCCGCCCCAGGCGCGCGCGCTGCGCCGGGTTTCGGGCCAGCCATCCCTCATAGAGGGCGGTGCCGCGAAAGACCCGCTCGAACCGGCTGAAGAGCCATCTCGTGAACGCGGCTTTGGTGGTCCGCGGCAAAGGGAATGCCCGGTACAACGTGAGCAACATCACCGATGCCATTTTTGCACGTTCCCCGGCCCGATCCGGCCGGGTCGAGAGGAGGAGGCATGCTAGAGTTCTTTTTCTCACAACCGGAGGTGGTTCCCGATGCAAAGCGCACGGCGGCATGGCCTTTTCGTAGCGTTCGCAGCTCTTTTCTCCGCGGGCCTGACCGGAGATCTCCAGGCCGCCAATGCCGTCGTCGGCATCGGAAACGCAGCCAGCTGCAACGAGGCCGCGCTGAACGCCGCCGTGGCGTCACTGAACGCGGGTGGCGGAACGATGACGTTCAATTGCGGAGGCCCCGCCACCATCAACGTGACGTCAGAGAAGCGATTCTTCGCCGCAGGCGCGACGTTCACGATCGACGGCTTTGGCCTCATCACGCTGAGTGGTCAGAATGTGACCCGCATCATCCTTCACCACCGCGGAACGCTCGCGATGCGCAACATCACTTTGCAGAACGGCCGCGCCTCCGGGGTCGGAGACGACGCGAGCGGCGGGGCCATCCGCAGCGACAGGCTCGATGCCAGCCCCATCTTCCTGCAGCTCACCAACGTGACCTTCCGGAACAATGCGAGCCATCTGACGGCCCCCCTCGCGGGGTTCAGCACGTTCGATCACGGCGGCGCCGCCATCTTCACGCGCCTGGGCAATCTTGCGGCGACGAACTGCTTCTTTACCAACAACACCGCCAACAACTCCTCCGGTGGCGCCATCCACGGACGGTCGAGCACGATCGACATCAACGGCACCACTTTCACCACCAATGCGTCGAATGGTGGCGGGCTCGGAGGGGGCGTCTACACGGACGGCCTCAGCCCCAACGGGAGCAACGGAACACTGAGGGTCGCCTCCAGCACCTTTACGAACAACACGGCCTTCAACGTCGGCGGTGCGTTCTATTTCTTCAACTACACGGCAAAGAACGAGTCGGTCACCATCGACACCGTCGTCTTCCAGGGTAATCGCGTTCTGGACAACAGCGGCACCATCGCGTTCGTGGGCAACCGGGGGATCGGAGGTGCCGGCATCGTAGACGCCGGTAACGTGACCATCATGAACAGCACTTTCTCTGGCAACACGGCGCGGTCCAGCACGGGTCCCGGGTCTGGCGGTGGACTCACGCTCGTCGAAAACGGGTCGATCAACATCACGAACTCGACTTTCAGCGGCAACCGGGCCGAGGGTGACGGGATCGCCAACGCCAGCGGGGGCGGGCTCGTGGTGGGCGCCAACTCACAACCTTTCCAGATCCGGAACAGCACGTTCACCGGGAATCACGCGGGCTGGACGGGTGGGGGAATCCAGAGCGACAGCAACGGCGTCCTGACGAACACGATCGTGGCGAACAACACCGCGGCGAATCCCTTCAACATCCAGCGCCAGTGCGGCGCCCAGCTCACGAACGGCGGGAGCGTCATCCACTTCCCGAACATCATCGGAACCCCCACTTCCGGAAATCCGTACTGTGCCGCCGGCGCTCTCGTCGTCAATCCGGCGCTCCTGCCGCTGGCGACCAATGGTGGATACGCGCCTTCGCATGGCCTTTCCGCCGGGAGCCCGGCGATCAATTCCGGCTCGTGTGTAGTTGCCACGGACCAGCGCCGCGTCGCCCGGCCCCAGGGAGGGGGCTGCGATATTGGCGCCTTCGAGTTCACCCCCACGCCCGCTCCCGAGCTCGTGTACCGTCTACGGCATCCGGCCATAGGCGCGTACCTCTTCACCATCTTCCCGTTCGAGCGAGATTCGGCGCAGGACAGCTTCGGGTACATGTACGAGGGCATCTGTTGCAAATGGTTCGGAAATCCGGCCGCGGATGGTCGCCTCCAGCTACATCGACTGTTCAGCCCATCGGCGGGCGAATACTTCTTCACGATCAGTACGGCCGAGCGGGACGATGCGGTCGCCCGGTTCGGGTACAACTACGAAGGCGTCGCTGCTTATTGCCATCCCATACCGACTCCCGTCGCTCCTACGGAATGGCATCGGCTGCGGTTCGGCAACAAGCACCTCTACACGGCCTTCGAGTCCGAGGTCATTGCGGCAACCGCACTCGGCTACATCTATGAAGGCGTGTCCTGCTTTCTGCCAAATCCCTGAGGTTTCATCACTTCGGGCGCAGGAACAACGCCTGCTGGTAGGGGTCGGTCAGGATCAGGTCGTAGCCTGCGAGCTCCCATTGCGTCCACTCCTTCCGTACGTAGTCGAGTGACATGGAGGCATCGCCGAAGACCACCTCGCCGTCCACCGGCGCTTGAGGACCCTCGCCCGCTGGATTGTGCGGCATGAACGCGAATCCTGCCTCCCGATGACGCGCCGCCATCGTCACGCTCGTCACGCCGTCGGGCCAGTCCGCGTGAACGGACCAGTACTCGACCGGCCTGATCGTCAGGACGAGCAGCCCGTCGTCCATGATCCGAGCCCGAATGGCCGCGAGCGACGCGCGGCCCGTTCGTTCGGAGAGGTGAGTCCAGACAGACTGCGCGTAGACAAGGTCGAACTTCACTTCGTGAAACGGGAGCTCTAGCGGGACGTACTCGGTTTGCGCCAGGTGACCCAGGAGGCGGGTTCTACGGCCCAACTCGATGGCGCGATCCCAGGGGTCCACACCGTAGATCTTCTCCGGTGGCGAGAACCTGTACATGAGCCGCAGCAACCGTCCCCAGCCACATCCATAGTCGAGGATCCGCGCACCTTCGAGGCTTCGGCCCGTCACCCGCATGAACCCCGCCTCGATCAACCGGACGAACGCGCACGTCTGGTAGAGGAGAGGCAAACCGGACGTCCCCGCCCATTCCCGCTGGCTCTGCTCGGAGGGCATCTCCGGAAGCGCCGCCTGGAGGCTCCTGAGACCCGCCGGCACCTCGAAGAGCAGGCGGCCGAACTCATCGATGGACAGTGCGCGGAGCGCTTCAAAGGCCTCGTCGGTCCTTCCCGCGGCGAACATCCTGTCCGCGTGCTCGAGGGCCTCGCGCGAATGCACGAACATATCTGGCGTCTTCACACCTCCGTCGATCAACCGATTCACTGGAACGCGACGTGCGAGCGCGACGAGTTTTCGTCGAAAGGTTGACATCGTTGTTCTCATCGCCTCTGGTCACCGGCCGCTGAAGACTACTTCCGGTACGGGGAGGTGGCAAGGCTGGCGCCCCTCACCTTGACCCTCGCTCCGCGGCCGTTGTATCGTCAAAGCAGAAACCTCCCGAGATCAATGCCTGAAATCCAGCTTCCCCAATCGATGCCGTGGATCGAATCGCCTCTGTTCGAGGAACTGCTGGCTGCGCGCACCGTAACGGATCGGGAAAAGGATCTCTGCCGGCGCTACCGTCGAGACGGATACCTCATTCTCGACGAGAACATCCTCGACAGGACCGACGTCCGGACGGCGGACGAATACGTCGTTCGGCACTTCGACCCCACGGCGGGCCGGTTGCTCGACGCGTGGGTGGCCTCTCCTGCCATTCGCGCCATTGCGACACACGAGCGAGTCCTCGAAGTGTTGCGTCTTCTGTACGGGCGTGAGCCCGTTCCCTTCCAGACCCTGAATTTCCTGACCGGCACCGAACAGGCGACGCACTCCGACTACATCCACTTCGCCACTCTGCCCGCTCGTTTCATGTGCGGCGTGTGGGTGGCTCTGGAGGATATCACGTTGGCCCAGGGCCCTCTGCACTACTTTCCCGGGTCCCATAGCCTGCCGGAGTACGATTATTACGACCTCGGGATCGCGGACGAGTATCTTCATCCGTCCGACGCCTACGTCGGCCCCCTCGATTGGAGCAACCCGCGGACTCGTGAGAAGTACTCTCGTTACGAGGAGCGCATTGCGCGTGTCGCGCGTGTGCACGGGTTTGCGCAGCAGCAATTCGAAGTCAAGAAGGGTCAGCTTCTGATCTGGTCTTCCAATCTACTGCATGGCGGATCGAAGATCATGGAGCTCACTACCACGCGGCGGTCCCAGGTCACGCATTACTTCTTCGAAGACACTATCCCGATCACCCCCATGCACAGCAATCCAAAAGCCGGCGACTACATGGTGCGCGACGCGACCAACATCCGGACGATGAAGCCGATGAAACGCTCGTTCGGCGGCCTGCCCTTCCACGAGTACCCGTCGACGATACCCGGCCGCACGCGCTTCGTATTCGGAGAGGCGGCCGTCCCGCCGCTGTCCGAAGAGGACCGCGCGCGTTCGTACTTCGAGCGTTATCCGGATGTCGCGGCGTCCGCGTATGGCCGAACGCTCGACGGTGCGCGCCGGCACTTCGAGCTGGCTGGGAAGACCGAGGGTCGCAGGTTCTAGCCGCTCAGCCGGACGGGAGCGAACGAACGGTTAGCGCGGGCGCGTCCTGCCGCGCCGGCTGCGGCTGGAGCTCAAGCCCCCTTTGCGTGGCTTCGAGGTACGCTCGCCCGTGGCGCAGGTCGGGCTCCAGGTGGTTTCCCTCGCCCCACTCGTTCCAGGCATTGACGAACACCATGCGTTCGTCGCCGAAGCGGAGATGGCGGGTCTGGTCGACGATCCGGCGCAACCACTGCTCGTACAACTCCGGAGAAGCGCCGGGGAAGCTGTCGCTGTTCAGCGGCCGCCGGGGCGTGTTGTCCCAGGACGGCATGGCCGTCCGGAGCAACGGGTAGCCCGGCATCGGGCGCTGGATGTAGTTCCGGGCCGTCGCCGCATAGTCGTAGAACCTGCCCGTGAATCCGTCGACGGTCATCCGGCCCGGGACCGACGTCTCTTCGGCGAAGCCATGGGGGGGAAACTCCACCGCGGCGTCGAAACCCTCGCGCCGCGGGTCCGGCGTCTCGCGCGTGTGGAAGCTCTGGACGGCGGCGAGATACAGATCGCCCATCCCGGCGGCCTTGCTCACGTCGCGCCACCTGGTCAGCGTGGCGCGGACGTCGGGCAGCAGCCCCGCGCGGTACAGGAGAAGCAGCGGACGCCCGTCGACGCGAATGTAGCGTCGGTCGGCCAGGTACGGCAGGAGCGCCTCGATGAACGCGCGGTCGTCCTCGGGCGAGTATTTCTGCGCGATCAGTACGTCGCGCTCGAGCCCGTCCCAGCGTCTGGTCCAATTCTCGTTGGCCCAGCAGACGCAGAACGGAAAATCGGGCTTCCCGCTCTGGAGCACCTCGGTGAGCGGCCGTTCCAGCAGGCGCTTCCCGTTGAACCAGTAGTAGTAGTAGCAGAAGCCGTGGATGCCATAGCTCCGCGCGAGGTCGGCCTGGGCCTCGCGCGCCTCGGGAAGACGGAGATCGTAGAAGCCGAGGTCGGCCGGAAGCTGCGGCTGGTGATGGCCTTCGTACACGGGCCGCGCGCGGGCGACGTACCGCCACTCGGTGAAACCCTTGCCCCACCAGGCGTCGTTTTCGGGAATCGGATGGTACTGGGGAAGATAGAAGGCGATGGCACGCACTTTTTGCTGCTCGGCAAGGGTGCTCCCCCACCGCTCGATCAGCAGGCGTCGGTTGGTGTCGATCGGCCCCGTCTCGACACCACCATCGGTCCCGGCCGTCGTAAGGCTCCGCTGGCGCAGGACGACGGAATCAGGCACGTAGACCACCTTGCGCCCGGAGCGTCGGACCTTCAGTGAGAGGTCGCAGTCCTCGAAGGACGCGGGCGCGTAGGCCTCGTCGAAGCCACCGAGCTCGGCGAAGAGGGCGCGCGGGATCAGGACGCTGGCTCGCGAACAGTGATCGACCTCGCGCTTCCGGTTGAACTCCGGCTTGGCAGGACCGTCGTCGAGCCCCACTAGCTCGGCACTTCCGTCCTTGCGAAGAACGACGCCGGCCTCCTGGAGATGCCCGGAGGGTGAGACGAGCTTGGATCCCGCCATGCCGGTCCGCGGGTCGGCGGCGAATGCTTCGACCAGGGGATCGAGCCACTGCTTCTGTACCTCGGTGTCGTCGTTCAGGAACAGGAGGTAGTCGCCCCGCGCTTCGCTCGCACCGCGGTTGCTGGCGTGCACGGAGCCTGCGCTCGCCGGTTTGCGCAGGTAGCGGAGGTTCGGGACGCTCGACAAGAGATCGGTGGTTGCAGCCGAGGACCCGTCGTCCGCGACGATGACCTCGAAAGGCGTCGTCTGCGTGTGGGTCGCCAGCGCGGTCAGGCAGCGGAGAGTGAGGTCAATGTTGTCTCTGACGGGCACGATCACGGAAACGACCGGCCTGACGTGGGCGGCGAAGCGCAGGCGGGCGGCCAGCTCGGCCGGCGAAGCGCCAAAGACGTCGAGCAGGGGGACGGGCTTCACGACCGATGACGGCGGCGGCGGGGATAGCACCGTGGGAATCCCGGGTACCCGCGAGGGCGGCGGCGCCGCCGGCTGCAGGTCCGCCTGCTCACCGAGGGATGTCGGGGAGAGGTGGCGGCCATGGCCCGCGACGCGGCCAACGACGCCACGGACACCTTCTCCGCCCCAGATGCGGAGGAGCGATGTCAGGCGCGCGGCCGCCGCACCGCGACGCGTGCCGCGGGGTGCAACCCTGTTGCGGAGGTCCACCATCCGATTGCCGATCCTCCACCACCCGCTGGTGAGGATCTCGTCGCGCTCGCGCGTCAGGATCGCAATCTGGGCACGGAGCCGCGCGGCGACCTCGTCCGCTTCCGCCAGCTGCGCTTCGAGCTCGGCGATGCGCTCGTCGCTCATGTCCCGGTACGGCTTGACGACGTGGGTGAAACGCGGCGAAGGGGCCCTGCGTGGCGTCCAGGGCGACGCCCGGGGACGGTGAGAACGCGGGCCACGGGGGAGATCAGTGAGAGGAGGACATCAAAAGCCGAGACTACTGCAAGGGCTCCGGATGGGTCAAGGGTGTTACCATCGTCCCCTTTTCCGAAGCGAGGTGTCCACGTTGCGCGCCGTCGCCCAGTACGGATACGTATACGAAGGAGTGACCTGTCACCTCCCGCCTCTCTAGCGAGCCGCGTGCGGCATTCCGGCCGATGAATCCGCACGCACGACTGCCGACGTCGCTCGGCGAGATGGTGCGCGGGCTGTGGCGGCACCGCGATCTCATGCGCCAGATGACCCGGCGCGAGGTCGTGGGGCGCTACCGTGGCTCGGTGATGGGCATGGCATGGTCCTTCTTCAACCCGGTCCTGATGCTTGCCGTGTACACGTTCGTCTTCGCCGTCGTCTTCAAGCAACGCTGGGGGACGAGCGCCGGAGACAACAAGACCGATTTCGCCCTGGTGCTATTCGTCGGGTTGATCGTGCACGGTTTGTTCGCGGAAGTACTGAATCGCGCACCGGCCCTGATCGTGTCCAACGCGAATTACGTGAAGAAAGTCGTGTTCCCCCTGGAGATCCTTCCCGTTATTGCCGTGGGCGCCGCTTTGTTCCACACCGGCATCAGCCTGACCGTGCTGCTGGCGGCCTTTGCGCTGGTCAATGGCTACCTGCACTGGACGGCGATACTGATCCCCCTCATCCTCCTGCCCCTGGTCTTCCTCACCACCGGCCTGGCCTGGATACTGGCGTCGTTGGGAGTGTTCCTGCGCGACGTGGGACAGACGATCGGCATCTTCACGATGGTGATGTTGTTCCTGTCCGCCGTCTTCTATCCGGTGAGCGCGGTGCCGGAGAGATTCCGCCCCTGGGTCATGGCCAACCCACTGACCTTCACCATCGATCAGGCGCGTGAGGTGCTCGTGTGGGGCCATCTGCCCGCATGGTGGGGGTTGGCCATCTACACCATTGCCAGCACTGGCGTAGCATGGGCCGGATACGCGTGGTTCCAGAGCACCCGTAAAGGATTCGCGGATGTCCTCTAATCCGCCGAATGAGCCGCCACCGGTGGTCGATTCCGCTCCCGCCGCACACCGAGGCCGCGTCGCCATCCGGGTCAGCAATCTCAGCAAGTGCTACCACCTCTACGATGCTCCCCGTGACCGCCTCAAGCAGTTCATCGCTCCCCGGCTTGCGCGGCTGGCCAGGCAGACGCCGCGCCACTACTTCCGTGAGTTCTGGGCCCTCAAGGACGTTTCCTTCGAAATCGGCGTCGGGGAACCGGTCGGAATCATCGGCCGCAACGGGTCAGGAAAGTCCACTTTGCTCCAGATCATCTGCGGGACCCTGCATCCGACGGCGGGCCAGGTGGAGGTGAACGGACGCGTGGCCGCGCTGTTGGAGCTCGGCTCCGGCTTCAACCCCGAGTTCACCGGACGAGAGAACGTGTATCTCAATGCCGGAGTACTCGGGCTATCCGCGGAACAGACCCGGCAGCGATTTGGCGATATCGAGGCCTTCGCCGACATCGGCGACTTCATCGACGAGCCGGCCAAGACGTACTCGAGCGGGATGATGGTGCGACTCGCCTTCGCCGTCATCGCGCATGTCGATGCCGACATCCTCGTCATCGACGAGGCGCTGGCGGTGGGAGATGCCTTCTTCACGCAGAAATGCATGAGGTTCCTGCGTGGCTTCATGAAAACCGGGACGGTCGTCTTCGTGAGCCACGATACGGCCGCGGTAAAGAGCTTGTGCGCGAAAGCGCTGTGGCTGGAGAAGGGCCAGGTCCTTCAGGTGGGAAGCCCCAAGGAGGTCTGCGAACTGTATCTGGAAGCTTTCTACGAAGCGCAGCAGGGCAAGGGGACGACCACCCGTTTGAAGGCACGCACCGAGCAGCCGGCCCTGCCGCTGAAGGACCAGCGTCTCGCATTCATCAACGCCAGCAATCTCCGGAACGACCTGCGGCTGTTCGCCTTCAACCCGGAGGCGGACGGGTTTGGCGAAGGGGGCGCGACGATCACCCATGTCGAGTTCCTGGACGAGCAGGGCAACCCGCTCAGCTGGGTGGTGGGAGGCGAAGCGGTTCGACTCCAGGTCCGGGCGGAGTGCCACCGGACCCTGACCTCGCCGATCATCGGGTTCTACATCAAGGACCGCCTGGGTCAGCCTCTCTTCGGCGACAACACGTACATCAGCTACATGGAGGCACCGCAGGCCTGTGCGACCGGGGATGTCGTGCGCGCGACCTTCGCGTTCCTGATGCCACGCCTGGCCGCGGGTGATTACACGGTTGCGGTTGCCATCGCCGATGGCGCCGAACGGGAGCACGTCCAACATCACTGGATCCACGACGCTCTTCACTTCAAATGCGAGTCGACCAGTATTTCCGGCGGCGCCATCGGGATTCCCATGCAGAACATAGTGCTCCACGTCGAGCATGCGGGCATGGAGCAGTGAACGCTCGTGAAGTACCGGATCAGCGAGCGGTCGACTTGTACCTCGAGCTCATGATCTCGAGCCTGACCGACCTGCTCTACGACAACGCCAACACGGTCAGCCTGGACAATGTGGCGTTTCAGCGCGCCATCCGCGAGGACGGCCGTGACTGGCCGGCACGCGCGCATACCATGATCGGCGTCAAACGGCTGCGGAACATACGGTATTGCGCGGAAGAGGTTTTGAAGGCGGACATTCCTGGAGACTTCATGGAAACCGGGGTGTGGAGGGGTGGCGCGACCATCTTCATGCGCGCCTTGCTGGCGGCTTATGGACGCTCGGACAAGCGCGTCTGGGTGGCCGATTCCTTCGCCGGGCTTCCGAAGCCCGACGAAGGAACGTATCCCCCCGATCGCGGCGACCAGCATCACACGCAAACCGTGCTGGCGGCCTCGCTGCAGACGGTCAAGGAGAATTTCGCCCGCTACGGATTGCTGGACGACCAGGTCGTTTTTCTCGAGGGGTGGTTTCGCGACACCCTGCCGAGCTGCGCAGTGGAGAAACTCTCCTTGCTACGCCTGGACGGCGACATGTACGAATCGACGATCCTGGCCCTCGAGTCGCTCTACCCCAGGCTTGCGCCAGGAGGATTCCTGATCGTCGACGACTATGGCGCCGTTCCAGCGTGCAAACAGGCGGTTCATGACTATCGTCAGAAGGCGGACATCGCCGAAGGCGTCATCGAGATCGACTGGGCCGGCGTGTATTGGCGGAAACGGGCATGACGGTTGGTGTGAAGCGGTTCGACGAGGCTGCTTTCATCAACCCCCATCGCCTGGTGGGGCCGCCCTCCTGGGCGGGACATATCCCGTTCGCGTCGTGGCTCGTCGCCGTGCTACGGCCGGACATCCTGGTCGAGCTTGGGACCCACTCCGGAAACTCCTACAGCGCTTTCTGCCAGGCGATCAGCGAAAACGACCTGGCGACGCGCGCCTACGCCGTTGACACCTGGCTCGGAGACGAGCATGCCGGCGCCTACGACGAGACCGTGTTCGAGGAGCTGAAGCGATACCATGATCCGCTCTACGGTGGTTTCTCGACGCTGTTGCGGATGACTTTCGACGAGGCGGTGTCGCATTTCGCCCCTGGCTCGATCGACCTGCTGCACATCGACGGTTTACACACCTACAAAGCGGTCAAGCACGACTTCGAGACGTGGTTGCCGCTGGTCTCGAAGCGCGGCGTTGTGTTGTTCCACGACACCAAGGTCCGTGAACGGGATTTCGGAGTGCGCCGCCTCTGGTTCGAGCTGAGCCGCCGCTATCCGGGGTTCAATTTCGCCCACAGCCATGGCCTCGGTGTCCTGTTGGTGGGCGACCAGCGCGCTCCGCAGCTGCTGGAGCTGGCGTCGCCGAGCCCAGAATGGCAGTTCGCCAGCAGGCTCTTCCAGAGCCTGGGCGCAAGCCACGACCGACGATGGCAGATCGGACAGCTGACCGATTCCGTGAGCGCCCGCGACGAACGCATCGCCAGCCTCGAGGATGCCGTAGCTCAACGCGAAGCCCACATCGGCACCCTGGAGCAGGCGCTCGACGCCCTCCGCGAAACCATCGCGGAACGTGACGCTCGTTTGGCCACCGTCATTCCCACCATAATTCAGCGCGACGTTCGCTTGGCGGCCTTCGCGCAGGCCGTGTCGGAGCGCGACACCCGGCTGGCTACGCTCGCGCAGGCCGTCGCGGATCGAGACCGTCAGGTCGCGATCCTGCATGAGGTGGTTTCTGATTACAGGAACTCCAACAGCTGGCGCGTCACCAGCCCGATCCGGCTCTTCACTCGGTCGCTGAGCAGAATCAGGAAGCCATCTGAACGTTAGCGACCGCTCCTCGTCAGAGCGGTCTGCCCGGCAACTCCCCGCCCTCTTTTTCTTTGCCATCGAGTGGCTGGTCCGTCGCGCCAGGCTTCCCGGCGCAGCCGGATCGAACTAACGGAGATACCCCAAAGCTCTCAAGCGTTCCTCCTGCTCGGGGGTAAGCGGCGCCGGGACCGGCTTGGCCACGGGGTGAAAGCGGATTTCGTCCAGTCGTGCCGCGAGCTTCGCTCCCAGATCCGAGCGCGCGCTGGAAAGGTCCGCCTTTGATAGCGGATCCCGGGTCACGTCATAGAGCTCCGATCGCGAAGGGAGGAGCCCTTTAAGCTGAAACGAGAGACAGCGCGCATCTTCGCTCGCCCCCACGCTCGCGGGAGATACGCAACTTGCTGACTCCAGTTCGACTCGCTTCTTCTTGCCGTCGCGGGGCAACGAGACCCGGACCCACCGGCCCGCGACATCGAGGGGCTCGGTGAATGCCGGCTTTCCATCCACTGCGATCCGCAGCACGCGCGGCTCGTGATAGCTCATCGCCCAGAACGCGAGCTCTGGAGAAAAGGTCTCGAGAGACGTCGACCGGCTCACCCACACGCCGTCCTCGGCCTGGCGAGGGGCGCGCCTCACGTATTGGAACAGGCCCTCGTCCGTCTGGCGATAAACGGCACGGTCGCCGGTGACGAACGCCTCCGCGTACGCATCGCGTCCGAGGTGGGCGCCGTCGCCATCGAGAAGCGGCACCAGGCTACGACCTGACATGGATGGGCGGGCGGCGACAGGGATGCCCGCGAGCTCGTAGATGGTCGGAGCGAGATCGATACTCTGGACGAGTGTCGGCACCCGCCGCGCACCGTGGCCGGGCCTCAGCACCATCAGCGGAACATGCAGGCCCTCGTGGTACACCTGCTCGTGGACGAGCTTGCCGTGCTCGAGGAACTCCTCGCCGTGATCGGAGGTGATGATCACGGTGACGGAGTCCCGCAGCCCAAGCTCGTCGAGGCCGACGAAGAACTCGCGGAGCGCGTCGTCCGTGTAGTTGATCTGCGCGTCGTAGAGCGCTTCGTAGTACTCCACGACCCGCGGAGCGAGCGTACGCTCGCCCTGGTTGAATGCTCCGAGCTCCGCCCCGCGCGGAGCGAACGCGCCGGGCGGTGGCGGGCCCGACCAATACCGGGACCGATAGCGCTCTGGAGGGTCGTACGGGTCGTGGGTGGAGTACGTATGCAGGAGGAGGAAGAAAGCGTCTGCGCCGCGGACGCGACTCAGGGACTCGAGCCCGCGCCGCAGCGTCCTCTTCACCGCTTCGGGTGACTTCACGAGCCCGCCGTCGCGTTCGACCATCGGCGAAGTGTCGGTCCACTCCTCGAATCCCCTGGCGAAGCCGTACCGTCCCGCCATGTAGCCGCCCTCGGTGTGCCCGGCGGTACGGAACCCCTGGGCCCGGAGGACCTCGGGCAGGGTTCGAATGAGGGGTGAGAGCGCTGACTCCGGATACACGCCGTGCTCCGGCGGATACAGCCCGGTGAAGATCGACATGTGGGAGGGGAGGGTTCCGGGGAGCTGGACGACGGCGTTCTCGAAGAGTGTTCCGCGCGCAGCGAGCGAGTCCAGGAAGGGGCTGGTCGGCCGGCGGTATCCGTAGGCGCCGAGATGGTCGGCGCGCAAGGTATCGAGCGAGATGAGGATGAAGCGTCCGCGCGGCGCGCTTTCTCTCCCGCAGCCGAACGGGCCGAGGACCAAGCCGCACGCTGCAAGGACAACGCCGTGCATCCACATGGCTCGCATTCGCCGGATTCTATCCGCGCGAGAAACCCCGAGAGGCAGGCGACGTCATAGGCCGCTTTTTGGTTCGGCGGTGAGGCCAATCACGGGGCTTTGACGCTCGTTGACGTCCAGTTCCGCGACATGTTAGCCTCGCGGCCCTCAAAGCCACCAGAGACCGGGCCGAACCCCAGGACGTCACTCACTCGTTGCCCTATAGGAGATGAATTGGATATGACCAGATTCTGTCGCACACTCGGAAACGCGGCGGTTGCCCTCGCGCTCTTCACCACCGGTGGGGTCGTGAACGCCGCATCAGATACGACTTCTTCGGGGGTCGTCTCCGAGCGCGCGCAAGCCGTTGCCGCCATCGAAACGAACAAGGCGGCCGTAGTCGATGAGATCCTGGCCCGTTGGCAGGGCGTGCTGTCGGCCGAGGAGGGTTCCGCGGCCAAGGTCACCGAGAGCCTCATGAAGCTCTCCGCGGAAGAGCTCCTGGTCGTCCAGTCCGCGACGCGGTGGGAGGAGATCCCGCAGGATCTCTTCGGCGACCTGACCACCGACCTGGTCTACACCCCGCTTGCCGCGTGCCGCCTCATGGATACGCGCATCGGCACGTTTGCTCCCTACAATGCGCCTTTGGCACCCAACACCACGGTCGCGCTGAGCGTGAACGACAGCCTCGCGGCGCAAGGTGGCGCAGCCGCGGGCTGCGACCCGGGCGGACTGGGCCTCGGCACCGACCCGCCGGCCCTGGCAATCATCATCACCGCCGTCCCGACCGACGGCTCGCCCGGCAACCTTCGCACTTTCGCTACCGGCGGCGCAATCCCCGCGGCAGCCATGCTCACGTACGGCAACGGGGTGACGATCTCCTCGGGCGTGATCACCCAGTCCTGCACGGGCTGCGGACCTGAGCTGTCGGTCCGCAACCAGGGCGCAGGTACGACTCACGTGGTGATCGACATCGTCGGCTTCTTCCACGCGCCGAATCAGACCGCAGTGGACAACAACGTCCTGAACACCTTTACCAGCATTTTGGCCAACTCGACGTTCACCGTTTACAGCCCGGCGTGCCCGGCCGGGTGGCGGTTGACGGGTGGTGGCTTCCTGGGCTCGCAATTCTCCGGGATAACGTGGGCCGGCTCCCGGCCTACTGCCGGTGCCAGCAACATCACCGTGTCAGGTGTCAACATGGCTGACCGTTACCTTTGCCAGGGGACGACGGGCGCGTCAGGGCAGACCGTCACCTGCTTCTCCACTTGCGCACGCGTTCCCGGCCGATAGGCACAATCGATCGTTGAATTCGTCCGAGGACGGCCCCTCCGGGGGCCGTCCTCTTTCTCTTTTCAGCGCCGCTCGTTACGCAAAGGCTGATACGCTCGCCGCATGCTGCCAGCGGACCGTAGGCGGAACCTTCTGATGGCAGTCGCCTCGATCATCTTCATGGTCGTCGTGCTCGAGGGTGCCTTCCGGCTCCTGGCGTGGCGCGAGGACCGGGGCGGGTTCGAGCGCGCGATGGCGCTGGCAAAGCCCCCCGCGGCCGGCACGACGGTGACACTGGGAGGCCTGATCAGGCCGAGCCCGAACTCGCGCATCGTTTATGAGCTGTGGCCGGGAATCGACGTCCTCTTCGATCCGTTGTCGAACGGAGCGCGCCGCCGCGTGCTCACCAATCACGCGGGGTTCCGCGATCTCGATCTTCCGACCGTCAAGGGTGACGGGATTCGCCGGATCGTCGGCATCGGTGACTCGCTGATGTTCGGATGGGGATTGGAGCAGGGAGAAGACTACTTGTCCCGGTTGGAGACGGGACTGAACAGCAAGACGGGCACCAAGACCTGGGAGGTCATCAACACCTCGGTGCCCGGCTACAACACCGCGATGGAAGTGGAGACGCTCGAGGCGAAGGGTCTCGCGTATCGACCCGACGTCGTCGTGGTGGGATTCTGCGCCAACGACGCCAGCCTGCCGAACTTCATCGTGGCGCAGCGGGACGTTCTCGCGCTGCGGCAATCGTTCCTCGCCGACTTCGTACGTGGCCGTTTCGAACTCTCCGGCAGCCGGGTTGGCCTGTCCGCGGCTCCGCGGCGAAGCGACGACCGCGCCTTCGAGGATGACCCGGCGCTCGTCCCATCCCTTTATCGGTCCATCGCCGGCTGGGAGGCGTACGAGCGCGCCCTGGATCGCCTCCGAAGCCTTGCCGAAGGTCATAATTTCCGAGTCCTTGTCGTCGCTTTCACGCAGGACGCAGGAGACGAGCGGAAAGCTCGAGGGCTGGGCGTCGCGGCGCAGCTTGGGTTGCCCGTTCTGGACTTCGCGGGGGCAGAGATGGCATACATGCGCGCGCACGGGATCGACACCTACGTCGGGTCAGTCATGACGGTGAGCGCGGAGGACGCCCATCCGTCGGAGGTGTCGCACCGCATCGCCGCCGCGGAGCTGCTCGGGTGGATGGTACGCGAACAGATGGTTGCCGCGCGGTGACGCCATCCACGAAACTTCGTTTCCGGCTCGACCGCACTCTTCGCAGAGTCCTGGCTGCACCGCTTCCGCCTTCGAACGCGGCCGCCGCTCCCGCGCCGGGTCCTCCTGCGCCGCCGCAACCCTACGATCCCGTCTCCCCTTCCGCGCGGGACGCAAAAGAGATCGTCGCGCGCCTGCGGCATGCGGAGATGACCGCCTTTCTGGCCACGGGTCGCCATCTCCGGTTTCCTCGCCACGAACAACCGCTCGTCTCCGTCATCCTCGTCGTCTACAACCGCGCGGACCTCACGTTCCAGTGCCTCCGAAGCCTGTCGGAGAACGCGGAGGTTCCCTTCGAGCTGATCGTCGTCGACAACGCTTCCTCGGACGAGACCAAAGCTCTCCTCGACCGCGTCGAGCCGGTGGTCGCGATCCGAAATGACGAGAATCTGCACTTCCTGCGCGCCTGCAACCAGGCCGCGCCGCGGGCGCGCGGACGGTACCTGCTGCTCCTCAACAACGACGTGGCGCTGCTGCCCGGAAGCCTCGCCGCCGCGGTACGTACGATCGGCCGATCACCGGACATCGGCGCGGTCGGGGCCAAGCTCGTCCTCATGGACGGGACGCTGCAGGAAGCGGGAAGCATCGTGTGGCAGGACGGCTCCGCTCTTGGCTATGGAAGAGGTGGGAACCCCCTCGCGCCCTCATACATGTTCGAGCGCGACGTCGATTACTGCTCGGGCGCCTTCCTGCTCACCCCCCGCGACCTCTTCCTCGGCGACGGTGGTTTCGACGAGCGATTCGCGCCCGCCTACTACGAAGAGGTCGACTACTGCATGCGCCTTCGCGCGCAGGGCAAGAGAGTGGTCTACGACCCCGACGTGGTGGCGTTCCACGTCGAGTTCGGCAGCTCCCGCTCCTCCGAGGCCGCCATCGTGCTGCAGCAGACGAATCGCTCGAAGTTTGCGCAGAAGCATTCGCACGCTCTCGCGTCGCATTACCCGCCGGCGGCGACGCACGTGCTGAGCGCTCGCCACGCACGCAAGGACAGGTTGCGCGTCCTGATGATCGACGACCGGGTGCCTCATCAGTGGCTTGGCTCCGGGTTTCCCCGCGCCCGCGCCATCCTGCAGTGCATGGTGGATAGGGGCTATGCCGTCACCTTGTTCCCCTCGACCATGCCCGCGGAGAGCTGGGCGAGCGTCTATCAGGACATCCCGCGGACAGTGGAGGTCATCACGCGGCCCGCCTTCGACGGCATGGAAGCGTTCCTGTGCGAGCGGGCGGGGCTTTTCGACGTGATATTCGTCAGCCGGCCGCACAACATGGAGTACTTCCGGTCGATATGGGCGGCGCATCCGGAGTGGCACGTGGGCGTGCGACTGGTGTACGACGCCGAGGCGGTTTATGCGCTGCGGGACATTGCCCGGCGAGAGATGCACGGCGAGCCTGTCTCCGGGCCGGAGATCGAGCGCTTGGTGGCGGAAGAGGTCGACCTCGCGCGCCAGGCCGACGCCGTCGTCTGCGTGACCGAGGGCGAGGCCGCTCACTATCGACGACGGGGAATTGCCGAGGTGTGCGTCCTTGGACACTCCATCGACGCCGACCCCACGGCTGCGGACTTTGCCGCCCGCGACCATCTTCTCTTCGTCGGCGCCATCCACGCCGACGACAGCCCGAACGCGGATTCGGTCTCCTGGTTCGCCGACCAGGTGCTGCCCCGGATCCGGGAGGTGGCGGGAGATGTAGAGCTTCACGTGGCCGGAATCAACGCATCGCGCGCCGTTGCCGGACTCGCCGGCCGGAACGTGCGGTTGCTCGGCCCCGTGGCCGACCTCCGTCCCCTTTACGACTCGCGGCGAGTGTTCGTGGCGCCGACCCGCTTCGCTGCCGGGGTGCCGATCAAGGTCTGCGAGGCGGCCGCCCACGGCATCCCGGTGGTGACAACCACGCTACTGTCGTCACAGCTGGGATGGCGTGCGGGCGAGGACCTTCTCGTCGGCGATTCTGCCGATGCCTTCGCCCGTGCCTGCATCGCGGCGTACACCGACGGCCCGACATGGGAACGGCTTCGTACAAACGCGTTGAATGCGGTGGCGACGCAGTTCTCGCGCGCGGAGTTCGCAAGCAAGATCATCAAACTGTGCGAGAGCGGACCGCGGAATTCCGGCGAAGTCGTGCCGTGGCCGCGCCTCGGCTAGGAGGTTTCAACGGGCGTCGCCGAGCTGCTTCCGATGTCGTTGCGCTCGACCACCTGGAAATGCTGGTCCGGGTTCGCCGGGAGCTCCGCGGAGCGCACCGCCTCCGGGGGGTCGGCTGCGCGCATCTCGGCGGGGGTCGGCAGCAGCGGCTCCTCGAGAACTTCGCGGGTGGCGGACAGGCATGACCGGCGCAGGCGCTGAAGAGCAGTCCGTCCGGCTTCAGGCTGCGCGCCACGTCCGCGCAAACCTCTTCCAGGGCATCGACATGGTGGAGCGAGCTGTTGAACCACACCGCGTCGTACGATCTCGGGGCCAGCGACGCCCGCGAATGTCGCGCACAGCGTAGGAGATGTGCTGGAGACGGGCGGCGGCGGCCGCCTCCTCCGCCCTCCGTACCCCGTCCTCGGCCAGGTCCCACGCGTCGCAGTGCCGGAAGGCTCCGAGCGCGGCGAGGTGGCGTTCCAGCTCGCCGGCCCCGCACCCGATGCTCAGCATCCTCTGCACTGGCACGCGCGAGCCCAGGAACTTCGCGACGCAGTAGTTGACCCAATGGCCCGTCCCGCGCGATGCCTTCCGGTCGATCCGCTCCTGCACCTCGGGAAGGGCGAGCCAGAACGTTGCCGCCGAGAATTCGGAGCTGGCGAGCTTCGAGGACCAGGTCTCGCCTACCGAGCGGCTGTCCGGGTCTGTGGGCATCAGCGGGCACGGTCCCGGCGGGTCAGTGAGATTCGTCACGTTATCACCATGAATCGACGTCGCGCAATCGCGGCGGAGCGGCATTCTCGCCCGTCTCCACGCCGACCGAGAGGGGCCCATTTCCGGGGAAACGGCTATCTGATCAGCGAGCGCGGGTCGTCTTCCGCGCCACCATCGTGAAACAGTTCTCCCCGATGATGCCGAGCGCCTTCGACCAGAGCCAATAGGTCGTGAAGGCGCATCCCAGCGCCGTGAACCGCGCGCGAAGGCCCCGGTGAGAAAAAATCCGATAGACCAGAGCGCCCTCACCGGGACGGATGGGGTCGGTGTGGTACTCGCGCTCGAGGTGGTGAATGACTTCTCCACCGGGACGCCGTTCCGCACGCACGAGATCGCCATCCGCGTCGCGCATGAACGGGACGGTGAAGCAGTACAAGCCACCCGGTTTCAGGATGCGGCAGATCTCCCGCTCCGCGGCGAGGGCGTCCGGCACGTGCTCCAGCACATCGCTCGTGATCACGATGTCGAACCTCCCATCGGCGAAGGATGTCGCCTGCAGATCCTGGTGCAGGATCCCGTCGACACGGTTCCCCGACCGGTGGTCTTCACCGAAATACTCGGAGCATTCGAAGTCCTCGACCAGCTCCCGCAGGCGGATTGCGGGCAGGCTGAGCGCCTCGGCGATGTAAACCGAAAGCTTACGGCGGTTGATCTCCGCCGCCACCGTGGAGAGGTCTGCCGCGGGGCTTCCCAGCATGGCGTTGGCGAGAGTGGCGATCACCTGCCGCTGACGGTTCGTCGAGCCCGACACCGACGCCACCAGATCCTCGCGCGTATTCTCCGAAGCGACGATGAACTCCGTCGGAGCCCCGGCAATGCTGCAATGTCCCGCGAACCGACCATGCCTCCTGGCGAACTCCATGATGGCGTCGTTCAGCTCGGCGTCGAAACCGTGGGGCACGTCGGGATCGAAGGGGAGGCAGGAAACGAGGCGGGACTCGCCGTTCACGACGGCACCGGCTTCAACTGGGGCGGGGACGGTTGTCGGACGCGGCCGCCGACTGCGATCCGTGGAGGCTGACCGCGCGCCGCCAGATGAGCTCCCGCTCGGCAGCGCGCCGTCGCGTGCCATGGCGGTCAATCATGAGGCGGCGGGCGGCGGCGCCGAGGCTTTCGGCGCGTGGGCGATCGGCCAGGAGTTGGCATGCGGCGTCGGCAAAACCGTCCGCGTCTTCCGCGTTCACATAGTGGACTCCCGCTTCCGCCTCCAGGCCATTGACACCGAGGCGGGAGCTGATCAAGGGACAGGCACAGGCCATCGCCTCCGCAACCTTCACACGCATTCCCGCGCCCGTGAAGATGGGAGCAAGGAAGGCACCCGCTCGCCAAAGAGCAGGACGGAAGTCATCGAGGAATCCGGTGAACTCGACATCCACGCGCCCCGCGGCGCGCCGCTCCAACTCGACGGGAACATTGGATCCGATGATCACCAGGCGAGCGTCGGGGTTGCGCGTGCGGATCCTCGGCATGACCTTTGTCACCAGGAACTCCGCCGCCTCGACGTTGGGACGATGAAGGAAGTTGCCGAGGAAGACCAGGGTATTTCGGGTCCCTTCGCCCGCGGCCGGCGGAGCGAGACGCTCTGCATCCACGGGGATGGGATTGACGTATACGTCCGCCTCATCCTGCCCGCGCGCCAAGGCGTCTCCATCCTCGGGCGTGACGGTGACCAGATGTCGTGCCGCGCTCGGCAAGACGATCGTGTCCCAGTAGTACGCCTCCAGAAGCTCCACTATCTGATCGACCGCCTGGTCGCGGGACGAAACGTCGGCCCGGCTGTTCCAGCTCGCGACGACAGCGAGATGCGCCAATTCGAGGATGGCCTGGACTCGCGGAACGTCCGCGTGCTCGTAGTGCGGGAGCATGGCGGTGTATTCGTAGTCCACGAGATCGTACCCACCGGTTGCGATCTCGCACTCGATCGCCCGCCGTAGCGCCGGGGTGTAGCACTCCTCGTAACGAAGAGGAATCCAGGGCTCGCGCCGGTGAATGGAACGTGTGCCGCCGCGCGGGACGCTGATCACATCCGACACGAAGGGCCGGATCTCCGCGTCCCATCCGGTTTCGTCGGGGTCGAAGGCATGCACGAGGGTGACGCGGTGACGCTGGCCGAGATCTTTCAGCAAGTTGCTCAGATAGACACCGCCGCCATGGCGAGACGCGGGCACCTGCCAGGACGCCACCAGCACGGATAGCCGGGGGCCATCGAGCGCGGGAAGGTCCCCCGCGGCGAGAGCGGAACGTCGCGGCGCGCCCACCCTCTTTCTTGTCCTTGCCAGGAGAGACAGAAGTTGCGACGCTCCCTCGGGCCTCTCCTCGAGAAGACGGCGAATGATCTCCTCCGACGAGAAGCCGTGATCGAGGGATCTACCGGGCCGGAGCTCCTTCAGCAGCTCCTCCAGCGCTTTTCCAGCCCATGCCGGCACCGCCAACGGCCGTATCGCGACCTTCGCCAGGCCGGAATCGAATAGGAGCCGGTCGCGGGTGTCGAACCGGACACGCACGGTGTGCTCGCCGGCGTTTCGGGGAGCATGACGAAGAGTGAAATCCTGGTTTCCGGAGAGCGACCGCTCGTCCACGGGGACGCCGTCGACCGAAAGAGACGCGCGGACGTTCGCCAGGGACGAGCGCATTTGCCCGCGCGCGGTGAACGAGGACCAGAAGGTCTTCGGCCCCGTGCGACGCAACGAGGCCAGATCCTCCGAATCGAGCGCGAACGCCTGCTCGGCATGAGGGTCGAGGTCGAGCGGCTGCCGCCAGACCATCTCCTCGCCATTTCCCTGAATCGCGGTCAGCGCCAATTCGTGCCGCCCGGGGTTCGCGCGAAAGGCGATTTCGTTGTGGAAGCCCTGTCGGGTGACGAGGCCCTTTCCGGTTGCGAGGGCGACATCCGGGCGGGCAATGTCGAGGTCGAATCTCCCGATGGCAACGCCGTCGACGGCGACGGTCACGAAGCTGACCAGGAAATCGTTCTCGACCCAACCGCCCAGACGCAACAGATACGGTGCGGAGACCGATGGCCCGGGCTGGACCTCCACGACGTCGAGGTGCAGAACCGGATGCAGGAGTCGCACCGTCTCCGCCCAGGTGACCATTTCTCTTTCGGTAGCGTCCACTCCGCGGACCACGAGGGAAAGCGCGGAGGGGCCGGGGGGAAGCGTCGGCACTTCACGTTGGACGTCGAACGAGGCGGCCGAACGCCCTTCCGTGCCGACGGGAAGCCGCAGCTCTTCCTCCACGATCGCGTGCCCGTCGCGAAGAAGCGCAAGAACGTCGCCGCGTCGGGCGAGGACGACCCCCCGCAAGCGAATGCGCGTGGTCGCCGTCTCCGGATCGAATGGCCCTATCTCGCGGACGGAAAGGCTATATGGTCCGGCCGGCTTCGACGCCTGGATATGGACGGCGTGGCGCCACACCGTCGTCTCGCCAGTCTCGGATTCCAGCCACAATTCGAGCGCATGCCCGCGAGGCTCGGCGGGCGAGGGCAGCGTCCCTGCCACGAGCAGGTGCTTCCTCCGCTGGCGGCTGATGTCGACCCTTTCCTCACCTTCGGTGCAGGAGGCGGGCATCTCCGCCCCATCCCACCGCAACCCCACTGAAGCCAGGGGCATGGTGGAGACGACGGTACCCTCGATGGCAAACGGCACCTCTCCGTCCGAGCCGGGAGTGTCGGGAATCCACCACCGCCCGACTTCGAACGTGATGCTGGGAAGGACCCGGACGCGCCCGATCGCTTGCGCGAGCGCCGTGCCCGGCACCCTCCAGACGGCCTCATGCACTCCCGGCGGCAGCGTGTCGAGGTCGAGGGAGAACCGGAATCCCACTCGCTCGTCGCGAATCTCCGGATGAGCGGCGACGACGTCGGGGCGGGCGATGTCGCACGGCGCCCGGTAGACCTTGTCCCCGAGGGCCAGTTCGACCTCGGTTACCTGGGGAGCGGTGGCGACCCAACCTTCGAACGAAATACTTGCCGAGCCGCCGTGCGCAACTGATGCGGGGATCCGGCACACGTCGACAGTGTGAAATCGTGGGAGCGCGAGGACTCTCCCCCGTTTCCAGTTGTCCCATTGCCACTCACGCACCGACGTCGCGAGGCGTTCCGTGAGAGTCAGTCCGGTCGCGGCCAGCTGGCGGACCAACCTGAGATCGAAGCAGGGGACTTGCGCGGCGGCCAGGCGGGCGGACAACGACAGCTCCCGCAGGATCGCGAGCGCCTTGGCCCGGAAGAGCTCGAACGTGGCGTCCTCGAGCTCGAACGCAGAATGCCATCGCTCACCGGTGGCGGGGACATTCCGCCCCGTGGTGAGCCAGTCGAGGAGGAAGGTCTTCACGCTGTTGCTGATCGGCGCCTCCGCGCGGAACGGCTCGCGTGCCGAAGGCCCGAATATCCTCGCTGCGTCGAGCGGCGTCGTCAGCGGCGCCATGCGAGTGACGACGGAGGACGGCATCAACAGAAAGCTCGAACGGAGGTGGCCGCGGTGCGCGTGGTCGGCTACCTCGAACGCTTCGGGAAGGCTGTCGACCCATCCAACGCACGCTTGCGCGCTGGCGCAGGCGTCGAGGGCGCGGTCGTCGATGAGCTCGAGGAAGTCGTCGCCGTAAGCCAGCAGCGCATCGGTGACGAACGCGAAGATGTCCGCCGAGACGCTGCGCGCCTTCAAGAATCGGATGCCGAGATCGAAGGCGGAGAATTCCCAGGCGCTGTTGTCGCCGCCGACGTGGATCAACCGGGCGGAGACCTCATGGACCCAGTCACCGGGTTGTCGGTTGTCGACCACGACGATCGTGCTGTCCGCTCTTTTCAGGCGGTCGACCACGCCAATGACCCGCGACAGCGAGTCGGGATATCGCAGGCGGTCGAATTGAACGAACACCACGGCCAGGCGATGGCGCCGGCTTCGGGATGGCTGCTCCCTCGATCGCGCCGCGGTCGCGTTGCGGCCGAGGAGACTTGCGATCCGACGGCCAACCATCCGCACTATTCGGCGAGGACGGTCATTTCCGCCAGCTGGAAGTCGACGGGCCCGGTGGCGGGGTCGATCCTGATCTGGGCGATGTCCCGGTCGGCGCAGGTCGGAGACGGAGGCGAACATCCACGCACGAGGATGGTCTGCTCGCGACTGCTCGAATCCAGTGTGGCGCCCCAGCTGCCCCCGGCTTCGCTGAACGGCTGGCCTGTAGACGCCCAGAAAACCTGGAACAATGGCGGTTTCGCATCGCGCGTCACGACGGTGAATCGCACGCGGATGCCGCACATCCGGGAGACGGGCGGAAAGGAGAAAACGGCGTGGGGGTCTTCGCCCTCGCCACGCGCCCTGCCGGCGTTCCACTTCATCGCATGTGACGCCGCGGGCGGAATGGCGACGGGGATCTGCCGAGTGCAGTTGCCGTCCGGCATCCTCGTGGTCTCCGGCGAGACCTGTGGCGACGCCTGCTCTCGCGCGTCGTCCGCCGGCTTGCTGCCCCCGCCGCACCCGGCGAGCGTGAGCGCGATGCTGGCCATCGCGGCCAGGGTCGTCCGATGAATCATGGAGTTCCGCATATTGCCGATCATACGACACCGGCGATTTGGGAAGCCTTCGAGGGAAGAATCGACCCGAAGAGACGGGTGTGAAAAGGAGTCCGACAGAGGAAAGCCGGCGGGACGGCTCGAGCCGCCCCGCCGGAAAAGCCCAGATCTACGGATTCGGCAAGTAGCAGGTCACGCCCTCGTACTCGTAGCCGAGCGCTACGGCAGCGGCGACCTCTTCGTCGTAGATCGTGTACAGGTGCTTGTCCTGGAACCTCAGCCGGTGCCATTCGACCGGAGCGTCAGGAGTGGCGGTTGGATTGCAGTAGGCCGCGACTCCTTCGTAAACGTACCCGAGCGCGATGGCGCCGAGCCGCTCCTCCTCGTAGATCGTAAAGAGGTAATCGCCAGCGGCGGAGCTGAACAGGCGGTGCATCGGCATCCGGCCATCGGCGGCCGGTGAGAAAAACCACTTGCAGCACTCCCCTTCCAGAACGTACCCGAACTCGCTTTGCGCAGAATCGCGCTCCGCTGGAACATACGTGAAGAGGTAGGCGCCGATCGTCGGGTGGATCAACCGGAATACGCGCGCCGTGTCGGCGATCTCGTCGTCGTCGTCATCCGTGATGGTGCCGATGGCCTGCTC
>Ga0136617_10000510_pt1 | contig 32525 bp, 32 predicted proteins | sample AntDrymUQ3222106_2_FD_129672 | JGI IMG/M metagenome (GOLD analysis project Ga0136617, IMG submission 129672) | Polar desert sand microbial communities from Dry Valleys, Antarctica - metaG UQ322 (21.06) | ecosystem: Environmental > Terrestrial > Soil > Desert | place: Antarctica: Dry Valley... | reverse complement strand
CGGACGGCGTGGTGGTCGGGGTCGTCTCGGCGCCCGCCCTCGGCCGGCGTTGGTGGGCGCGCCGGGGCGGTGGGGGCTTCGTCGACGGCCGCCCGTGCTCGGTTTCGACAGTCGAGTCGATCGGCGCGGCGCAGGTCAGCGTCACGTTCAGCGCCGGCTGGGATGCGCTCGGGCTAACCCCGGCCCTCGTCGGTCTCGCCCACGACGCTCGCCGTGCCCGCGGGTTCGGTGACTTCTGGCAGCACTGCCTCGTCGCCGAAGGAGCGCTCGACGTCGCCATCGATGCCGTCGGCGTCGCCCCCTACGACCTCGCCGCCGTGCGCCTCATCGTCGAGGAGGCCGGTGGCCGCTTCACGGATCGCCACGGCGTGGCCACCCACGACCACGACACGGCGATCTCCACCAACGGCGTCCTCCACGACGAAGTCCTCCGCCGCCTCACCTAACGGATCGGCGGAGTCCCAGAGACGACGAAGGTGGGCGAGCGCCGATCCGGAGGGTCGGCGGGGCGAGCTCGGAGGCGCAGCCGATCCGGCTTGGCCGGTCGGCGGAGCCCGAGAGATCACGCGTCGGGCTGGTCGCCGACCACGCTGACGAAGCTGACGCAGGCGCCGGGCGCGCCGCCCAGGTTGTGGGTCAACGCCTTGCGCTTGCCGGCAGCGATCGAGGAGATCTGGCGATCGCCGGCTTCGCCGCGCAGCTGCGTCCACGCCTCGAACAACATGCGCAGCCCGGAAGCGCCGATCGGGTGGCCGAACGACTTGAGGCCGCCGTCGGGATTCACCGGGAGCTCGCCGTCGAGGTCGAACGTGCCGGCGAGCACCTCTTTCCAGGCGAAGCCGCGCTCGGCGAACCCGAGGTCCTCCATCAACACCAGTTCGGTAGGGGTGAAGCAGTCGTGCACCTCGGCCATCGCCAGCTCGGCCCGGGGGTCCTCGATGCCGGCCTGGTGATAGGCGTCCTCGGCCGAACGGACCACTTCGGTGAACGTGGTGTAGTCGTAGCTCGGGTCGATCGGCCCGGCGGCCGGACCGGCGATGAACGACAGCGCCTTCACGTACACGGGATGGTCGCTGTAGCGATGGGCGTCCTCGGCCCGCACGATGATCGCCGCCGCCGACCCGTCGCTGACGCCCGAGCAGTCGAAGATGCCGAGGGGCCCCGCGACCAGCGGGCTGCAGGCGATCGTCTCCTTCGGCACCTCCTTGCGGAACTGCGCTCGCGGATTGAGGGCGCCGTTGCGGTGGTTCTTCCAGGCGATCCGGGTGAGCACGTCCTTCACCTCGTCGGGGTCGAGGCCGTACTTGTTGGCGTAGGCCGGGGCGAGGAAGCTGAACGACGCCGGCGCCGTGACCGACAGGCCGGTGCCGTCGTTGGCCGGGTTGCCGACCACGAGCCCGGAATACCCCGAGTCCTTCAGCTTCTCGACGCCGATCGCCATCACGACGTCGTAGGCGCCACAGGCCACGGCGTAGCAGGCGTTGCGGAACGCCTCCGAGCCGGTGGCGCAGTAGTTCTCGACGTGGGTCACCGGCTTGTGGTCGATCTTCAGCGGCCGCGACAGCGTCAGCCCGGACAGGCCGGACCCCATCGTCCCGAGCCAGAACGCGTCGACGTCGTCGAGCGCGACGCCCGCCGACGCCAGGGCGTCGCTCGACGCGTCGACGAGCAGGTCGTCGGCCGAACGGTCCCAGTGCTCACCGAACGTCGTGCAGCCCATGCCGACGATGGCGACGGCGTCGCGGATCCCGTGGGAAGCCATGTCAATCCTCCTGATCGGATGCGGTCGGCGCGGCCAGCAGCCGGGCCTTCCAGAAGTAGTTGTGGACGCCGTCGGTCGTGTACAGGCGGCGGAACGTCATGGCGACCCGGTCGCCGATGGCCACCGTCGCCGGGTCGACATCGGTCAGCTCGCACTGGAAGCGGCCGCCGCCGTCGAAGTCGATGACGGCGGCGACGACGGGTGGGCTGAGACTGAAGGCCAGCCGGTCGACCGTGAACGTGGCGATGGTGGCCGGTACGTCGGCCATCGGCGCCGGCTCCATCTGGTCGATGGCACCGCCGGCCATGCTGACGCGCGATGGCGGCAGGTGGACGAAGCCGTTCTCATCGCGGCTGCCGACGAAGGCGTACTTCCAGGCGTCGGTACGCAGGCTCGGCGGGGCGGCGGGCCGCTCCGGCTCGGGCCGGCGCGGCGGCTCGCGCTGGAGGAAGCCGCGCCACGTCAGGAACTGCGCGTAGGACAGTTCACCGCGAGTGGCCTCGATCGCCTGGCGCACCGTGCGCGCCGGCGTGTGGGCGGCGATGGCATCGGTCGTGCGCAGGAGCCACACGTCTACGCCGTCGGCCAGATGGACGACGGCGATCATCTGGCCCGGCTCGGCCCGGTCGAGGACGTCGGCGAGGAGCAGCGCCCAGTGCGCCGTGCCGGTGTAGCCGACCTCGACGGTCAGGTCGGCCGTGACGGCGTCCGGACGGGCCCCGAACGTCGCCCTCGCCGCCTTGACGGCGCGGGCGTGGGTGCCGGTCACGATGACGTGGTCCAGCTCGTCGGCCGTGATATCCGCGGCCTTGAGCGCCTCGGTTACCGCCTGGTCGACGAGCGGGCCGTAGGCGTGCTCGCCGAAGCGCTCCTCCCACTGCTTGGAGAACGCCGCGCCGGGCGTCCGCCACCGGTCGACGAACTCGGCCGTCACCGACGCCGCGGCGACGACCTCAGCGATGACCCCGTCCGTACCGAAGGCGAGGGCCACGGCCGCGTCGCCCCCGCCCGCTTCGTCGCTCGACCCGGGCCGGCCGGTACGGATGTCCGCCAGCACGGCGACGCCGCCGGCGGCCTGGGCGATCCACGTCGCGCCGACACCTGAACGGACCGCGCCCACGGCGTCGAACGCCGGCAGCGACCCCGACAGCGCGAGGGCCGCGTGGATGATGGCGGCGTTGGTCTTGTCGGCGTACGCCGGCGCCGTCGTAGCGAAGGCCAGCAGCCCGGGCTGGTAGCCAGCGGGGACGGTGGCCAGCAGCCGCCGTCCCGCCTCGACGCCCATCGACGTCGTGTCCTCGTCGTAGGACGCCACGCTCCGGGACCCCGAGCCGCCGCCCGAGCCCAGCGCCGTGCCGATCGCCGCCCGGCCCAAACGCCAGTAGGGCAGGTACGCGCCGTAGCTCACGATCCCGGGCATCACCCCGACGTTACGGCGCCGCCCCGGCGTCGGGCCATCCCTGCGACCCCGCCTACGCTCACGGCCGTGACGCGCCTCGCCGAGCTCGAGCTCGACCGCAAGCTGAAGCGCGACGAGTACGAGTCGCGTCTGGCCGAGGCCCAGCGCCGGTTCCTCCAGCTGCGCCTCCACCTCGGCGGACAGATGACCGACGGCGAGCTCGGACCGGGCCTGCTCGTCGTCATGGAAGGACCCGACGCCGGCGGCAAGGGCGGGGCCATCAAGCGCATCGTGCAACCGCTCGATCCCCGCCACTACCGGGTCTCCACATTCGCCAAACCGACCCACGACGAGAAGCGCCACCACTTCCTCTGGCGCTTCTACCGCGAGATCCCCGGCCTCGGCGGCATGGTCGTGTTCGACCGCAGCTGGTACGGGCGCGTGCTGGTCGAGCGCATCGAAGGCTTCGCCACCGACGAGCAGTGGGGCCGGGCCTACGCCGAGATCGTCGGATTCGAAGAGACGCTTGTGCGCGAGGGCGTCATCATCGTCAAGTTCTGGATGCACATCGACGACGACGAGCAGTTGGCCCGCTTCGAGGACCGTCAGCACGACCCCCTACGGCAGTGGAAGATCACCGACGAGGACTGGCGCAATCGCCAGCGCAACCGGGACTACGACGAGGCGGCCGAGGACATGTTCGTCAGGACCGACCACGAGCTCGCCCCGTGGAACCTGGTCGGAGCGAACAACAAGCGCCACGCTCGGGTCGCTGTGCTGGAGACGCTCAACGACCGCGTCGCCGAGGGGATGGCCCGCTGGGGCGCCCCCGTCCCCCCCACGCTGGATTGACGCTGGGTCAGGAGTAGTAGGGGGTCTCGCCGGTCGAGTGGTCGGTGAGGTCCTTGACGCGCGTGATCGCCGGGACCGCTTCGGCCAGCATCGTCTGCACGCCGTCGAGCATCGTCAGGCGGCTCATCGAGCAGCCATGGCACCCGCCGCCCATCGTCATGAAGGCGGTGCCTTCGCCGTCGTGGCCGACGTAGGTGACGAACCCGCCGTGGGCGGCCAGCGCCGGGTTGACCTCGGTGGCGACGATCGTCTCGATCTCAGCCGACAGCTCGTCGTCGCTCGTCAGCCCCTCGATCGACGGTGCCGACGGGCGGTTGGGGTTGCGGATGACGAGCCCCTGGCTGTCGGTGTAGTCCAGTGTCGCCCCCTGCAGCAGCTCGGCCGATGCCTGGGGAATGATGACCTTGAGGTCGTGCACGGTGCGCACCTCGTCGGTGAACGCGGCCGAGAGGTACTCGTCGAAGCTGAGGTCGTAGCGGAAGTCCTCGCCCGGCGCCGAGACGATCTCCAACCGCAGCCCGAGCTGGTCGGCGTCGGCCTCGTCCTGGCGCAGCTCGACCAGTTTGGCGAGGGCGGCGTCGGTGATCTCGACGATCGGCTCCGAAGCGCTGTCGGCCGGCGACGACGCAGCGGCCAGACGTTCCAACGGGCTCATGACGTCCACGCTATCGGCAACCCCCGAACGCACCCGGGGCGTGTGCCAACCTGTCGCCCGTGACCGACGGCAGCCGCAAAGCGATCCTCTACGCCTTCTTCGCCAACCTTGGCATCGCCATCGCCAAGTTCGTGGGGTTCATCATCACCCGCTCGGCCGGCATGCTGGCCGAGGCGGTGCACTCGATGGCCGACACCGGCAACCAGGGCCTGCTCCTCCTCGGAGGGAGCCGGGCGAAGCGCAAGGAGGACATCGAGCACCCGTTCGGCTACGGGCGCGAGCGGTACTTCTGGGCGTTCGTCGTCGCCCTCGTGCTGTTCTCGATCGGCGGCCTGTTCGCGCTCTACGAGGGCATCGAGAAGCTGCGCCACCCCCACGAGGTCGACAACCTCCCCGTCGCCATCGGCATCCTCGTGTTCGCCATCGGGTTGGAGACGATCTCGCTGCGCACCGCCTACCGAGAGGCCAAGCACGTCAAGCCGGACGGGATGTCGTGGTGGACGTGGATCCGCCGGGCCAAGCAGCCCGAGCTGCCGGTGGTGCTGCTGGAGGACATCGGCGCCGAGACCGGCCTCGTCTTCGCCCTGGTGGGCGTCCTGTTGGCCCACTTCACCGGGGAACCACGGTGGGACGCCGTCGGATCGATCGCCATCGGCGCCCTGCTCGTGGTCATCGCCGTCGTGCTGGCGATCGAGATGAAGGGGCTGCTGATCGGCGAGGGCGCCTCCGACCTCGACCTCGACAAGATCACGGCGGCGATCGACGCCGAAACCAGGGCCACGAGCCTGATCCACATGCGCACCCAGCACATCGGTCCCGACGAGCTACTGGTGGCGGCGAAGATCGACTTCGACCGCGACCTGTCGATGGGCGAGCTGGCCGAGGCGATCAACGCCACCGAGCAGGCCATCCGCGGCGCCGTGCCCTCGGCTCGGCTGATCTACATCGAACCGGACATCCTGGGCCGATCGACCCCTCCCGCACCGTCGTCACCGCCGGACGTCGCACCCCCCGCGCACTGACCACCGACCGCCGCCTGCGCGGCATCCTCGCCGTGCTCGGCGGCGTGCTGTGCTTCTCCAGCAGCTCGTCGCTCGTCAAGTGGGCCGACACGTCGGGGGCGGCCGTCGCCTTCTGGCGCCTGCTGTTCTCGGCCGTGCTGTGGTGGATCGTCCTCGGCCTGCGCCGCGCTCGTAGCGGCACGCCGCTGCCGTCGGCGGCGACGTGGAAGTTGATGCTCCCGGTCGCCGTGTTCTTCGGGCTCAACCTGACCGTGTTCTTCACCGCCATCCCCCGCACGAGCATCGCCCACGCCGAGTTCATCACCGCCCTCAGCCCGCTCGTGCTCGTCCCGGCCGGCGCCCTGTTCTTCGGCGAACGCCCCGACACCCGGGCCCTCCTCTGGGGCCTGGTGACCGTCGCCGGGCTGGCCGTCGTGCTGTTCACCGGTGGCGACCAGGGCGGGGCGACCGTCGGCGGCGACCTGCTGATCGTCGGCGTCGTCGCCCTCTGGGCTGGCTACCTCCTCACCGCCCGCCGCGCCCGGGCCACGATCGGACTCGTCGACTTCATGTCCACGCTGATGAACCTCGCCTTCCTCGTCGCCGTGCCCGTCACCGCCGCCCTCGCCGGGAGCGACCTGTGGCACATGACCACCAAGGGCTGGATCGTGTCCGGTCTGCTGTCGGTGATGACCGGGATGCTCGCCCACGGCTTCATCGCCTCGGCCCAACGCGCCGTCGACGTCGGCACCATCAGCATCCTCCAGGTGTCCCAGCCGGCGATCGCCGTTGCCTGGGGCTTCGTCATCCTCGGCGAAGCGATCGAGCCGATCCAGGTGCCCGGCATGCTGCTCGTGATCATCGGGCTCGTCGCCTTCACCGTCGTCAGCCAGCGCCGCGCCAGCGCCGGACGCGCCGCCGACGCGCTCGGCCACGGTTCCTGACCCGGGCCGCCCCGGACATCGGCCGGTAGGGTGGCCGACGACCAACACGGGGAGCTCGCGGGTCCAGCGGGCTGAGAGGGTGGCGGCTGCCACCGACCCGAGAACCTGAACCGGGTAATGCCGGCGGAGGAATGAACAGTCGTGAGCGAGCGCCAGCGAGCGAACCATCGAGCATCGTCTTCGGCTCATTGGTGCACCCCCACTGGCCCGAACGCGTCGCATGGCGTCCGGGTGCACCAATGACGAAGACGGTCGTGGTGATCACCGGCGCATCGCCGTTGACGGCACGCGCCGTCGCCGCCATCCCGGCCGCGGCCACGCTGGTGGCGGCCGACGGCGGCCTCGACCACGCCCTCGCGGCCGGGCTGTCGCCGTCGGTCCTCGTCGGCGATCTCGATTCGGTGACGGCGGCGTCGCTGGCCTGGGCGTCCGAGCACACGACGGTGGTCCGCCATCCGGTCAACAAGGACGCCACCGACACCGAGCTGGCCATCGCCCACGCCGCCGCGCTCGGCCCCGACGAGATCCTCCTCGTCGCCGGCCACGGCGACCGTCTCGACCACGCCGTCGCCGCCCTCGGTGCGCTCGGCGCACCGGAGCTGGCCGGCATCGCCCGGCTGGCGGCGTGGTGGGGCGACGACGAGCTGCGCATCGTGCACGGACCGGGGTCGTGCCCGCTCGACCACGCGGCCGGCACGACGTTCTCGGTCCTCGCCATGCACGGGCCGTGCACTGGCGTCACGGTCACCGGAGCCCGCTGGCCGCTGACCGACCACGACCTCGGTCCGCTCGTCGGGCTCGGTGTCAGCAACCAGGTTCTCGACCCGCCCGTCACCGTGGCGGTCGCCACCGGCATTCTCACCGTCGCCATCCCTGGAGCACAGCCATGAACGATCACCGCGTTCCCCGGCCACGCAGGCCGTCACTGGCCGCTCACTCACTGGCGCTCCCTCGCTCGAATCCGCGACGCCGTCGACCCGTGGCCCTCCTGATCAGCACGCTCGCCCTCGTCGGCGCCGCCTGCACCGACGACGAGGCCGCCGACTCGACGGCCGCCACGACCGCGCCGACGGACGCGACCATCACTGCCCTCGACGGGGAGACCGTGACGCTGCTCGCCTACGACTCGTTCCCGGAATCCGACACGACCCTCAACGACGCGCTCGCCCAGTTCAGCGCCGACACCGGCATCTTCGTCGAGGTCGTCATCGGCGGCGACGCCGGTGCGCTCGTGTCGAAGGCGGTGCTCACCGCCGGTAACCCGGAGGGAGACGTGCTCTTCGGCGTCGACAACGCGTTCCTGTCCCGCGCCGTCGACGGCGGGGTGTTCGAGCCGTACCAGGCCAATGGCCTCGGCGCCGTCGCCGACGAGCTGACGGCGCTCGTGCCCGACCACGCCGCCACGCCCGTCGACTACGGCGACGTCTGCATCAACGTGGACATCGCCTGGTTCGACGAACACGAGCTCGAACCGCCAGCCGACCTCGCCGCGCTCACCGACCCCGCCTATCGCGACCTGCTCGTCGTCGAGAACCCGGCGACGTCCTCCCCCGGCCTGGCCTTCCTCCTGGCGACCGTCGCCGAGTTCGGTGAGGACGGCTGGGCTGACTTCTGGCGCGACCTGCGGGCCAACGGCCTCCTCGTCGTGGACGGCTGGACCGAGGCCTACTACGAGCAGTTCACCTGGGCCGGCGGTGGCGACCGCCCGCTCGTCGTCAGCTACGGCACCAGCCCCCCGGCCGAGGTCATCTACGCCGATCCGCCGGTCGAGACCGCGCCGACCACGGCCGTCGAGTCGACCTGCTTCCGTCAGGTCGAGTTCGCCGGCGTGCTGGCCGGGACCGACCAGCCGGACGCGTCCCGCCGCCTCGTCGACTTCCTCATCTCGCCGGCGTTTCAAGAGGAACTGGCGGCCAACCTGTTCGTCTACCCAGCCAACGCCGACGCCGGCGTCCCGCCTGAGTTCGACCAGTGGGCCCTGCGACCCGAGGAGCCGCTGACGATGGAGCCGACGGCCATCGCCGACGGCCGCGAGGCGTGGATCGAGGAGTGGACGGACGTCGTGCTGCGGTGACGCGCTCGACCGGCCACGGCGCACGAAATGCACTGCCGGCGAGACTGCTCGGCGCGCTGGCGATCGGCCCGGCCGTGTTCCTCGGCGTCTTCTACCTCTGGCCGTTCGTCACGCTGCTCGCCCGGGCGGCCGGTGTCGACGACGGCGCCCTCGGGGTGCTCGGGCGAGCGGCGACGTGGCGGGTCGTGTGGTTCACGACATGGCAGGCCGTCCTCAGCACCGTGCTCACCATCGTCATCGGCCTGGCCCCGGCCTACGTGCTCGCCCGCTTCCGCTTCCGCGGCCGCCGGCTGCTCGGCGGCCTGCTGACCTCGGCCTTCGTCCTGCCGACGGTCGTCATGGGCGCAGCCATGCTGGCCCTGTTCCCGCCGTCGCTGGAACGCGGCGTGCTGGCCATCCTCGCCGCCCACGTGACGTTCAACCTCGCCGTCGTCGTGCGCACGGTGGGCGCCGTGTGGCGGCACCTGCCCGAGGACATGGAGGCGGCGGCGGCCACGCTGGGCGCCGCCCCCGGTCGGGTGGCGCGCGAGATCACGCTGCCACTGCTGTGGCCGGCGGTGCTGGCCGCCGCCTCGATCGTGTTCGGCTTCACGTTCACCTCCTACGGCGTCGTGCGGGTCCTCGGCGGCGTGGCCCGCTCGACGGTCGAGGTTGAGATCTGGCGGCGGGCCACCCAACTCGGCGACATCGGCGGCGCCGCCGTCCTCGCCATCGGTCAACTGCTGGTCATCGGCGCCGTCGTCGCCTGGTCAACGGCGCAGCAGCGCCGCCACACCCGCGCCCTCGACCTGCGCGCTCGGACCCGTCGGCGGCGCCCGCGGGCGGGGCGGGAGCGCCTGTTCGTCGCCGCGACGGCCGCGGTGACGGCGGCCGTCGTCGTCGCCCCGCTGGTGGCGTTGGTCGAACGCTCCCTGCGGACGCGCACCGGTCACTCGCTGGAGGCTTGGCGGACGCTCGGGCGACCGGAGCTCCGCCGGGGCATCCGTGTCGGGGTCGACCCGCTGGCCGCGCTCGGCCACTCGGCAACGACGGCCGCCGTCGCCACCATCCTCGCCGTCGGATTGGGCGCCCTGGCCGCCCTCGCCATCGCCGCCGCCGGGCGCCACGGCCGCTGGCTCGACGTCGGGCTGATGCTGCCCCTCGCCACATCGGCCGTCACGATCGGCTTCGGGATGCTGATCACGTTCGACCAGGGCCCATTCGACTGGCGGGCATCATGGTGGCTCGTGCCGGTCGGACACGCCCTCGTCGCCGTGCCGTTCGTCGTCCGCTCGGTCCTGCCCGTGCTGCGGGGCGTCGATCCGGGCCGCCTCGCCGCCGCTGCGACCCTCGGGGCGGCGCCCGCGCGGGCGTGGTGGGAGGTCGTCGTGGCCCACCTGTGGCGCCCGTTGCTCCCGGCGGCCGGCGTGGCCGCCGCCATCTCGCTCGGCGAATTCGGCGCGACCAGCTTCCTGTCCCGCCGCGGCGGCGAGACGGTGCCGATCGCCATCGAACGGTTGCTAGGCCGGACCGGCGCGGTACTCCAGGCCCAGGCCTACGCCCTCGCCGCGATCCTGGCCGCGGCCACGATCGCCGTGGTCATTCTGCTCGAACCGCCGGAGGAGCGCGTCGACGCCCTCACCCGGGCCGGGACCGATGCTCGCCGTTCGTGACGTCACCGTCGCCTTCGACGGCCACCGCGTCCTCGACCACGTGTCGTTGACCGCCGAGGCCGGCGAGGTCGTCGCGCTGCTCGGCCCGTCGGGCAGCGGCAAGAGCACGTTGCTGCGGGTCATCGCCGGGCTGATCGACCCCGACGCCGGCACGGTCTCGATCGACGGCCAGGACGTCACCCATCTCCCGACCCACCGTCGCGGCGTCGGCCTCGTGTTCCAGGACGAGCAGCTGTTCCCTCACCGCGACGTCGGCGCCAACATCGCCTTCGGCCTGCGCATGCAGGGCGTCGATCGGGCCACCCAGACGGCCCGCGTCGACGAACTGTTGGCGCTGGTCGGGCTGCCCGGCTTCGCGCGCCGCGCCGTCACCGAGCTGAGCGGCGGAGAGTCCAAACGGGTGGCGCTGGCGCGATCGCTGGCGCCGCGACCGCGGGTTCTGTTGCTGGACGAGCCGCTGACGGGCCTCGATCGGGAGTTGCACGACCGCCTCGCCGGGGAGCTGGCCGACATCCTGCGGGCCAGCGGGACGACGGCCGTCCTCGTGACCCATGATCGCGAGGAAGCCGCCGCCGTCGCCGATCGGGTGGTCACGCTTGACGGCGCCGACTCCGTCGTCGTCGAGCTGACGGCGGCCGAGACCCACGACCTGCGGCGGGCGGTGTTGCGCACGGGCACACCGAGCGACGAGGTCGTCCTGCCCGGCGACGACGACCCGGCGACGGTGCATCTCGGTCTGCGCGACGACCGCGGCCGGGTCGTCGCCACGTCGACGTGGCGGCCCCGGCCGGCGCCCCACGAGGTCGGCGGCGGCGGGGCGGCGGCGGTGCAGCTGCGGATGATGGCCACCGACCCAGCCCTCCAGGGCACCGGACTCGGCGGCCGGTTGGTTGAAGCCGGCGTCGCCTGGGCGTTCAGCCGCGGCGCCGACGTCGTCTGGGCCAACGCTCGCGACACGGCCGTCGACTTCTACCGCCGTCACGGCTTCGACGTCGTCGGCGCGAGCTTCGTCACCGAGTCCACCGGCCTCCCTCACCACCTCGTCGTCCGCCACCGCCCCCGCTGACCCCCGCCCAATCTGGGGCGAATCGTTCCCACCGCCCAATCTGGGGCATCCGTTGCCGGAATCCGGGACCGATCTTCCCCAGATTGCTTGACGACAGCGATCTTCGATTGCCGGGCGGCGTCAGAAGATGCTGGCCGGGGCGAGGCCGTCGAGCTCGACGCGGCCGAACAGCCAGGCCAGGCGCGTCGCCGGCTCGACGGCCAACGCCTCGGCCGGGAGGCCGGTCAGCCCCATCGGACGGCGGGCGTTCCAGCGCATCTCCATGTCCCGGAGTTGCAGCCGCACAAAGTCCGCCGGCCAGTCCGCCGGTTCGTAACCGAGACCGAGATCGACGGCGTGCACGTCGACCTCCCGCCAGCGCAGGCCCGGGAGGTCGGCCACCGGGATCGTGCGGCCGTCGGCCTCGCCCGACCGTCCGTCCCACCGAGTGTGCACGGACCAGGTGTGCTCCAGTCGCTCGATCGAGCCGCGCACGTCGGCGACGAGCTCGGCCGCCGGGCGGGTGTGACCAGCCTCGATGTCCCTGTCGCGACCGGCCACACCGTCCTCGTAGCGGTCGACCACCTCGCCCCGCTCGCTCGCCTCGAGCACTCTTGTCATGCTGTCGGCATTGCGGGCGAGGTGGGTCAGCACGTGTCCGATCGTCCAGCTGGGCAGCCGCGACGGCGCGGCGCCATCGACGTGACCAGACTTCGCGTCGAGCAGGTCCAACAGGCGCCGGTGCGCCGCCTCTGCCCCCGCGACGTCCCGGCCGAGACCACGGTCGTCCATCGAGCGCACGCTACCGAGGAGTGGTCTCAGCACCGGCCGAAGCCGGCGCGGTAGCGCCATCGCTGCCACAGCGTGGGGGCCGGCACATGAACGTTCCGGCGTCGGGTCGCCCGCATGCGATGCCGCAACCGCTTGACGCAAGCGAAGCAGATGCCGACCTCCTGGTGCGCGTCCAGGCGGAGCAGGCGGGCGTCGACGGTCCGGTCGCCGCAGCACCAGCACCCGGTGTCCGGGCGCTCGGCGTCGTCGCCCCCGACGGCCGTGGTCACCACGGTGTGTGCCTAGATCGCGACGTCGGACGCGACGCCTTCGACGCGATCCGCCGTTCGATTCACCCGAGTGGGAGGACGATGGCGACGCGGGTCTGCCAGGCTGGCGGGATGCAACTGGGCATGATCGGACTGGGCCGGATGGGCGCCAACATGGCGCGGCGACTGGAACGGGCGGGACACGAGTGCGTCGGCTACGACATCGATGTCAACGCCGTCAACGAGTTGACCGGCGAGGGCATCGAGTCGACCACCGACCTCGCCGTCTTCGTCGCCAAGCTGCAGGCGCCGCGGGCGGTGTGGATCATGGTCCCGGCCGCCTTCGTCGACTCGACGATCGCCGCGCTCGCGCCGCTCCTCGAGGCCGGTGACACGCTGATCGACGGCGGCAACTCGTGGTACCGCGACGACATCAATCGGTCGACGCCGCTGGCCAACGACCACGGCATCGACTACGTCGATGTCGGCACGAGTGGCGGCGTCCACGGCCTCGAGCGGGGCTATTGCCTGATGATCGGCGGACCCGACCGGGCCGTCGAGCGCCTGACCCCGATCTTCGACTCGTTGGTGCCGGGCTTCGAGACGGCCGACCGCACGCCGTTCCGCTCCGAGCAGGGCGGCGACCCGTCGCCGGCCGAGCGGGGTTGGCTGCACTGCGGCCCGAGCGGGGCTGGCCACTTCGTCAAGATGGTGCACAACGGCATCGAGTACGGCCTGATGGCTGCCTTTGCCGAAGGCCTCAACCTGTTGGCCCAGGCCGACATCGGTCAGGAGGAACACGAGAAGGACGCCGAGACGGCGCCGCTGCGCGAGCCGCAGTACTACCAGTACGACTTCGACCTGGCGGCGATCACCGAGGTGTGGCGGCGGGGCTCGGTCGTGGCCAGCTGGCTGCTCGACCTGACTGCGCAGGAGCTCGCCCGCGACCCCGGCCTCGAGTCCTACCAGGGTCACGTCAGCGACTCTGGCGAGGGGCGCTGGACGATCACCGCCGCCATCGACGAGGGCGTGCCGGTGCCGGTCCTGTCGGCCGCGCTGTACCAGCGGTTCAGCTCGCGGGGCCGTTCCGACATGGCCGACAAGGTCGTGTCGGCCATGCGCGCCGGCTTCGGCGGTCACGCCGAGCGGGCCGGAAGCACCCGATGACGATGCACGACACCCACCAGCCGCAGGCCGATGCCCTCGTCCTGTTCGGCGCCACCGGCGACCTCGCCGAGCGCAAGCTGTTCCCGGCCATCTACCACCTCGAGCGGCGCGGCGAGCTGAACGTGCCCGTCGTCGGCGTCGCCCGCAGCGACTGGACCGACGATGACTTCAGGGCGCGCGCCGAGGAGTCGATCGAGGCCAACGTCGAGGACCGCGACCCGAAGGTGATCGAGTCGCTCCTCGGCCGCCTCGACCTCATCCAGGGCGACTACGCCGACCCGGCGACATGGCAGTCGCTGGCCGAGACGCTCGATCGTCACGGCTCCAAGGTCGCCGTCTACTACATGGCCATCCCGCCCGACATGTTCCCGGAGGTGGCCGAGGCGCTGCAGTCGGTCGGGCTGCACGAGCGCGGCCGCATCGTCGTGGAGAAGCCGTTCGGGCGGGACCGGGAGTCGGCCAGCCAGCTCAACGAAACGCTGCACTCGATCTTCCCCGAGGAGCGCATCTTCCGCATCGATCACTACCTCGGCAAAGAGGCGGTCGAGGACCTGCTGGTGTTCCGCTTCTCCAACATGCTGCTCGAGCCGGCGTGGAACCGGAACTACGTGCGCAGCGTGCAGATCACGATGGCCGAGTCGATCGGTGTGGAGGGTCGGGGCAGTTTCTACGACTCGGTCGGGGCCGTGCGCGACGTGTTCCAGAACCATCTCCTGCAGGTCGCCTCGTTGCTGGCGATGGAGCCGCCGGTGGGGGCCGACTCGTCGTACCTGCAGGACGAGAAGGCCAAGGTCCTGGCGGCGATGGTGCCGATCGACCCCGCCGAGATGGTGCGCGGGCAGTACGAGGGGTATCTCGACGAGAAGGGCGTCACCGCCGGCTCGACGACGGAAACGTTCGTCGCCGCCACCCTGTACATCAACTCGTGGCGCTGGGCCGGCGTCCCGTGGCACCTCCGGGTCGGCAAGGCGTTGGCCGCCAACGTGACCGAGGCCGTGGTCGAGCTGCGCGAGCCGCCGCAACTGCTGTTCGACGAGGCCGGCGGACCCGAGCCCGGCCGCAACCTGATCCGCTTCCGCCTCGGCAAGGACGACGGGGTGACGTTCGGGCTGCAAGCCAAGACGCCCGGGCCGCACCTCGACAGCCAGGAGGTCGACCTGCGCGTCGACTTCGCCGCCGCCCTCGGCGAGCGCCAGGACGCCTACGAGCGGCTGCTCGACGACGCCCTCGACGGCTCGGCCCGCCGCTTCGCCCGCGAGGACGTCGTCGACCACACGTGGCGGATCGTGCAGCCGGCGCTGGACGATCCGGGGCCGGTGCACCCGTACCCCCGGGGCTCGTGGGGACCCGGTCAGGCCGACCGCGTCTGTGGCGGCGACCCCTGGTTCGAACCCTCGTCCTGAGCACGGGCGTCCCGCGACAGGCGCGGCTCAGGCGTCGGAGGTCGCCTCGATCGCATCGAGGTCGCGGACGGCATAGCGGTGGTGCTCCCACTCCTCCTCGAGGATCGTGTGCAGGCACGCGAGCACGCTCTCGGGATACTCGGGCGCCCAGGGGTTCTTCCGCGTGGCGGCCAGGTCGTCGGGTGTGACGGTGGCGAGGAAGTCGCGCACCATCGCGACGCGGCCCGCCCGGACCTCGAGCACCTCGGCGTACGGCGGCGTGACCGTCGAGAAGACCGTCATGTCGCAGCCGTCGGTCTCGTACTCGACGTTCGGTTGACCGATCGGGTGATACGGCTGGTCGATCTCCAGGATGGCCCGGCCCAACCACGTGTCCGTGGCCATGACCAGATGACGCAGCGTCTGCGCAAACGACCACTCGCCGTCCACCGAGACGTCGACCGCGTCAGCCGGCATCGCCGCGACGCGCTCGAGCGTGGCCGCCCACGTGCGCCCGAGCGCGGCCCACGCGGCGCGCAAGCCATCCGGATCGGCGGCCCGTCGATCAGCGCGTCCGGGGAAGCGGCGGTCGAGCTCGGCCCCGACGAATGGGACCACGTCGACGCCGTTGATGCGCAACGAGCCTTCGCCATCCACGAGCCACGACGCATCGATGTCCATCCCCCGGACGTCGACGGCGCGCATCACGACACCGCACAGTTCAGCCCTGACGAACCGGGCGCCACGCAGGTTGGCGTCGACGAACTGCGCTCCCTGCAGATCATCGGACCGATCGAAGGTGGTCATGACGTTCTCCTTGTCGGCGTCAGAGTTCTCCCGGTGTATGGGGAAGAAACTCGGGGTAGCAGGGGTTGTATCACCTGCCATGAATGACGCCATCGGTCTGTATCTGAACGAGATCGGCAAGGTCGCCCTCCTGACCGCCGAGGAAGAGCGTGAGCTGGCGCGCACCATCGAGGAGGGCCGCGAGGCCGCTGAGCGCCTGGCCAACGGGGAGAAGGGGGTCGAGCTGCGCCGGGCTGTCAAGCGGGCCGCCGCCGCCAAGGACCGCTTCATCCGGGCCAACCTGCGCCTCGTCGTGTCGATCGCCCGCCGCTACCCCCTGCCCCAGGGCATGGACCTCGGCGACGTGATCCAAGAGGGCAACCTCGGCCTCGAGCATGCCGTCGACAAGTTCGACTGGCGCCGAGGTTTCAAGTTCTCGACCTACGCCACGTTCTGGATCCGCCAGTCGATCGGCCGGGCCCTCGACCAGAAGGGCAGCCTGATCCGCATCCCCGGCGACCGTTCGTCAGCGCTGCGCTCAGCGCTGCGCCAGGTCGGCGGCGATGCCGAGGCACTGGACGCCTACAACGCCGAACTCCATCGGTTGACGGCGACGGCCAGCCTCGACAAGACGATCGGCGACGACGGCGAGGCCACCCTCGGCGACCTCGTCGCCAGCGACGCGGTCACGCCCGAAGAGACGGTGATGAGCCTCGTTGACCTGGAGCTGGTCGACGGGCTGCTCGACACGCTCGACGAGCGTCACCGTTACGCCGTCGAAGCCCGCTTCGGGCTGCTCGACGGTGAGGAGCGCAGTTTCCGCGAGGTCGGTGAGCAGCTCGGCATCACGTCCGAAGCCGCTCGCCGCCTGGTCAACCGGGCCCTCGCCGGCCTGCGCGACCGCTCCCCCGACATGGCCGCCTAACTGGTCGGGCGCTCACCGACCGGCGAAGCCGGATCGGCGGCGCCTGCCGAGCTCGCTCGCCGACCCTTCGGATCGGCGCTCGCCCCCCTTGGGTCGTTGACATGGCCGCCTAGTCCACGCGGCGGAGGATGCGCAGGCTGCCGGTGGCGCTGGTCAGGCGGAAGCGGCCGCTGGCCAGGGCCGGCCGGAAGATCTGCTCGTAGGGCGGGCGGCCGCCGTCGGCCGGGTCGGGAAAGACGTCGTGGATGGCCAACGTGCCGCCCATCGCGACGTGGCCTGCCCAGCCCTCGTAGTCGGCACGCGCCGGCTCGACACCGTGGCCGCCGTCGATGAACACCAGGGCCGCCGGCGTCCGCCAGTACCGGGCGACGGCAGGCGAGCGTCCGACGACGGCGATGACCTGGTCTTCCAGCCCGGCGTCGTGGATGGCGGCGCGGAACAGCGGCAGCGTGTCCATCTTGCCGACCCGCGCATCGACCGTGGTCGGGTCGTGCCACTCCCAGCCCGGCTGGTTCTCCTCCGAGCCCCGGTGGTGGTCGATGGCGAACACGACGGTATCGGCGGCCCTGGCCGCAGCACCGAGCCAGATCGTCGAACGCCCCTGGTAGGAGCCGACTTCGATGATCGGCGCGCCGGGGACGGCGGCGAGGGCATCGACGGCCGCGGCGTAGAGGGCATCGCCTTCGTCGGGGGGCATGAACCCCGTCGCCGCCAACGCGTGCTCCCGCCAGTCCTTCATCACCGCACGATGGCAGACTGCCGGACGTGCAGGCCAGCCTCGACGAACTCGTGACGCTGCTGGCGCTGGAGCCGATCGAGGTGAACATCTTTCGCGGCAGCTCGCCCGATGAGAACCGTCAACGGGTGTTCGGCGGCCAGGTTGCCGGTCAGGCGCTCGTCGCCGCCGCCCGGACCGTCGACGACCAGCAGCGGCTGGTCCACTCGCTGCATGCCTACTTTCTCCTGCCCGGGGACCCGACGGTGCCGATCCTCTACGAGGTCGACCGGCTGCGCGATGGCCGCAGCTTCAGCACCCGGCGCGTCGTCGCCATCCAGCACGGCCGAGCGATCTTCAACCTCCAGGCCAGCTTCCATGGCGAGGAGGACGGCCCCGACCACCAGCTGACGATGCCCGACGGGCTGCCCGCCCCCGAATCGCTGCCCGACTGGCATGCCCGCATGGAGCCGTACAAGGACCAGCTCGGCGACGTCTACGAGCGACCGCGGGCGATCGACCTCCGTTACGTCGACGGCGACCCGATGAGCCGCAAGGGCACGCCGTCCGAGAGCCAGCGGGTATGGCTCCGGGCTGACGGCACGTTGCCCGACGACCCGGTCGTCCATGCCTGCATCGTCACCTACGCCAGCGACATGACGCTGCTCGACACGACGGTGTTGCCGTTCGGCCTGGCGTGGGACAGTCCCGGAATGCAGATGGCCAGCCTCGACCACGCGATGTGGTTCCACCGGCCCTTCCGGGCCGACGAGTGGCTGCTCTACGACCAGCATGCGCTGTCGACGAGTTCGGCTCGTGGCCTGGCCGGCGGCGCGATCTTCACGAGCGAGGGTCACCTGGCCATCAGCGTCGTCCAAGAAGGCCTTGCCCGGGTGGGGCGATGACCCGCCGGTGCGGCCGCCGCGTCCTGATCGCCCTGGCGCTCGCCGTGACGGCCTGTGCCGACGACGACACGACGACGACCGACACCGCCGCGTCGGCGACCGCGGCGACCGCCCCGGCGGCCCCGGCGGCAACGGGTACGACGGCGCCCGCCGGCACGCCCGCCGCATCGACGGCGGCGGCCACGAGCGCGCCGCCCACGGCGACGGGATCGGCCGCCACGACGGCGACGTCGACCTCGACAACGTCGGCGGCGGCCACGACGACATCGACCGCGACGAGCCCTCCGTCCACCAGTGCCGCCCCGGCGGCCGACCCGACGGTCACGTTGACGCCGATCGCCGAGCTGGCCGCGCCCGTCGACCTCGCCTGGCGGGCGGGCGACCCCCACCTCTATGTCGCCGAGCAGGACGGCCGGGTGATGCGCATCGATCCAGCCGGCGGCGAGCCCACCGAGGTGCTCGACATGACCGATCGCACCGACGCCGACGGGGAGCGGGGCCTCCTCGGGCTGGCGTTCTCACCCGACGGCACCTTGGCCTATGTCAACTACACCGACCTCGACGGCAACACGACGATCCAGGAGCACCCTGTCGCCGACGACGGCGCGTTCGCCAGCGGCGACGAGAGCCGCACCGTGCTGTTCATCGAGCAGCCGTACGCCAACCACAACGGTGGCGATCTGACGTTCGGTCCCGACGGCTTCCTCTACATCGGCACCGGCGACGGCGGCGCCGGCGGCGACCCGGAGCGCCGGGCGACGGACCTGTCCAGCCTGCTCGGCAAGATGTTGCGCATCGACCCGGCCATCGGTGCCGGCCAGCCGTACACGGCCCCGGCCGACAACCCGTTCGTCGAGACACCGGACGCCGCCCCCGAGATCTGGGCGCTCGGCCTGCGCAACCCGTGGCGCTTCTCCTTCGACGCCGAGACGGGTGACCTGTGGATCGCCGACGTCGGCCAGGGAGACATCGAGGAGATCGACGTCGTGGCGGCCACCGAAGGCGTCGGCGCCGGCCGCGGCGCCAACTTCGGGTGGAGCGCGTTCGAGGGCAACGAGCCGTTCAACGACGACGTCGAGGTCACCGATCCCGTCGCGCCGATCTTCACCTACACCCACGACGAAGGATGCTCGGTGTCGGGTGGCGTGCGGGCCCGCGGCGCCGGTGCCGGCTCGCTGGTCGGGTGGTACGTCTTCGGCGACTACTGCGCCAACACGCTCTGGGCCCTCGAAGTGCTCGACGGTGGCGACGGCCAGCTCAGCGCCGGTCGCCGCGTGACGCTGACGACCGACATCGCGCAACCGAGCGCCATCGTCGCCGGCCCCGACGGCGAGGTCTACGCCCTGTCACTGGGCGGCCCGGTCTACCGCCTCGACGCGTGAACGTCAGCTTCGCTTGTTCTGCCACGTGAGTGGCGAGAAGTCGGGCGGCACGAAGACGTCGGCGGGGCCGAGGTCGGCGATCGACGCCTTGCCCATGCCGAGCATCGTGGAGTCGATGCCGTTGCGCAGCACGTCGAGCACGTTCTCGACCCCGGCTTGGCCGTTGGCAGCGAGACCCCACAGGTAGGCGCGGCCGATCATGACGGCCCGGGCGCCGAGGGCCACGGCCTTGACGACGTCGGCGCCCCGGCGCACGCCGCCATCCATCACGACCTCGACCTGATCGCCGACGGCGTCGGCGATCGCCGGAAGGACGCGGATCGAGGCCGGCGCGCCGTCGAGGTTGTTGCCGCCGTGGTTGGAGACCGAGATCGCCGTGACCCCCGCTTGGACGGCCCGCTGCGCGTCGTCGGGGGACATCACGCCCTTCAGCATGAACTGACCGCCCCACTGCTCGCGCAGCCACGCCACGTCCGCCCAGGAGGGCGGCGGAGTCCCCATCCACGTGCCGTAGGCCTCGAAGAACCCGGGCGGGCGCTCCCCGCCGACGGCGAAGTTCGGCACGGTCAACGCCGGCAGCTGGCCCGACCGGGCCCACGTCGCCAGCCAGCGGGGACGGACCACGGTCTCGGGGAGGTGGCGCAGCATCGTCGGCAGGTCGATGCGCTGCGGGATCTTCGGGCTGCCCCAGTCGCGCGAGTGCGAAAACGACCAGTCGAGGGTGAGGATGAGAGCGACGGCGCCGGCGGCGCGGGCCCGCTGCACCCGGGCGAGGATCGAGTCGCGATCACCGGCCCAGTAGAGCTGGAACAACGTCAGCGGATTGGCGCTGATCACCTCCTCGATCGGTTTGCCGGCGAACGAGCTGAGACCCATCGCGATGCCGCGGGCGGCGGCGGCGCGGGCGACCGCGACCTCGCCGTCGGGGTGCACGGCCTGTACCCCGGTCGGGGAGATGAGGACCGGCATCGACAGCGGCTGGCCCATCACCGTCGTCGCCATGGCCCGTTCGGGCGGCTGGCCGGCGACGACAGAGGGCAGCAGGATCTCGGCGAAGGCCGCCTCGTTGTCCTGCATCGTCGTCCCCCGCTCCGACCCGGCGATCAGGGCGCGGTAGACCGAGCGCGGGAGGCGCCGGCGGGCGCGCTGCTGAGCGACGGCCACCGACTCGAACCACGAGTTGCCCATCGGGCGAACGTACCCGACCCACCGTGAGGGGGGCGAGCGTCGAAGCGAAGCGGAGACGGCGAGCTCGGAAGGCGCAGCCGATCCGGCTGAGCCGGTCGGCGGAGCCCGAGCGTTAGCCGACGCGACCCAACTCGACGGAGCGGCGTTCGAGGTCGACGCCGAGCACCTCGACGCGCACGTCATCGCCGGGGTTGACCTTGCGCGCCGTCACCCGAGCGATCACGGCCGGGTCCGTCAACTGGACGAGGGCGCCGCGGTCGTCCTCGTCGACCACGACCCCGTCGAACGCCTCCCCGACCCGGCTCGACAGCAGGACGGCCTCGGCCAGGTCGAGCACGGCGGCGTCGACGCGATTGGCCCGGTCCTCGCCGTCCTCCATCGCCTGCGGCAGCCGCTCGAACGCCGCCTCCACGTCGTCGGGCACGGCCCGACCGTTGGCGACGGCCAGCGCCGCCTCGACCACATACCGATCGGCCAACCGGCGCAGCGGGGCAGTGGCGTGGGCGTACGTCGCCGCCATCGCCGCGTGCCAGGGCGTGGTCCCCTCCTGGTAGGGCGCATACGACGCGCCGCCGCTGGCCCGCCGCACGACGATCAGGAACGCCGCCGTGCGGGGATCGTCGGCCGGCAGCGTGCGCTGGAACTCCAGCAGGTTCATGTCGCGCGGCCAGTCCAGGCCGAAGGCGCGGGCCGAGTGGCGCAGCGGGCCGAGCGAGCGATCCGTGGGTTCGGGCATCACGCGGAAGAGGCCCGTCTTGGCGGCGTGCAGGGCGTCGGCGACGGCGAGGTTGGTGGCCAGCGACATGCCCGCGTTCTGATCCTCGCTCAACAGGCGGGGCCGCACGACGAGCTCCCATCGGCCGTCGTCGCCGATCTCGATCTCCTGCTCGGGGAAGTCCACCCGCGGCGAGTCGCGGGCGATCTCGGCCCGGCCGATGCGATCGGATAGCTCGGCGAAGTCGGGCGGCAGATCCTCGAGCCGCACGGCGTCGTAGGCGAGCTTGGCCCGGCTGCGGATGATCGCCCGCTCGGCGCCGGCGAGGGTCGCCGCGCCGTCGGAGGCGATGCGCACGAGGAAGACCACGGCCGGCTTGGGGGCGTCGGGCAGCAGGCTGGCCGCGTCCTCCGAGAGCACCGGCGGGTACAGCGGGGCCTTCTCGCCCGGCACGTACACGGTCACCCCGCGCGCCCACGCTTCGGTGTCCAGCGCATCGCCGGGCGTGACGAAGTGGCCGACGTCGGCGATGGCGTACTGCAGCATCACGTCGTCGCCGTCGCGCGAGATGGCGAAGGCCTGATCGAGATCGGTCGATGTGGCCGGGTCGAGCGTGACGAACTCCACGTCGGTGCGCTCGACGTGGCCCCGGCCAGGACCCTTCGTAGCCGCCTTCTCGGCCGCCACCAGGACAGCGTCGGGAAACCCGGCCGGCACCTCGAACTGCTCCCGGATCCGACGCACCCCAGTGGCGAAGGCGTCGTCGTCGGTCGGTCCTCGCATCAGCGGCGGGCTCCCATGAACATTCCCTTGAGCGCCTCGTAGTGCTCGATGACGTGGCCGGCGCCGAGCACGACCGCCTCCAGCGGCACGTTCGACATCTTCACCGGTACCTTCGTCTCCCGTTCGATGCGCTTGGCCATGCCGTGGAGCAGCCCGCCGCCGCCGACCAGGTACATGCCGCGGACGAGGAAGTCCTGCGACAGCTCGGGCGGGGCCTTGGCCAGGCAGCGGATCACCGACGCGACGATCGACGAGATCACGTCCTCGATGGCGAAGCGCACCTCCTCCGGCGTCAGCAGCACCGTCTTCGGCAGGCCGGTCATGAGGTCGCGGCCACGGACCTCGGCCTGGTTCTCGTCGCCGGTCGGGTCGGCCGAGCCGATGGCCACCTTGATCTCCTCGGCCGTGCGCTCGCCGATGGCGATGCCGTGCTCGCGGCGGACGTAGTTCTGGATGGCGGCGTCGATGTCGAAGGAGCCGACCCGCACGGCCTCCAGCGCGACGATCCCGCCGAGCGAGATGACGGCCGTCTCGCTGGTGCCGCCGCCGATGTCGATGACCATGTTGCCGACCGGCTCGTCGATCGGCAGGTCGGCACCGATGGCCGCGGCCATCGGCTGCTCGATCAGGTTGGCGTCGGCAGCGCCGGCCCGGCGGGCCGCATCGGTGACGGCTCGCCGCTCGACCTCGGTGATCGCCGAGGGCACGCAGATCACGACCTTCGGTCGGGTGAAGCGGCTGACGCCCACTCGTTGCAGCAGCAGGCGGATCATCCGCTCCGTGATCTCGAAGTCGGTGATCGCGCCACCGCGCAGCGGGCGGACGGCGACGATGTACCCGGGCGTGCGCCCGATCATTTGCCACGCCTCGCGGCCCGTCGCCAGCACCTCGCCGGTCTGCTTGTTGAGGGCGATGACCGACGGCTCGTTGAGCACGATGCCGCGACCCTTCATGTAGACGAGCGTGTTGGCCGTGCCGAGGTCGATGGCGAGGTCACGCGCCATGGTGTGGCCGCGCCTCGCTAGGGAGCATCCGGCGGGCCCTTCTTCTCCTCGTCCAGCCGCTGCACCTCGTCGACCACCTGGCGGCGGGCTTCGGGTGACAGCGCGTCGATCTGGCGTTGGAACGTCGCCACGCCGTCGGGTCGGCGGGCGCGACGCATCACGAAGACCACGATGACGACGGTCGCGACAAGGAAAAGGCCAACGAGGACTTCGCTCATTGGCGCACCCTGTCGGCATGCGACGCCCGCAGGTCAGCGCTGGTGCACCAATGAGCCGAAGCCGATGCCTGATGGTTCGCTCGCTGGCGCTCGCTCACGCGACGGTCCCGGCGCTGCGGATGTCGGTGGCTCTCGTTCCCCACGCAGCCCCGCCGCGCCATGTCTCCTGCTTCCAGATCGGCACGGAAGCTTTGAGGGCGTCGATCAGGTACCGGCCGGCGTCGAACGCCTCCGGGCGGTGGGGTGCCGACACGACGGCGATCACCGACGATTCACCGACGACCACGCGACCGATGCGGTGCAGCAGCACGATCCGCCCGAGCTCGGACCAGCGCCGGCGGGCCTCGGCGGCGAGGTCGGCGAAGCGGTCGATGACCGCTTCCTCGTAGGCCTCATAGGTCAGCTCCTCGACGCCGGTGCGTCCGTCAGCGTGATCCCGGACGGTGCCGCTGAACAGGACGATCGCGCCGCAGTCGGGACGAACGGCCCACTCGTAGGCGATTCCGACGGGCAACGCTTCGGCGCCGATCGCCAGCCACTCGTCGCCGGTCGTCGGAGCCTCCACGGCCGTGCATCGTAGCCCTGCCCCTTCCGGGCAGGGACGGCCCGGGAGCGGCTTCTGGCCCGACCAGACCGGTCCCGGCTGTGTCGCTACGCTCCCGCGCCGTGGATCGCGCACCGTTGCCGCCGCACGAGCGACCGTGGCGACACCCGTCCGAGCTCGGCCCGCCGGCCCACGAGCCGACGACCGCCAGCGGGCGGCTGCTGATCGTGTCGACGGCGGCGCTCGGTCTGCTGCTCGTCGGCGTGCTGGCCGTCGTCGCCACGCCGGCCCGGGACCCCGAGGTGGCCGGTCCGGCGACGGCCGAGGCAGCGTCGTCGGGGTTGGCGTCGTCACCGGTCATCCCCTTCGCCGTGCCGCTGCGGCCGGTCGTCGTCCCGGTGGCCGCCGCCGGCCTCGGCCTGACCACCCACGGCGGCGGGCGAGCTGACGCTCGCGACGGCCAGACCATCGATGCCGTGCTGCCCACCGGCGAGCCGGTGCGCGCCGTCGTGATGGCCGGCGCCGACGACGACGGCATCGTCGTCGTGTCGATCCCGGCGGTCGCCACGAGTGCCATCTACGCCGTCGCGTCGACCGCGGCTGAGCTGGGCCCGCGCGACACGGTCGCGGTGCACGGTCTCGACCCGGGCGTCGTGTCCGTCGCCGACCTGACCGAGGCGGCCGTCGCCGACGGCACACCCGTCACCGACGCCGACGGCTCGTTGATCGGCCTCTGCCGGCGCGACCCATCGTCGCGTCAGACGTTGATCGTCGTCACGGACGAGCCGCTCGTCGCCGCCATCGACGGATCAGACTGAGGGCGGCGACGAGGCCGAGCACGCCGGCGCCGGCCATCGCCCCCAGCGACAGCTCCTGGCGGCGCTTCGGCGAGACCATCGTCCACCAGCGGGCCTCGGTGCCTTCGACGTAGGCCTGCTCGTTCGTCACCGTCGGCCGCCACCCGGCCGCCTTCAGACGGTCGTTGGCGACGACCCACGGCGCCCGCGTGTACGACCACAGCCCGGGGGGAATCGGGCCCCGCTCGAAGCGCCAACGCAGCCCCGCGACCGTCTTGGCGATGCGGTCCGGCAGCTTGAGACGCGGCCGCTCCCCCGTGAGGGCGCGAACCCGTTCACCCTCGATCCATCCATCCGGGGCGACGTTGAAGACCCCGTCGAGTCGGTCCCCGATGGCCAGGACGACGGCGGACGCGAGGTCGTCGACATGGAGAAACTGCGCCGGCGGGTCCTCCTCGCCGAAGCGTTGCCCGGAGCCGGCGGCGATGGCGCCGGCCAACGACGAGGTGGCGTTGTCGGCCATCGTCACGACCGGGCGCAGCACGGTCGCCGTGCGCCCCGGTGCGCCCCGCCGCCACTGATCGACGAGGGCCTCGACGGCCGCCAGCTGGCGGGCGTAGACAAACTCGACGTCCGGGCGGAGGATGGCGTCTTCGGTCAACGGCACCGGATTGTTGGCGTAGGCGCCGTAGACCATCGCCGACGACACCAGGACCAGGTGGGTGGCCTCGGCCTGGATGGCGGCGGCGAGGTCGTCGGCGGCGCCGCTGGTCACGCTTTCGCGGCGCCGCGCGCGGGCGTCATGATCCCCGGCACCCAGGTGGACGACGACGTCGCCGTCGGCCGGTCCGACGATGCGGAAGCGGGCCGGATCGGCGAGCCCGGCGAGGACACGGTGTCCGAGTGGACCCTCGGCGCCGCGCACGTGGACGCCGACCGGCGTGGCGCTGGCGGCGGCGGACGGTGACGACGTCATCGCCGGCCGACGCTAACGGGGACGACCGACGCCCTCGTAGCATCGACACCATGGCCGACAGCCCCGACGAACGGCCCGACGATCCGTTCGCCAACCTTCCAATGTTCGCTGAGATCTCCCGGGCGCTGGCCGGCCAGGGCCCGCTGAACTGGGACGCCGCCCGCCAGTTCGCCCTGCTCGGCGCCACCGGCGGCCGCCCCGAAGTGAACGTCGACCCGGCCGTTCGCCTCGCCCACGTCGACCTAGCCCGCCTGGTGTGGTTCCACGTCGCCGACGTCCTCGGCCGCGAGGACGACGTCCCGGCCTTCGACGTCGTGACCCGCAGCGAGTGGGCGCGCGGCACGCTCGACGCCTACCGCCATCTGTTTACCGAGATGGCCACCGCACTCGGCACCCCGCCGCCCGACGACGAGGCCGCCGCCGGTGACCCGATGGCGGCGATGATGGCCGGCCTCTCGAAGATGATGGCCCCGGCGATGCTCGGGATGGGTGTCGGTTCGATGGTCGGGCGCCTGGCCTCGCGCGCCTTCGGTACCCACGACCTGCCGATCCCGCGGCGGCCGGCGACGATCGCCCTCGTCCCCGACAACGTCGACGCCTTCGCCGCCGAGTGGGAGATCCCGACCGACGAGATGCGCCTGTGGGTCCTGGCTCACGAGCTGGCCGGTCATGTCCTGCTGTCGGCACCGCCGATCGACGAGGCCCTCTCGACCCTCGTGCGCCAGCACGTCGGGGGCTTTCGTCCCGACCCCGGCGCCGTCGCCGACCGGCTCGGCTCGATCGACAGCGAGGTCGGCGACCCGATGGCCGCCCTCCAGCAGGCCCTCGGCGAACCCGAAGTGCTGCTCGGCGCCGTCACCTCGACCGAACAGCAGGCCTTGCGGCCGCGCCTCGACGCCCTCGTCGCCGTCGTGGTCGGCGCCACCGACTGGGTCGTCGACGCCGTCGCCGTGCGCCTCGTCGGCGGCAACGCGCTGCGCATTGCCGAGGCGGTGCGCCGCCGCCGGGTCGAGACGTCGGCCAGCGACACATTCATCGAGCAGCTGCTCGGCATCCGCCTCGGCGACGGCCAGGTGGCCCGGGGGAAGTCGTTCGTGCAAGGCGTCGTCGACCGCGCTGGCGAGCGCGGCCTTGACCCGCTGCTCACTCGGGCCGACGCTGTTCCGACGCCCAACGAGGTGGACGCGCCCGGCCTGTGGCTGGCCCGCCTGGAGGAGCCGCCGCCCGCTCCCCCCGGCGCCTGAGCGGCAACGTCCGGAGCCGGGCCGCCCCGGCGGAGACGAAGCGCAACCCCGGACCGAGAGCGACGCCGCCGATCACGGCGACGATCAGGAACCCGGCTCGCCCAGGCAGGTGGAGCACGACCGGTACGATCCCGGCCAGCACCCAAGCCAGCTGGAAGCGGGTTTCGAACTGGGCGAAGACCCGGCCCCGGTTGGCTTGGGGGGCGACGCGCTGGACGAGTGACTCGAAGGCGAGACGACCGACGGCGGCGGCGAAGTTGACAGCGGCGGCGAGCACGACGCCCGAGACAGGGCCACCGACCACGGTGGCGATCGCTCCGGCGACGACGACCAGGCCGAGCCCGCCCGAGAGCATCCGCTCCTCGCTGAGGCGGTAGCGAGCCCGGGGGGCCAGCACGTTGCCGGCCATCGTCGCCGCCGCCGCCGCGGTGATGGCGACGCCGAACCAGAACGTGCCGGCGGACGCGCTGCGCAACCAGAACGCCAGGTGGAAGAAGAGGAAGCCGACGGCGGCCCGCAGGAGCAGCATCGCCACCGCTGCCGACTGCAGCCGCGGCGAACGCAGCTGGCTCCGCTCGACCGGTGCGGCCGCCGTCCCGGCCACCGCCTCGACCGGAAGCCGGGTGGCGCTGGCCGCGCCGTAGGCGAAGAGCGCCGCCGCGTAGACCAGCGGCGCCCAGCCCTCGAGCGGGCCGATCAGCTGCAGCAGGGCGGCGGGGATGACGGCGGCGACGCCGGCCAGCCCGGCCAGGACGCCAAGTTTGGCGTTGGCCTCGACCAGCTCGTCCTCGGTGTTGACGACCGACGGCACGATGGCCGACTTCGACACGAGGTAGGCCTTCTGGGCGACGAGCGAGGCGAAGGCGAGCGGGAAGAGGACCAGGCCGTCGAGCGACCCGGCCATGCCGAGACAGAGCAGGACTCGGGCGGCGGCGACGAGCTGGATCACCGTGCGCCGGCCCCCGGCCGCCCGGTCGATGACCGGGCCGATCAGCGGCGCGATGACGACGAACGGGGCGAAGCTGACGAGGAGGAACAGCAGGACCCGCCAGCGGGCGTCGTTCGGGTCGATGCTGAAGAACAGCGAGTTGGCCAAGGCGACGAGCATCGCCGCGTCGCCGCCGATCATCGCCGCGTGCGTGATCGCCAGCCGCCGGAACCGAGACATCCCTTAAACCATATGGGCGATCACCGGCGAGGGGCGGGGGCGTGGGGGCCTCCGGTGTCAGGTCCTCTGATACTTGTAACCGAGGCCGCGGATGGTGACGATGCGCGAGGGGTGGGCGGGGTCCGGTTCGACCTTGCCGCGCAGGCGCTTGACGTGCACGTCCAACGTCTTGGTGTCGCCGACGTAGTCGCTGCCCCACACGCGGTCGATCAGCGTGTCACGCGGCAGCACCCGCCCGGCGTTGGCCAGCAGGACGTGGAGCAGCTCGAACTCCTTCAGCGGCAGGGTCACCGCCTCGCCGTCGATGCGCACCGTGTGCTCGTCGGGGTCGAGGACCACGTCGCCGACGGTGATGGCGCTGGCGCCGAGCTCGCCGGCGCTGTCGCCCGGCCCGCGCCGCAGCACGGCCCGCATCCGGGCGACGAGCTCGCGCATCCGGTAGGGCTTGGTCACGTAGTCGTCGGCGCCGACCTCGAGGCCGACGACCGTGTCGATCTCGGCGCCCTTGGCCGTGACCATGATGATCGGCACCTGGCTCTTCTTGCGCAGCTGCCGACACACGTCCAGTCCGCTGAGACGGGGCAGCATCACGTCGAGCAGCACGACGTCCGGACGCACGCTGTCGAAGCGTTCCAGCGCCTCGAAGCCGTCGCCGGCGACCTCGACGTGGAAACCCTCGCGCCGCAGTCCCAACGTCAGCGCTTCGACAAAGCTCGGCTCGTCTTCCACCACTAACACCGTGGGTGTCGTCATGAGGCGTTGATCTCCTGGCTCGTGCCATGGGGTGCCGGGCGGGGCACGAGCGGCAGGCGCAGCACGAACGTCGACCCGTCGCCTTCCTGCGATGACACGAGCACGTCGCCGTCGTGGTTGGTGGCGACGTGGCGGACGATCGACAGGCCCAGCCCGGTGCCGCCGGTGTCCCGGCTGCGGGCCCGGTCGACGCGGTAAAAGCGCTCGAAGATCCGGTCGTGTTCTGCGGGCGGGATGCCGATGCCGTGGTCGGCGACCATCAGTTCGACGCGTTCGCCGACGACGCGCACCCGCACCTGCACGGCGCCCCCGGGCTCGCTGTACTTGACGGCGTTCTCGACCAGGTTGCCGAGGGCCGACTGCAGTTGACGGCGGTCGCCCGACACGGTCAGTGGGCCCGGCAGGTCGAGGACCTGGACCGTGATCGTGCGCTGGTCGGCGAGCATGCGGGTCCGCTCGAGTGCGCCGGCGACGACGTCGACGACGGCCACCGGCTCGCGGACCGGCGACTCGCCGAGCTCGATGCGCGACAGCTCCATGAGGTCGTCGATGGTCCGGGCGACCCGGTGGGCCTCGTCGACCATCCGGTTGGCGACGCGGTGCACCACGACCGGGTCCTCCTCCTCCGACAGAGCCTCGGCCAGCACCGCCAACGCCCCCACCGGGGTCTTCAGCTCATGGCTGATGTTGGCGACGAAGTCGGTGCGCACGGCGTCGACGCGGCGGCGTTCGCTGACGTCCTCGATCGTCGCCACAGCACCGCCGCTGGGCAAGGGGACCGATCGCACGACCATCGCCATCCGCGGCGGGCCGTAGAGCTCCAGTGTCTTCGTTGCGCCGGCGCCGGCGCGGGCCTCGCTCAGGAGCGCCCCGACGGTGTCGTCCAGCAGCAGCCCGATATGGGTACCGGACATCGCCAGCGCGACCGGGTTGCGATATTGCACCCGCCCGACAGCGTCGGCGAGGACGACGCCGAGCGCCAGCTGGTCGAGGACGTCGGCGCCCACGCCGGTGCCAGGTACCGGCCGCGGCCGGGTCGGTGCCGGCGTGACGGCGGCGGCAACGACCGGCGCCGCCGCGGTGGACGGACCGGAACGCCGCCAGGACCAGCCGAGCAGGAACCCGGCCAGCGCTGCGGCGAGCGCGGCCAGGACGGCCATGGCCGTCAATCGAGATCGCTCGCAGCCGCGCGGGTGGCGAAGCGGGCGGCGCCGTCGTGCTCGGGGACCCACCCCGTCACGAGGTAGCGGACGCGCTCGCCGATGTTGACGGCGTGATCGCCGATGCGCTCGTAGAAGCGGGCGACGACGGCCAGTTGCACGGCCACCGGCAGCTCGATGCGATCCCCGCTGTGACTGTCGAAGATCGTCTGCACGAACTGGCGCTGCAGGTCGTCGAGGTAGCCGTCCATGTCGGCCAGCGCGGCGGCCCGGTTGGCGTCGCTGGTGAGGTACGCCTCGGTGGCCTCCTTGAAGAGTTGGCGCGCCTGGTCGCCCATGCGCTGCACGATCCCGCGCAGGCGGGGGTCGAGCTGGTGGCCGTAGATCCGCCGGGCCGCCTTGCAGATGTTCACGGCCAGGTCGGCCGAGCGCTCGACCTCGGCGATGATGCGCAGGGCCGACACGACCTGGCGGAGATCGCCGGCGACCGGGGACTGCAGGGCCAAAACGGAGTAGCAGCGCTCCTCCAGTTCGAGCGACTTGGCGTCGACCTCGTCGTCGCCGAGGATCATGTACTCGGCTCCTTCGAGATCTTGGGCGAGCAGGATGTCGGTGGCCCGGGGGATCGCCTCGGTGACGCCGGCGGCCAGCTTGGCGATCGACTCGCGGATGTCGTCGAGCTCATGGTGGAAGCTCGTACGCAGGTCCTCGTGCGGTTGGCGCGGCTCGGGCCAGACCACCTCGTCGGGCTCGTTCATGGCGTCCCTCCTCAGCCGAACCGGCCGGTGACGTACGCCTCGGTGCGCTCGTCGTCGGGGTTGGAGAACATCTTGCCCGTCGGGTTGTACTCGACGAGGCGACCGGTGCGCCGGTCGCTCTCGGGGTTGATCTCGGTCGTGAAGAAGGCGGTGCGGTCGCTGACGCGCGCCGCCTGCTGCATGTTGTGGGTCACGATGACGATCGTGTACTCCGACTTGATCTCCTGCATCAGCTCCTCGATGCGGGCAGTGGCGATCGGGTCGAGGGACGAGCACGGTTCGTCCATCAGCACCACCTCCGGCTTGACGGCGATCGCCCGGGCGATGCACAGTCGCTGCTGCTGACCGCCGGAGAGCCCCATCCCCGATGCCTTCAGCCGGCCCTTGACCTCGTCCCAGAGGGCGGCGGCGCGCAACGCCTCCTCGACGGTGGCGTCGAGCTCGGAGCGCTTCTTGGTGCCGGCCAGCCGGGGGCCGTAGGCGACGTTGTCGTAGATGCTCTTCGGGAACGGGTTCGGCTTCTGGAACACCATGCCGATGCGCCGGCGCACCTCGGTGGCGTTGACCCCGGCGTCGTAGAGGTTGACGCCGTGGTAGTAGACGGCCCCCTCGACCCGGGCCGTGTCGATGAAGTCGTTCATCCGGTTGAAGCAGCGCAGCACGGTGGTCTTGCCGCAGCCGGAGGGGCCGATGAAGGCCGTGATCTCGTGGCGGTGCACGTCGATGGTGACGTCGCGCACGGCGCGGAAGTCGCCGTAGTAGACGCTGAGGTCGTCGATGTCGAACACGACCTCAGCCGTCCCGGCCGCGACCGGATGGCCGGCCGCCTCGGCGGCGAGGTCGAGCGGGGCGGATTCGGTCATCGGCGCGGACCTCGTGTTCAGGGAGATGTCGGGGGTCACGGTAGTCACCTCGGGCGGGGGGCGGTCAGGGGCCGGAGCGCTTGCGCTCGAAGCGGTTGCGCAGGATGATCGCCGCCGTGTTGAAGAACAGCACGAGGACGAGGAGGACGAGGCCGGCGGCGGCGGCGGCGTTGCTCCAGCCGATCTCGGCGGCGGGGCTGTCGGGGCGGCCCGACCAGTTGTAGATCAGCATCGGGACGGCCGTGAACTTGCTGCGCAGCCCGGTGCTCGGCAGCAGGCCGGTGATGGCGCCGACGACGATCAGCGGCGCCGCCTCGCCGAGGGCCCGGGCGATCGACAGCACGACGCCGGTGAGGATGCCGGGCGCGGCGTACGGCATTACGTGGTCACGGGTCACCTCCCAGCGCGACGCTCCGACGCCGTAGCCGGCGTCGCGCAGGCCCTGGGGCACGGACCGGATCGCCTCCATCGACGTGATGATGACGATCGGCAGCACGAGCACGGCCATCGTCAACGCCGCCGCCAGCACGGTCTTGCCGTTGGACAGCGGCCGCAGCCAGCCGACGAAGATGATCAGGCCGAGCACGCCGTAGATCACGGCCGGCACACCGGCCAGGTTGCGGATGTTGACGAGGATCAGGCGGGTCAGCGGCCGCCGTGTGTCGGCG
>Ga0136617_10000509_pt1 | contig 32548 bp, 8 predicted proteins | sample AntDrymUQ3222106_2_FD_129672 | JGI IMG/M metagenome (GOLD analysis project Ga0136617, IMG submission 129672) | Polar desert sand microbial communities from Dry Valleys, Antarctica - metaG UQ322 (21.06) | ecosystem: Environmental > Terrestrial > Soil > Desert | place: Antarctica: Dry Valley... | reverse complement strand
GCAGTCAGTGGGACGCTGACCGACTCCGCCAACCAAGGCACCTTCCACGTGGCGTACGATCGTTACCTGCGGCTGGCGGGGACAATTAATAACAGCGGAACCATTCTACTTGACCAAGACTATGGCCGGGTGGGCGCCGACAGCGGCTTGGGCGCTGCCACGCTGAGCGGTGGAGGCGTTCTGCGCCTGGCCTCAGACCACGCGTCGATCCGGGCAATCTTCACCGCCAACGGCACGCTGACCAACCAGGACAACACCATCAGCGGTTTCGGCTACCTCCACAACGACTTCAACTTCGTCCACAACGGCACCTTCAACGCCGATGTCAGCGGAAGGGGACTTTATATCTACTCTCTGACGAGCGGGACGGGCACGTATACGGCATCCAATGACGGCACCCTTGGGATCGGAGGCTTGATCACCGGCGGCGTCTTCAATGGGCCAGCGACGGGCGGGTGGGTCGGCGCAGTCAGTGGGACGCTGACCGACTCCGCCAACCAAGGCACCTTCCACGTGGCGTACGATCGTTACCTGCGGCTGGCGGGGACAATCGATAACAGCGGAACCATCCTCCTTGACCAAGAGTATGGCCGGGTGGGCGTCGACAGCGGCTTGGGCGCTGCCACGCTGAGCGGTGGAGGCGTTCTGCGCCTGGCCTCAGACGCCGCGTCGATCCGGGCAATCTTCGCCGCCGACGGCACCCTGACCAACCAGGACAACACCATCCGCGGCTTTGGTTACATCCACAACGACTTCAACTTCGTCAATAACGGGGCGGTCAACGCCGATGTCAGCGGGCGCACGCTATCTGTGTACACGAATAACTTCGTCTCCTCCGGAACAATGGCGGCGACCAACGGCGGGGTTTTAAGCGTTCCGGCCGGCTACACGCAGACGGCAGGTGTCACACGCGTGACGACTGGCAGCACGATCGTAGCCGGCACGATTCGGATCGATTCGGGATCGCTCGAAGGTTTGGGAACAATCGCCGCGAATGTCACCAATTCAGGCGCGATTTCGCCAGGTAGCCCTGTTGGCGTGCTCGCTGTCAGCGGCAACTTGTTGATGGCCAGTTCATCGGACTTACAAGTTGATATCGGCGGACGCAGCCAAGGCACAGAATACGATGTCGTAACCGAAGCTGGCACTTCGCCGCTGACGCTCGCTGGGACGCTGAGCATTAAGTTCATCAATCGCTTCCAGCAAACCATCCTACCCACCGATACCTTTACAATCCTGAGTTCCAACGCTGCGATTCTCGGGGCGTTCTCAAACGTCGCGGGCGGGCGGGTTACCACCGACGGCGATCTCGGAACCTTCGCCGTCAGCGCCTCAGGAAACAACGTCGTTCTGAGCGACTTCGTCGCCAACCCGAATCCGAGCCCTACACCTACACCAAGCCCGACTCCCACACCTACAGCCACACCTACAGCCACACCTACAGCCACGCCTACACCTACTCCCGTACCTACCCCGACTCCTACGCCGAACCCGACAGCGACGCCGACGCCGACGCCGACCGTAACGCCGACACCAACGGTCACACCTACACCGACTCCGAGTCCGACGCCCACTCCCACTGCTACCCCGACGGCAACTCCAACACCGACCGTCACACCTACTGCGACTCCCACGCCAACACCTACTCCGACTCCTACACCTAGCCCGACGCCGACACCGTCGACAATTCAGTTCACGCTGGATCGCAGAGTTGTCAGTGAAAACGCGGGGCCGAATGCAGTGATGGGCACGGTGCAATTGGATCGGGCCGCTGTGTCGGGCATGTCAGCCTCTTTCACAGTCGATACGGCAGGACAGATTACCATTCCTTCGACCGTCGCGATCCCGGCCAATTCACAATCCGTCGTCGTGCCGATCGGCATCGTGAACAACAACCTGGCGGACGGAAATCGCACTGTCAGGATCACCGCAAAGCTGGTTGGGACGGATGGCAACATCGTCGCCACTTCTCCACCGGTCGAGCTTGCCATCACTGACGATGAGGGTGCCTCGCTTTCTCTGGCCTTTGATCGCAACCTGTTCCTTGAAGGAAGAAATCCCGCCGGCAGCGGGATCGTTTCGCGAACACCTGTCACTCAGGCTCCGCTGGTCGTCAGCCTGGTATCCTCCCAACCGGCCAAGTTCGTGGTACCGGCCAGCGTTACCATCCCCGCAGGGCAGGGTTCCGTCACTTTTGCCATCCATACGATCAACGACGGCCAGCCTCAAGGGAATCAGACCGTCACGGTGACGGCCTCGGCCACGGACTACACTCCGGTAACTAAGACTGTGATTGTCACTGATCTAGAAAAACCCGACCTCATCGTTGCGCTCCTCGGTCCACCAACCGGCGCGGAGACGGATGCCTGGATCGACGTTCGCATGCTGCTCACCAACCAGGGCGCTACTGACGCGCAGGGGCCCTTCATCCAGCGCATTCTGCTTTCCTCTGACGACACGATCGGAAACGACGTGATCCTGGGCGAGGCGCCTTTCTCCGGGCTACTCCCGGCGGGTGCGTCCATCGAGATGAGTCTGCGGGTAAGACTGCCGCGCACTGCCGGACGCTACTGGCTGGTGGCGCAGACGGATGCGACGAACGCCAAAGACGAAGCGCTCGAGAACAACAACTTCGGCATTGCCGCGATGCCGACGGACATCGCTCCCGCCTACAGCGCGACGCTGAGTATCGTGCCCGAGAGGCTGCCAACCAATACGCCGATTCCGATCACCGGCACGGCCACCCTCCGCACCGGCGGTCCTGCCGCCTTCATGCTGGTGAATATCCACATCACTAATGCTGGCGTGGGACGGACCATCTCCGCGCTGACCAATTCGCAAGGCCAATTCAGCACCACCTTCACGCCGCTGCCCGGAGAGGGCGGCTTGCTCCAGTTTGGGGCTGCACATCCGGGTGCGGACACCGCCCCCGTGCAGGATGAAGTGCGGATTTATGGGATGAAAGCGGTGCCGGCTTCCGTGGAGCTGGACCTCGCGGAAAACAGCAGCCAAACAGGCAGCATTGCCCTTAAAAACCTCACCGATCTTCCCATCTCGGGGCTCTCGGTAGCGGTCACCGGCCTGCCGGCGGGAATTTCCTTCACCCCGACGCTGTCCGCCCCAAGCCTCGCCCCTTCCGGCACAGCTTCGATCAATTACACCGTCATCACGCAAGGGCCGCTCGATCGACAGACCTTCACGCTTTCGTTGACCTCGGCCGAGGGCGCCGCCCTGAACGTGCCGATTGCTGTCACTGTTTCGGCAAATACATCCAAGCTCGTCGCTGACCCTCCACAACTCACCGCAGGCATGCTGCGCGGCGGACAGCAGATCGTGAATTTCAATCTGCGCAACGATGGCAAGGCGGCGAGCGCTCCAATCAATGTTCTCCTCCCGTCCGGTGCGCCGTGGATCAAGGTCGCCACGGCGTTGCCCATCCCTTCTCTCGCACCGGGCACTTCGGTGCCAGTCACGATTCAGTTGACGCCTCCCACGGACCTCGCGCTCGGGGATTTTACCGGCAATCTCGTTGCGACGTACGGTGCGAGCACGCTCTCGATTCCCTTCACCTTCCGGGCGCTTTCCGATCAAACCGGCCAACTGATCGTTCACGCCGAGGACGAATACACCTATTACGCCGCTGGCAATCCGCCTCTTGCAGGAGCAACCGTAACAATCACCAACGCACTCACGCGAGAGGTTCTGCCACCTCTTACCACGGACAGCAACGGCGTGGCCGATTTCGGATCCCTGACCGAAGGCTACTACGAAGTCATTGCAACTGCGGATCAGCACGCCAGCTACCGTGCGACAAGACTGGTCAAGCCGGATACCGAGAACGATATGCGAGCGTTCCTGTCTCGGCAGACCGTGACTTATACTTGGATCGTCGAACCCGTGGAGACTGAAGATCGTTACAAAATAACGGTTGAGGCAACTTTTGAAAGCAATGTCCCGGCCCCGGTAATAGTAATTGAGCCCGCTTATATAGACCTTTCCCGCCTCGAATTCTCTAACAACCAAACCTATGTTAACGTCACAGTTTCAAATCATGGCCTCATCGCCGTAAACAATGTCCACCTGACTTTCCCAAGCGGATCTGGAATCGTTTACGAACCGACCGTTGAAAGCTTGGGCACACTGCCGCCCAAATCATCATTCATAATTCCGGTCAAAATATCACAAGATGTGGCTGTTCCCCCGAATCGGCGCGATAGAAGCATCGAACAATTCTTGGATTTGTTTTCAAAGACTAGTGATTGGTTCGACATAGCTGAAAGCGGCGCCGTTTCAGAAAAGGCGACATCCTCCTTTTCGGGCTCCGGATTGGTGGAATGCCCCGAGATTGGCACTACCCTGAGCGAAGGTAAATGGACTGTAAAAGCCGTAGTATGCGGAAAACTGAGACCGATAGGCATGATTGATGCAGAAATCTTTGATTGGAACCCTAAATATCTGCCGTGTTCCGACCCTCGCCCTTTCGACACGCAAATGTCCACGGAATTTTTGCCAAACCCACTTGGAGAGAAGCTTAGGGAAAAATGTGAATATCATTGGGTCCAAATTGTGGTTGGCCAGGATATTAAGCCGTTTCCTAACATTCCGGAGCGTGAGCCGTTTAGACAGTTTCCCGAGATCGACCCACCGAATGGTGGACGGCCAAGGCCTAATGGATGTGGCGTTGCTGACGCACTACCGTACTACGATCACGAGAAGGGCTTAAGTATGTCAGATCTTCCAAGCATCGTCGTTCCCCGGCCTGCAACCCGTTTTTATCCTCCTTCTAAGTGTCGCTCTATCGGCGAGCCTAAGTACGCACTCAATACTCAGGTTCAGACATACCTCGTCTTGTCGGGGGCGGGCATTGAGGAGATGTATGGCCCTAAACGCTTTGTCGTCCTTTCCGGATTCAGTTGGTCGTCAGGCTTTATTCAAGGGGTAGGAAAAACATTTAGCGGGCCCACTGAAGTTTATGACATCGGCCTCCTTCAAACGGCGCTGGATGTCTCAGGGTTCTCCGACTGGAAGGCTCTCGGTCGCGGTAGCCCAGTCGACTGTTGCGCGACATTCTTTGTCGAACACGCGAAATGTACTTTTGAGTATGTGTGCGGAGTATTGATCCAAGGTCTTGCAGGCATCACTCTTGACCCTAATTGCCGGCGATGTGAGAAGATGAAACCACCCACGTCCGGCACGGGACCTGATTTCAACGGCTGGCGCATAATTGGTCCTACCGGAGGAGGCGCAAACGAATGGACTTCTACTTTGTGCACAGTCACGCCAACGCCAACCGCGATGTTTATTGATCCTGCTGTAGCACAAAGAAAATCTAATCTTGGCATGGCTTCGACGACTGCGACAACGAATGCGCAGGACTCCGGAGTTTGTGCGCGCGTGAAGCTGCGGCTCGAACAAACCGCAGTCATCGCTCGGGATGCCTTTCAAGCGACACTGGAAGTGTCAAATAGCGGTGCTTCGCAACTGGAGAACGTCCGGGTCGATGTTGCCGTCAAATCTTCATCGGGCGAAGCTGCAACAAATGTGTTTGGCATTGGCGTTACCCAGCTTTCAGGAATCACAGCGATAGATGGAACTGGAAACCTGGCCGGCAACGCGACTGGAGTGGTAAAGTGGAAGATCCTGCCGACAGTCGATGCTGCTCCGACTGCACCCACTCAATTTTTGGTGGGAGGCACCCTCAGCTACACGATGGATGGACTAACTGTCTCGATTCCGTTCTTTGATATCCCGATCACCGTTCTGCCCAGCCCTCGGTTGACCTTGAAGTATTTCCATCAGCGCGATGTCTTCAGTGACGATCCATTCACATCACAGATCGAACCAGCGATTCCTTACTCGCTCGCCGTGATGGTTCAGAACAATGGCTATGGGACGGCCAAAGACATGCACATCGTGTCCGCGCAGCCCACCATCATCGAGAACGAGAAAGGCTTGCTGGCGGATTTCCGAATCATCGCCACGCAGGTGGCCGGGCAGCCACTTCAGCCATCTTTGACCGCGGACTTCGGAGACATCGGTCCGGGCCAGACGAAGATCGGCGAATGGCTGCTCACCTCCAGCATTCAGGGACTTTTCATCGACTACAAGGCGACCTTCGAGCACGTGGACGAATTTGACGCCCCGCGGCTCTCGCTCATCGACGGCGTGGAGATCCGCGAGATGAATCATCAGGTGCGGGCGCTGGGAGCGCTGGATGACGGCCAGCCGGATTTCCTCGTGAACGACGTGCCGGACACCCGCGATCTGCCGGACACAATCTATTTCAGCGACGGATCGATCGCGCCGGTGGCAGTCGTCAAGGCCGCGCAAGTGGCTGACGGACAATTGACCAGGACTCTCACCGCCACGCTGCCGGCGAGCTGGGCTTACCTCCGCATTCCGGAGCCATCGAATGGTCAATACGAACTGACCAAAGTGGTGCGGTCGGACGGCCTTGAACTCCCGCTCGATGTGGATGCGTGGGTGACGGACCGGACTTTCATCGGGCTGGGCAAGCGTCCCATCTACGAGAACATCCTGCACCTGCTCGACTACAACAGCACGGGTAGTTACACACTTACTTACAGCCCCAAACTGGGTCCGGATGTTACGCTTCCCACCAGTAAGATCGGGCCATTGGCCGCCCAGAGTGTGATCGAGTTCCCCGTCAGCTGGACAGGCGGCGATGATCGCCGCGTCGCTTACTACAACATCTCCGTCTCGATCGATGGCGGGCCATATTCGCTCTGGCTGCAACGTTCGCAGGAAACCGGCGCGCTGTATCGCGGTGAGCTCGGCCACACCTACGCCTTTTACAGTCAGGCCACGGACGGCGCGGGTAATCAGGAAGCAGCGCCTGCGACTGCCGACGCGACCACGCAGGTGACCTTGAGCAACATCGCCCCCACGCTAGCGGCGATCCCCGACCAGCAGGTCACTGAGGGCGACACACTGGTGGTCGATGTGACGGCGAGCGATCCCGATGGGGGGAGTGGCTCGCTCAGGTATGCGTTCACTTCCACGGTGCCGCCGGGAGTGACGATCGACACGCGCACGGGTCGCATCAACTGGGTGACGGGAGAAGCCGATGGCGGACGTATCGTACCCGTGACTGTGAAGGCGACGGATGCCGGCCTGCCTCCGCTATCGGCCAGCCAGTCCTTTGTTATCGCCGTGCTGGAGGATAACAAAGTGCCGGTGCTGGATAGCGTGGAGCCGCAGCGCGTGGGCGTGGGCGACACGCTCAGAGTGCAACTCCACGCCCAGGACGCGGACCTCCCGGTGCAGACACTGACCTACCGATTCACGGCACCGCCGCCGGCCGGGATGGTGCTCGACGCGGCCACGGGGCTCATCTCGTGGACGCCAACGAACTCGCAGGCGAATCTCACGCTGGCCGTGCCGGTGGCCGCGACGGATTCCGGCTCCCCGCCGAGGGAAGCGGCGATGATGTTCGCCGTGACGGTCGAACCTCTCTTCCTCGATCGTCCGCCGCAGTTTGATGTCACGCCTCTGCAGCTCTGGATTACGGGAAGCGTGCACACATTGGGAGTCAATGCCTTCGATCCCGATGGCGATGCAGTAACGCTGACGCTCAACCCAGCCGGGCTTCCCGGGACTTTGAGTTTCGCCAGCACCACGGGGACAGGGAATGGCCTCATCACTTGGAATACGTCCGGCGTGACCCCCGGGTTGTACTCGGTGCCGGTGCAAGCGACCGCGGGCGGAGCTTCGACAGTTTACTCGCCACAAGTGAAGATCGTGGCGGATAATCTGTACTGGAGGTGGGCGCTTGATCAGGATTTTGCCGATGCCCAGGCGGCCGATCCTCTTGCCGATCCCGATGGCGACGGCACGGCGAACATCTTCGAGTGGGCGCATTTCCGCAATCCGCTCGTGCGGGATACGACGCCTCTGAGTTTCACTCTGGAAGATTACGAAGGCGGATGGAGGGCTATGACTCTCGACCTCTATAGGCGGCGCGGATCGAATCAGTTTGTAACGCTGATGCCGCAATCCTCCAGCGACCTGGGTTTGTGGATGGATATTCCGTCGACGGACTGGGAGGTATTTCTCGATCCCGCCGGTGACCGCGACGGCGACCCGGAATCGGAGGAGGTCCTTTTCCGCATCTGGATGAATCCGTCGGACCCGGCAGTGAAGGAATTCTTCCGAATCAGATCGACCACGAGGACCGGGTTGCCATGATGAAACTTCGGACCTGCAACGAGCCGCCGACGGCGACGGAGCGCGCCAGCCAGCGAAGCCGGCACGCTGCAAGCGGTTCGTTTCGGGCCAAAGCGTCTGAATTCGCAAAGGCTGGCCGCAGGGCGTGCGTGGTGTCGATCGTTGGGCTGGTTTGCTCATCGCGGGTGGCTTCGGGCGCCGTTCCCGTCGATTGGCTGGCTTTCAGCGCCGGGGCGGATCGGACGCACTTTGCGCTCCTCAACGACCAGGGTATGGCGTTCGCGCAAGCCGAGATAAACATCGCGTCCGGAACGCTCCCACCGTTCACACCCAGCGCAGGATCGCTGGGGGCGTCCTTCTGGGTGACATCACCAGATTTCGTGGACAGCGGGCTGGGCGATGCCACGATCGCGACGACCAGGGTTCAGGTGGCTCCGCAAGCTGGCAGCGTGCAATACCAACTCGTGATCACGGGGGCGGATTTGTCGGGAACGTACTTCAGCATCGGCCAACTCTTTGGCACGCCGATTGCCGGCACCTGGCAGATCAACATTCTTGCGCTGACCAGCCTCGGCCAGAGCGTGCCAGTCAATTTCATCGGCACGCACGGGTGGGACGATGGGATCCGTCTCTACACCCAGCCGCTAATCTGGGATGCGAGCCTTGAGGCGCTCTCTCTGGCTCCCGGCGCTGATGGAGAATCGGAGTTCGCCTTTTTCAGAGTTCCGACCACGGCAAGCGCGATTACGAAACTGCTGTTCGACATCCCCAACGGCTATAATGCGGGCAACGGCGATGCGCTCGAGTTTACATTTGGTGTGCCGGTACCGGAACCAGATTCAACTGTATTGATTGCGCTCGGCTCACTCCTTCTCGGCACATGGCATTTACGGTGTCGCTCGCGACGAACGGAATCACTGGCGATCTACGATACGCCGGCGCGCCGCCGTTTGAACAAGGCGTCATATCACGAGTAAGGCGACCGGAAATGGTCGATCGGTTGTGGACCCGTAATGGTAAGAGTAACAAAAAGGTCTCGGAGGGGGGTTCGACCCGCGAGAAATCAACACTTCCTGAACTGATTTCTTCGCCAACTTAGGCGGATTTCACAGAATGGGAACGGACCCCCTAGGCTCCACGGTCTAGTCGCTAGCCGTCTCCGAAGAGTTTCTAACCCATAAGAGTTTCCCGGTTAGCCAAGCGAGGGTGGTGAGGCCGATGCCGGGAGCTTGGGCGCCCATGACTTAAGAGCCGCGAGTCCGGGTATCAATTTTCACGAAAAAGTTTGCTAACGAAAACGCAGACGGTCAAAACATGACCTGCTTCTTGTGTAGGACACCACCTGCACTTTCGAAGAACTCTTATGACCGGCCCCGAGTCAGCCGATGGAAACCGCGTCAGCGGAAGTGGGCAAGCGGGTCCGTCTGCGCCCGCGATTTCGCTTCCGAAAGGCGGGGGTGCGATTCGCGGCATCGGCGAAAAGTTCGCCGCGAATCCCGTCACTGGCACGGGATCGATGTCGATACCCATTGCGACAAGTCCGGGGCGCTCCGGCTTTGGTCCACAGCTCTCGCTCTCTTACGACTCCGGCGCCGGCAACGGACCATTCGGCCTCGGTTGGAGTCTTTCGCTGCCCGCCATCACGCGCAAGACCGACAAGGGGCTTCCTCGATACCGCGACGCCGAAGAGTCTGACGTTTTCATACTTTCCGGTGCCGAGGACTTGGTCCCCGTTCTTATCCAGAACGGCAAGCAATGGGAACAGCACTCCGAGGATCGCACCATCAGTGCGGTGAAGTATCGCATCTATCGCTACCGCCCACGGATCGAAGGTCTTTTCGCCCGCATCGAACGCTGGGTTCGCGTCCGCGACGGCGACACGCATTGGCGATCCATTTCGAAGGACAACATCACCACTCTATATGGAAAGCGTGAAGTTGAAAATCAGCCCGTACACAGCCGTATCGCCGATCCTGCCGACGACTCGAAGGTTTTTAGTTGGCTGATATGCGAGACCTACGACGACAAAGGCAACGTAATGCTCTACGGCTACGTTCCCGAGGACTCACGGAATGTCGACGTGTCTCAGGCTAACGAGCGTAACCGTGCCCGTTCCGCAAATCGTTACCTCAAGCGCATCCAATACGGCAACGTCGCCTCGCTGCTGGCTGGCGGCCAATCTGTTTCCCCGCTCGGGCCTAACCTTTCCCAGATGAAATGGCTCTTCGAGGTCGTGTTCGACTACGACGAAGGGCATTACCAGTTCCTTTCAGCTTCGAGTGCCGATCCGCAGTTCGTGCAACCGAAGTTTATACCCACGAAAGCGTGGTCCGCGCGTAAAGACGCATTCTCTGCCTACCGGGCCGGCTTCGAGGTTCGCACCTACCGCTTGTGCCGGCGCGTGCTCATGTTCCATCACTTTGACACTGAGCTGGGAACACCCAATTACCTGGTCCGCTCCACGGCCTTTACCTATCGGGAAGAACCCATCGGTTCATTCATCACGTCCGTGACTCAGTCCGGTTACGTCCGCAAAAAGAAGCAGGACGGGACGTTTCATTATCTCAAGAAATCGCTTCCGCCCGTCGATTTCGAATACACCGAAGCAAAAATCAGTTCCAAGATTCGCGACGTAGCGCCCGAATCCCTCGAAAATCTCCCTATTGGCCTCGATGGCAACGCTTATCAGTGGGTGGATCTAGACGGCGAAGGATTATCTGGAATTCTGACGGAACAAGCCGACGCGTGGTTCTACAAACGGAACCTCAGCCCAATTAACGTTGTTGGAACAAACGGCTCTAAACATACCGAAGCGCGCTTTGCACCCGTCGAACTTGTCGGCACAAAGCCTGCTGTAAGTCTTCGCTCAGGCGCGCAATTTCTGGACCTTGCCGGCGATGGTCAACTAGACGTTGTCACGCTGCGCACACCGACGCCCGGTTTTTACGAGCGCACTTCAGATGAGCAATGGGACTCATACACTCCGTTTGATTCATTGCCCGTGCTCGACTGGGGCGACCCTAATCTTAAGTTTGTTGATCTCACGGGTGACGGCCACGCCGATGTACTGATCACCGAAGACGAGGTTCTTCGCTGGCATCCTTCGCTTGCGGAAGAGGGCTTTGGGCCACAGGAATTTACCCGCCAATCGCGCGACGAAGAGACCGGCCCGAAACTCGTCTTCGCCGATGGCACACAGTCGATCTATCTCGCTGATATGAGCGGCGACGGCCTCACCGATCTCGCCCGAATCCGAAATGGGGAAGTCTGTTACTGGCCGAACCTCGGTTACGGCCGTTTCGGCGCGAAAGTCACGATGGACAACGCTCCCTGTTTCGACTTCCCCGATCAATTTGATCAAAAGCGGATTCGGTTAGCGGACATCGATGGCTCTGGCACGACGGACCTCATCTATCTGGGCCGAGATCGCGTCGCGATTCACCGCAATCAATCAGGAAATGGATTTGGCAACGCGGAATACCTGACCGCCTTCCCACCTGTGGACGACCTCGCCGCCGTTCAGGCGCTTGACCTACTCGGCAATGGAACAGCGTGTCTCGTCTGGTCGTCACCGCTTCCAGGTGATGCACGCCGGCCCATGCGCTACATCGACTTAATGGGTGGACAGAAACCGCACCTGTTAGTCAAGACCGTCAACAATCTCGGCGCCGAGACAGTCATGTCCTACGCGCCTTCGACCAAGTTTTATCTTGCGGATAAATTTGCCGGCAAACCGTGGATCACGAAGCTGCCGTTTCCGGTACACGTCGTTGAACGTGTCGACACCCACGACCGCATTAGCGGCAATCGCTTCGTGGCGCGTTACGCCTACCACCACGGCTATTTCGATGGCGAAGAACGCGAATTCCGCGGCTTTGGAATGGTCGAACAGAGGGACACGGAAGAGATCGCGGCCCTTAACGCCAGCGGCACTCTGCCCAACGCCAGCAACCTGGATGTTGCCTCCCATGTGCCGCCAGTCCTGACCAAGACTTGGTTTCACACTGGCGCCTTTCTCCGGCGAGACCGCATTTCCAACTTCTTCGCCGGTCTAGTGGACCGCACGGACAGCGGCGAGTATTATCGCGAGCCTGCATGGAGGTCCAATGACGTTGAAGCCAAAAAGCACCTCCTCGATGACACCGTCCTCCCGGCTGGCTTGTTAGCCGAAGAAGAGCGCGAAGCTTGCCGCGCCCTCAAGGGCGCGATGCTCCGACAAGAGGTTTATGCCCTCGACGGCACCGCCAAGGCCGACGATCCCTACACCGTCACCGAACAAAACTTTACGATCGACGTAGTCCAACCGCGCGCTGGCAATCGTCATGGCGTTTTCTTTACTCACGCCCGCGAAGCCATTAGCTACCATTACGAGCGCAATCCAACCGATCCGCGTATCACGCACGCGCTGACACTGGACGTAGATGATTACGGCAACGTTCTTCGCTCCATCGCGGTTGGCTATCCGCGTGCAAACATTCCGGAACGTCTCCCGGAACAGAACGAAACCCATCTAACGCTGACTCTTGATCGGTTCGCCAATCGCGATGCTCAGTCGGATTGGCGGCGCATCGGTGTCCCAGTGGAGACGCGCACTTACGAAGTCGTGAAGCCTCCCACAGCCTCACTTCGCTTTTCATGGAAAGAACTCCGTGGTCTCATTGAAGCCATAGTTCCGCTTGCTCAGGTCGAACCGTCCGCAGCGATGACGGTTCCCTACGAGAACTGGGATTGGAGAGATCAATGGGATGCGCGAACTGAGCCGGGCGGTCTTGTCGCTGGTCAGGCCGCGAACACTCGGCTTCGACTTCTCGAGCACATCCGCACGCGATATCGCAAGAATAACCTGACCGCACTTTCGCCTCTTGGTAGTGTTGAGTCGCTTGCCCTGCCGGGCGAAAGCTACAAACTCGCGCTCACCCCCGGCTTGATCGCGTCCGTCTTCAAACGTAAACGCGTCGGACAGCCGGATGAAGCTCTACTCCCCAATCCGCCTGACTCGCTACTCGAAGGGAAGGGCGCCGATCAAGGCGGCTATGTAGAGATCGATGGTAAATGGTGGATTCCGTCGGGTCGGAGCTTTTATTCACGCGACCCAGCCGACACTGCGCTCGTGGAACTCGCGGAAGCCCGGGCACATTTCTTCTTTCCGCGTCGCGTTGAGGACCCATTCGCGAATAATGCCTTCGTCGACTACGACGTGTATGACCTTTTGGCCGTCGGTACGGAGGATGCCTTGCTGAACAAGGTCTCGTCGGCCAACGACTATCGCGTTCTTCAACCTAATCTCGTCACTGACCCAAACCGCAACCGCACCGCTGCCTCCTTCGACGCGTTGGGTATGCTGGTGGCCACTGCAATGATGGGGAAACCGCCTCCCGCCCTTGTTGAAGGCGACTCATTAGCCGGGTTCAACCCAGACCTAAACGAAGCGGTTATTCTGAACCATCTGGCCGATCCACGGGTCAATCCGCAGGCTGTCATACAGCGCGCCACGACGCGACTTGTGTATGATCTCTTCGCGTTCTACCGAACGAAGGATCAACCCGATCCGCAGCCTGCGGTCGTTTGCACGATGGCGCGCGAGACTCACGACAGCGATCCCGTCCTTGCCGGCGGATTAAAAATCCAGCACAGCTTCTCCTACTCCGACGGCTTTGGCCGCGAGATTCAGAAAAAGATTCAGGCAGAGCCAGGACGTGCTCCCACACGCGATGCGAACGGCAAGATCGTCATCGGCGCAGATGGCCAGCCGGTGCTGACATTGAATGGTGTCAGTCCGCGCTGGGTATGCAGCGGTTGGACGGTATTCAACAACAAGGGCAAGCCCGTTCGCCAATACGAACCCTTCTTCACCGATACCCACCGCTTCGAGTTCGACGTTCGTATTGGTGTGAGCCCAGTGCTTTTCTACGACCCTGTCGAACGACTGGTCGCCACGCTCCACCCCAACCACAGTTGGGGAAAGGTCGTGTTCGATCCGTGGCAACAAGCGACCTACGATGCAAACGACACCGTCCTGAATGCGGACGACACAACAGATCCAAAGTCGGATGCAGACGTAAAGGGATACTTCTCGCGCTTGCCTGACGCGGACTACCTCCCGACCTGGTACGAACAGCGCATCCAATTACCTGCGAGTGATTCCGAACGCGTCGCGGCCGATAAGACTGCAATCCATCGACAAACACCTGCCATCGCTTATCTCGATACGCTGGGACGTATCTTTCTCACCATTGCCGCGAATCGCTTTGAGCGTAACGGCGCGGTCATTGCGGAGAGCTATCCCACTCGGGTCGATCTGGACATCGAGGGCAACCAGCGCGTAGTCCGCGATGCCATCGTCCAGAATGGCGACCAGCTTGGCCGCATCGTCATGCGCTACGACTACGACATGCTCGGCAATCGCATTCATCAGGCCAGCATGGAAGCCGGTGAGCGCTGGATGCTCAATGACGTGGAGGCCAAACCCATTCGCGCTTGGGATAGCCGCGGCTTCATGCGCAGAATGACCTATGACGAGTTGCGCCGCCCAATAGCCCTTCTCGTTAGCGGTAATGGCATCAACAACCTGGTATCGGAAAAAACCGTCTACGGCGAAGACCAACAATATGGCCCGCCCAACCCAGAACAGACTAACCATCGCACGCGCGTGTATAAGGTGCAGGATGGCGCGGGCATTGTTACAAGCGTGGATTACGACTTCAAAGGCAACCTGCGGCAGAGCCAGCGTAAACTTGCGAGGGAGTACAAGACAACCCTCGACTGGTCAAGCGCCGTGCCGCTTGAGGCTGATACCTATACCAACGTTACTACATATGATGCGCTTAATCGTCCGGTAACCGTCACGACACCGGACAACAGCGTTCACCGCCCCGTTTTCAACGAAGCTAATCTCCTCGACAAAGTGGACGTGAACCTGCGCGGGGCAAAAGACGCAGCCGGCGCCCCGATATTCACACCGTTTGTCACCAACATCGACTACGACGCCAAAGGGCAGCGCGAACTCATCGCTTACCAAAATGGCGTGCAGACAGCTTACACCTACGATCCACTCACCTTCCGGCTCACTGGGCTACGCACCACGCGCCCAGTGACCCCGAACACTGTGGCTTCCCAGCTGTTCAGCAATCCAGGGGTCGTTCAGGACCTTCGCTACACTTACGATCCAGCGGGAAGTATCACTCGCATCGCAGATACCGCGCTAAAGACCGTCTTCTTCAACCAGACGCAGGTCGATCCCATTTCTGATTACACTTACGACGCTATCTATCGGCTGATCGAGGCGACAGGTCGGGAGCACATCGGACAGACGGCGCGCGACTTCAATCCGCAAAACCGCCGCGATTACGACTTCGTTGGTCTGGGAGATTTCATCGTTCATCCAAACGATTTCCAAGGCATGCGCCGCTATACCGAGCGCTACGAATACGATGCCGTTGGCAACTTTCAGTTCATGCGCCACATCGCCAATGGCGGCAGCTGGACACGCGAATACCAATACCAGGAGGACAGCCTCACCGAGCCGGCGACACAAGCCCAGCCAGCCAAGAAAAGCAATCGGTTGACGAACAGCGTTTTGGGTAACCCTCTAAACCATACCGAGTCCTACACCTACAGCGACGCGCAGGGCCGCGATGTCCATGGTTGCATCGCCGCAATCGACAGTATGAAGATGGTCTGGGGCTTCAAAGACCAGTTGCAGCAAGTGGGTCTGGGTGGCGGAAGCAAAGCGTACTATGTCTATGATTCGAGTGGTCAGCGCGTGCGCAAGGTGATCGAGAACCAAAACGCAACGCCGAACGAGGAGCGTCTGTATCTGGGCGGCTTCGAGGTCTACCGGAAATTCGGCGTGAACGCTCTAACGCGCGAGACGCTGCATATCATGGATGACAAGCAGCGCATTGCTTTGGTGGAAACGCAAATGCCACCAACACTTAATGCGCCGGTCGTTCGCTATCAGTTAGACAATCATCTCGGCTCAGCCAGCTTGGAGTTGGACCAGGCCAGCGGGTTGATCACCTACGAGGAACACCACCCGTACGGCACAACGTCATTCCAGGCCGGCTCAAGTGCCGCCGAAGTAAGTCTGAAGCGGTACCGTTACAACGGTAAGGAGCGGGATGAGGAGACGGGATTTTCGTACTACGGAGCCAGATACTACTTGTCGTGGTTAGGTCGCTGGGCGACATGCGATCCAAGGACGGGGGAGGTGCCCAGCAATGCTTATCGTGCACTTTTGTGTAACCCAGTAAACTTCACTGATCCGAACGGGATGGAGGATAGCTGGTGGCAGACAACGAAGCAGGGCATTCGGTCGGCGCAGCGATGGGTTCACGAGAAGTCAGCTAAGGCTGGCGAATTTGTTCAGGATCTGGGAGAGAAAGTCATCGAGCGCGGCAATATAAAGAGCGCGTTTGTGAAAGACATTATTCGAGACAAGGCAGTCTTTGCTGGTGCCGTCGTCGCGACGGGTTTGGAAGTTGGTGCCGGGGTCGCTATGGCTGGACCAAATCTCCTCATGTTGCCCGATGCACTCTCACACGTGGGCGAGGAATTGGGACATGGCGCCTCTGATATCGTCGAGGGGGTCAGGACAAGCGATTCCAATAGAGCGTGGTCCGGAGTTGCGAGATCGTCCGGGGCAATAGCCACCGTGGCTGGGGCGGTAGCCTTGGTTGGCGGAGGCATTCAAGGCGGGCGAGCATGGGTAAGTTCAAGGCAGTCGGGGACACCACCAGTGGCTACTGAGACACCACCAGCTGCTACTGAGACACCACCAGCTGCCCCTTCGGCGCCAGTAAATCCAGCACCAGCGGCGCCAGGTCCTTCAACGCCAACTATTTCTCCCAGACAGGCTTTACATCAAATCGGCCCGAGGCAAAAAGGCCTACCCGCGCATGATCCGACGCGTAGCATATTGACTGCTGATCCAGCGGAACTCATACCTAAATTAGGAACAGGCCAGCAGGTTGGAAAAACGCCAGTCGGTAAACCCGGTTCCCAAGAAGCAATCGAACATTCGAAGCCAACCGGTTATGTCTTGCCTAATCCAAAAACAATTAACCCGGCAGAGGGAACTATTTATGCCGAACCAACTACTCGCGTGAAGGCGCACTACGCTAAGGACGAAGTCCACTTTGTCCCGGCACCAGGGCGTAAGTAACCGAAAGCGTTTGAAGAAGGAAAACAGGGTGGAGGTCGCATCTAAACATTTAACATTTCGCCAGAAGATCGAATGAACAAACAGAGTTTCAACGACCTGACTGACGCTCTGGGGCAAAGCGGAACACACAAATGTAAGAACAAAGCGGTACTTAGTCAGCCATAAACGCGGTAACATGATCGATGCCTAACGAAAGCTTAGACTCAACGAAAGTTGCCAATATCAGGACCGTCTATGACCAGCTTTGCGAAAGCTATCGGGCGATCGATGACTTTCGCACAAAACTGTTGGCGGCTCTTCCACTGGCGAGCGGTGCTGGAATATTTTTGCTTATCAGGAAACCTGGCGAAGGAATCCCGACTGAACTTCTCATGCCGATTGGCGTGTTCGGATTCCTCACCGCGCTAGGGCTCTACATTTTTGAGATCTATGGAATTCGGAAATGCACTCACCTTATTGTCGTCGGAGGATACCTTGAGGAGCAGGGTCAACAGACATGACAACCACTTTGGATATCGCCGCCCTGATTAGCGCTCTTATTTGGCCGACTGCGCTCTTGATCCTATTCCTCACCTACCGCGAACACATCCCAGCTTTTGTGAAGGCGGTCTCGAGCCGTGTTTCTAAGGTTGAGTTCGGGGGAGTCTCCATTGAATTGGCAAAGGCCAAGGCGTTTGATCTTGAATGGTCTGAGGCCGCCGGAGCTCTGGACTTAAGACACAAGGCACAGGCGGGTCAAGTGAATGACAGCTATATGATGACCTTCCGCAACCAGTTGATGGAAGAGGGAACATGGGATTATTCCGAAATCGACCTTGGCCATGGAAAGGAGTGGCTGACCACAAGGCTATTCATTATGGCGGTCGTTTTCGCTCGGATGAAGGGAATCAAATGTCTCGTGTTCGTTAAGTCATCCGGTGACATTCGAAGGCAGTTTGTTTGCTGGGCTGAGCCGCAAAGAGTCCGTTGGGCACTAGGCAAACGCTTTCCTTGGATTGAACAAGCGTACGCGGACGCCTATTCGACCCTTCTCTCTCAGAAGATGGGGACGGTCGTATCCAACCAAGGAAGGCTAGGAACGACATTCGCGCCAGCCGACCCCGAGCCGAGTATCGGATTGATACGGGAATTTCTAATGCGCGTGCAAGCGCCTGTGCCGCCAGTTCCTGCAGAAACCGGAGAATGGATTCCCATTATTAGTTCCGTTCCGAATACATACGAGCATGCTCGCTGGATCAGCAGCTTAGAACTTGAAGACATTCTTGGGGTCGATTGTAACAAAGCGACCGTTCTCTCCGAGGAACTCAGCCCGAGAGATCCACAGAAGCAGCTTCGGACATTACTCTCCGTGCCGAGCGCCTTTGTGCCGGTAACAACAAAGGATCAGCGATTTGAATACTTGGTAGACCGAAATGTCGTTCTCGAACTGGTCGCCAAACGCATTCCGTGGCCAGCCGAGGAGCGAACTTAGCAATCACATCGCAAAGGAGCCTAATCATGAACAAAATCATCTTTCCACTAACACTACGGCGGCAAGGGCCCGAAGTGGGGGAGCTACAGGCTGCGCTGGCTCTGATCCTTGAGCGGAAAGCCATCCTGGCCACCGACGAGACGACCCGGCTAGAGCTAGCCGTCGCGTTAAAGCACGAGCACGCCGAACAAACCTACGGCAACGCTACCTTTAAGGTTGTAAGTGTCTTTCAAAAACAGATACGACTCGAAGTTCTCGGCGAGGTAGATGAACCGACCGCCAATGCCCTAAATCGCCTGGTGAAGGAACTCGGGACGCTCGACGAGACGAGCGTGGAGGAGTTTGTTGTTAGAGGCAATGTTACGCTGGCCAACGGCGTGCCAGGCGCGGGCTTCATCGTCCGTGCGCGTGATCGTGACTTGCGCACGTTTGAATCACTGGGCAACGAGACCCACACCGATTCCGATGGTCGTTATGAAATCCACTACTCGAAAGGAGAGTTCAGTCGCACGGAGAAGGGCAATGCAGATCTCGTCGTACGCGTCTTTTCTCCGGACAACCACGATTCTGATAAGCCGGTGGTCGAATCTCCGACGATGTTCAACGCACCGCCGGTGGCGGAGATCAACCTCCAAGTGCCCGAGCTTGGGATCACACGATCTGAGTTCGAGCGCCACGTCGAAGCCATCGCGCCGCTGCGTGCGGGACAAGACGAGGGTGGCGGCGATTTGCTCATGGGTGCGTTGACCGAGCCCGACATCGACTTCCTGTCCGGTGATACCGGCATCGATCGGAAGCACATCGCGTGGCTGGTCCAAGCCGCGCTATGCGAGGAAAAGTCCAAGAGCGTTGATCCGGCAATCCGCGCGCGCGTCTCTTATCGCAGCGTACCTCAGGCACTGTTCTACGGCTGGTTCCGCGAGGGTGTGACCGATAAATGGGAGCAGCTCAGCGAGCAATCTATCGCCGCGCTTCGCACCGCAGCACGTGCAGCGATCGCGCACGGAATCATTCCTGCGGAACTGGAGGCCAGCATCGAACCGAGCCTCGACGCAATGCCAAATCCGCGGCGTGATGCATTGCGAGCAGCCGTAACAACCGCGGGGCTTAGTCAGGAAGCGCTCGGCACGATTTTCCAGTATGCCGGGACGGTGGAAGAGATTAACAATCCTCTGGTTTCCCGGCTGGTCGATGAGGGAAAAATTGCACGCAGCGATGCGCATCGAATAGGTCTAGGCGCGGCCGTACACAGCCTCGTTGACGGTCATGAGCCGACCATGGCCGCCATTCTCCACGGCAAGCCCGCTCGCTGGAATGGCAGAGGGCTGCAACGCGCGCGTGATCTAGCTGCGCTGGATGCGGCTGACATCGAGAAGGCGCTCGGCGATGCGAACGTCAAGCCTTCTGACGGGATCACGCTGCCAGGATACGTGGCTCGGCTTGCCGGACAGATCGCCGAGATGTTCCCGACCGATGGATTGTTGCATCGGGTGACGAATGTGTCAGACGAGATCGTCGCCGCCGTCGAGCGGGTTTTTGACGACTCCGCGGATAGCTCGCCGGAGATTGAAAACTCGCGCTTCAAAAACGACCCGGAACTACGGGCTTTCATCAATCTTCATCCCGGGATGAAACTCGGCGAGTTGGTGGACCAAGCGCGTGACGCTTCCGCGGCGGTCGAAGAGTTGAAGCAGCGGGTCGCGTGGGTCGATCGGGTCCACGAGTTAAATTCAGACTTGGATCTGTTGGCCGTGGATTATCTGCCGGGAAGCGATAGCCTGAAGCAGGTGAAGTTCGATGGGTTGTCGGACGCTGCGCGCTCAATGGTTGTAGCCAACCTGAAAGCGTACCAGCGCATACAATCATCCAACGCCGGGGCCATTCACGCCATCGAGTTGTTGAAGGCCGGCTATCGCTCGAACACCGCGGTCGCACGCAGCTTACCTGCCGAGATCGCGGAAAGGACCGGATTGCCCCTCGCGGATGTGCGCGTCTATCACGCGCAGGCGGAGCTTCACGCTACGGACGCCGCCCTGGCGTGGTTCGCGTTCCATGACTTGGAGCGTGACACTCGGATATACAAGCATCGGTCGCTTCTGAGCGCGCCGGAGTACCTCAAGCAACTTGCGGGTTACGACCAACTCTTCGGTAGTCCGAACTTCTGTCATTGCGAGCATTGCCAATCCGTCCTGGGGCCGGCGGCGTATTTCGTCGACTTAATGTATTTCGTCGAGCGTCATATCCTCAAGAGCTTCACGGCTCATGGCGGAGAGCAGAACTCGTTGCACCTGCGCAGCCGCCGCGCCGATCTTTACTCGAAGCTGGAACTCAGCTGCGATAACACCAACAAGATCGTGCCGTCGCTGGATCTGGTGATCGAGATCCTCGAATCTTTTATCGTTAGGGAAAAGGGGTTGGCCTCAGTGGCACAGCTTTACGAGCAGTTAGCTGGCGTCGATTACTCGATTCGGCTGCCGTTTTCGTTGCCGCTGGAACGGCTCTCGATCTGGCTGAGCCATCTTAAAATCAGCCGCAGCGAGGTGGCGCGTGCTTTCTTGTTGCGTGACACAGATGCGGCCGCACGAGCACGAATTCGCCTTGGAATGTTACCGAAGCAGTCTCTGATCATCAGCACTTCGCGATTGGGCGACTTGAGCGCACCGCCGATCCTCGCGGCGCAAAACTTCTTCTCGGTGTGGCTGAACGCGAAGCAGTTGACCTTCTCTACACTTCCCGGTGAGACCGAAACGCTAATTATAAGTCCTGTCAACGTCCTCGCGTTTTCGCGTGGCCCTGCCCTGGATAGGACTGCGGTTAATTCGATATTGACCGGTGATTTCGTGAATGCTGCAACACCGGGCGCGCCGGCCCGTATCTACCTGGAAGCGGGCATCGGCACTGCCGGCGGCGTTCAGAACGACATGGAAGTGGTGAGAAATCTCACTGCAGGGCGGCTCGATCGCTTTGAACGCTTCGTCCGGCTATGGCGTCATGTGCCATGGACAAGCGCCGAGCTTGAGTACGTCATCGGGCGCTTGCAAAAGAGCGCCACGACTAACGCAACGATTAGCCTTGATGAAACCATGTTAGTCGCGTTGGCCTCGCTGCTCGATATGCAGGAGCAGCTACAACTGCCAGTCGATGAGTTATGCGCGCTCTGGGACGATGTACCTCCAAATGTGTTACGAAGCGGGCTATCGCTTTTCGATCGTGCGTTTAACCAACCGCCGTTCCACCGGCAGGGCCAATGGCCCGACGCAACGCAGCTTATCAATGCGTCGTCCAGTGTCCGCGCACGCCTTCTTGCCGCTTTACAGATCAACGACCGGGATCTCACTCTTCTCGAAGATGCTCTCGATGTTTGCCTCGGAGGCATCAATGTCGCTGTCGCGAATATTAAGAACCTTTCCCTGCTTTATCGTTACGCGCGTCTGGCGCGAGCGCTGAAGCTTTCAATCGAGGAATTACTGGAGACTGTCACGCTAACGGCTAGCATTATTTCAAGGACAGCGGCGAACGAGCGGCGTATTTCGAGCCTAACGGACCTCCAGGCTGTTCTCGAGGTCCATGGCTGGCGCGCGTCAAGCGGCTTTAGCTTGCCAGAGATGCTCTTCGTTACTGAGGGAGTTAGTTCCCTGCCGGGTTATGAAGACCCAGACGTGCTTGCCGCCGCCATCGCCGACGAAGTTGCTGCCGAGAAGACGCTCTACATCTCTCCCGATCTGTTTACTCAGGTCGGACTCACGCAATCGGATTCTGCTGAGTTAATCATTGACAATACCGAGCCCGTCGGCGCCACCTCGACGTTGCTCGAGCTAGTGCCGGGCGACCAGGCGTATCGTATCAAGCGTACGATCGGTATCGATGATGTAGCTACGAGCTTCCTATTCGACCCGCAACCGCGTGCGGCGCGAGTCACAGAAGTTGCGGGCGACATTTATGCCATCGTGACACTTAATGGAACTTCAGGATTCGAAACCACCGACTTAGAGGCCCTCGGGTTGGCGACAGCTGAAGCAGGAGCATTCGTCCAAGCAAACGTTTCTGTTATTGCGACCGACGGTAAGCCGTTCGAACAGATGGGCACGACCTCTTTCTATCGCCTAAGAACGGGTATTTCCAAGGAAGCAGCTATCACCAGGTTTGGGACCGAGCCAGAGGACGTGACGGCGACGAGAAGGATTCTGCTCTATCGGGCGCGCGACCTCGTGGTGCGGAACTACGCGGGTGTCGCGCAGGAGGTCTATCGTATCGTCAAACGCGGCGGCAAGGAGGGATTCCAGCCTTCGGCCCTCGTCGAGCTTGGGTTGTCTGCAACCGAAGCAAACGCCTTTGTCCTTGCCCACGTTTCCGGCGCCACGAGTGACGGCAAGCCATTCGAAGCCGTTCCCGGCTCGCCAAACCATTACCGCCTGAGAGTCGCTATCTCGGAGGCAGTCGCTATCGCTGCGTTTGGAATCAACCCGCAAGACTTCGCGGCAACTAAGAGCATTTTGCGGTACCGCTGTCTGGATGTGGTGCTGCGACACCATACGGAAACCGTGCTCGCAGCCAAGGCAGCGACAGCGGTCAGAATGCCTCCGGAGAAGACGGTGGCCTTGTTGAACCTGGCTCTGCCCAGCAGCGCTGCGGACCGGCAGGCGCTCGCCGATGCTTTGCAGGGAGGGTCGCTGCAAATTTTGTCGACGGTGCTAGAACGACTTACTCGGTACGCTGTTCTGTTCAAGAGCGCGGCCTACGACTCTCAAGCACTCGAATTCGTTCGAGCGAATGCGGCCGTGCTGGCGTTCTCCGAGCCTCTTACTGCCGAAACGGTTCGCCGCGTTTCCATCTACGCCGCGCTCGCCGCAACCCCCGACCAAGCCTACCAACCAGACGCACCAACGATCGATGCGAGCACCTTACAATCCGTCCTGATGTGGACTGCAAGCATCGCGAATGCGATTACCGATACCCGGTGGACGCAAGTCGCGCTGGCATTGCGAACTGGCGCGCCGCGACAGGCACCTAAGATGATCGCCGGCGCCACTTGGGCCACGGGCACCGCCACCTACACAAGCGCAGCTCACGGGTACGCGGTGGGTGATACGGTAGAGGTCGCCGACGTCACACCTGCGGGCTACAACGTTCCGGCGGGGCTCGTCACCTCCGCAACGACGAACAGTTTCGGTGTAGCCGTGACGAGCGATCCGGGCACCTATGGCTCGGGGGGGACGGCCCGACGCTTCACGGAGGAGATAAAGGCCATTCTATCGGCGATGAGATTGGCTAGTGGAACCTCGGTTGCACCGCGTGTGGACGAGCTTTCTCAACTTGCGAGCGCACTAGTGCTGACACGCCGGCTTGGAGTTGCGGCCGAGATCCTTAAGCTCATCGTATCGGAGAACCATGCTGAACTAACAGAAGGAGCCGAGGGTGTCTTCGGGGCGATTCGCGCAAAGTACTCCGATGAGAAGACATTTCACGCGAAGCTGGAGCCATTCGAGGATAAATTGCGCTCGCGAAACCGCGATGGCTTGGTCGAATACCTGCTCAGCGCGCCGGACGATGCGACTACTGATTGGCGTCATCGTTTCGCTAGTGCTAACGATCTTTATTACCATTTCCTGACCGACGTAATGGTCGAAGGCTGCGCCCGAACGTCCAGGGTGGTGGCCGCCATTTCGAGCGTGCAGCTGTATGTACATCGCGTGCTGATGAATCTCGAGGGAAGTGAGGACGGTATCCTCGTGGTGGCATTCGACGATCCCAGTCGCCAGGAGGAATGGAAGTGGCGCAAGAACTATCAAGTCTGGGTCGCCAATCGTAAGGTTTTCCTCTACCCCGAGAACTACATCGAGCCCAGCCTTCGCGACGACAAAACTCCGTTATTTAAGGAGCTCGAGGACGCGTTGCTCCAACAGCAAATTACCGAGCAGAACGTCCTAGAAGCTTATGCTCAATACCTGCACGGCTTCGAAGAAGTCTCTCGCTTGCGCATTGCAGGCGCTTACCACGACAGGCGCTACGACGACAAACAAAAACCCGTGGGTGATCTACTGCACTTGTTCGGGGTGACAACCAGCGACCCGCCCATTTACTACTACCGAACCATCCGCGATCTCGACAACAGCAAAGGCCCGGTATTCTCCGCATGGGAAAAGTTAGATCTGCAGATCCCGACTCGCAAGGTCTCGCCAATTATTTACCTCGGGAGACTCTACGTGTTCTGGGTCGAGACGACGACACGTCAGCTAAGTGATTTCAACACGGGAAGCTCCGAGTTCAACGGATACCGACACTCGGTCCGCACAAAGTTTTCTCAGCTTCGACTAGACGGACGGTGGACGCCACCACAGACCATCAAAACCTTGGACGATTTCGGCGCGGCTGCGGATGTTCGATTGGTTGAGGACGCGTTCTCTCTTATAGTCATTCCAAGTATCAACGCGAAAAACCCGCCTCCGGGATACAAGCGCGTGCTATGGGACACGAGACAGAGGGATCACACGAAGCCAATTGAAAACTATGCGCCAGAGGGTTGGCTATGGGAGCGCGTCTACCCAGATATTCGCGTGCTTGGGGTTAAATCCGATCTCGTGGTGAGATTCTCTCCTCGGAATGACAAGGCCACTTCACTGCCGGAGATCGTTGACTTTTGGACCGGCACTGCACTTTCGGATCCGACACCAATTGGACAGCAAGCTTATCCCCGGTTAACGATCGTTGATCGCCAACCCGGAGGGGCGGCGCGCCTGTTTCAGATGGGTTTCAACATCAATGATGGACCGCCTTTCCATTTCGCGACCGAATGTCTCAATGAATACGAGCCGTTCATTCAACAAGGTCAGGTAATTGGCATCGGCCCGCTAGTTCAACTTCCGCCGCGCAGCGATCTCCAAGTGCTGAATGGGAATGTCAGCAGCGTTCTTTTGGAACCCCCCGGAGAATCGCTCCTGCTCCTCGCGGCATTAGATGGTTCTGGCTTTACGCTGCGAAACTTGGGCACTTCTCTCACTCGAGTGATAGGAACTAAGGTGGTCGCCGCCGGCGTAAGCGGTCTGCTGGATACAGAATTTCAAGAGTCCAAGGAAATGAAGGAAGCCTCGTCGGCGGCAAGTATTCCTTCGGGAAATGCGAAGGTCACTCCTATTTACTTTTCTACTACTTCAACTCGTGCCGAGTGGAACGACAAAGAAGGCACTTTTCTACCTTATTTCCGGGAAGTTTTCTTTCAGATACCCTTCCTCGTAGCCGACTATCTGAATAGTCAGCAGAAGTTCGCCGACTCGCAGCGGTGGTATCACTACCTCTACGATCCGACCGCAAGTGAGCCCAGTGCGGATGAGAAGAAGCGTCCGTGGCGCTACCGTGAGTTTCGTGAACAACCTATCTGGTCGCTGCGCAAGGCGCTCACAGATGCTAACTCACTCGCCGCATACCGACAGGATCCGTTCAATCCGCACGCAATTGCGCGCTTGCGGCCGGGCGCTTATCAGAAGGCTATTTTCATGAAGTATATCGACAACTTGCTGGATTGGGGTGATTCGCTCTTCAGCCAGTTCACGATGGAGTCGGTGAATGAGGCGACCATGCTTTACGTCATGGCGGCCGATATTCTCGGTCCGCGTCCGACAGAACTCGGCCCGTGTGGTGAGACGAGCGGCAGTGGCAAGACATACGACAAGATCGCGCGATTGCTACGTCCTAAGGATGAAGACGCCGAGCCGACGACTGATTTTCTAATTGAAGAATCGGAGAACTTCACGCTTGCTTTGAAAGATTTCGAGCTAAAAGACCGATTCGTAGTCCTTTCCGGACGAGGACGCATGACGATTTCTCAAGCTGCGACGGCAGCGGGTGCTAGCGCGCCTGCCGGTGGGGAAGGGATAGCTACGTTGGAAGGCGGTAACACACCGGCCTTCGATCTGGGCGCGCCGAATCCCGCGGGTTGGAATCAAACTGGAGCGACGTTGTGGAAGGAGGATGTTGGCCCAACCATGGCGGACCTTCACTCCGCGAAGCCACTCGGGGGCGCACCGGTCACAGTGCTTGGAGGCCAGGCAACGCCGCGATTGCCGCTCGCCGGGGACGCAGCCGGCCCGATAAATGGTTCGCTTGGAAACATTCCCCAGCCCCGGTTTCCAAAAAACCCGGGCGGGCCGAACGGCTTCAGTGTGGATGATTACCTTGCCGACGTTAAGTACGATCTGCGCGACGCACCGCCGCAGCACGTTCCGCCGCGGGATAAGAAGCCGCCAGCAGCGAAGCTATTTGAGCTTATGCACGCTCGACTTGTCTTCTGCATTCCCGAAAACAAGGAGTTGGGAGGCTACTGGGATCGTGTCGAGGACCGGCTGAACAAGATACGGAACTGCATGGATATGGCTGGGGTTCGTCGCCGCCTCGAGCTGTTCGCACCCGAAATCGACCCGCGAATGCTGGTGCGCATGCGGGCTGCAGGGCTGTCGCTGGACGATGTACTGAATGTCACCAGCGGAAATCTACCGCCATACCGATTCAGCTACCTGATCGAGAAAGCGAAGCAACACGCTGGCCTCGTGCAGAGTTTCGGTAACCAAGTCCTAAGCGCACTTGAGAAACGCGACGGCGAGGAATTACTGCGGCTGCGGACAGTGCATGAACAAAACCTACTAAAGCTGCGATCGCAGATGACGCAGTGGGAGATCGATGCTGCGGAGGATACGATCGCCAGTCTCGCGTCCCAGAAAGCAGCCGTCCTTTACCGGCAGGAGTACTTTAGCTCTTTGAGCACGGCTGGTCTGCTGCCCCCAGAAAGCGCGAGTCAGCAACTTCAGCTCAAGGCGGCGGGCTTCCGCACGATGGCTGCCATCTCCCAGGTCGTGGCATCGGTCGTTTCGATCGTCCCAGACTTGGGCGCTCCCACCGCGATGAAGTTCGGCGGCACCCAACTCGGCAACGCATGCCGCTCGATGGCTGAAAGCTTCAGCGCCGCGTCCGCGTTCACGGAGATGGGGGCGTCGATGGCGGGGGCAATGGGGAGTAACCTACGGCGAGAACAGGACTGGCGACACCAGGCAGAGACCGCGAAACGAGAGCTTGCGCAGCTCGACAAGCAGATCGCGGCGGCCGAGATCCGACGCGACATCGCCCAGCAATCGTTAACGGTCCATGACCGCTCAGTCGAGCAAGTGAAGGAGATCTTCGACTTCCTCCGTGATCGGTTCACAAACTTTGGGCGGTTCACTTGGCTATCGGCAGAGCTCCAAAAGCTACACCGCATGGCCTTCAATGCGGCACTGGGCATGGCGCGCTTGGCCGAACAGGCTTGCAAGTTCGAACATCCCGACGAAGCCGTCCAGCCGGGACTTAGCGGCGACTACTGGGATGCTGGAAACGCGGGGCTCCTGGCTGGCGATCGGTTAATGCTGGACCTGCATAACCTGGAGCGTCGCTACATCGAGACGCATCATCGCACCCTCGAGATCGAGCAGTCGTTCTCACTCGCGCGCTTTGATCCCGACGCGCTCAGGAAGTTGCAGACTGAATGCGCCTGCGACTTCGAGATTCCTGAATGGTTCTTCGATCTCACTTATCCTGGTCATTACCGGCGCCGCATCAAAGCCGTTCGCCTGACGATTCCGTGCGTTGTCGGTCCACACACCAATATCGGAGCAACCTTGCGCTTGACTGGCAGTCACATCAGGAAAGAAGCGAAGCTTGAGTCGACAGTATCCGTGCCGCTGCGTCACATGACAGCCATTGCGGCAAGCATGGGCCAGAGTGATGCGGGCGTGTTTGAGTTCAGTTTCCAAGACGAGCGCTACATGCCGTTTGAAGGGGCTGGTGTTAACAGCCAATGGCAGCTCCGGCTGCCTTCGTCCGTGAAGCCGTTCGATTATGGCAGCATCAGCGATGTGATCCTCCACCTCAGCTACACGGCCGACGAAAGTCAGGAGCTTCGCGAAACCGCGGAAGCAGCGACGGGTGTGATAACGAAGCTGACCGAGATCGGCATCACGCGGATCTTTAACTTGCGCCACGATTTTCCCAACGCGTGGCACGCGCTTATAAGCGGTGCCGCCCAAACAGAGATAGAGATTAGCGACGTCCACCTGCCGTTTATCATGTCTGGGGTAGAGCTGGAGCCCGGGACGTTCGAAATCTTGACAGACAAGTTGTCCGGGTCGGGCGCTGTTTATCCAGCTATCACTTTTCACGATATCGCAGTAACTGAAGCGGACAGTGACAGCGAATCGGGGCTCTACCGGATCGGCCGTGCAGGACCCGTGGACGTAGTAGCTAAGCATGTCATCAAGATCACGGCACTGGGAACGGCGACTCTGCCAGGTGTCGCCGGTGGCCCGCAACGGCTCGACAGCTCGAAAATCAAAGACATCTTGCTTCGAGTCGCCGTGCGAAAATTGGCGTCGCCCGTGCGAACGTGACGCTCGAATCTCACGCCCTCCTCCCTCGTCAAATTCACGCACGCCTACATCGTCGTTTTCGAAGGCCAACGAAGAAGTTGCCGGCAACTCTGCGCTTCGAAGAGACTGCTCGGTCAAGAGTCGTTGCCTGCGGAAGCATGAACTTCGAGATCTGCTGCCCCCGAGCTGCCGCGAGCACGGGGTTACATCTATTATGTGCGAGTGCATCACAATCTAGGCGTCAACGAAGCTTGGGCTTTCGCTCCTTGAGTGATCTTCTGGAGGTCCGGACGTTAATGAAACTAGAGGACGGAGGTGATTACCCGATGACCATCAAGCGCACTGAAGGTGATGCGATACTGAAACCGGAAGAACGAACAAAAATTCTCTTGGCTGCATATTCGGAGGTTTGCCGGAGCTACCATGCTATCGACGACTTCCGCACGAAACTACTGGGGGTTTTACCGCTTACATCTCTCGCCGGTGTGTTCCTTATTGACACAAACAAATCTGTGTTTTCTCCAACCTCTGACGCACATGTCATACTTGGTTTCGCCGGCATCTTTGCAGCTTTGCTTACTTTAGCTCTATTTGGATATGAGGTGAGGGGAATGCGCGAACTCACCATTTAGTCAGAGAAGGCACTCACTTGGAAGAAGAGTTAGGGGTTGGACATGGCCACTTCCATTTATGCGCAGAAGAGCACAATGATGGCTCGGCTATTTCCCGAATCTTCAACGCTAAACTCTTAGCGTGTATAATATACTCGATGGTATTCGCTGCTTGGCTATTTCTAGCCCTAAGACTAGGGTTTAAGCTCGAAACGCTTACATGTTCAGTATGTGCAGTGATAACTGGATCTGCGCTCGCGATGTGTGTTTCTTTTTTACTTAAAAGACTCATCCCCGCCTAGATCGCTTACTTCGGGTTGCGGCGTTCGAGTGGCTTTTCTCTAGGACGCCGTCCGTCTGTTTAGTGCGTCGGAAAAATCGAGCCCCGAATCCTGGGCGAAATCCAAAAAAACCGTCTACCGAGCGGAACATGGTGTGTGGTGTCCTAATTTGAATTAGTACCCCACCATCATGGCCATCACCTGTTTGCTCGTGCCGATAGCAAAACGCCTAACCGAGGTGACGCCAAGATCGATTGGTCGTCGCAAATGGCTCGGAGGGAGGTGAAACTCGATAAAGATCAACCCGCTACCGCGAACCTTGAGCCAAACCGGTACCTCCCGAGGGGCGTGACGTTCACTCCCGCTACTAGTCTCTTGAGCGAACTCCCGGGGCCGGGACGGGCGGCACGGATCCGATCACCTTCACCGCCGCCGACGGTGTCTGCAGCGAGGGGATGCGGAACTTCACGCTAACGGTGAATCAAGCGCCAGTGGACAGCCCGAACACCACCACATTTGTCGCGCCGGGATGTTCGGCAGCTTCACCGTGTTTAGAACTGGCAGGCCGATACCGACCTCCAGAATGTCCGGCGCCTTACCTTCCGGCGTCTCGTCTAACAGCCCCCCCTGTCGCGGGGGTGAGCGGAACCCCCGCCGGCGATTCGTACGGCACTTATGCGCTCGTCTTCACGGCAAGCAACGCTGTCGGCAGCAATCTATGCCGACTCAGCCTCATCGTGAATTCAAGTGCGCAGGACGTAAAGAGCAAGCTGAACATTGATGTGAATCCGGGAGGCGGTTTCTGCCTGACTTCCTCGGCAATCCCGACCAGCAATATACGGTGCAGCGCATGGATTTTCTCCCGGTCACGGCGGCGCAATGGCAATTCATCAGTTTCGAGACCGTAGGCGCGAACGGCACCTTCTTCATCACCGACAATCCGCCGTTCGGCACGACCGTTCGCTTGTCCCGCGCGATCATTCCTTAGGGCGGGGGGAAGACCATCCCCTCCGTGCTCGATGACGGATGGGACCAGAGGGATCCACCCTCGAATAAAGGGCTGTTCTGATCGTATCAACTGCGTTTGAACGGTAATGCCAAAAGGGAGGACAGAATCCCCTAGACTCCAGACTCGTGCCGCAGATTCCACTTTTCTGGGAGAAATGCCGTCGCTGATCTTAGCAACTAGCCGCGAATCACAAAAGGGTCCCGGAGGGGGTTCGACCCTGGAGAAATCAACGCCTTGGCTGGGGCTTTCGCGCCGAAATTAGCCTGACTTCACAAAATGGGAACGGACCCCCTAGGCTCCAGTGGACCGCTCGTTAGGGCCTAACGAGTTTGAGAGAATTCAATATAAGTTATCTTTCGTTTCGTGGCGTTGAGCACGGCAAGTGATGATTTGCGTAACCGCAAAGGACGGGCGGCGGTCCGCTTAGGAGTAGGGAGCGGAGAGCGACACGAGGACCGTCGCAGCTGATCACACCAAATCACGCTGACTCGGAAGTCTGGGCTGAGGCTCCGTACGGGCGCGGACAGTCTCCCACGGCTCAGCCGCATCCGGCTCGCGGAGGGGCCGTCCTATTTTTTCACCCGGGCGTGCCTCACCGCCTTCAGATTGTAAGTGAAATGTGAGACTTTGCCGTCGAGGCTCACGCGTTAAAACAGTCGATCGCTGGAAAAGCTAAAAGGAGTCTCGTAACGTGCTCGCCGGAACCACGATCGAACGGCAGATCGATGAGACGCGTGCGAGCTCGCGGGAGGGTTGAACCATGACTGCACATCTGCGGTCAACTGCGGCGAACGCGGCGGGGCGGCGAGCAGATCAATATCAAAGGTTCCCGAGCTCCCGTGATGCTGCCTCCGTTAGCGGTCACATCTGCGCGATCACCGTCGCTCGACTCATGCTCGTAGAGCATGTTGTCCTTTACGGGATTAATGTTAATTGTCGCCGCGCCCGCTGGAGTGGGAGCGAGTGCGGTGAGAAAACCGGCGAGGATGATCATCGCCAGCTCCTTTGGGAAAGATTCGGAGAGATGTTTCATTGTTTTTCCAGGACAAGATTAGTGCGAAGGACTCAAGATGCTGGCGCGTGAGCGAGAACGAGAGCTCGACTAAAACTTTCAAACTGAACTTATACGCATGCCCGCCGTGACCATCGTGCAAGCATCACTCGATCACCTCGAAGTCGTTCTTCCTTTGTTCGACAGTTACAGGCAGTTCTATGATCAGCCGCCCACGGGGGGAGAAGCGCGCCGCTTCTTGACGGAACGGTTGACCGCCAGCGAATCCGTCGTGTTCCTCGCGCTCAGCGATGGCGTTGGCGTCGGCTTCACCCAACTCTATCCTTCTTTTTCGTCCCTCTCGATGAAGCGGCTCTGGATTCTCAACGACTTATTCGTGGCCGCGACGGCCAGGAAACAAGGTGTGGGCGAGGCGTTGCTGGAGCG
>Ga0136617_10000508_pt1 | contig 32578 bp, 26 predicted proteins | sample AntDrymUQ3222106_2_FD_129672 | JGI IMG/M metagenome (GOLD analysis project Ga0136617, IMG submission 129672) | Polar desert sand microbial communities from Dry Valleys, Antarctica - metaG UQ322 (21.06) | ecosystem: Environmental > Terrestrial > Soil > Desert | place: Antarctica: Dry Valley... | reverse complement strand
CTCGGCCTTCGGCGTCATCGGTTCGCACTTCCGACCAGGGCGACATTTATATTCAAGGGCAGGTTATCAAGCAGTGATGAAGTCAAGATTTGCCACCTGGAGAGAGGTGAGCTGCGTTCACGTTAAGGAAGACGATTGGATGACCAACGATTGAAGGAGAATCGGCTTCTTTGTCTTTGATGTTTCTTCGTGCGGTTAACTTGACAGTACCGCAAATAGTTCGTTCTTAACAGCCGAAACTAAACCCTTTACTCATTCCTTCATTTCCAACTCAACACGCATACGTTTCTTGATTTTGGTTACCTGCTCGTCAAACCAATCATTTCCTCGCTGCGGTATCTTCTTTTTGTTAAGGAGTCGAACTAAGGCATTCATAAAAGTGTGTATGGGTGTCTGTTCCCTACTGGCGTGTTCGTCGAGAATTTCTATTAAGGAAACTTGAGCTAGGTATGGAATGGTCTTTTCTAGCTCTTCGATGGTTACCAACGAGAGCGGCATAACCCGAACGTCTGGCTTCAAATCTAATTCTGGCTTCTGTGCTTCAAACTGACGTCTGGCTGTATGGTTGGCGAGCCCAAACATCAGCGCGTGATCTTGGGCGACAATTACCGGATAGACCTTTCGTATTCTTTGTGTGCATTTCGTATCGAAGCTGTAATGCATTCGTTCTCGGTTTTCATCAAACTGAGAAAAACTGTGCCCATTGGTCTTGGAGAAAGCGATCTTTAAGTTTTTGATTAGCTGTCTGACCGCTTTGCCGATATTCTTATCGAAATCAGCCATAAGGACTTCAACTTCTCCGCTGTACTTGGCCTCTCGAGTAAGATAGGTGCCTTTGTATTCCATGACAACGAGAGTGTCACCGCAATCTATAACACCATCGAACGCGTGTGGCTCAGACTTCTCGGGTGGATTGTCCCAAAAGGTCGATGAGTAAAATCGCTGCTCAGTGAGTGGATAAACGTCCCGTAGCCTATCATTCACATACTTTTCAAAAATCTGTCCCCAATAGCCAGTGAACGTGTGCCAGTCCTCGTTGTCCTTATCCTTTACGGAATTGAAAACCGTATGGAAAATTCCGGCCGAAGATTTTTCCGTCAAAAATGAGAAGTCGACGCTAGTCGCAACCTTCGGTTTGTCATTCACATATACAAGAGGAAAGGCCCTGAAAGCGGTAAGGTCTAACTCACTGCGGAGGGGAATTCTGGCGGGATTCTTTGCGAAGCTGTCCGCCAATGTTTTTTGGTCAGTTGCAGTCTGTCCGAAAAACGCCAGAAGTTCCTTTTCGGTGACATTGGTTTTTGAGAACGCTGTCTCTAAACCGATGTTGAATTTGGCTGGGTTCTCAATCAGATTCTCGTAGTGTTCTGACTCGGACTTATATATAACGAATATACCGAAAAGCAGCCAGATATAACGGTGAAGTTCGAGCCCCGTCACCGCACGAAACTTCTCTAACACAGATTCACCCGTAGACAGCCTGAACTGAGCTGCATCTTTTTCGAGAATCTGAGAATACTCATAGCTACGGACTACTGAATGGATAACGTCCGTCGGATTGGATAGCTCACTTGAAAATATCGTTTGCGCAAACAGTTCATCATAAATCTTTTCCTCGTCGTCTGCTGCGATGAGTTCCTGTAACTTGGTGGTTTGCCCCTCGTCGTTTAGGCGATCATTCATCATCAAGCAGGCTTTACCGAGTTGATACCGTGCTTCACCCTCGTTGTTGGGGTCTAGTTCACCGTCGGCGCATGTCGCAGTAATAAGCCTTTTCATTAGGACCAGGAGCTGTTGTGCATGAAAGATAGGACGCAGGAATACGGAGTCTTTGCCGAATTTCTCTTGCGCGGACTTGAACAAGTCGTCAGCTATTAGATTCTTGAGTAGGAACCCCTGAACTTTCTTCGCGGTTTCCTCATCCTCATGGTCATAGAATGAGAGTAACGTGTTGATCATGGCGACCATGCGAAAAGCGGGGAATCGCTGGAACGAGGCTAAGAGAGCGTTGAAGTCATCGTCAGATGGATGAATGCCAGTTAGATCCTTGTAGGTAATTGGGCTACGTAAAGGCACATTGATTATTCGACCAGTTATAGGTGACCGAAGCAAGTGCCGGGCGTTAGCCTCTGCCCATGCAGAGCTTACCGCAATCATGATCGCTCTTAGCCACAGCCACCCTACATGAGAACACCATTCGGAAGAATAGAATGAACCTTGAGAACACCTTTGAGCAGTAACAGAGTGCAGAGACTTACTACATTTTTTACTACAGTGAGCTTTTCACTGAATTGTGGAGTGTCTCTAAGTTGTTGAGAAGATTGGAGGCGGCGATCGGAATCGAACCGATGAATAAAGGTTTTGCAGACCTCTGCCTTACCACTTGGCTACGCCGCCACAAGCAAGTATGGAGGAAAAAGGCGGAAGTCTGAAGCCCAAAATTGGCGATGAAAGCCGGGCTTTCATCCTTCATCCTTCCGCCTTCATCCTTTGATATTGGAGCGGGAGACGAGATTTGAACTCGCGACCCTCGCCTTGGCAAGGCGATGCTCTACCACTGAGCTACTCCCGCTTTTGGAGGTTTGATTCTACGTATCCGTTTATTGTTGTCAAGCGAGGCGGTTTTAGTAGCGCGGGTTCACCGCGCGCTCCAGGTCCTCCACCACTCAACACGGAGACAACTATCCAACCTTAGCGAAATTGCAGGTGAGGAAGGTGGGCAAAGCTAAGCGCCCCCGCTCCAGCGTAGCGTCGCCAACTGCAGCTTCCTTCAAGACGACCCCGGACTAAGTCAGCATAACATTTGAGCGGTTTTTGCAGCTCAGCGAACGACGCTACGCTGGAGCGGGGGCGCGCTTCGCTTTGCCCACCCTCCCAACCTGCAAATTTCCTCACCTTGAGTGGTCAGTTCAAGGTTGAGTGCTAAGCATCTGAAGTTCTGGTAGTCTGATCCACGTCTTAATCTCACCTCAGCTCATTCGGCAGTGAAGTTGTAGGTGATCACACCGGAGACTTTCACCGGTTTGCCGTTTACTTTAGTTGGTGAAAACTTCGCTTCGCGGGCGGCGGCCACGGAAGCTGCTTTGAGTAATGGATGACCTGATACAGCGCGCGCGGAAACAACGTTGCCCTTTTCGTCGACCAGTACTTGCACCGTCACCGTACCAGACGCCTTGGCTTGCTTTGCTATGGGCGGGTAAGCAGGCTTGGGGAGGCTGATGGCCTTGCCGTTTAATACGCCACCTGAAACAGTCTTGCCAGCAGCCACACTCTCGTCGGTGTTGATGTCAGTGTCGGTATTACTATTGAGGTTGGCATCTTCGCTCTCGCTGCTCTTATCGAGGATGTTAATTGTCTGGCCGCTGTTAGTCCGAACGACGCCCTTAGCAAGGTGCCAGACGCTGTTGCTTCTCACTAGATTCACTTCATATTGGCCACCGGCTTTCGAGCCCTGCACTGACATTGCGAAGGCCGCGTTGCCGGAACCATCGGCATTCTGACTGTAGGCTCCGAGGGGAAATCCGGTGTCCTTGATCTCACCTAACTGGTCCTTGACCTCTTCGTTTTCCCTTAGTGCCTTGACCGCCACGGTGTAGGCCTCAGAGGATCTCAACGTCTGCTCAAGCTTCTGGTAGCCGAAGTAGATGGCGGCAGCGAGTCCAGCTCCCAAGACCAGCAGTATGATGGCCACGATCAAGATGATCTTGCCGCAACCCGATTTCTTCGCGGGTTGGGCCACTGGTCCACCCATCATCGGTGTCTGCGGCGAGCTGTAGGGAGGGGGACTTCCGTACATGGGCGGAGGTTGAGCCTGAACGGGAGCGCCACATTTTGGGCAAAATTTGTTGAACGACTCCACGGCATTGCCGCAGCTTGTGCAAATCATGTGTAGTCTCCTGCTATGTTTTTCTTAATGCCGCTCCGTCAGATAACTGCCCAAGTTTTCGCGGGCCAGCATAATCCGCTCCCGACTTAGCTACAAGGAAACTTGAGCTGGACAGTCTCATGGTTTGCAGAATCGCGCGGTAAAAACGATCCACGAAATGACACGAACGAACACGAAAAATGTTCGCGCTATTTAGTGTGGTTTCGTGGATCGTTCTTACGTAGCAAGACTCACTACCCGGTCTTCTTGATTGTGCAGTAACTAGGCTCAATGGTGAGTCCAGGCCCTCCTTGACAGTCGGGCTACTGCCTCGCAGGTTTCTCAGACGTAGTGAAATTGACTTCCCAGCGCAGGTCTCTTAAGGTTTCGCTGATCCAGCTTCCTCGAGTTCGAATCATCTGAGCAAGGAGCTTCCGCCTATGCCAAACGTCTCAAGCGTTATTTTAAGTCTTGTTACCAAACGAGCTGCCGTGCTGATTCTTATCGCAGCTTTCGCCGAGGCAGCCGCGGCCCAGCAGGGCTATAAGAAGCCGTCGCAAGATATTCTGGACATCCTCAGCGCGGCCGTGACTCCGACGGCGACGGTTAGTCCCGCGCGGGACAACATACTGCTCGCCACCGGCCTTCGTTATCCACCCATCGCCGATCTGGCGCGGCCGATGTTGAGACTTGCGGGCCTCAGAATCAACCCAAACACCAATGGCCCGCACCGATATCAGTATGCTGTGGCGCTAACTCTCAAACGAATTAGTGACGGCTCCGAAATCAAGATCGATCTCCCGCCCGGCGCGAAGATTAGCGCGCCGCAGTGGAGTGCAGACGGAAAACAGTTTGCCTTCACGAATACCACAAACTCAGGAATCGAGCTTTGGGTTGGCGATAGCGCAGGGGGAAAAGTGCGAATGCTAAAAGCCATCGCCATCAACGCTACTGAGGGCGATCCCTTCCAGTGGATGCCTGACAATAGAACCCTGCTGGTGCAACTCGTGCCTGCAAAGCGACGCCCGGCGCCCGCACCATCGAGTGTGCCACGCGAACCGAACTGGCAGGAGAGTTCGGGCAAAGTGGGTCCGGTTCGCACATTTCAGGATTTACTGAAGACTCCTTACGACGAGGACTTGTTCGAATATTACGCCACCTCTCAGCTCGCCTTAATCGATAGTAGCAGTGGAAAAGTCACTGAAGTGGGCAAGCCCGCAATCTTTCTTTCACAGGACGTGGCACCCGATGGCCAACACCTTCTGTTGGCCCGCCTCCGCCGTCCCTTCTCCTATCTTTACCCGGACTCTTCTTTTCCTCGCGACGTGGAGATCTGGGACACGAAAGGGAAGTCGGCTTACAAGTTGGCCAGCCTTCCGTTAGCTGATCAGGTGCCGATTGATGGCGTGATCACAGGACCAAGATCATATCGCTGGCGCCCCACGGAGCCGGCCACGCTCGTTTGGGTTGAGGCGCTCGATGGCGGCGATCCGAAAAAGAAAGTGGCACACCGCGACCGAGTGCTGATGCTAAAAGCGCCTTTCGCCGGTCCGCCAACTGAATTGACCAGGACTGAGCACCGCTTTGCAGGATCATCGTGGGGAGAGAAAAACGGACTCGCTTTGGTGTCCGACTTCGATCGCGATCGCCGCTGGGTAAGAACATTCATCATGAGTGCAGACAAGCCGGGCGAAACGCCAAGGCTGGTGTGGAGTCGCAGCGTGCAAGATCGTTATGGGGACCCCGGCTCTCCCGTCACCCGGCTGCTGCCAAACGGCGAACGCGCCATTCTGCAAAATGGCGACTGGATCTTTTTGGCTGGCACAGGCTCATCACCGGAAGGTGATCGGCCCTTTCTTGACCGCTTCAATTTGCAGACTCAGAAAGCCGAGCGCTTATTTAGAAGCGACGCCAATCACTACGAGTCGTTCGTGGCCTTGCTCGATGACGATGGCAAGAAGTTCATCACCCGACATGAAAGCCCGATGGCGGCGCCGAATTATTACTTGCGCACTGTGGGTGAAGCTGCAGCAGGTGCTCCTACTAAGGCGCTCACAAACTTTCCTGATGCTACGCCACAGCTGCGCGGGATCAAGAAGCAGTTAGTTACCTACAAGCGGGCGGACGGTGTGCAGTGTTCGTTCACGCTCTACCTGCCACCCGGCTACAAGCAAGGTACCCGGTTGCCTACCGTTGTTTGGGCCTATCCGCTGGAGTTCACCGATCCGAGCACGGCAGGCCAGGTAACAGGCTCGACACAGCGCTCCACACAAATTGTCGGTCCCTCGCATCTGTTTTTTCTGCTGCAAGGCTATGCGATTCTGGACAACGCCACGATGCCGGTGGTTGGTGAGCCGGAAACAGTCAACAACACCTACGTCGAGCAGATTGTGATGAGCGCAAAGTCGGCGATTGATAAGGCCAATGAAATGGGTGTTACCGATCCGGAACGAGTAGGCGTGGGAGGCCACAGCTATGGCGCGTTCATGACGGCGAATCTTCTGGCGCATTCAGATTTGTTTCGCGCGGGCATTGCTCGTAGCGGCGCTTACAACCGCACCTTGACGCCGTTCGGATTCCAAAGCGAGCGCCGCACGCTTTGGGAAGCCCCGGAGATCTACATCAAGGTCTCTCCGTTCATGGTCGCCCACAAGATCAATGAACCGATCCTATTCATTCACGGAGAAGCGGACGACAATACCGGTACTTTTCCGATTCAATCCGAGCGGATGTATCAGGCCGTGCGTGGTCATGGGGGCACAGTCAGGCTGGTCACGTTGCCGCTCGAGGCTCACGGCTATGCGGGACGCGAGACTATCGAGCACGTGCTCTACGAGATGATCGATTGGTTCGACAAGTACGTGAAGAACGCAGCTCCGCGCGCTAAACAGCAGACGGCGGTGGCGAACTAGGAAAATAGCCGCGGATTTCGCAGATGAACGCCGATCAGAACAAGACTAAAAACAGGTAAAGAACAACCCTTGTCAGCTCAGTTGCATGTTTCTTCTGATCCGCGATTATTCGCGAAAATCCGCGGCTAATATTCTTCCTTGGCTACTTCTTCCCTTTGAGCTCGGACAATTCCGTTTCCAACTCCTCGATCACTTCCTGCACTCCAGCCTTAAAACCCGGGTTGGTGAGGGTGGTGACAGACTTCTTCATCGCTGCCAGCCGCGCCACGAGCAACGCCTGATCCGCCGGAACTTCGATGTCAGGCTTAACTCCAGTGCCCTCCCAATTTGTTTTAGTGATTGGACTGATAGCGCGGCCGGTGGGCACGAACATGTTGAAGTGTTCGTTGATTCGGAACCCGCCGCCGGGATGGGCGCCGCCGCCGGTTGTCTCTCCGATTATAGTCGCGCGCTTGAGGTTCTTCAGGTTGTAGGTAAATTCCTCGGCTCCGGAAAACGTGCGTTTGCTCGTGAGCACGTATACGTCTTTGTTCAGGTAGCGTTTGCCGGCCACCTCCTTACGCGTCCAGAATTCGTCCGTGCGATCGCCTTCGCGCCAGTAAAGATCATTCAGGTGAACCGGATCGGCGCCGAAGAGATATGAGCAAACGAGCGCAACCATCTCGGGGCTGCCGCCACCATTCTTCCGTAAGTCAATGATGAGCGCGTCAGTGGTGGAAACGAAGTTCATAGCAGCGGCCAGGGTTGCGGCCCCGAGCTCCGGATCGAAGAACCCCCGGAATTCTATGTAGCCGATATTGCCGGGCAGACGCTCGACCTTGTTGAAGCCGTGATTCATCCAACTCATTTCGCGACGTTGTTCCTCACGCTCCTCGGCGCTCGGATCGCGGCGTGGCTGTCGGACGGGGAGCGGCTCGTGGGAGTAACGCACACGCAAGTGCTTATCTTTACTCACCGCCTGCAGATCCTTGGTGAGAGTCTCAGCGAACGTTCTGGAGCTGGTGATTTGGTCATACTCCTTTTTCGCAACGCGCTCACGCAACGACGTGTCCATCTTCTTCGCGACCTCGGGAAAAACATAAGCCTCGTTGAGTCGCTTCGAGATCGATTCGATGATCTGCGTGCGCGTGGCGGCGTCGATGGTTCCGTCGGGCTGCTGCCCGCCCGACTGCTGCGCCGACGCGAGTTGTATGGCGAGGGTGAGCAGAAGGAGCGCTCCGAACATTTTGGTGGTTGAAAATCTAAACATAATTGACTCTCCTTTGATTAACTTAAATGGATGACTAAAAAAATACGGGACGGGGAGCAGCGCAAAACAAATCGTGCTTCAGGCCGCGCCTGGATCGGTTGCTGCGTTCGGCTTAAGCAGCAGGCCGTGCAGTATTAAATCTGCAACGGCGGCGGTCTTTTCCTTAACCTCCCCGCGTTCACCTAACTCAATCGTACTTAGGCTGTAAGGCAGGAGGGCGTTAGTCGCATGCAGCAGTGCGTACGCCGTCAAGAGTGCGTCACCAAACTCAAACTCGCCTGCGTCTCGCCCCTGGTTGAGAACGTCGGCGAGGATTTGTGCTTCGTCGTCGAAGTAGTGTGCGCGGCGGGCGAGTAGACCCGGGCGGAGCGCTGCCAGCAAATCGTTAAGACTCTGCGTGTAATGCTGGATGCTGTCGAAACGGAAGAGGACCCGCGTCAAAAGCATGAGCCTCAGACGGATCGCAGCAGTAGCGTTAGATTGCGCAATCGCGTGAAGTCGTTCTTTGAGTCGGTCTACAATCCTGTCGACGTGCGAGAGGACGATCTCCTCTTTACTGCTGAAATGCAGGTAGATGGTCCCTTTGCCTACGCCCACCTCGCGCGCGATGTCTTCGACAGTCATTTTGCGGTAGCCGTAACGGGCCAGCAGACGCTCGGTCGCGTCCAGAATTCCCTCTCGTACGTCTTCACGTGTCGCTGTTGCGGACATTTGTTCCTGACCGATGACCAGAATCGACTTCTGGTCATACTAAACGCAGAGGTAGGTGCAAAGTTGCACAAATTTTCGAACCCGAGAATTAACTATTCAAGCTCAGGAAATTTGCAGGTAGGGAAGGTGGGCAATGCGGAGCGCGCCCGCTCCAGCGTAGCGTCTTCCGCTGGCGAGAAAACCGATTATTTCTTCTGCAACCTCGGTACCGTGAGACTTGAAGACAAATAGAGTTGGTGACGCTACGCTAGAGCAGGGGCGCGCGCCGCTTTGTCCACCTTCCCAACCAGCAAATTTGCTGGGCTTGAAATAGCAGCTCAAGGCCGAGTGCTCGTGTAACAAGAGCGGGGGCGCGCCGCTTTGTCCACCTTCAACCTGCCAATTTGCTGAGCTTGAATTGTAAATTTAAGATTAATCCCAATATCGGTCGGGCCTGCGGCGCTTGCGAAACTTCTCTTCTGACCAGAAGTTGCGCAGCAGTTCGATCTGCAAGTTGCGGGGACCTTCCTCAGCTGCCGGCAACACGATGCTTACCACGTCGTAGCGACAGTGTGTATTCGTGAGGCCGAACATGCGGCGGTAGGCGTGGGCGGCGCGAATAATCTGACGTTGCTTTCTCAGATCAACATTCGCTGAAGGGGTAGTAAACCAGTCTGATGTGCGAGTCTTCACTTCCACAAAGCAGAGAGTAGAACCTTCATAGGCAACCAGATCGATTTCCACATTTACCACTGCGTCATTCCGATTTCGACCCACGGGTATAGTGAAATTGGAAGCTACGAGTTGAAAGCCGCTCTGCAAGAGAAATGCGGCGGCGAGTTCTTCTCCACGCCTGCCAAGCTCATGAAGGGCTGAGAGAGTCTCAGGCTGTTCTGGTGAGGAATTCTGCATTGGTGCCTGGCAGGCGGTGAGCGCCTGCCTCCATTGGTTTTCCGCTTAGAGCGACTGTTCAAGGACTTCGCGCAATCGATCCAATGCCTGGCCCCAAAAGGTTTTCATTTTGGCTGCGGCTTTTGCGTCCGGAAGCTTGCTATGCTGGACGACGACCTGGCTCCTGGCGTCGCCCTTTGAATAGAAATAAATCTCGAGACTGGGCGTGCCGTCCTCCCAGGTTGCGCGTAGAGACTTGTTCGCAGTGGTCTTTCGTACCACGAGTCCGCCTTCTGGAAGCCAACTGCTGCGGCTCTTTTCGTTTGCCACTGCTTTGTAGAGATTCGCAAGGGGCACGTTTACGGTTCTACTCACACTAATCTGATAGCCGCCGGGCGTTTCGTGCTTCTGGCGCAGGCCCCGAGCCTGCTCGTAAGTGACAGTGACCATCTGCTGCCACCACGGGCCAACGTCGTGCTTCGAGTTGAGAAACTTAACAATGTCCGGATGCGACATCTCTTTTGCGCCGGCCTTATCAAGAATTGCGAACCATTGGTCCCATTTCTTGCCCGTCTTTGCTTTGACGGCTTCGTCGCTCATGCGCGGGCTCTGCGGTTTGGTTCTTGTTGGCATGAATTCTTTCGGATAAACCGCAAACGGAGAAGATCTATGGAAGCAGCGTTATTACGTGCTCCGCCCTATGCATCCCGGTCGTAGGCTACTTTTAACCAGTGCTTTACCTCATCGTCGATCTCCTTAACCGACTCGATCTGAATGCGATGTGTGATGCGATCTTTTTTGGCGAAGCCACCGGTGTCGATCAACCGACCTTTCGCTTTCATATCACCAAGGGCAAAACCGAGATCGATGCGCGTACGCGTGGTTGGTTTGATTTGCGCAAACACGTGCTTGCGATATAGGGGAACGATGGTCTGGCAAGGACATGCCTTAGCATCTTTTCCCACCTTGAGCTCGAGTTTTAGCAAGGCCTCATAAATGGGCCTCAGCTCGGATTTCACGCCGGAGAACATCTGTTCCACATAACCTTCCGCGGCTTTAAGATACTCGTCGGGGTCGGCCGTCTCAGTACCTTTCCCCACCGAGCGTTCAGCGATCCACCAGGCAGTGTTGGTTCCCAGGCCGTGCTCTTGCTTGAGCCAATTACGCCGCTCCTTCTCGTCTTTTGGTCCGGACTTCGTGACGAAACGTAGCCACTCGTCGAGCGAGCGTCCAGTCTTCTCCTTGAGCTCCGCGACCCACTTCTGGGTCATCGCAATCCCGGGATGCACGCTGTAGATGGGTTTCTTTTTCGTGGCTATGGCGGTGCGTGGCATGATGATTCCTTTCTTCTGGAAAACCAAGGATAGCCGAAAGTTCACGGCTTTGGCTTCTTCAAAATTGCTAACTTGACGGCTAGTGTCCCAACGCCCAAGCGAGATGTTAATCCAAGGTTGTGTAACTCAAAGAGATAGCTCACTCCGTGTGTATTCGATTTCAATTTACGACTGGGCTCATCGCTTCTTAGAGACCGGGAGCGGTAGCGACCGCACTCAACGAGCTCAGGGATCAAGCGGCGTCGACTACTTAGATCTCAATCAACCCATGCTCATTCTGAGACAATTGGGGAACATGCCTTTCTATTCCTGCCATGAATACTGCCTTGCTTGAATGCGGTCGCCACCGCTTCCGGTCTGTAGTGGGCTGCCCCGCCGGGTGCCAGGTTGCCCACGCTCCATTCTCACTCTCGAAAGCTCACAGTTGGCAGAAATCGAGGAGCCCGTCTCACCTTTGTTGCCTGCTCAAAAGAGTAGGCATACTTGATCAGTTTCGGCTCGCTATACGCAGCTCCGAAAAACGAGATGCCAAACGGCAGGCCGAAAATGTAGCCGGCAGGCACGGTGATGTGTGGATAGCCAGCGACCGCGGAGGGTGATGAATAGCCGCCCGTGAAGTGGTCACCGTTGATCCAGTCAGTGGTCCAGGCGGGCCCGCCCGTGGGAGCGATTAGCGCATCAAGCCGATGCTGGCGCATGATAAAGTCAATCCCCTGGCCTCGAGACAAGAGCTGGTTCTTGCGCACCGCTTGAAGATATTTCTTGTCGCTAAGCGGGCCTTTCCCCTGGGCTTTTATAAAAATGTCCTGCCCGAAGTAAGGCATTTCTTTATCGCGGTTCTTTTCATTGAATTCAATTACCTCTTTCAAACTACGAACCGGCGCCTTTGGTCCCAGGCCGGCGAGGTAGGCATTGAGATCCGCTTTAAACTCGTAAAGCAGCACCTCGAACTCGGAGTCGTCAAACTTTCCTTTGGTGGGGATGTCGGCGGGATCGATTACCACTGCCCCCAGTTTTTTGATCTCCCTTATTAGCTCTTCCATTCGCTTATCAACTTGATCGTTGAAGTTGAAGTACGCTCTGGCCACTCCGATACGCGCACCACGTAACCCATCCTTATCGAGAAACCGGGTGTAGTCGCTATGCGACTTGCCCAGGCTCGATCTGGTCGCGCTGTCGCGCGGATCGATTCCCGTTAGTGCCCCCAGCAGCACGGCGGCATCTGCGACAGTTCGAGCCATGGGACCGGCCGTGTCCTGACTGTGGGCGATGGGAATAATTCCCGATCTGCTAACCAAACCAAGGGTGGGTTTAATTCCGACCAGTGAGTTTGTTGAAGAAGGGCAGACGATCGATCCATCTGTTTCAGTGCCGATGGTAGCCGAGCACAGGTTTGCGGCCGCGGCCGCTCCGGAGCCAGAGCTGGATCCACAAGGATTGCGGTCTAACACGTAAGGGTTTCTGGTCTGACCACCGCGACCACTCCAGCCGCTGCTCGAGTGATTTGAACGAAAGTTAGCCCACTCACTGAGATTTGTTTTACCGAGTATCACTGCTCCAGACTCGCGCAGTCTTCGGGCGACAAAAGCATCCTGGCTCGGAGTAGAGGCGAACAGGGCGAGCGAGCCGGCGGTTGTCATCATGCGGTCAGCGGTGTCGATGTTGTCCTTGATTAGAATCGGAATACCGTGCAGTGGTCCACGCGCCCCTTTTTCTTTGCGTTCCCGATCCAGGGCCTCTGCGATGGCCATCGCGTCCGGGTTGATCTCGATCACCGTGTTTATAGCTGGGCCGCGCCTATCAATATCCTCGATGCGATCGAAATACTTCCGTGTGATGGTGCGCGCACTTAGCTTTCCAGACTTCATGCCCTCCTGCAGCTCGGCGATAGTTAGTTCATCATATTCAAAAGGCTCAGGACCTGGCCTTAATGAATCAGAAACAGGTGGGCCCGGGTTGGCAGTAGCAATTACGGGCTTGCTGATTGCCAGCGCGCCGGCCAGCGCGCTTTTTTGCAGGAAGTCTCTCCGCCTCATATCAGCTCCTTCAGATCTAGTCAGCGTTTGCGGCTTCGGGTTTAATGCCGAGTGGGATTCACCGCTCCCAGGTTTCGACGTCTCCATCAACAATAACAAAGAGCGGATGGGCCTCCGGATAGCCGGATTGTCTTACCTCTGCGTGTTTCCTCGGATCTCTTAGCTTCAACTTCCTTTTCAAGTGCCGCCACTCGAAAAGTAGCTGTCCCCTCGAGCATTTCATACGGCGCCGGCTTTGGCCCTCAGCAATCTTGGTTCCATCGAAGTTGTATCCGCGACTGGCGGCTTCCTCATGAATAAACCGCAGGTAGGTTGCCACGCATGCTACCGGATCAGTTTGCTTTTTGAATCTGATTAACTGCGGGTGATTTTGATAGCCTTTGGTCTCACCCTGCAAAACCTTCTGCGCCAGCAGCGTTTCCCGCCACAAAGCAACCAGCCCCCGGGCATCGAGATACTTTGGATGAACGGTCCAGAGTCTCATCTAGCACGCGTCTCGGTCACGATAAGCTTTTACTTCTCAAGTGCCGCTCGCACCTTATTGATGACTCGACCCGGCGTGGAATACCAGAGGCGACTGCCCTCGAAAACCTTCGATCCATCAATGCCCACGCTCAGCTCACCGAGGCCGCCCTTTACTGTTTCCACTTTTAGCTCGGGTTCCTGTGAAAGATCAGCCGCCACACGGGCGGCTATCAGATTCTTTATGGGTCAAACCGGACAGTAACGAATGGTGATTTTCTTCATGGTTGTCCTTTCATCTATGAGCGCGAGGTCGCTATTGAGATCAATGTGCAACTTCGCTCATTAGCGCCAGGAGATTGTTTTCCGAGTCGCGGAAGGAAGCCATCCACAGATCATAGACACCCATATTCGCGACAAATACAGGTTGCTCCTCAAACTGGACACCGCGGTCGGTAAGAGTTTGCGCGGCTTGCTGAATGTTGTCCACTTTGAAGTAGAGAATCGAGCTGGGATGATCAAACTCCGGCTTCTCAGGAAGTGAGAGCATGAGCCTGAGGCCATTGCAGTCAAAAAAGGCCATCCTCGGAGGTACTGAAAAGAGGTGTTTGATTCCCAGCCGGTCTCGATAAAAACCGACTGCTCGGTCTAGATCGTGTGCGTTCACGGCAATCTGTCCAATCGCGGACAGACCAAAGCTATTTGTTTCGGTCATCTGGTTCTCCCTGGTTTCGATCTATGTTCAAACGCAGGCACTATAAATGGCCGATCCTATTCCCGCTTCTCGAAAATCACCTTTTTGCTCGGCGGTAGGCTGGAGCCACCCCCACGCGCTGCCTGAACAACCAGCTGAAAGATCCCAGGCTCTCGAAACCCACCGCAAAACAAACATCAGTCACTGGTTGGTTGGTCTGAGCCAACAGCCCCTGCGCATGTTCAAGCCGAATCCGCGTGAGATACTGGTGTGGAGTTTGATGAAACGCTTGCTTTAAGGTTCGCAGGAAATGATTAGGGGAAAGGCACGCAACCCTGGCCATGTCGTTGAGCGTGATCGGTTCATCGAAGCAGGCCGCCGCATAGTCTCCAGCGCGAAGCCGGCGATACAGTTCTTCGCGACTTGCTGCGCGCAAGGCCGGAATCGACTCAACCTCTCGACTCACTCGGGCATGAACCAGCAGCAAACGTTCTACTATCTCGTGGAGCTGTTCAGCCAAATGGGAAGTCTCGTATCTCGTCCGGGACGTTTGCGTTCTCAGGTGAAGCAGCGCCGGAGAGAGGATCTCATCATGCGGATAGTTTTTCTCGAAGAAGTTGGTCGCGCGGCCTGGCTGGTCCGGATCGTCGAGGAGTTGGGATGTCTTCGTGTTCAGACTGCGCTGAACACTTTCAGCTAATCCGTGCTCGAAAAATATAAAGAACGACTCGATTTCATTTTCGGAATCAACGTTAACCGAGTAAGTTTGGCCCTCGTTCAATACGAGATAGGAGCTATCATCGACCGCATAGCGTCCCACTCCGACATCACAGAATGCCCGGCCGCGAAAGAAGCACTTGATGGAAAGTTGGCCAACGCCCTGCCAGCGATGTTTGAATCCTCGTTCATGCAGGATGTGAGTCGCCTGGCCCAAACCAACCTGGTCGCCAGACCCTCCGTTGAGCTCAAGTGTTGTCAGCATCGGCTCTGCAGTCAGGCTTATACCCGACGATTTGTTAACGAGTCAATGAACTCCGTCGTCTTGCTGGTTTAGTTCCTATAGTTAGCACCCAAACGCGAGTGCTCCCTAAAGCGGGAAGGGGTCTCGACGCTCAACCGAGACCCCTCACCTTTAGCCTTTGAGTCAATCGCCCAATAGCCTGCGCGGCAACTCGCGCCGCTTACGGTTGCGCGGGCTAGTCTTAGCCCTCACATTCACGGCAGCGGTTCGCTGCAAGGAGATTGACGTTGCGCTGGTTGGAGCCGGCAGGATGCGCTCGGCAATGTTGTAGTAGCGATTGCCATTGACGTTGTTGCCTGTATCGTCATTGAAGAAACGATAGGCGCTTCGTGGAAGGTGCTAAGATGACATCTGTGGCCATAGCGACCAGGAAAAGTTCAAGCTCAAGAGCTGAGCCCAGCGCTGCGGCCTTGCCTCTGGTAGCTGTAGTAGGGCAACCGAATGTTGGCAAGTCGACCCTTTTTAACCGGTTGATCGGCCAACGGCGTTCGATAGTCGGCGACGAGCCGGGTATTACGCGCGACCGGATTTTTGGTGAAGTCGAATGGGCGGGCCAGCGCTTTGCGATCGTCGATACTGGTGGAATCGTTACCGACGACGATGCAGTTATTCCGGCAAGTATTTTCAAACAAGCGGGTTTCGCGATTGACGACGCGCAGGCCTTGATCTGGGTAGTTGATGCGCGACAGGGTCTAACTACGCTCGATGAAGAGTTGGCGAAGCTGCTGCGCGCGACCGGCAAGCGAGTGTTAGTAGCGGCGAACAAATCAGAATCAGCGCGAGTGGAAGCGACAGCTTCGGAGTTCTACAAGTTTGGCTTTGAGGAAGTGTTTCCCGTTTCAGCAGAGCAGGGAATCGGATTAGGCGAGTTACTCGATGCGCTGATTAGAGGACTTGAAAGAGCACCGGAGTCAGGTGAAGGTGTCGTTTCTTCTCACCAGCGCGAGCTGCGGCTGGCGATCGTAGGCCGTCCCAACGTGGGCAAGTCTTCTATTCTAAATAGCCTGCTGGGTGAGGAGCGCGCGATCGTCTCCCCAGTTGCGGGCACGACTCGCGACGCTACCGACACTCTTCTGGAAACTCCGGATCAACTGTTTCGCCTGGTGGATACCGCGGGTATTCGTCGCAAAGGAAAAGCGGCCGAGATGCCTGAGAAACTTTCAGTGGTGATGGCGATGAAGAGTTTGAAGCGCGCCGATGTCGCAATCGTTATCGTTGATGCCGAAGAGGGAGTCACAGCACTTGATGCTCACATTGCGGGCTACGCCTACGACGCTGGCTGCTCGATTATCCTGGCCTGCAATAAGTGGGATGCTGTTAAGAACAAGGAAACTAGCACCTCATCGGAATTTGAAAGAAATGTTCGAGAGCGGATGAAGTTTCTCGACTTCGCGCCCATGATCATGGTTTCCGCCCTGACGAGCCAACGCGTCGAGAAACTTTTGCCCCTCGCGATTCGCGCCAATGAAGCACGAAACAGACGCGTAACCACTTCTCAGCTCAATGCATTTTTTGAGGATGCGGTTTCGCAGCCGCGCGGGGGTAGTGCGCCGGCTCCGGTCAAAGGCGGAGTATCGAGATTGCACGTTCAATACATGACGCAAGCGAGCGTGCGGCCGCCGACATTTGTGGTGTTCACCTCCGGTGGCAAGGGGGGCTTACATTTTTCCTACCTACGATATCTTCAGAATCGTCTGCGTGAACAGTTCGATTTCTTTGCCACTCCATTGCGTATAGTCGAGAAGCACAAGCAACGCAAGAAGAGATGAGCGGGGTCGAGCGCGCGGATTTTGCCAATGGTAACCACGCCCCCGATTACTTTTAGTGTAGTTGCCCGCGACGGCCAGGCTCGCGCCGGGATACTTAACACTCGACGTGGCATTATTCAGACACCTGTCTTCATGCCTGTTGGCACTGCCGGCACGGTGAAGGCCACCCGCTTTGAGGCCCTTGAAGAAGAGCTTGATGCCCGCATCATTCTGGGAAACACTTATCATCTCTGGTTGCGCCCCGGCGTCGACGTTATCCGAGCTTGCGGCGGACTGCATAAATTCATTGGCTGGCGCCGGGCGCTACTCACTGATTCCGGTGGATTTCAGGTTTGGAGTCTTGGCGCACTAAGGAAGATTAGCGAGGAAGGCACTGAGTTTCGCTCTCATGTGGATGGCAGCCTGCGATTTTTGTCCCCTGAAGTATCAATGGAAGTTCAGGCCGGGCTCGGAGCAGACATTGTCATGGTGTTTGACGAGTGTGCGCCGGGCAAAGCCACTCACGATGAGGCGCGAGCGAGCCTGGAGTTAACGGCGCGTTGGGCGAAACGCTCGCGGGAAAAGTTTGACCAGTTGCAGCGGGAAGGATGCGACACGGGTTCTCTTGGATTCAGTCTTCCCGCAGATACTCGAGGGGGGACCGTAACGGGCAACATCGCTTTGCAGCCGGACTGCGCTACTGGGGAACTGGCAATGCCCGCGCTCCCGGAAGGGTTGACCGGAGCACAATCGCTCTTTGGCATTGTTCAGGGGGCTGCGCACCGCGACCTCAGACGCGAAAGCCTGGAACGCACAATGGAGATCGGGTTCGATGGTTACGCGATCGGCGGGCTCAGCGTTGGGGAAGAGAAGTCTGTCATGTGGGACCTGGTTGACGAGGTCGCTCCGCTCCTGCCACCCGACCGTCCACGTTATCTGATGGGGGTTGGGAGGCCGGAAGACTTGATTGAAGCGGTGGCCCGAGGAGTTGATATGTTTGACTGTGTGTTGCCCACACGAAATGGTCGCACGGGGCAGGCATTTACTTCGCGAGGAAAGTTGAACGTAAAGAATGCGCAATGGGCAGAGGACCGGAGGCCTTTGGACGAATCCTGTCGGTGCTCAGTATGCCAAAGACATTCTCGCGCCTACCTCAGGCACCTTCATCAAACGGGAGAGATGCTGGCAGGCATCTTGCTGACCCATCACAATCTAGCCTTCTTCCTTGACACTATGCGACGTGTAAGGCAATCTATCCGGTCTGGCTATTTCCCAAAATTTCGACGAGAGTTCCTAGACCGCCTGAGCGAATCTGGGGAATGAAGCGACTCTGTGAGCCCTAATTAATTAGTGTAATAGACAGTCACGTTCGCCCTAATCTCAATTCAGAAGACGGTTAAATGATAAACATGCTCATGTTCTTTCAAGGCGGCCTGGGAGCGCTCGGTGGTTTGCTGCCCATGCTGCTCATCATAGCCGTGTTCTACATGCTGCTGATTAGACCGCAGCAGAAGCGTCAGAAGCAGTTGCAGGAAACCATATCCCAACTTAAAACGGGCGATCGAATCGTGACCACGGGCGGAGTGATTGGAACCATCACCACTATTCGCGATACTAGTTTCCTGATCCGAAGCGCTGACAAGTCGATTCTCGAAATTGCGAGGTCTGCCGTAGCAGGCATCGATGAGGAAGAGAAGAAGTAGTTCCCCCCAAATTATTATTGATTACTTTTCCAATTGTCTTTGCAATGAAGAAAAAGAACCTCCTTCAACGTGCCATCATCATCGCTGTTGTTACGCTGTTAGGTATTTATATTGTCATCGGCCCACGCCGAAAGCCCAGGCTCAGCGATTTTACTTGGTCTGGAATCAAGGCCACCCTGGCTTCGAACATCCGTCTGGGCCTTGACCTAAAAGGCGGTTCTCACCTCGTAATGCGGGTAAAGACTGATGAGTTTTTGAAGAAGTTGACGGAAGGCAATGCGCTCGCCATTCAGCCTGCGGCACGGGACGCCGGATATTCGCCCAATGACGTGAAGTGGGAAGCGACTTCCGGCAACTATAAAATCCTTCTTGAAGCTGCGGATCCGTCCAAGTTTGGCGAGATCGAAGAAGCCGTAAAGAAAAAGGTCGACCTTACTGACTGGACCTCATCGAACAGCGGCAACACGATCACCTGGACTCTAACGCCGACTGCTCAGCGAGCACTTGCGGAGCAAGCGACCGAGCAGGCCAAGCGCATCATTGAAAGCCGCCTGGATGCCGTAGGAGTTGCGGAACCCCTGGTGCAGCGACATGGGGCCCTAAGCTCACACCAAATTCTGGTGCAAATGCCAGGCATCCAGGATCCCGAGCGCGTCAAGGAGCTGCTCAAGGGCGAGTCGAGGCTTGAACTGGTTCACGTTGTCAGTCCGCCCAGCCCGGCATCGGCGCAAACCTACGCCACAAAAGAGGAAGCAGAGGCTTCTCTGGGAGGAACAGTTCCGAACAACCGAAGGGTGCTTGAGTATGCCGAACGGACCGAGCCCACAACCGCCGGCCAACCCGCTCCTGCGACTGATAAGCCCAAGCAGTGGGTGGTAGTGGAATGGCCTCCGGTAGTGGATGGTAGCGAACTTCGTAACGCATCGGCCACGCAGTCTCAGGGCGGATCTTCGGATTACCAGATTGCCTTTTCGTTCAAGCCTACTGGAGCGGAGAAGTTTGGCACGTGGACCGGGGCAAACATCAACCAGTACATGGGCGTGGTATTGAATAATGAGGTGAAATCCATTGCCTTCATTAAGTCTCAAATCTTCGATCAGGGTGAGATCAGCGGGCGCTTTACCAAGGATTCCGCTGATGATTTGGCGCTTACATTGAGATCCGGAGCTTTGCCGGCGCCCATCGAGTATCAGGAAGAACGAACGGTGGGCCCTAGCCTGGGTGCCGATTCAATCCGCTCCGGCGTGCGTGCGTCAGTCTTCGGTCTGCTTTTCGTTGTACTCTTCATGTTGTTTTACTACCGCGGTTCAGGCGTTAACGCAGTGGTGGCGTTGCTCTTGAACATGATCTTGATGCTGGCAGCTCTGATTGTATTTGGCGCCACCTTAACTCTCCCGGGTATCGCCGGAATGATTCTGACGATTGGTATGGCCGTCGATTCGAACGTGCTGATCTTTGAAAGGATTCGCGAGGAGCTGCTCACCGGAAAGACGATCCCATCGGCGGTAGAGCAGGGATTTCAGCGGGCGATTGTCACCATCATTGACACGCACGTCACCACAATTATTTCGTCTCTGTTCCTGTTTGTCTTCGGTACGGGACCACTGCGAGGATTTGCAGTCACGCTTGTTCTTGGCCTGGTAATAAATCTTTTCTCAGCCGTATACGTTTCGCGCACGATTTTCATGTGGCAACTGGGTCGCAAGCGCCGCCTTGAGACACTGAGTATCTAGTAAAAACGACGAGCCGCCAGTTGCTCGTCAGCAACAATTCCGCTGGGTCTTATGATTCAAGTCTTTAAAAGCATTAACTTTGATTGGCTCGGGCGGCGCCGACTGTTTATTGGGATCTCAGTTTTCCTGATGTTGGCGGGTCTGGGTTCGGCTATGTTTCGACAATTGAAGAATCCCGACGGCGCTTTTAACCTGGGAGTCGACTTCAAAGGCGGGACCGTCGTTACCACGAAGTTCAACCGGCCGACGACCGCGGAGGCAATCCGCGAGACCTTAGCCCGGCAGGGGTTGGCGGACGCAACCATCCAAGGCGTAACCGATCGGTCGGACACTTTCCTGATTAAGTTGCCGCTTGAGGGTGCGGCTGGTGAACAATCGCAAACTGAAGTTGAACTAGGCCGTAAGAGAGTTCGTGATGCCTTGAACACGATCGGCCCGGAGCGCGAGGCTTATGAAATCCTCGGTACCGAGGCGGTGGGAGCGGTGGCGGGAGCTCAGCTTCGAAATAAAGCCATTGCGGTGACGCTGGCCGCCCTGGTAGGCATGCTCGTCTATATTGCCTTCCGTTTCGAATGGACCTACGGAGCCGCGGCCGTGATCGCCGTGTTTCACGACGTCCTGGTGACCCTGGGGTTCTTCTCGATCTTCCAGTGGGAAGTTAGTCTTACAGTTATTGCTGCTTTGTTGACACTCGTCGGCGCCTCGGTTAATGACACGATCGTCGTCTTCGACCGCGTTAGAGAGAATCGCCGTCTTCACCGGCGCGACTCGCTTTACAAGATCACGAACGACTCAATCAATCAGACGCTCTCGCGAACTGTTATAACCCAGGGACTCATCATTCTCTCCGTTCTGGCCATGGTTATTTTCGGCGGCGACGTGCTGCGCGGGTTTTCATTGGCATTGCTGATTGGCACGATCGTCGGTACTTATTCTTCAATCGCTGTAGCCAGCCCGATCATGGTTTGGTGGGAGCAGCGTATTGAGGCTGCTAACAAAGCTGCTGCGTTGGGAGCAGCTCCTGTGACAACTCGTTCGCCGCGTGCTGGCAGTAGCAAGGTGAAGGCCGAGCCTCTTTCTGCGCGAGCGGAAAAGCATCCGCGCGGTGCAGTTTAGGTCGCACTTGTCATGCCTGAGGGGGCCGATGCGCTTCCGAAACAACCCTTTAATAACTTCGATTTTGCTCTTGACTTTGCGACGTGTTGCGGCATAGACTGCCGCCGTTGCTGGCCAATTAAATACTCAAAAGTCGACCGCGCATTGTAAGCGAATGGTTGGATACGTGGCGATCTGTTGAGGGGCCGGCGAGTTTTTCTCGCACAGTGGCTTTTTCAAATCTAATTTGAGCTCGGATCGTAGAGCTGCTGTTTTCCCCTTCTTTAATTAATATTCAGGCGAGCCCCGCAGCGACCTTGGAGAGCCCTAATTGCTAAAAGTTTTACCCTGATCCATTTGGCACCGGAATAGGGAGGAGAAATACATGTTCGACAACTTAGTAGAGTCGAGTTCGCACAGAGGCGACCTTTCGCGAAAAGGATCGTTCATTCTAATCACTGTCGCCGTCTATGCCGTGCTGGGCATCGCATTTTTCGTTGCTGGTATCTACTGGTATGACGCGCACCTGGAGAACCAGAATCTCGACCTGATCACTCTGGTTGCACCGGTACCGGTGCCCCCGCAGCAGAAGGCGGACAAACCGGACGAGGCGCCCAAGCCGACAAAGGTAGAACAGAACGTAGACGTCAGAAGAGAACTGATTGCGGACGTCTCGCGTACGGAACTGGTTCCCAAGGAGATCTCGGCCAAGGCCAGTGACGTGCCGCCTGTCAGGCGCGGCGTTGTCACCCAGATTGGCACTGGCGATTCAAATGCCGCGGCACCGATGGCGGCTGGGCCGGGAAGCGGCACGGGAATAGTCTCTGCTCCAACCAGGGTTGACATCGCTGAACCGCCGCCGCCCCCCGCGCCGACTCCACCAAGAGCTCCGATTTCAGGTGGCGTCTTGAATGGTAAGGCTATTAGTCTACCGAAACCGGCGTATCCGCCAATCGCCCGGCAAGCACACGCCTCCGGAACCGTAGTGGTCCAGGTCACTATCGACGAGAACGGCAACGTGATTTCCGCACGTGCAGTATCCGGACACCCGTTGCTGCAGGCCGTCTCGGTTGGAGCTGCTCGCGGAGCGAGGTTCTCGCCAACGAAGCTCTCCGGTCAGCCGGTTAAGGTAACCGGCGTCATTACTTACAACTTTGTGGCTCAATAACTGCGGAAGGTCATCTGTCAGGTGAGGCTCCGCGGGGCTTCATCCTGATGACCACTGCTAGTTTCAATGTCGAAAAAACGTTTGGAGGTTTACCGTGACTATTCTAACAAGTCTTCTAGGATCCAAAGCATTTGGTTTCTTTGTTTTCCTGTGGCAAGAAGCCGGCGCCAGTCCGGAGGGTGGGACCGCAGCGGACCACTTCTCCATTATGCAGATGGTGAAGAGTATGGGCTCAGTGGCCATCGCGGTCGTGGTTGTCCTTTTGATTATGTCAGTCTATTCCATCGCAATCATGGTCGAGCGATACCTGACATACTCTGCCGCTAAGAAACAGTCGCGCGAATTTGCCCCGCGTGTCGCACAGGCACTGAAGAACGATCGCATCGAAGAAGCCATCAACATTAGCGACAAGCACCGCAAGTCGCACCTCGCTATGGTTGTGAGCAGCGGTTTGCAGGAGTTTCGGGCTCACGGCCAGTCGTCGGATATTTCCGGGGAGGAGATTGAAGCTTCCAAGCGGGCGCTACAGCGAGCGATCGCCATCAAGAGCGCCGAGTTCAAACGTGGACTGTCTGGCTTAGCGACGATTGGTTCGACCGCTCCCTTCGTCGGACTCTTCGGCACTGTTGTCGGAATTATCAATGCGTTTCGCGGGATGAAGAACGCGGAGACTGCAGGTATTGGCGCAGTTGCCGGCGGTATTTCCGAAGCCTTGTTTGTCACGGCCCTCGGACTGCTGGTAGCCGTGCCCGCGGTCTGGCTCTTCAATTATTTTACCGGCAAGGTGGATGGATTTATTGTGGAGATGGACAACTCGGCTTCTGAACTGGTTGACTACTTTATTAAGAACCGCACGAAGCATTTGAAGCCGTAGTAGCCGTCGGTGGATGGTCCGGAAACTTGCTGCCAATGCACGGTGTGTGCGTTGGCTCCTGGAAGGGAGAAATTCTTATGGGTATGACGGGTGGCGGCGGATCAGGCGGCTTTCAGTCTGAGATAAATGTAACACCAATGGTCGATATCATGTTGGTGCTGCTGATCATCTTTATGGTGGTCACCCCATTGCTGCAGCACGGCATTACCGTGGCCCTTCCGTCGGGCTTGACCCACCCGGATGTCGATCCACGAATTATCAAAGATTCGTCCATTGTGATCTCTATCCCTAACAATGGTGAATATTACCTTGGCAAGCAGAGATTGGCGCAGGACGACATCAAAAACAAGGTCGGTCCGATGTTAGAGAAAATGAAAACGGAAGAGGACAAGATTGTCTACATCAAGAGCGGGGTCAACGTCGCATATGGCGATGTAGTCAACGTTATCAATGAGGTGCGAGCGCTTGGTGTAGATAAGATCGGATTAGTAGCTGACAAGAAGAAGGGCGGTGCGACCGCTCCTGAGCCGGCCCCGGCCACGTAGATGATTTCCGCGCCAGGTTAGCGTTCTTGCGCGATTCTCGAGGAGTAAATTCATGTCAATGGATGGTCATAAAAAAAAAGGCGGCACGACAGCTGAGCCCTACATCAACGTGACGCCACTAATTGACGTCCTGCTGGTGTTGCTGATTATCTTCATGGTGATCACGCCGCTCAAGCCGAGCCGCTTTAAGGCGGATATTCCCACCCAGAGAGATCCAAACGAGGACCTCAGTCAACTGAAGCCTAATCCACTCACGCTTGTTGTCTCAATCTCAAGCGATCTTCAAATCAAACTTAACCAGGACTCGATGGGATCTGTAAACGACACGGCATTCTTGTCACAGAAATTGACCCAGGTTTTTCAGCAGCGCAAAGAACAACGGGCTTATAAACCAGGGATGGAAACCCGTAGTGATGTGCCGGAGCAGGACCGCATTGAGAAGACTGTGTTCATCAAGGCCCCTCGCGGACTTAGATATGAAGAGGTGGTCAAGGTGATTGACGCGATAAAAGGCGCTGGCGCTAACCCGGTTGGTTTGCAGGTAGATGACCTGCCTCAATAAGGCGTCGCGGGTGATTTTGATCTAGCTTCGATCTCTGGCCTGGCATATAGGTGCCGGTCAATAATGGAGCCACCGATAAATGAAACTCTCTCAAGCTAGGATCGCAGTCGCCCTGGCAGTTGTTATTGCCACCAGTTCGGGCTGTGGCGTCGTCAATAGGATAAGAGCCAAGAATGAACTAAACGAAGCAGCCCGCACTTATCGCGAAGGGCATTTTGTCGAAGCGGAGCAACACGCCAGGAGCGCTTTGGATCTCGATCCCAATAGCAAGACGGCGCCTCTGTTTATTGCCCGGACTGTTCACGCCCAGTACCGTACCGGTGTCAATACGCCCGAGAACATTGCCAAAGCCCGCGCGGCTATTGATGCTTATAGAAAGATACTGGATTCTGAGCCAACGAATGAAGAAGCGTACAAGGCGATCGCCTTTCTCTACGAAAAGATTAAAGAGGACGATAAGCTTCGAGATTGGATTATCGCCCGGGCAAATGATGGGCGGGTGGAGCCGGACAAACGCGCTGAAGCTTATATCGTGCTCGCCAGCAAAGACTGGAACTGTTCCTTCCAGATCACCGACTTGCCGACGAACAAGATTACCACCGCCACTGAGGGTAGGGTCACTGTCTCATACAGGAAACCCAAGGAGCAAAAAGACTTCGACACGGCTCAGATGTGTGTGAAGCGGGGCCTTGAAGAAGTAGAGAACGCAATTAAGTTTGATCCCAACAGTGAATCGGCCTGGTCTTACAAAACAAATCTGTTGTCGGAAGCTTTCAAGCTGGCGGAGATGGACGGCAAAATGGATCAAAAGGCGGAGCTCGATAAGCAACGCGAGGAGGCACAGAAACGCACGACCCAGTTGAGCGAGGCAAACAAGAAGAAACAAGCTGAAGAAGACGCCAAGAAAGCCGCCTCGCCACCCACAAGTTAGCCCTAGCGGTTCACAAAACTCATAAATAAGCATAATCGCCAATGGGTGATGCTCGATTTCGAGTCGGGCATCACCTGTTTTGTTATAATCGGGAATCAGCATCTCGATTCGCGGGTCGAAGTCACAATTCGCAAATCAACAGATGATTCGTATTGAGGACATTGTCGAGAAGGTTGCCAGCAACCATCCGCAGGCGGATCTAGATCTGCTGCGGCGGGCCTATCTATTTTCTGCGCGCGAGCATAAAGGACAAAAACGTGCCTCCGGTGAATCGTATCTCGTTCACCCTCTTGAGGTCGCCGACATCCTGGCGGATATGAAACTCGACGAAGTGTCCGTTGCTACCGGCCTGTTACACGACGTGGTGGAGGACACGCTCGTCGACCTTGATACGATCAATGAATACTTCGGGCCGGAGATAGCGCATTTGGTAGACGGGTTGACCAAGATTGCGCAAATCAGCAATGTCTCCCGCGAAGAGCAACAAGCCGAGAACGTGCGCAAGATGCTGCTAGCTATGGTTGACGACGTTCGGGTCGTGTTGGTGAAACTTGCCGACCGCCTCCATAACATGCGCACACTTCACTATCTCAACGCGGAGCAGCGAAAACGCATTGCTGAAGAAACCATGGATATCTTTGCTCCCATCGCCCACCGTCTGGGCATGGGCAAGTTAAGAGGCGAGTTGGAGGATCTCGCTTTCCGTCATCTGCACCCTGATGACTATCGAGAACTCTCGGAGCAACTTGAGAAGCGACGCGCGGAAACCGAAGTTTTCTTAAGAGGCGTAACCAGTAGAATCGAAGAGAAGATGAAGGAAGCGGAAGTGCCCTTTGTGAGCGTGGACGGGAGAGTGAAACGGCTCTATTCGATTTGGAAGAAGCTCCGGCGCCAGAAGATCAGCCTGGATCAGGTTTACGATCTGGTGGCCGCGCGGGTTATCACTCCGAACGAGATCCGCCACTGCTACGCCGCCCTGGGCGTGATTCATAACACCTGGAAGCCGGTCCCGGGCCGCATCAAAGACTGGATCGCGACACCACGAGACAATCTCTATCAGTCGCTGCACACCTCGGTGATTGGTTCCAATAGCCAGTCGTTCGAGGTTCAGATTCGAACTGAAGACATGCATCACATCGCTGAGGAGGGCGTGGCTGCCCACTGGAAGTACAAGGAAGGGAAGCGCGGCTCGCGGGACGATGACCAGGCGCTGCAAGCACTGCGCTCGCTGGTTGAGTGGACTCAGGAGGTCAAAGACTCGCGAGATTTTCTCGACTCTCTGAAACTGGATCTCTATCCGAAGGACGTTTATGCTTTCACTCCTATGGGCAAGGTTATTCAATTGCCGCGCGGGGCCACACCCGTGGATTTTGCGTTCATGATCCACTCGGAGGTCGGTAACACCTGCACCGGCGCCCGAATTAATACGCGCATGGTGCCCCTCAGGACGCAGATCCAGAACGGTGATGTTGTAGAGATTATTACCGCGTCATCGTCACACCCTTCAAGAGACTGGCTCAATTTCATCGTCACTTCGCGGGCGAGAAATCGGGTTCGCCACTGGGTAGCTGAGCAGCAGCGTGCAGAGTCCATTGAGATTGGACGGAAGCTGTTTGAAAAAGAAGCGGCCCGATTCCAACTTTCTGTAAAAAAAGTACTGAGTCCCAGCGACATCGAAATGAAAAGGGTAGCAAGTGATTATGGCTACGGCCGGGTTGACGACCTGCTGGCGGCGATAGGTTATGGCAAGCTGATACCCCGTAACCTAATCGCCAAATACCTCGGACCGGAACAGTTCGAACAACTTGATAAGCAAAAAGAGTCACGTTTGCGCAGCGGCGTGCGAGCGGTTAAGAAGCTGATTCGGCTGGGTGACGATTCGATCGTGGTTCGCGGCGTTGACGACTTGATGGTTACCAGAGCCCGCTGCTGTAACCCGTTGCATGGCGAGGACATTATTGGCTACGTGACCCGGGGCAAGGGCGTGGCGGTCCACACCAAACGCTGTAAGAACGTCATGCAGTTGATGGTAAATCGGGAACGAATCGTGGAAGTGGAATGGGCCGGCAAACAAGACAAGACGGCCTATGCTGTGAAACTGCTGGCTGTCACCGAGAACCGCACGGGCATGATCGCCGGCATTACCGGGGCCATCTCGGACATGAAGACGGGTATTCGTGACGCGCGCGCCTCGGTGGCTCCTGATGAAAGAGGCCACATAGAAGTAACCGTAGAGGTATTTGATGTGAAACACCTGGACAAGGTGATTAACTCTATTAAAAGCGTTCCCGGCGTCATCGACGTCGAGCGCCTGCAGGGGGCGGCGTAGTTACACCACCTTTTCGTTTCAGGTAGTGGGTCAGTTTGGGTTTCGGTACATCATCTCGGAGGGATCTAAGTTAATAGCGGTGGGCGAGCGTTGCGCGACGCCCACGGATACGCGTAAGAAAAATGCCTGACCCTGAAGGGTCACAGTTTCGGGCTCGGTCTGACCCTTCTAGGGTCGAGAATCTTTTCTTCGGCCCCTCCCAGCGCGTCGCAAACGCTCGCCCACGGCTATTGACTTAAATCCCTTCGGGATTCGAAAACATGTTGAATCTGACCTCAAGCGTAAAGACCCACTACCCCTTTGCATGTCACTTTGCTCTTAACTAAACCTTTCTGTTAGAATCCCGCCTTTGCTTTGGACATCAAAATTGAGGCGGTCTCTACCGTGAAGCAGATTATTGAAACCGACCGAGCGCCGCAGGCGATCGGTCCCTATTCGCAGGCCGTTAAAGCCCGCGGATTTGTTTATGCATCGGGCCAGATACCAATCGATCCCGTGACCGGTCAATTTGTCGCCGGGGGAATTACAGAACAAACTGAGCAGGTGATGAAGAATGTGGCTGCGGTCCTGGAGGCTGCCGGCAGCGGGTTGGACCGGATCGTCAAAACCACCGTGTTTCTTGCCGACATGCAAGAGTTCGCGGCCATGAATGAGGTTTACGGTAAGTTCTTCGCGAGTGATCCGCCGGCTAGAGCGACGGTTCAAGCGGCAGGTTTACCGCGCAACGCCAGGGTCGAGATTGAAGTAGTAGCCCTGGTGGATGAATGATGAGTCCGGCGCGGTTATTTGGGTTGCAAGCACAGGGTCTTTGAGAGTTTCAGAAGGAAATTTGTTAGGCGGCTTTGGAAATCTTGCCGGCTTTGATGCAGCTTGTGCAGACCTTCTTGCGTTGCGCGCCACCCTGAGGTAGTTGGACCCGAATCGATTGCAAATTAGGATTAAACCGGCGCGGCGTACGATTATTCGCGTGAGATACATTATTGCCGAACTGGGGACCTTTCCCACAAACTTCGCAGCGTTTAGCCATTACTTAATGAAACCTCCCAGGACCAACCTTCCCAATTCAGTGCCGGTTAGCTGTACGGTGCAGCCAATAGTAAGATCGAGAATCAAGATTTATAACAAACCCGTTTCTGAACCGTCAAGTAGGCAATCAGTCCCCGGCTCTCATTGGTACCTTTTAGAAGGAGCAAATTGACAGTGCATAAAACTGTAAGGTTACTAAAAACAGTTACGCTTTTGACGCTGATTGCGCTCGCGACCAATGCGTGCAGCTCGGGCGGCGGCGCTGACGCCAAAGACAGTACGGTTGCAGCTACCGTGAACGGCAAAACCATCATGCTTGCTGAAGTGGAACGAGCATTGAACCAGCAGGCTGGAGGCAAGCAGTCGCAACTATCCCAACTCGAGCTCGCCCAGGCTCGCTTGCAGATCCTCGGCAGTTTGGTCCAGAGGGAAGTCCTGTATCAGCGAGCTGACCGCGAGAAGGTGTTGCCCACTGAGGATCAGATTACGGCGCTGATTAACCAGCAGAAGCAACAAAGTGGCATGACCGACGATGATTTTCAGAAGAGCTTGTCTCAGCAGAATCTCACGATGGAATCCTTGCGGGTTGAAGCGCGCAAGGACATAGCCATCAAGAATCTCCAGGATAAGTTCAGCTCGAAAATAACGGTTAATGACAAGGAGGTTGAAGAGTTTTACAACGCCAATCGGCAACAGTTTGTCAGCGCACGCGGTGCGGCTCTGGCGGTGATCATTGTAGATCCGGCGGAAAATTCGAGTCAGGGAATCCCCGCAGCTAATGACGCGAAGAATGAAGCGGAAGCAAAGCTGAAAATTGACAATATGTATCAACAGCTCAAAGGTGGTGCGGACTTCGCCACAGTTGCGCGATCCAAGAGTGAAGATGCCAACAGTTTGGTTCGCGGCGGAGACATCGGCTTCTTCAGCGAGGACGGTTTGAAACAAGCGGGACTTCCCAAGGAGGTGATCGACTTGCTCATGGGTCCTATGCAAGTAGGCAGCTTCACCGAGCCCAAGCAAGTCAACGGTCGCTGGTATGTTTTCAAGCTTGCGGAGAAGCGACTACAAACTGAAAACCTAACTCTGGAAAGCCCTGGCGTTCGTCAGCAGATTACCCAGGCCTTGACTAATCAACGGAAGGAAATTCTAAACGCGGCGCTTCTTGAGGTGGCGATGAACGAGGCCAGAATAGTAAATAGTCTGTCCGCCAACATGCTTGCCAATCCGGGCAATCTCGGCTTGCGTCCTGCTTCTCAGGGCGCGGCACCCTCTCCGGCCGCGAGTACGCAAACAACAATCACGCCACAGGCGGCTGCGACATCGCCCGCAGCTAGTCCCAGCGCGAGTGGGTCGCCGAAATAACAGATCGAAGTCTCTACTACTGAAAAGCGGGTGTGGGGTGGATTGATCAAGCCCGCACCCGCTTCGTACGTCTCGCACTCCCGTTATGCTTTTTCGTCTTTCAGATGTGCATAAGTCCTACGCCACCCACGACATTTTGCGCGGCGTGTCCTTGCAAATTAATCCCGGTGAACACGCAGGTCTTGTAGGACGCAACGGCGCGGGCAAGACCACCATCTTTCGACTGGTTAGCGGCGAGGAATCCCCGGACCAGGGAGAAGTGGTGCGAGCGCGGGGCGTCAGACTGGGTCTGCTCGCGCAGCATATTCATTTTGAACCTGGGATCACGGTGCACGAATCGGCACTGGCGGCGTTCGGTCACTTGCAACAAATCGAGCACGAAATGCACGAGCTCGAACATCGCATGGCCGAAGCGGATGCGGACCTGGAAAAGGTCCTCGAGCGCTACAGTGATCTGCAGCACGAGTTTGAGCGTGAAGGCGGATTCGAATATGCCGCCAAGGCCGAATCGATCCTGCAAGGACTGGGCTTTGATCGGGAGCAATGGTCGCTGGAAACCGAAAAACTCTCAGGTGGCCAGCAGAACCGCCTGGGTCTCGCAAGGTTGCTCCTGGCCGAACCGGATGTGCTGTTGCTCGATGAGCCCACCAATCACCTCGACGTCGCCGCTGTCGAATGGCTTGAAGAGTTCCTCCAGAGCTACCCGTCGGCTTACGTGATCATCAGTCACGATCGTTACTTTCTCGATCGTGCCTGTCGTCGCATCGTAGAGCTGGAAAACGGCCGCGCTTCGAGTTACGCCGGCAATTATTCGGCTTATTTGGTCGAGCGAGATGAACGACGCGAGGCGCAGCAACGGGCTTATGAGAATCAACGACAGTTAATCGAAAAGACGGAAGAGTTCATCCGACGAAATCTTGCGGGACAAAAAACCAAGCAGGCCAAATCGCGACGTACGATGCTGGCAAAACTCGAAAGGGTTGAAGCCGTCCGGGCAGATAGATCCTCGGGGGATTTTCGATTGCAAGCGATTGAGCGTACCGGGAACCACGTGCTGATGGTTAATGAGGCCGCCATCGGCTATTCGGACAAGCTGTTGGCCCGCGACATCTCTTTTATTCTGCGTCGGGGGGAGTGTTTAGGAATCATCGGACCGAACGGATCCGGAAAAACCACTTTTCTTAAGACTATTCTACAGAAAACTCCCACGCTCGCCGGCGAGATTCGCTGGGGTACAAAGGTCCAGATAGGCTACTACGCGCAGCAACTCGACGATCTCGACGATCGAAACGAAATTATCATGGAGCTCCGCTGCGTGGCCCCTGTCAGCGCCACGGCGGGAGAGCTGAGATCGTTTTTGGCAAAGTTTCTTTTCACAGGAGACGACGTTCACAAGAAGGTGGGCGATTTGTCAGGTGGCGAGAAGGGGCGCCTGGCGCTGGCGAAGTTGATCTATTCGCGGGTGAATGTCCTGGTGCTGGATGAGCCCACCAACCATCTGGACATTCCCTCCCGCGAGGCGCTGGAAGAGGCGCTGGACGCCTACGAAGGAACGATACTCACGATCAGTCACGATCGTTATTTTCTCGATCGCGTTGCTACGCAGATGCTTGCGTTAGATGGTCAGGGAGCAGCGGAACACTACGACGGCGACTACACCGAGTACCACGAGTGGAGAGCCGGTCGCCTCTCATCGGGCGCAGTTTCTAAAGCTGCGGAGAACGCCGTTCCCGCCAATTTGGTACGAGCTGACCCGCTAACGCCCGTACCTTCAAGAGAAGAAGCAAGCAGTCAGACTCCGAGAAGCACAAAGCAAACGGCAAAAGGGAAAAAGAATGCGTCGCAAGAATCTTCACAATCTTCGGGTGTAAAGGTCATCAAGAAGAAAAAGGTTGAGGCTCGCACGCCGGAGACACTGGAGGTTGACATCGCTCAAACGGAAACGAGACTGAATGAGATTTCCCAGCAGATGGGCGAGCCGGGGATCGCGCGGGATGCGACCCGACTCATTCAGCTCAATGATGAGTATCAGGAGACAGAGACGAGGCTGCAATTGTTGTATGCCGAATGGGACCGGGTTTCCGCTGAGGCCCCGAAGGTCTGAGTCACCTGATTGTGTAGGCCGAAAATCATCAACTACGTGGTGTCCTAACTTTCTTTGTGCTGTTGTGCGTTGCGAATCAATTTTAGTTTCTAGCTGTTTTAACCGATTTTCGCCCGACCTATCGATCCACGAAATCACAGGGGACCTGGATAGGGTTCAGGGTCAAGGGGGAGCGTAGCCCCTTGGGAAAGGAGTAGTCAACCATCCCATATGTTCGTCGAAGTGTGTAACGCGAGTTACGGAG